>ENA-OWNT01000952-OWNT01000952.1-seawater-metagenome-genome-assembly--contig:-NODE-952-length-45677-cov-5.910263_pt1 | contig 45677 bp, 24 predicted proteins | sample MGYA00238136_ERZ651165 | MGnify/ENA primary metagenome ERZ651165 (study PRJEB26861, sample SAMN08777766) | seawater metagenome | isolation source: coastal seawater | place: USA: Florida | collected... | reverse complement strand
CTCCACTGTATCGACCGGAATCGGCTTTTGATGTTTTGAGTATTCCTATTTTAGGCACAGCACTCAAATCCCGTTACGGACGACTCATCCTGCAAATTCCACTGCTGATTATCGCGATTGCTATGATTTATGATGGTATTTTCTACCCTGATACAGGGGCGGCGCGAAACCTCGCGACAGTTTTGCCCTGGGTACATTATCGTGGCTTGATTGTGCTGGTCTTGCTCTTAGCCGGAAATCTATTTTGTATGGGATGTCCCTTCACGATTCCGCGCACCCTGGCGAAAAAATTGTCGATCAGTGGCAAGCGCTTCCCGAAATTTCTCCGAAACAAATGGCTTGCGATTGCCAGCTTATTTTTGATTTTCTTCGTTTATGAATGGCTTGATTTATGGGCAAGTCCCTGGCTGACTGCCTGGCTCATTATTGCTTATTTTTTGGCATCATTCGTACTGGAAGCCGTTTTTAAAGAATCTGTTTTTTGCAAATATGTGTGTCCACTCGGTTCATTTAATTATGTATATGGCACTGCTGCGCCGACACAAATCGGTGTGAAAAATTATGATGTCTGTAAAAGTTGCCAGGGCAAAGAGTGTGTAAATGGTAGCTTTGCGACAGACAGCATCATCCGAATCGACAAAATTCCCTTCATTGATGCTGATGGTAATCTGCATTATAAAGATGTCGAAGTTGAGAATAATCCACAGGGTGTTTTAGGTTGCGGGACAGAACTTTTCCCGCCGCAGATTAAAGGCAATATGGATTGCGTTTACTGCCTTGATTGTGTACGTGCCTGTCCGCATGACAATATTGGCTTGATGACACGCTTGCCCGGACGCGAATTACTCAAAGATGGGGCATGGGCGAAACGCTGGGATATGTCGCTTCTTGTGATTATGCTGGCATTTCTGGCTGTGGTAAATGCTTTCGGGATGGTGCCGCCTGTCTTTGATTTGCTGGAATGGTTTGCATCAATTGGTTTCGCAAACGAATTTATCCCGCTTTTCTTGATTTTCTTCGTGGGCGGGGTTGTCATTCCAGTTGGATTATCACTTATCGCGGCAAAAATGACACAAATGCTGACATTCACGGACAATGCTGTATCTTTACGGGACACTGTAGCAACATTCGCCCCGGCATTTGTTCCGCTTGGCTTCGGTATCTGGATAGCCCATTATGCCTTTCATTTTTTGATTGCCCCGCTTTCATTTATACCGATTTTGCAGGAATTTTTCGGTGCAGACCGGGGTGATTGGGCGACCTATGGATTTGTGGTTGACTTGAATGCGATTGCGATTTTACAGATCATTGCTTTACTGGGCGGATTTCTCTGGAGTATGTATATCGCACTGCAAGCCTCGACCCGTGTTTACGGACGACGTTCCAGCTTCGGTGGCATGATGCCCTGGGGATTGATGTTGCTGGTGCTGATGATTTCCGCTTATCAGGTGTTCACGATGCCGATGGAAATGCGTGGCACAGAGGATATTTTCGCGATGATTTTGTCCGCAATAATGTAAGCAAAAATACACATTCGGGCACGATAAGCATCGTGCCCCTACCGATTTTGTGACCTGCCGAAATAACCTATACGTAATTTCTCCTTATTGTGTTGTACTTTTTTTAAATGTTGAACAACATTGAACACTCTCCCGTATACCGTATCAAAGAAGCACTATTGATAGGGAGACTTTAACTTGAAAACTCAAAATTTACGCACATTTTATACCATCATTCTGACACAAACGCTGTCGATGATCGGTAGCCGGGTCAGTGGATTGGCACTCGGCATCTGGTTATTTGCAGAAACTGGCAATGCAACCCCATTAGCGCTGGTTGCCTTCTTCGGCTTGATTCCACAGATTATCGTTCAGGGCTTTGCGGGAGTGCTGGCAGATCGCTGGGATAGACGCTATGTGATGGCTATATCCGATGCTGGACAGGCTGTGGCTACCGTCATTTTGCTGGTGCTATTTTTGTCGGGGCAATTTGCAATCTGGCATCTCTATATTGTGATTTTCATTCAGGCTGTATTTGGCGTTTTCCAGGCTCCCGCCTTTGCTGCATCTGTCACGATGCTGATTCCTGATGAACAACGCGACCGTGCCAATGCCATCATGCAGATGACAGGACCGGCTGCCGGGATTATCGCTCCGGTGATTGCGGGTTTGATTTTCGCTGCTATTGGTGTTGTCGGGGTAATTACCATCGACTTGATTACCTTTGCTGTTGCTGTGCTTGTGATTTTGCTGGTGCGTATTCCACGTCCCCGCAAAACAGAAGAAGCAGCACAATTATCCGGTAGTATGCTCAAAGAAATGACATCCGGTCTGGTCTTTTTATGGGAACGCAAAGGCTTATTCTGGATGACAATGGCGGCAATGGGGCTTAATTTCGTTCTCAGCATGAGTGGTGTGTTGATGACACCCTATCTCTTAGAACGAACAGGTAGTGAAGCAGCTTATGGCTTCATTCTCGGTGTTTTTAATGCCGGGGCACTGGTCGGGGGGATTGTGATTAGTGTATGGGGCGGGACACGACCGCGCATCTACACCATTATTGGTAGTGTTGCTGCGATGGGTATTGCTGTTATGCTGTTCGGGATGTCTCAGACAACAGCTATTCTGGCTCTCACAAGTTTCTTTGTGATGTTCCCGAATATGTTTGCGAATGTCTCCTTGCAATCCATTTTGCAGGCAAAAGTTGCTCCTGATTTGCAGGGGCGTGTTTTTGCAGCAATCGGTCAAATGGCAATGCTCATGAGTCCGATAGCTTATCTTATTGCGGGACCTCTCGCAGACAATGTCATGTCGCCACTGGTAAGTCAGCCACAATGGGAGACTGTTGCGCCATTTGTCGGTAGTGGCGACGGCGCGGGAATAGGCTTACTCTTTGTACTTTCCGGTATCGCTACCGTTGTTCTGGCTCTGTCGATGCTCTTTGTACCATCTGTTCGTAACGTGGAAGCTGATTTGCCGGACTTCATTCCCGAACCTGCTCCCGATGAAATTGAACCCGAACTCGCACCTGCCTGATAATTTATTGCATGAGAGGGCATATCGGCGATATGCCCCTACCTGTTTATCTCTCCAATGATGATAGCTGCCTGACCATTCTCATCAATATAATTTGTCAGTGTGTTGAAATCGTACCAGCCTGTTCGCAGCGTGTACGTACCGGATGCCAGTGTTTCCATATCAAAGACCAGTAATTCAGTGCGGACTTCGCCATCTACGATTGTTCCAAAAGATGAGTCGTCCTGTAGCACAATCTCGCCATTTTCATCAAGAATATGCAAGAAACGCACATCGGTATCCGGTCGATTGCTATTGAATTGCCATTGCAACCAGACATAGAGTTGCCCGTCCCATTGATAGACAGCACTCCCAATCAGGGTCATATCCCCCGATAGTGCAATTAAGGGACGCTCATAGTCATAGGAAAGACCAGTATCACTTTCGACAGATGGTACACGATAAATTGCAATTTGTTCATCCTGATAAAGTGGTTCTCCGAGTTGTTGATTTGCAAGTGTTTCCAATAATTCTAACTCTCCAATTTCGGTGGCACGTTGACGATGCAGGATAACAATGTCCGCGCCGACATCCTGTAACAATGCCGGGTCGAGTGTGCCCTGTAAGATCGCTAACATGGCTGGATTTACGGGTGTTGTCCGTGTGATTTGTCCTGCGATGAGGGGTTGTTCGTGTCCCGTTTGCAGGAAAAGAGCGTCTTTTGCAGCAAGCGCATGTTGATACGGGATGTTAAACACTGCACGAATCGACTCATCCTCACTTAAATCAATGACTTCCTGCGGAAGATTTGCCGGACGCAGGGGCTGACTCCAGAATGATTGATATTCCCACACAATGCCGATAGCGAGAAGCATCGCAATCAGATAACGCAGGATGCCAATTTTTTGCCGGAAGAGCCAGTGCGCCCCGTAGCCCACCATCACAGCTAGTGCGATTGCCAGCGTAAAATTAAAGCGTGCCGGAGTGCGTGCAAGGCTGAATCCCGGTAAATTTTGTAGTAGCGCAAATGGTAACGGAATTGAATTTCCTGAAATGAGTAAAGGCTCGTCGAAGATTTTGAGAACGGGTCCCAGTGAGAGTATCCATACGATGAAAGCCAGTAACAGCCATTTGCGCGAGTGTTTATCTGTAAGCAGTCCCATTATGCAGAGTATTGTTGCGATAATGCCGATATACGCCATGCCTTCCCCGAGATTTGTTCCGAGGACAGCACGTGGATAGCTCAACAAAGAATCAAAGGTTGGATGAAAAAACGAGGGTGAAACAATTGCCAGTAAATCAGCGCTATAGCGTGAATAACCTCCGGTTGAGGCATAACTTGCTTCACCTGTTGCATCCAGAATCGCGGGAGCTAATGCAAGCAGTAAAACCACACTTGCAAGTAATCCCATGCCAAAAATTCGTCTGACAGCTTGCCAATCCTGTTGCCACAATTTCCACAAAGTGAATGTGCCTGTCACCGGAATCAGCACATAAATTGATTGTAAAATGTGTCCGGTGGTACTGAGGTAGAAAAAGAAAATGCAGACGAACAACCAGCGCCACAGATGGTCTTTTGTCTCTGTAAAACGGAATAACGCCCATATATAGAGCGGTGCTGCCCATCCAATCATCAGCCCGGCATGACCTTCTGCCAGATGTCCCTGAAAAAGCGGGAATGCCATATAAACCAGTCCGGCTAAAAACGGTGCAATCCAGGCATCCTCATCATCTAAGAGATAGCGCACCAGGAAGAACATCGACCAGCCGTTGAGAATCATCCAGAATAGGACAATTCCATTATAGGCATGAGGGAGTGATGTAAGAAAATGTGCTGCAACCATCGGGAAATATTGCAGAGGCACGCTGATGAAGATAATGCCATTGATGCCATCGGGATAACCAAGCCAGGTTTGATAAAATAGAGGTTCGCCATTTTGAATTGCAAACTTGAACCACCAGATATTGCGTGCCATTTCATAGGTATCGCCTGTATCGCTACCAATGAAATTATTGAATAATTCGCCGGGCATATGTCCGACAATAAGCAACGCGACAGCAAAATAAAGGGTGATTATCAAAAGATGGCGTAATCGTGACATCAAACTCAACTTTCCTCAGAATGTGATGGGGGATTGTAGCGGATTGCCCCTGTGCAGTGTCAAGCGTAAAATGAAAGCGTATCTTGTCTATAAGGATAGTCATGAAGCCCGAAATCAAAATCTACCGTCAGAATCGACGTAATTTGATGATGCGTCCGACACCCGGCGCAATCGAAGTGTATATCCCGCATCAACTGGATGAAAATGATACATTGGTCAAAGATTTTATCGCGAAAGGTCTCAAGAAAATTGGCGATAAAGTGCCGGATGTTCCCCCGGAAAAAACCTCCCGCAAAGCCATTAAAGCAATGGTCAAAGACTATGCAAATCGTATGGGCGTTAAAGCCAGTCGTGTGCAATTCCGTGATATGCGCCGTAAATGGGGCAGTTGTAGCAGCAAAGGCACGGTTACGCTCAATTCACGTTTGACATGGTTGAATGCGGAGCTTGCTGAATATATCGTTTGTCATGAACTCGCTCATCTGATTGAACTGAATCACAGCAAAAAATTCTGGGCAATCGTTGAACAACATATGCCGGATTACCGTGCCCGTCTGGATGCGCTGCGCCGCACTGAAAAGTCTCTCAACTGGTGATGGAAAGGGCGCAGCATGCTGCGCCCCTACGGGTCTCTGCGTTGTGTTTTAAATCTTTTTCAGACCATTGCCTGTTAAGCAACAAACGACATGAGCGCCGTCATCGAGATGGGGCATGATTTGGGGGAGTGCGGCGGCAGTGACAGCGCTGGTATGTTCGACAATGAGTCCCCGCTTTGCCAGTGCCGTGCGTGCTTGCAGGATGCTTTCTTCATCCACCCGGATTGCTGCGCCACCTGTGTTGCGAAGTGTTGCCAGAATTTCTTTGCCACGCACAGGTTGATTGACCATGATGCCATCTGCGACGGTGCGTTCTGTTTCATCCACACGCGGCGGAATCTCTACATCAGATTCAAATCCCTGTACGACGGGGTCAATACGCTCTGATTGCACGGCAAACATTTTCGGCACCCGGTGAATCAGTCCGGCATTTTTCAGCAATTGGAATGCCCGTGAAATCCCCAAAAATAATGCCCCGTGTCCGACAGGTGTTACGATTGCATCAGGGAAATCGGGTAAAGTTTGCTCCCAGATTTCGAATCCGGCTGTGATTTGCCCGAGTAAGAAAAAGGGACTCCAGGCATGACTGGCATAGGTCGTCGTTTTCGCCGCTTGATGACAGGCTACTGTTTTTGCGTGTTGAGCGCCTTCAATTTCTTCGAGCGTGCCACCGAATGCCTTAATCAGAGCTTTCTTGGACTCTGCACCATCTGCCGGAACGAAAATACGTGCCGGAATACCGAGCGCACTTGCGAATGCCGCAAGTGATGCCCCTGCATTGCCCGAAGAATCATCAATCACTTCGGGAACATCATAAGCCGCAATGTGATTCATGAGGGTGGTTGTGCCACGATCTTTATAAGACCCCGTTGGATTGAGATATTCTAATTTGGCGGAAATTTTGTAACCGTTGATTTCTGTTTTGACCAGGGGAGTCATGCCTTCGCCAAGTGTGACATACTGCTTTAACCCCAGCCAGTGACGATAGCGCCAGATACTTGCATCAGCTATTTTGATTTCATCGGCTTGAAATTCCGGTAATTTTTCAAAATCGAGTATGCCGCCACAGGTCATACAACGCCAGTCGAGTGGTTGTGCTTCTGTCTGGCAATTGGTACAAATGATGCTATGTGTCATATTTTCTCCCTGACATACGTCATGATTATTGCTGTGTTAATATTCATTAATGAATACTCAATTCTTTACTCAATATTTTCTGTGCTATGCTTTCTATATCTTTATTGTTAGCTTGCATGAAGGAATTATCAATGCCCGTCGAAATCAAATGGCATATCCCTGAACATGTACTCTATGCCCGGTACTCCGGCGAGGTCTCAATTGATGACATCCGCCGACAGTACGAAGAAGGCATAGACCTATGCCACTCTGTTGAAACGTCTCTGGTTCATATGATTGTCGAATTTGATAACGTGACATCATTCCCTAAATCATTATCGGATTACAAGGATACATTTGGCGAAAAGGCACGGAATGCAGGTTGGGTGATTGTCGTTGGTGATAACAGGATGATTCGCTTTCTGAGTACGGTTGTCTCGAATTTAATGAAGCTACGTTTTACCTATGTTAACAGCAGCGAAGAAGCCATAGAGTACCTTGTTGCACGCGATTCTGCACTTGCTGCTAAGAAAAGAAGCGTTCTCTAATTTAGACAGGAAATTCCTTCGAAAATTTGTTCATTCGAGCTTGTGCCTGTGTGAGCTAATGCTATCATAAGCAGTGGAAAACTCACACAGATATAGAGGAAATGTATGCGACTTTTTTCGTGGAATGTTAATGGCATCCGTGCCGCAGAGAAAAAAGGCTTCGTTGATTGGTTACTGGAAGCAAAACCGGATATTCTCGGTGTTCAGGAAACCAAAGCCCATCCCGATCAATTAAGTGAGGCATTGCTTAAACCGGAGGGCTATCATACTTATTGGGCAGCCGCAGAGAAAAAAGGTTACAGTGGCGTAGCGCTCTATTCCCGCACCAAACCGAATGATGTACAAATCGGGCTTGGCATTGCTGAATTTGATGCCGAGGGACGAACAGTCATCGCGGAATATGATGATTTTATGTTTGTCTCGACCTATGTGCCAAGTGCGAGCAAAGGCAAAGATTTTGTCCCCTTTAAGCTCGAATATTGCCAGGCACTCGTAGATCGTTGCAACGAATGGCGTCAAGCAGGCAAAAAAGTAATTGTTTGCGGTGACATCAACATCTCCCACAAAGAAATCGACCTCGCACGACCGAAAACCAATCATAAAACAACAGGCTTTTTGCCGGAAGAACGGGCTTTCCTCGATAAATGGTTTGATGAAGAGGGCTATGTTGATACTTTCCGTCATTTTTATCCCGAACAAGAAGAAATGTATAGCTGGTGGTCAATGCGTTCCGGCGCACGTCCGAGGAATGTGGGCTGGCGACTGGATTACTTTATCGTCTCACCTGAAACAGTCGATATTTTGGACGATGCCACTATCCATACTGATGTGATGGGCAGTGATCATTGCCCGGTCAGTCTCACCCTCAAATAAAGTTATTTTTCAAGGAAACTGAGATGCAACTGTCTACGGAAGAACTGCAAAATCAAAAACTGAATCCTGAAACACTCGAACTGGCAGTCCAGCAAATTCGCAATAATGGCGTGATGACTTTTGAGAGTGTGTTGTCGCAGGATTTGATTGAGCGTATCAACACTGCCTATCTGCCACTGTATGAGGCATTCATTCAAAACCCGGGGGAGACCTTCGGCAAGAATCATTTTCGGGTGTATGTGCCCTTTGAAGAACCATTCATAGATTTAAGCGTGATTTGCAGTCCTTTCGTGATTCCGGTGATGGAAGCCTTACTCGGCGATGATTTAGTCTGTCACTATCTGGCGACCAATACCTGTGCGCCGGGGTCTGATTATCAACCCGCGCATTCTGATTACCGCATTCTGTTTCCTGAGGCTGATGTTGCCGTGCCACCATTTCACATAGTGCTGAATATTCCCCTGGTGGATGTCACGCTGGAAAATGGGGCAACAGAATATTGGGCAGGTGGAACTCATCGCCTTAATATTCCATTTGGTGAAGTTGATGACATTGCCAAACATATGAAAAGTGATTATGCGACCATGCCTGCGGGGTCTCTGATGATGCGGGATGGTCGCATGTGGCATCGCGGGACAAACAATCGCTCAAACGGAATCCGCCCTCAGATAGCGATTGTTTATACACGTCCCTGGGTTGATATGGGTGTTCGCATTGATATTCCAGCAGAGACTTACGACAAATTGCCAGAAAAAGCGCGGCATATCTTCCGCGAAGAGAATATTACTTAGCTCATATACTCTTTCAGAAAATCATCAATGACTGCATTTCCGGTTGGATAGGGCGAAATCCGGCTGACATCTGCTCCGGCATCAATCAAGATTTGCAATGTCTCTAGCGGTTTGTCCGGCGGATAATAAGCATTCACAAAACCATAGACGGCGGTATCAATGACTGTGCCGCCGTAGGTGTTATCAATTTCAAGCGGTGCATTGTGTTCGAGCAATAATTTCATCATATCAAGGTGACAATGCCATGCCGCCCAATGCAATGCTGTGAATCCCTGATGATCCTGAGATGCAATGTCTGCGCCTTTTTCCAGTAAATAGCGTACAATCTCAAGCTGATTGTTGATGGCGGCTTCATTCAGTGCAGATGTGTTTTCCATAGAGATTTTTGATTCGATGTCTACGCCATTTTCCACCAGATAGCGCACAATCTCAAGGTGACCTGCCATGCACGCGGCTGATAGAGCGAGTTCACGTAATTCGTTTTGAGCGTCGATTGTTATGTAGAAACTATTGGTGTAAGGAGGCAATTCTTGCGCGAATAGTGATTTCACTAAATCGAGATTGCCTGTTGCTGCATGAATGATGTTATCAACAGTCGCACCGGAATCAATCAGAGCATCCACTGCGTTTTTGTAGCGGAAGGTGATTGCGGTTGCCATCGGGTATTGGTCATTGTCGATGCCATCAGGAGACGCATACTGACAGAATAAGCGTACCAGGTCGCTCATTTTACCTGCTTTTGCCGGATGAGCGCTTGATACCAGGGCAGCAAGTGCTGTAGAGCCATTGCCACCCCCATAAATATTGCTTGATTGGTTAGGGTTTGCACCTGATTCGAGTAAAATTTTCGCGATGTCTACAATGTTATCCGGTGTTTTTTGCTTCTCATCTTCGACACCGTTGGCACTAACATAATGCAATAATGTCGCCTGATGCTCTGCTGAACTGTGTTCCGTCACTAATGATGGATTTTCTTCAATGAGTTGCTTGAGTGTTTGTGCATCACCTGTGATGATGGCTTCAACGGCGTTATCAAATGCTGAGGTTGTTGCAGGGGATGGTTGTGTCATGGGATTCTCCGCCTGATTTTCAGATAGATACAGTATATTAGAAAATTTGTTCTTAGTCAAATTTCAAATTGATACGCATCCATCGTAAAGGTTCGGGTTACCCGAAAGTCAAGTTATACGGGAATATGTTCCTTGAGAAAATCAAGCAGGATTGTATTAAAGGTATCCGGGTTATCTTGATTGGCACAATGTCCGGCATCGGGAATCGCTTTGTAAGTGCAATGCACTTCTTTAGCTGCCCAATCCGGGGCACTTTTCGGGAAGATGCCATTATTCGCGGAATCTTTTTCCCCGTGTGTGAGCAGGAACGGCACAGGGATTGTATAATTATCACCGTATCCGGCATCGACTGTGAGGCATTCAAGACCTGCCAGAATTACTTTGATGTATTCTTCTTTGTTGAGATTTCCGGTTGCTTCATAAGCATATTGTGTGACATCTTCACGGATACTGACATGCTCGACGGTCTGTTTACGGAAGCTCTCCAGTGACATCAACCTCAGCAGGAAAGGCATCGGTTTTGATGCAATTGCGATAATCTGTGAGGGTTTTGCTGTCATATCCGTACATCCAATAACGCCCATCGCTGATACCCGTTCGGGATAGCGAAATGCGAATTCCTGCGTGACAAATCCCCCGAATGAGTGTCCGACAAAGCAAGCAGTTTCATAACCCGTATCATTGAGAATTGCCAGTAAATCATCTGCTGCGATGCCAACCGTGAAGTTGCTTCCCAACGGTTTTGATTTGCCATGTCCGCGCATATCCCATGTGAGCGTAGCATATCCGGCGGAGACAAGCGGCTCAATCTGTGCCTCAAACATCTGATGGTTAAGACATGCACCATGTGTCAGCACAACTAAGGGCGCATTCTCTGAAACGGATAGCCAGTAATGCAGGTTTGAACCATTGTGTTCAAGGACAAATTCTCGCGTTGTTTTCAAGACGATTTTCTTTCGCAGTCACAGATCATCATTGTGACTATGAATTTCAGAAGGAATGGAAATTTCCTGCTTTGAGATAATATCATCCGGCAGGAGATTCGCCGGGTGTGTCGTATCATACTCTTTGGGACTCGACGCGGGATTGGTTTCGGCTGTCGGGTCGTAAGTATCATCCATCCCCATGAATTGCTGGGATTTACTGATCGGAAACGGGTCTAAACCACCGACAGATGCACCCATCATCTTCTGAATTGCCATCATTTCCTGGGTGGTGATTGTTCCCATTGTCTGTTCGAGATTATCATTTTCACTTGTTCCGAAGGCACGGTGAAAAGCGATTCTCTGGAATTGAACCGAAGACATATTCGCCACAATTAGTGCATTGGGGTTAAAACCACGCGGGAGCAAATCTTGCTGACGAATCAGGAGAATACTGGTTAATAGGAGCGCGACACCTGCCCATTGCCCCATAGAGAGCGAATCACCGAGGAAGATGAGTGCCAGAATCAGGGCGACACCGATTTCTGCGGCTGCCATGATTGCGGTTTGCATCCCACCGAGGATTTTGACACTCGCAAACATCGCCAGACGGGATAAAGCGGTTGTCAGACCGAGTGCGACAATTGCGATGCCTGCCTGTTGAATATTGGTAATCTGGCTGAGGTCAGGGGCGACGGCTAACCAGACCATCGTCACGACGACGCCCATTGTGGTCAAAATATAGAGTGCGGCAGTGGGTGCGGGCATCTCAAAGAGGACATACTGGCTCAAAATGACCGTTCCTGCGAACATCAGCGCATTCGCCAGCATAAAACCCACACCTGTCCAGTTAATGCCTGTGGCGCTCAATCCGGTAATCATCACCAGAGCAGTTAATGCCATCACGACTCTGAGGGTTGTTCGGACATCGGTTTTTTGTCCACCGATACGCGAGAGCAGAATCGCAAATGCCAGATAGATACCATTAATCAATTGCACCATTGAGGCATCCAGTTGTTGGAGACCGCCATAGTAAAAGAGTGAGCCAATGCCATTGATTGTGCCGATAACCACACAGCCCATTAATCCGGCGGGATAGATGAAGATATATTTACGGAAAAATAATGCGTAGCCAATCCACAGAATCGCAACAGCAACCATTGTTCGCAATGCTGCCACAGTGAAGGGGTCAGCGTTAGCAGTAATTGCAAATTTCCCGAGCACAGGCGCAACTCCCAGAAATAACGGGGTCGCTAAAGCTGCAATAACGCCGCTTACATTAATTGATTGCTGAGTTTTTTCCATAATTGTGATACCGGCTAAACGTTACGTGCTATTAAGATGTAACAATAATTTTATATCGCTTATAAACACATTGTAGACTGTATCTCAAGAATAGCCAATTAATCTTGCGTAAAAATGTATTAATTTTGTGAATTGAGGGGGAAATGAAAAGGGCACAGGTGTTTCCCGTGCCCTGATTTTGTTGTACTGAATTAGTTCAGCTTGTTGATGAGGGTATCCACGAATTCATCATCTATGAATGAGCCTTTTTGCAGCATCATATCGGCATTGGTATCGAGGAATTCTTTCTCACGGGCGGTCAAATCTTTGGCAGACACGACCACGATCGGGATTTTTTTCAGGGATTCATCGCCGCGCATGGTTTCAATCACTGTGAAGCCATCAACATCGGGCATCATCAAATCGGTAATGACTAGATCGGGCTTCATTTCACGGATGATGTCTAAGCCGGATGCGCCATTATGTGCGAGATAGACTTCGCTATTTTTGCGTGTTTCCAGAATACGGCTCATCAGACGGGCAGCATTTTCATTATCTTCAATGACGACAACCCGTTTAAGTGGTCCCTGGAATGTGCTGACAACATCCTTGAGTTCCGCTTCGGGAATCGGTGCAGCCGTTGCAGCAGCGGAGAGATCGACTGTTTTTTGCCATTGTTCCCCGAGAATTTGTTTTTCGACAGGAAGGGTATGTCCCGAACAATTGACGACAACGACATCATCCGGTTTGATGATGCCTTTACGCACCATCCGAATCAGCCCGGCGAAAGTCACGCCCGTTGCAGGTTCGACTGAAATACCGTCCAGACGTGCCAGCAAACGAATCGCATTGAAGGCTTCTTCATCGCTTGCGGCTTCAAAGTGACCACCATTTTCCTGTACATAATCGTAGAGAATTTCGTAAGCGCGTCCGGGATTGCCTGTTGCCAGAGTCACAATCACAGAATCCGATGTTTCAATCGGTGTCGCAACCCGTTGTCCACGCGAGAATGCTTCGACCATCGGCGCACAGCCCGTTGATTGAATCATGCCGTAAGCCGGTTTTTTCTCAATCAGCCCGAAACCGTACATTTCACGGAAACCTTTTGCCAGCCCGATAGGACCCAGACCACCGGAAACACCCTGTAAGAACCAGTCAGGCGCACGCCATTTTTTGCCATCTTCCAGAATAGTGCCCAGTTGCTCTGCGATTTCATACGCCATCGTTTTCATCGCTTCGGTAGCAGCAATGCTCTTAATCCCCTTATCGAGGAATAAGCCTTTGTTTTTGGCGAAATTGGCTGCCAGGGCTTTGGTCTGGTCGTAAGTTCCGGTTGTCCTGATGATTTCCGAGCCGTAAATCGCCGCTTCACGCATTTTGTCATTCGGTGTCAGTGCGGGGAAAAATGCCCAGAGATGAATGCCAGCGCGTGACCCGTAAGCCGAATATGCAATTGCGACATTGCCTGTACTGGCGACAACAACTTCTTCGACACCCATTTCTGCAAGGGCAGTAATCGCTACTGTTGCCTGACGGTCTTTGAAACTGCCTGTGGGACCTTGACGTTCATCTTTGATATAGAGATTTTTTAGCCCGAGACTGGCTGCGAGATGTTCACTTTTGATGAGCGGTGTGCCACCTTCGCCCATCGAAACGATATTATCTGTATCATAAATCGGCAGCACCTCATGATAGCGCCAGAGTGTAGAGGGTCGGCTTTTGAGTTCAGCCAACCACTCTTTCACGTTGATTTTATCCAGTTCGTAACGCGCTTCCATGATATTGTCGCCACATTCAGGGCAAGTTCCTTTAAATCCCTGAAAATCACAGATTGTGTGACAATTGGTGCATTCCAGCAGAATTTGTTGCTTTTTCGTCATCGAAATTCCTATTTTTTCCTATTGTTAGCTTCCAGGTACGAGCGCACATTGTCAATGAAGAGGTCATATTCCTCCTGGCTGATGTCTGTTTTACGCAGTACATGAATATCAATTAGTTGTTCTTCTTCGTCACTGTTCAAATCCATCTCTCCGGTGACGACCAGTACAGGGATTTTAGCGGTTTCCGGGTTGCCACGCAATTCGTCTAAGACAGCGAAGCCATCTTTACCGGGCATCCGCAAATCCAGAATGATAAGATCAGGACGACGACGTGCTACCAGGGAGATACCTTCATCCCCGCTTGATGCGCTGTATACTTTGAAGTCGCTGTGTTCTTCCAGCAGGTGAGTCAACAGACGAATGGCATCCGGCTGATCATCAATGATGACAATACGCTCACGCTGGCTTTCCTTTTCTGCTTTGAGAACAGCTTCGAGTACTTCATCCGGCAGGAATGGACGTTGAATGAAGGTGTGTGCGCCGAGTCGATATGCCCGTTCGCTGTCTTCATCCAGTGTTGTGACCACAACCGGAATATCGAATGTATCGTCACGTTCTTTCAGGTTTTTCAGTAATTCCCAGCCTTTGCCCTCTGCAAAATTCACATCGAGAATTACCAGGCTCGGACGAATTTGACCGATCATAGCTTCTGCAAATGCAGGGAAATCAGCCGTTGTGACTTCAAAGCCTTCCCGTTGTAGAATCCGGCGGAACTGGTCAACCATAGTCTTATCATCTTCAACCAGAATGACATCACGTTTCTGTGTCATCAGTGGAATGCTACGGGTTACATTGGTATCCAGGCGGCGATTCTGTTGTTTTTGCTTCTGGAATTCCTGGGTATCAACTTTGTCACGACCTGTCGGTGTTTTCGGTTTGTCGTCGTCATCAGCGTCGCCATTTTTAGCGCTATTATTCTTTGCAGCCATCGCTTTAGCGCGTTCAACATCTTCCTTACTGATGAGACCGCTTGATGTGGTGGTGTTGCTCTTTGGTGCTGAAACAGCTTTCTGTGCCGAACGTTTTTCTTCGCGCTGACGTTCGAGTCTTTCTTCCGCACCTTCGTAGGTCGGAATGGTGACACTGAAGGTTGATCCGGCATTGATTTCAGAAACCACTGTCAAATCACCACCCTGCATTTCGGTGAGTGATTTGGAAATCGGCAGACCGAGACCTGTACCACCGACTGTACGGGTAAGCGAGTTATCAACCTGGCGGAATTGCTCGAATACCGTTGGCAGATCGTTTTCAGCAATACCCATACCTGTGTCAATGACATCAACTTTGAGCATCGGGGCAGGGTTGCCTTCAATCGCGTAAACATCAACGGTTACGCTACCTTCCTGCGTGAATTTAATCGCATTTGTGACCAGATTAAGCAGAATCTGGCGGCTACGGATTTCATCACCATAGGCTTTGGGTAATCCGTCAGCAACTTCAACGATTAGTTGTAATTCCGGTTTTTCTTTGAGCAGACCGATTGCAATTGATTTTACACTTTCAACCAGTGGTTTGATATCGAAGTAACTGAATTTGAGGTTCAGTTCGTTTGCCTCGATTTTCGCTTGGTCAAGGATGTCGTTAATCAGACGCAGCAGGTGATTACCACTGTTATAGATGGTCGTCAAATCCTGTTCCTGCATTTCGGAGAGCGGTCCGTCGATACCTTTGAGCATCACGCGGCTGAAACCGATAATCGAGTTAAGCGGTGTCCGTAACTCATGCGACATACTGGCGAGGAATTGACTTTTCAGGCGGTCAACCTCACGTAACTGTTCAACCGACTCCTGTAGCTGTTCAACCAGCAGGGTGTTCTGGATAACCGCGCCGAGTGAACCGGAGAGTGTTTGCAGCAGTGCCAGTGTTTCGTGTGCATAGGCATTGATACGACGGCTTTCTACTGTGACGATACCGACCATTGCTGTACCGGATGTGATTGGCATGACAACGGCTGAGCGTGATGTCGCACTCACAGGATGATAGCGAACTTCCCGTTCGATATTGGGGATAATTTGCATCCGCATCGTATCGGAAACCATGCCGATGATACTCTCCGCGTCCCCGATTTCAACACTGCCGATACTATCTAGCGAGATGTCTTTTTCGGAGGCAAGTGCTGCCACTTCAATCATCCGTTTACGGTTGCCATAGTAATCTTCATAATCCTGTGGCAGATAAATTGCGACCAGGTCAGACCGCAGGTTTTTGCGAACTTCTTCTGCGGCGTATTCAAGCGCTTCATTGAGGTTTTCAGCCGATGCAGCCTGACTGGTAATCTCAAAGAGGAAGGACATATCTTCCGCGCTCTGTGCTGCTTCATCGTAGAGACGGGCATTATCAATCGCGACTGCTATCTGAGATGCCAGAGTAGTCAGTACCTGCACATCTTCGTCAGTGAAGGCATTCGGGCTATTGGATTGCACATCCAGCGCACCCACAATTTCGCCCTTAACGACCATCGGCAACGCCATTTCGGAGCGTGTCATCGGTAGATAGGGATTCGGTTGATGGATAACTGTTGCATCGGCTGTATCCAGGGCAATCGTCGGTTCACCGAGTTCAGTTACACGCCCGATAACGGATGCCGAGCCACGTTGCAGTTTGTGCCCGATTTCTAAGAGTGTTTGACCTGCTTCACCGGTACTGGCGCGAAGCAATGCCCATTCGTTCTCTTCATCCATCAGGAATACCTGCACATGATCGTAGTTGAACTGTTGCTTGATGAGGTCAACCACCTGTGGCAGGAGGACATCGAGGTCAAGAATCTGTCCCACACTCTGACTGATAACCGCCGAGGTCTGGAGTTGTGTCGCACGTTGTTCGGTTTGTTCGAGCAGACGTTTCGCTTCCAGTGAGAGTGATGTTTGTTCTGCGAACGCCTGGAAGACGCGCATATCACGGTCTGAATAACTGTAAACTTCATCCGAACCGAGCCAGATCGCACCGATGGCACGTCCCGGAACACGTAGCGGTAAGATGACCAGCGAACGGGTATCGAGGCTTTCGATGCTGGTTTGTTCCATCATATCGAGACCATATTGTTCATCGTAGATGTCATTGATGGTCAGGACGGAGTCGGATGCCAGTTGTGCCCATGCCGGGAATTGTTCGGGACTGAGTGTCACGCCGAGTAAATCAACATCGGTTTGTGCCTGCCAGCTTGCAACCACTTCAACGGCTGCATTTGCATTGTCCCAATTTGGAACATTGAGCATCGCAATGAATACCTGGTTGATATGAGGTTCAATCAGGTAGGTCACGATAACGTCAATGATTTCCTGTGGTTCATCAGTTTCGATGAGGGCTTTGGATGCCTGATAGAGCACGCTGGTTTCTTGCAGGGTACTCTGAACCTGTCCGAGCAGCATCTGGTTGTCGATAACAACACTGGCACTATCAGCGATGGTGTTCAGGTAACGTTCATCACCTTTGTCGAATTTGCGAATATCATTCCAGCCCAGCAGCAGACGACCACCCGGCATATCTTTCACACGCAGGTTAATCGCTGCAAATGCGGTGATATTGCCAGCTTTTATGATTTCCAGTTCAAAACGGCTCATGGTGTTGCGTGTAATGTCCGCTACATACAAACCATCAGCGCGGGGTAGGGGAATGTCCATCATTTTAGCAACATCCAGCCCGTTTGCTTCACTTTCTTCGAATCCAGATTTGAACATTTCTTCCATTACGCCATCAACGACAACATATCCGGCACGCATATCCGGTTGCAGGGCATCGAGTAGCTCACTAATTGCCTCGAACAGTTCGAAACGGTCACGTGCCCGGCTGATCGAGGTGTTGGCGTTATAGAGTGCTTCTGTTTCTTCAAGCGCTACACGGGTACTTTCAGCGAGATAGCTGTTGTCAATTGCCTGGCTTGCCATATCCGCGATACTACCAAGTGTTCGTTCTTGATCGGATGTGAAGGCTTCCGGGGCATCCTCGATCATCACCATCCAGCCGAGTGGGCGTTGACGTGACCGGGCAATCAATGGCAGAACCAGCACCGAACGGGCATCTACCGCACTCAGCACACGGCGTGTTCCGTCGTCCAGACCTGTGTACCGTTGCACATCATCAATATTGACAGGTTGTGTTTGAAGAATAGGACGCAGTACATCAACTTCTTCAATCGGTTGTAACATACTGTGTACCAGTTCAATGCTGTCATCATCCCGTGTCAGGATGAGGTGAGCATCCGATGGCTGTTGCATGGATAACTGAATGATAAGCGCATCAAGCAATCCCTGAAGGTCTTCAGCTTCATTGAGAGCCCGTTGTGTTTCATAGAGCAACACAGTTTCACGCAGGTTTTCCTGCATTGTATTTTCCATGCTTCGTAGATTACTGATGTCCTGGAAGGCAGCTACAATCGCTCGTTGATTGCCATTCGCATCATAAATCGGTGCAGCACTGATGAGCAGGTCGGTACGGGTAAGGTCTCCGATGATAGCGACATCATCTGCCGGATCAACCTGTGCGCCTGTTTCGCGTGCGAGATACATCGGCAATTCATCATCCGGGTAGAAGAGGTTCGTCCCGGTTCTGTACATATTATATGTAGCAGAGTTGAATGGTTCATTGAATTTAACTGGCTGTCCGAGCAGGAGCGGTACACGCGCATTGGATGAAATCGGCTCAAGTGTTTCAGGGTCAAGTACCATAACACCCACAGGGAGTGTTTCCAGAATTTCATCAAGACGCTGACGTTCGTATTGTGTTTCTTGCAGCAATTTCTGGTTTTCGACCGCGATAGCAACCTGGTCAGCAATCGACTGCATGAAGCGTGTATAGCCTGCGTCCAGCATCTCTGGTTTGTCGGTACGGAAAATCATGACACCGAACCAGAGCATACGTGACCAGAGCGGTGCGATAGCGGCTGCGGTTGCGCCATTTGCCGATAGAATCTCGCGTATCATCGGGAATTCGCCGGGTACATCATCCATTGATTTGTAGACGAGAATACCATCGTCATTATCAGCTATCAGCGAACCGAGAGGCGCATCTTCCTGAGAAATAACACGACCCACCGGAATCGGTGCTGAGCGGGTGGGGTCACTGCTCCAGAAATATTCATACCGTAACTGTGGCGCGTCGATGTCCGGTTCTGGATTTGCCAGCAAGACCGTAATCGAGACATTGAGTTCTTCGTCCATCCGCGCACTTTGCTGGATGAAAGGCATTGCAAGGTGTCCGGCGACCGCATCGTAAATCGCGGCGGTATCCTGTGCGCCGGAAATGGCACGGGTTGCGACGTAGAGGCGACGGATTTCACTCAGTGTCTGTTCTGTTTGTGTCAACAGACTGCGATTCTGAATCTGGGTGCTCATCTGCCCGGTTAACGCACGGTAAACTTCGTAATCATCCTGTGAAAGATCATAGGCTGCTTTGTTCACAATGTAGAAAAGGGCGATGGGTGTGTTATCGCTGAATAGCGGGAAAATCGCCATGAATTTATATTCAAGGTCACGCATCCACTTAACAGGTGCGGGAACATCAATAATATCTTCACCGGGGTCAACCAGAATTTCCGGTTCACGACGACGCATCGGAGAATGTTCCGGTACAAATAGCTTGTGTCGTTCACTGACTTCCTGAACATCCCCGGATTTCGATTTTGCCACAATCCGTGAGGTTGTTGCCCAGCCAGCGCTATCTGTTTCTCCTTCAAGCAATGCCAGCCAGAAATCAAGGCGCGGGTCACTGGAAGTTGCCACTGCTGCAAAGACCAGATCAGATAGATTCTGCGAAGTGTTGATGATACGACTGGCAGCATACAATTTTTCCTGGCGTGCCAGCGCATCTTCTGTTTGTTGGAGCAGCAAACGGTTATCTATTGCCACACCTGCCTGAGCAATCAGCGCGTTGTAGATACGTTTTTCACGTTCGCTGAAAGTTTTTGCCTGGTCGAAAGAAATGCTCATGAAGCCTTTCCATGAACCACGCATATTGAGCGGGATGAAAATGATTGAAATCGCATTGACACCCGTAAACATCGCACGCAAATCTTCGCGGATATTGTGCAGGGCTGTGATGTTATCCACGCTGGCAACATCTGTCCCGGAAAGTCGTTCCATAAAGGGATACTGTGACAGTTGCAGACGTTTACCGCGCAGGATGATGTTATCCTTACGGGGCATAATCGGCAAATCGACTGTAATTCTTGCCCAGTCAGGGTTTTCACCTGGCAAAATATCATCGAATAGCCAGACCTGTCCGCCGGAGGCATTATGCGCGACTGAAACGATAATCGCTTCCAGCACATCTTCAAGATCGTTTGCCTCATTCAATTGACGGCTGAGTTGATAGAGTGTCGATGTTTCCGAGAGGGATGATTGCGTTTCCTGGAAGAGACGCGCATTTTCAATCGCAAGCGACACACGTTCAGCGACTGATTTCAAAATCTGATAATCGCCCTCACTGAATTGTTGTCCTTCCGGTAAGTCGGCTTCCAGACTACCGAGAACCTCACCACGTACACTGATGTCCGCCGATAATCTGGCATTTTCGATCTGTGCGCCGTATTCATGATCTAAATCAAGTTTGTTTTCAAGTTCAACCCAGGAGTCACGGGTTAATTGACGATTGAGTATGTTAATTTGCTCGATACGTCGTTCAGATTGTTCCCGTAACTGTGCATTGTAAATTGCCACAGCAAGCTGATCTGCCAGCAACTGATAGGTTGGAATATCTTCTGTCAGGAAGGCATTCGGAGAGCGGCTTTGAATATCGAGAACACCGAGCAGTTCATCACCAATTTGAAGCGGCAAACCCATCTCGGCTCGTGTCTCACCGAGCAAGGGGTTGAAACTATGGGGGTCTTCCGCGCCTGTTGCTGTGTCATTGACAATAACAGGGCGTTTTTCTGCCGATGCCGTACCGATGACGGTATCAGAACCGACGGCTAAACGGTGTCCCTGTTCAATCAGGGCTTTACCTGCATCACCACGACTATAGCGCAGGATAGCATAGATACTGGATTGGTCGAGCAAGAAAATTTGAGCATGATAGAAGCCCAATTCGTTACAAATCAGGTTGATAGAGCGATTTGCCAGTGTATCGAGGTCGGTCAGCGTTGCTGTTTCGCGCCCGATACGTCCGGCGACCTGCATATCGCGGTTACGACGTGCAGTCTGTTTTTGCAAATCATCGGATAAGCGACTGATGCGGGTTGAAATACGCCGTGCTGCCGAGACAAATTCTGATTGATCCCCTCTGGAACGCACGACAACATTGCCTTCATGAGCGCCTGTTTGAACCAGGGTATCTGCTTCATATACGGCTTCTAAGATCGGCTGTAAAATACGCTTTGTCACGAAAACGATAATCATTGGAATAATCGTTGCCAGAAACACAATCAGCATGATGGTCGAAATAGTCGAGCCATAATAGACAAAGGCATTATCTGTGATGATGATACGCCAGTTTAGATTACCCAGTCGAGGATATTCAAGCACGGTTGCTGAATAAATTGTACTATTTCCAAAGCGTTCAACCGGTTCGCTTGTCCCGATTAAAAGTCCACGTGTTGTAGCGAAACTTTCATAAAATTCATTACCATCAATGTTTCCGAGTGAGGCAGCAATATTTTCGATATAGCCTGTACCGATAGCACCGCTATCAGCGACAACATTGTTGATGCCCCCGGTGGTCGTTTCTATCCATGTGACCCGTCGTGACGCTGCTTCGTCATCACCCTCAATCAGTTCACCGACCGCTAAATTGACAATGCTTCGCAATTCGGTTGTCTGGATTTGCAGGGCAATAATCATCACAACACCCTGTCCGGTATCAATCGGCACATAGGCATCCAGGAGTAGATTACGGTTTTCCGCAATACGCCCCTCTGAGTCGGTTTGCACGTAGAAATCACCTATGACAATCGAGGAGACTGTACCATCCAGAAGCATTTCAAATGCTTCTACAGATTCCGGGTCGGGCTCATAAGCTGTTCCCGCCGGATGCACAATCACATCGGTCACAGAATTATTGTTATTGACACGGCTGAATGCCAGCGTCGGGACGCCGTTTCCAACCGCAATGTAATCAATGCGTTCATACTCATTGAGGTTGAGCGCGATAATTTCCCCTGCACGGGTTGATGCTGCGCCAACATCCGGTGTGCCTGTTAGATGATTCCAGAGGTTCTGATCATTTCGCAGACTGGTTAAATCGGTGGTGTAACGATCCAATTTTGCTTGAATCGCACTTTCAATCCGGTTGAGACCCCCATTATGTTCTACTGTGATGTCTTCCCGTGCGCCGGCGATTGCACTGAAAATACCGGAAATGGCGAAAATAGTCACCGCAACACTGATGCCGATGCCAATAAGACGCATCACACGTTCAAGATAGGGGTTTTCGCCGATTCGTACCACAGGGGCTTGAAAGCTGCTTTGCTTTTCTCTCTGTGTCATATTCGCTCCGCGTTACAACTTACTGCGATGGGTTGTCAGATTGATTGCCGTTTGGATGACTACCGTTACCGTTTCCGTTACCGTTTTTACTACCGGATTCGGCAAGTCGAATAGCAACCTGCGGTGTTCTTAATGCCTGTTCGATTTCGCGAACAGCCGTTTGTAAAATAGATGCAATATCAGTCTGGCTGGTGAGTCGGGCTGAAATATCGTTCACAATACGTTCACGTTCGGTCGCCTGTTGACTCGCCTGGAACAGACGGGCATTTTCAAGGCTGATTGCCAGGCGGGATACAAGCTCCTGCGCCAGCAACACTTTATCGTATTCAAACTCCGCTTCCGGTACTTCATATTCTACTACACCGAGGGTTTGTCCGCGCAGCAAAATTGGTACAACAAAAGGAACAGTGTTGCGGCTTGTTTTCTCACCGACAACCGCTTCCCCGCTTCGCAAAACAGCATCGCTCAGACGTTTGAAGTTGTAGCCCGTTTCTGCGCCAATGCGCGTCTGTAATTCGGACTGACGTTGCTGGTTGAGTTGTTGTTGCCATGCACGGCGTGTTTCAAGACCGCGTTCGAGTTCAGCTTCGCGCAGCAGACGTTCGGTATCGGCATAAAGTCGCGTATTTTCAATCGCAATCGTAATCTGGTCGGCGAGAGTTTGCAGTGCGGCAACCTGATCTTCAGCAAAACTATCACGTTGTTTACTCTGCACATCCAGTGCGCCGATGATACGATTTCCTAATCGGAGCGGAATCGCCAGTTCAGCACGGGTCTCGCCCAGAAATTCATTCTGACGGTGCAGGTTACTTTCTGCGGTATCACGGGCAATCACGACCTGCCCCTGTTCTGTTACCTGTCCGATCACGCTCACACTACCGACACCGAGTTTATGACCGCGTGCCAGCAATTCACGTCCAGCAGCCCCGGTACTGGCTCTCAGCACGGCGAATTTTCCTTCTTCATCAATCAGGAAGATTTGCGCGTGATAGATACCGGGGAAATTTCGCACAATCAAATTAACCACGTTGGTCAACAGCGTTTTGAGATCACGTTCAGCCGTTACTGCCCGTGCAATATCCTGTGTGACCTGAACATCACGGGTACGGGCTTCCAATTTACGTTGCATATCGGCGGTTAAGTCCCGTACATATTCACGCATATCCACGAAACTGGTTGCCAGACTGCCTATATCATCGTTCCGGCTGGTTGATGCAACAGGGACTTCAAAATCCCCGCGAATCACTGCCAGAATCGCTGTACGTAAGTTCCTGATAGGCGGAACAACCATTTGATTGGTGATGAACAGCACGACAAGGACGACAACCACCGTACTCACAACGACAATGACAAATACCTCGCCGATGGTTTGTTCGGTGATATTCTGGAATATCGCATCGGTGTTGACTTCGGCAACCAGTGCGAATTCTTCATTGTCGATTACCAGGGTCGCCGAATAACCAACGACTTCGCGCCGTGCGCCTTCTTCACCGACCTCATAAGTTTCAACACCACTTGCTCGATTGGTTTGCGCCCGTTGTGCTCCGGCGGATGTAATATCAATCAACCCGGCAATACCTTCCGGCGCAAGCACCAGATCATCGCTTGTCGGCAGGATAACATAGGCATAAGTATCAAATCCGGCTTCAAGGTCAATTTCATTACTCGCCAGGTTGTTGATAAATACTTCATCAAGATTCAAATCGACCAGTAAATAGCCAACAATCTCAGGGGCTTCCTCGCCATCCCCAACATCGGAAACCAGAGCAGTGAGCACTTCAACACGATTAATGTTGTCGCGGTTCGTGATACCGAAAACCTGTGTGTCGCCCTGTCCAAGCTGGATGCGTCCGGCAATCTGGCTGACGGCTTCACGCTGTGATTGCAAATTACCCGGGGCAACTTGATCGGCACGTACCGCCGTGATAACCGGGAAGTATTGCGGTGTCAGCAGACGAACACTGTTATAGTAGCCTTCTTCCAGCAATTGAGAGCGGAATCGGGACTGAATATTGTTACGGACTTCATCGACTTCAGCATCCTGAACCCCGGTACTCAGTTGACCGAGGGCAAGCGTAAGGGTGCTGTCGTTCGCCGTGATAAACTCGTTGACGATGTTCAGTGAGTTTCGTAGATCACTTTCTATGGCTGCCTGACGACGTGAACCACTTTCCAGCACGAAGGACTCAAGGTTATCAATCGAGATGTTGCGGATTGCCCTGAACATGGTGAATCCCAGCAAGAGCAGGGGAATCAGCACGGCTAATACAATGATGCCATTAATTTTTGCGGATAAACTCAGGTTAAATCTCATGATAGGCTTTCCCCTTCGCCGATTTCTTGTAGATCGGGCTGGAGGCGGATTTGCGTTTGTATTGCACCAAGTGCTTCATTGAAATTCTCTGCTGCCAGATTCAATACGGTGTTAATATCTGTCGAACTTAGCAAGAGGTTGCCGACTTCATTCGCTTTACTTTCGCGTTTTGCCTGTGATTGACTTTGTTCGAACAGGCGTTTATTTTCGAGTGCGAGGGATAGTCGCTGTACCACATTGCGGATTAATTCCTGTTGACGTGCGCCGATGACCTGTGTGCCGGATGCAACCCGGAAGGACATTGCTCCCAGTGTTTGCCCGCGTAGACTAATCGGTACACTGACAAGCTGGTGATCGCCATCCTGCTCAACTGTGATGTCACCTGTTTGAATGGCGGCTTGAATTTCGTCAGTCAGGTCAGTAGATTCGACCGGGTCTGCCATCAATTCAGCAATATCGTAGCCCAGATAATCGACGCCGTGTTGTTGCAGGTAATCGCGCCAGGTTTCAGTCGTCACCTGACGTTCTGCCCGTTCGTATTGCAATAGGCGCTGGCGTTGTCGTGTGAGCAAGTCATCCTGCTCAAGCAAATCATGGCGTAATTCAGCAACAGTACGAATCTGTTCAAGCGATTGACCGAAACGGGATGCAATCAGTTCAAGGGTTTTTATTTCAGTGCTTGAAAAATCGGACTTATCTTCACTCTGAATATCCAGCACAGCAATGATATATTTTTCATGGTTAAATACCGGAACAGCAAGTGCCGCACTTGTTCCCGTTAGTAGATGTTGACGAAGAATCGGTTCGTCTGTCTCCCGGATGACAAAGGTTGCCCGGTTACGAATCGCTTCATGGATGCCGCTACGTGTGCCGAGATTGACCTCTGTATCAACATTAATCTGCGAGAGATTCAAACCACTTTGAATACGCTGTGTGACTTCACCGGCTTCTACGAGGTAAATACGCGCAAATGTATAGCCAGGCTGGTCGCGTATCACATTAATCGTATTCATAGCCGCTTCATTTTCGTTTCTATCCCGACCTGTGATCAGTGTGGCATTAATCACATTCTGTAAGCTGGAAAGCTGGTTCGCCAGATGTCCGGCAGTGTTTTGCAGATTACTACCGAAAAAGATCACCATTAAGGTGATGACGAACAAGATCGCTACAAGATAGGCAAAATCTTGATAAACGGGTTCTGCACCATTAAGGAGCGTTGGATTAACCGCAAATATCACAGCAATTGCGAAAGTGAGTAATGTTGCCCGCCATCCAAGCAACAAACTTGAGGCAATGATTGGCATTGCAAACATGATGACTCTAAGATCATTCACACTACCGTTCTGAAAAACAAACAGGTAGGCAAGTGCAGCAATCACAAATCCCCATGCACCCACTCTATAGTAGCCAGCCCGTACTAAATACAAGAAAATACCCGAAATCAGGGGGCTAAGCATGACGATAACCTGTGCAATTGTAGGGGGTTCACCACTTGAGAACGCACCCTGAATATAAGTAACACCAAAAATAAGAGCAAGGATGATACTAAGAGCAAATGTGACCCCGAGAAATAACAGCAGACTTTGCGCCCGTTGCTGTGTTAAGAGATCGTCATAGTCTACCTGTGGACGCAGGATTTGCGGTAAATTAGCTATCATGCTGATTGCCTCCGTTTTCATCGGGTAGTACAGGCATCTGCGGGTCAGTATCTACTTCGGTAATGTCCGTAATATTCGGTACAGCCCCCAGTCGTATGGATGCCTGTTCTGCGCCGAGTGTTTCTGCAAGACCCTGCAAGGTGACACGCAACAACTCATCGACTGATTCTGCGGATTGATATTGCGATACAATTTCACTCACACGTTGTTCCTGTGCTGTGGCTTCATTGGATTCTTCAAATAGACGCGCATTATCAAGGCTAACCGCCAGACGCGAGGATACTGTGCGAACCATATCGACCAGGTCATCTTTCTTGTTTGATGGGGTAGTTTCCAGTTCAATCGCACCGACAACCTCACCCCGTAGCTCAATCGGGACAGCGATTTTACGTTTTCCCTCTTTTTCTTCGGTGATGGCACGGCGACGACGGCTGGCATCAATCATGGCATCCGACCAGTCCGCGTTATTCTGGAAAGCATTATCACTGAGCGTAACCCCGTCAATGCGACGGTCTGTTTTCAGGTAATCAACCCATGCCTGACGGGTCAACTGACGATTCAGGCGTTGAATCTCACGCAGGTTCGTTTCCGCTTCAATAAAGAGACGTTTATTCTCGCGAATACTGCGTTCTTTATCTTCAAACAGTCGTGCATTACGAATGGCTGTCGTCAATTGATTGGTAATCACCCGCAGCGCTTCAATCTCTATGTCTATGAAGGCATCCGGTCTGCGGCTTTGAATATCCAGCACACCCACAATCCCATCTTTATCCATAATTGGAATAGCTAATTCCGAGCGTGTAAAAGGCAACAATTCATTGAAGGAGTGTCCGCCTTCGCCATCTGTGTCACGGGCGATGATGACTTCCTGTGATTGTGCTGCACGTCCGACCACGCTATTCGAATCGACCGGTAAACGGTGTCCCCTTGAGAGCATTCGTTCCCCGACATCGCCTGTACTGGCAGTCAACATCGCGTATTTCTCATCGTTGTCAATCAAAAAGACTGAAACATGATAGAAGGCGAAACGGTCGCGGATAACTTCTACAGCACGGTCGAGGAGTATAGTCAGGTCAAGCATCTGGGATACATCGTTACCAATATCGACACTGGCACTCAATAAATTTACTGACCGTTGTGCATCGGTCGCATTTCTGACAATCTCGCTAACAAAATAGCGTGACATCAGCCCCACAGCCAGTGGAACGACTCCGAGTACTGTCAAAAGCAATATTGCAATCGGGTTTACTTCCGGGACACCCGCTTCATTTAGCATTTCTATCTGATACGGCCCCCAGAGAATAATCGCAATCAATAATAGTGTGAAAGCGCGGAAAATCGGGCGGTTAGATATGAGCGCAACAGCAATGTATAAAATTGTTAATTCCAGATATAGGAAGCTGATATCTTCTAAAGCCAGAAAAAGACTAATCCCTGTGAACAGAAGATATATAATTGAGAATATCCCGATGACATTTGTAAATTTATCAAGGCTAACCAGAATAAATAACAGGGCAAAAACAACAGTTGCCATCGGCGGAATAACTGCCTGGTCGCTTGTTAAGCTTTCACCACTGGCAATCAGCGCAATTGTGATGGCTGCACTACCTAGAAAGATGAATGCGGTAATGAATTGCAAGACTCGTATCTGTAAGCGCTTAAGTGTTGCATCTGCACTATGTGGACTGAGGAAAGATGGTGATGAGCTTTGCATGATTTAGCTTTCCTTCCCGTTTTCATATGATTCAGGGGTGCCCAGTCGAATTTTCACTTTATCCGCACTGAGTGTTTCGCTCAGGCTACGGGCAGCTTCTGCCAGGGTTGCTTCAACATTCTGTGCTGATTGAAAACGGCTCGTTATCTGGTTGATGAGCGTTTCACGCTGTGCTGTTCGCTGGCTTTCCTCAACAAGGCGGGTATTTTCTGCCGCCAGACCGAAGCGTTCACTGACTTCTGTAATCAATTCGAGGTCTTCCGGTGTGAAATCTTGATTTTCTTCCAGTTCGAATTCCATTGCACCAACAACCTGTCCGCGTACCCGTAATGGAATAGCGATGACATTGCCTTCCTGAACCAGATTGTTGCTACGGACAGCATCGGCAAGGGTTTCTGTCCAATCATAGAAGAGGTTAGAGTGGTCGGTTGCAAAATCAATACTGTAACCGGGATTGTCTCCTGCCCCTTTGACATATTCTGACCATGCCCGACCGATCAAGCGTTGATTCAGACGTTCAACTTCGCGTAATGCAGTCCGGGTTTGTTCTGCAAGCCGTTGATTTTCTTCGACCCGCGCCTGTGCCTGTTCAAATTGGCGAATACTATCAATTGCCAGAGATAAACTGTTCGCCAGCGATTGGAAGGTGAGGCGATCATTTTCGAGCAGTTCTTCCAATACTTTACTTTGAAGATCAAGTGCGCCGATAATTTCTGTGCCGACACGTAAAGGAAAGGCGGCTTCAAGGCGTGTCTCCGGTAGAAGTTCGTTGACACGATGAACACCGTTTTTGTCATCGGTGCGTGCGATAACAGGGTCACCTGTGAATGTTGTCTGTCCGATCACACTGAGGCTACCGACTGCCAGGCTATGATTGCGCTCCAGCAATTGTTTACCCGGCATACCTGTACTGGCAACGAGTCGAGCCTGAATGCCATCGCTGTCAATCAAGAAAACCTGAGCATGATAAAGTTGAGGATAATTTTCGAGAATGAGAGCGAGTGTGGAATTGAGCGCACTATCCATACTCTCGCGTGCCGATGCCTGACGGGTGATTCGCATATTCACTTCGGCTAATTTGAGGCGCTCAGACCCTTCAACATCGCGTCCTTCCAGCCGATTCGCCTGCACAAACTTGTTATACACGAAGACGACCAGACCTGTAATCGCATAGATAATTGCTAAGATTGTTCTTGCTGCAGCGTCAAAACCCTCAACACCTTCCACCGCACTGAAGGCGAACAGTTGAATGATGTTGCTGGCGGTAATGAGTAAAATGCCGCGTGTTTCAAGTAGAAAACCAGCCATAATGAGTAGCAGGACATTCAACAGCATGGTCAAAACGCCGACCTCGCCATCCAGGACGTTGTTCGTGATAATCATCAGCATGGACGCGATAACAATTACCATATTGGCTATTTCCAGTTGCTTCGCTCGGACTAGAGCGTAGCCAATGCCAACGATAGCCAATCCACTAAGCGGGATCAGTTGTGACGCAATACCACCCACTAAAACACCGGAAATTGCAACAATTACAACAACAACAGTCACAATTGCCAGCATTGTGTAGACAAAAACAGCCTTCAGACGGTCAATACGGGACGGATATATGTGTGTCGGGAAAATAGAGGCAAGGACATTATTCATACTGACTATCTCCTGCTGCTTGATCGGTGACTATTGCCCCCCGGCGTATGCTTGCTTTTTTAGATCGTAGAAAACAGGTCATGAGCTTGATTCCTCCGATGTCACATCCGTGCCCAACCGTATGCGTGCCTTTTTAGCGCCCAATGCTTTGCCAAGTTCCTTAACAGTGACACTCAGGATGTCGCTGACTTCGAATTGTTCCTGTAGACGCGCAATAATTTCGTTTGCCTGTGTTTTGTTACGTGCCCGTTTCTGGCTCTGTGAATAGGCTTCTGCATTTGAAAGGGCAATCGCAAGCTGGTTGCTAATCTGGCGCAATGTTGTCACATCTGTATCGTTGAATTGATCCGGGTTCTCGCTACCGATTTCCAGTACGCCCAGGGTGACACCTGCCAGCGAGAGGGGAATCGCGAGGATTGATCGTAATTCACGGTTCAGGTTGTGTTTCCATTCCCAGTCCGAGTGCAAATCATTGACTCTGACCAGCTCGTGATTTGTCCATGCTTCCAGTGCAATTGAATTGCTTTCCAGTGTTAAAGGCTCTGCATCATTTGAGATACGATTATCTCCGAGAACGTGTGCGGCACTATTTCGCAGTGTATTGGTCGGACGGTCATAGAGGAATACGCCAACATAATCCGCGTTCATCACATCAGGACAATATTCCAGTGTCGTTCCTAAAATACGCGGGATTGTGAGATACGCCCGTAATGATTGCCCGAAAGAAGTCAAGCGCTCAAGTTGTTCGGCTTTCTGGCGGGCTTCTGCTAAGAGACGGGTTTTCTGTAGACTGAGTGTGATCTGTGTGACTATCGTCTGCGCTGTGTCAATGGTATCCGGGTCGATACGCTGCTGCCGGCTGAAATAATCCAGACCCACGCTACCAAGCAATTCATTATTCTCATCAAACATCGGCAAAATTGCGACGGATAAGATACCCGCATCCAGCAGGGCAGTGCGTGTTACATCGGGGAATTGTTCGTCATTTGCCACATCTGCCGAAACGACAGGTTTTCTGGTTTGTTCCAGAAGATTGTGGATACTATCTTCTTCCAGTTCGATACTGCGTCCAACCAATCCCTGATCCGGGGCTTCACTCACGACATGAGCGCTGTTACCTTCACGCAATACAACGCCAACATGATCAGCATCGGTTGCTTCCAGCAGGATGTCGGCAGTTTGTTGTAAAATCGGGCGTTCAAGCTGATTATCGTTTGCCTGTCCGATGACTTCATTGAGCAAACGCAAAATTCGCACCTGTTCACTGGATTGTGAGGCGCGTCTTTCGCTTTGTTCCAGGAAGCGCTGACGCTCAATAATTAGTGCTGCCTGATGCGCTACATTCTGGAATAATTCTTTTTCGACTGCTGTCGGAGCCAGTGTTTTTGCGCTATCGATAACACTGATAAAGGCATCCAGACGATTTTCGATCCACATTGGTATCAGGAACATCGAATGAATTTGTTGTTGTTTTAACCACGCTTTAGCATCATCTGTAAAATGATTTTCAGTATCAATGTCAGTAACAGCAAATTCGCCATCTTCCGTCAACAAACGGTGTAATTCCTGGATAGCGCTAAGATTGACACCCATTTTAATATCGGCTGGATACGCCTGATTGCGGTTTGCTGTCGCTATAATCCGCGCCCCGGTGACATCGCCATTTTCATCATATTCTAAGACATTCATGCCGATGAATTGCTTTTTCTGTGCCATTGTTTCAGCGAGAATGGACGCCACATCAGTCAATGATGAGGCAATGTTCATCTTGCCTGTGATAGCAATCTGATGATGGAAGATGTGATCGACCTGTTGTGCATAGAGCAGCAAGGTTAAATCATTGACCGTATCGGTGATACTATCATGGTCGATTTCGCTGTCGTAGCCGATAGCACACAATGCAAATACATCCTCACGGTAGACCATCGGCACAAAGAGTCTCTGTGACTCTTTATCATCAACTGCCTGTTTGTTATTAATCGCATTTTGCTGTGGCGAATTTTCGTCAATGGGGATATACGCCCCGTTTTCGAGTGTACTATTTTCGCTGCTCCAGACGACCAGACCACCCTGTGTCAGGCGAAAAACCTCAGCACCCGTCATGTTGTCATGTGCTGAGGTAATCATAGGCAGGGCTTTTTCAAGCAGGTCTTCAGGACTGCGAATATCTGCTTCGCTTTTCAACGCAAGCAAGTTCACATTGGACATCAGGGCATCCCTCCCGGTTTAAGGTCTACGATTTATTGCCATTCCCATACCTGTTCGCCCGCAAGCAGACGTTTAATCTGTTCGGGGAAGCGGTCAGGGTCGAGTGGTTTACCGAGGAAACCATCAAAACCGCTTTTCTGGGCGCGGCGCATCTGGTCTTCGCTGGCTTCGGCGGTGACAGCACAGACAATCGTTTCCTGCAATTTCGGATTTGAGCGTACTTTCTGCAACGCTTGGTAACCATCTTCATAGGGTAGACGAATATCCATCAAAATCAGGTCAATGCGCGGCAGTGTTTCAGCAAATTGAACAACCTGCCAGCCTGATGTTTTCCATTCACAACGTTGGACACCCATAAAAGCCAACATGCGTGCGATTAATACAAAGTTGGGTACATTGTCCTCAACGACTAAGACGTGTGCTTCACCCGGGTCAACTGCGTTTTTCTTCGTCATAGTTTCCTTCTACCTGGAGATACTGTGATAATTGCTCTACAAATGTATCGACTTCGATAGGCTTGCTGATGTATCCATCACAGCCAGCTTCCAAAATCTTTTCACGATCACCCTGCATCGCATTTGCTGTGAGGGCGATAATTGTCATCTTAGATATTGCGGGAATAGCGCGAATCACATTGGTTGCTTCCAGACCATTCATATCCGGCATCGCTATATCCATCAAAATGAGATCAGGGGGATTACTCTCTGCCATACTGATACCATCCCGCGCATTATCGGCTTCATCCATTTCATAGCCTTCTGCGGACAGAATGCGTTTGACAAGTAGACGATTCGCGAAATCATCATCAATATACAAAATTCGCACCATTGCATTTCTCCTGCTGTTAAATCATAAATCCGACTGTTACCCGTGCCTGGTAACAGTCTCTATGATGAGCTGTTATAAGTTCCATTATAGTCTGCGAAGACTGTCCTCAGAATAAACGTTTTGTATTGATTCTAATTATAATGGCTTATTTTGCCTCCTTGCCACTAATCCGGGCGCAATTCTAACCCGAAACAAGCATTTGTCTTACGGATTCTCTATATATTGGTACGATATATCTATATCCCGGAATGAACTTTCTGTCACCTCATCCGACATTACAATCCCGTTTTGTGATGTGTCGCAGGTCGTTTCTACTCTATAACATCTACTTTTTACTTATCATTCCGGTAGAGTATCCGTTTCGCTTGAAATATCCCGGACACGATACATCGTGTCCCTACATAAGGTGATTTTTGGGGAAAATTAACCTCAAAAATAGATCAGGATGTGGGGACGGTATGGCTGCCGTCCGGGATATAAATATACAAATTTCAATTTCAACCGACTCTGACACACTGGCATATTATCGAGAGACTGCTAAGATGGTAGGGCATAAATAGCTAACATATGGAGAAGCCACATGGCAAGTTATAGTAAATATCCTGATATGGTCATTGACCCGGCTAAAAATTACGTCGCACACATCGACACCAACAAAGGCACAATCAAAATCAATCTGTTTGCCGACCGCGCACCCAAAACAGTCAATAACTTCGTTTTCCTTGCCCGTGAAAAATTTTACGACGGTGTGATTTTCCACCGCGTAATTGGAGACTTCATGATTCAGGGTGGCGACCCGACAGGTACAGGTCGTGGTGGTCCCGGTTATAAATGGGATGATGAGGCATCAGCGCTGCAAATTAAGCACGAAAAAGGTGTTCTCAGTATGGCGAACGCCGGTCCGAATACCAATGGTAGCCAGTTCTTTATCACGCATCTCGCGACACCCCATCTAAATGGTAATCATGCTGTATTTGGTAAAGTTGTTGATGATGCAGATCAAAAAGTAGTCGATAGCATCGAACAGCGCGATATGATTAACACCATCACCATCGTCGAAAGCTAATGTAGTGGCATGGCGTGCCATGTCCCGACAAATGCTTTTACCATAAGAATCGATTCAGCAGGGTAGGGACACTTCCTTATCCTGTTTTGTTTCATCGCCCCTGATTATTTTCTTCAATTCTAACCACTCATTTCCCTTGATAATAAACGTTCATATCAACGGTCATATGTACCACAATCCTGGTCTATTATGTGCTATCCTCGGGATACGCACCTTAAAAATCACATAAATAGAGAGCGGATTCTACATCTGTTGCAACAAACATTTCCAACTGAAAACCAACGCAAAACGCCTGTTTTCGAAAAATATCCCCCTGTTATCTCCTGATAAACAGGCAAATATTTTAAACCGCGCACAAACCTGACTTGCAGGGTATCACAATGAAAATCAGCCCATCAAATTGATAGGCTGAAATGCTAATTGCTGATCTGCTAAACAGCTATTCTACTATTTCACTTATCCTGGCAATAGGCAAAGTAGCCTTAAACACACTGCCATCACCCTCGGGATTATCAGCTACCCATATGTCGCCGCCATGTGCTTCTGTGACCAGTTTACAGAAAGTCAAACCCAATCCAACACCACTACGAACAGTTTTACGTCCTTCAATCTGCACATATCGGTCAAACAGCCGTTTCTTGTAATCATCGGGGATACCGGGACCATTATCGGCGACCTCAAGTCTCAGAAAATCAGGGTCAGAAGCGACTGCCCGTACAACCACTTTGCCATTCCGGGGACTATATTTAATCGCATTATCCACCAGATTGAGTACCATGCGCTCGATTTTGTCAGAATCAATATCCAGCATCGGCAATTTTTCGTTGACCTCTGCCAGAATTTCGACCTCATGCTCATGTGCTAAGGGGTCAAGCTCATTTTTGACATTTTCGACAATCTTCTTAATATCGCCCGGCTCACGATCTAACTTGATTTCACCGCTTTCCATCTTAGAAATATCAAGCAGCGAATCAACCCGTGTCAGCACTTTACGAATTGCACGGCGTCCTGCTGTTGTGGTTTTCTCGACCAGTGGTGCAAAGGTTTCGCCTTCCGGTACGAGGTCTTGCAACAAACGCAGACTGGTCGTCACGGCGGTCAGCGGACTACGTAAATCATGCACAATCATCTGTGAGAGTGATTCGCGTGCGGTTGCCAGTTCGCGCTCTTCGGACTTGTTATAGAACACCAGCATAATGCCGCTAACATGGCGGTCTTCATCACGAACAGGAATAATCTGACGTTGAATATAACGCACACCAAATTCTTCATTATGGATTTCGTAGTCATGCAGAGGATGACTTTCCCACTCTTTGCGTAAATTATTGACCAGATTACGCAATGCCTGTGGATTGCTAAACCCGAGTCGCCGGGCGAATTTTAGAGAATCGTTATCCAGCAAGTCTGAAACATGCTGGTCGATAATGTCATCGGCGGAGAACTCAAGTAGATTGATGTTAGGATTGGTCTGTGCGACATTACCCTGTTCATCAATCAGGATGATGCCTTCCTGCATGGCGTTCAGAATGACCTGCATATTGTCCCGTGCTTCACGGATACGCTGGAACAATTGCGTGTTATCGGCTGCAATCACTGCCTGATTCGCAATTTGCGTGACAAAATGGGCATCGCCTTCACTGAATGCGCCGGGCGTATCACTTTCCATCATGATGATACCGGGTATCTCACGCCCTTTCATAATCGGGATAATGAGAATCGAGCGCGTTTGTGGTATCAGTGGCAGATAACCTGTTTCCAGACGGGTATCCCCGATACGTAATGCCTGACCGCTTTGCAGCACCCGCCCTGATAATCCCTGTTCCAGAAAATCGGGATCATCGAACATACCCGGAGGATAATTCCGTTGTGATGGTACGAATAATTTGCCATTTGAGCGTTTTATGGCGATTAGTCCGCGTGGTGCTTTGGTTGCGTCAGTGGCATAGGTTAGCACTACTTCATATATTTTCTCAGTTTCCATTGAAGCATTGAGCAAGCGTCCCATTGCTGCCAGCACGTAAAGTTGTTCGACACGTTGTTCAAGTGCTTTATCAGCCGATTCAAAGCGCCGGGCATTGTTGATTGCCTGGGCTGCCTGGGTCGCAAACGCCTGAATCATGTCAATTTGTTCGGGATGATAAATTTGCGGTTTATTGTAGTAGACGATTAATATCCCGAGATTTTGTCCCCCGAAAATAAGTGGATGTTCGATAAAGGCACGTTTTTTCTCATCCAGCATTTGCTTACGGATTGTTTGTGCTATCGGGTCATCCAGATTTTCGACCAGCAAAGACGCGGGTTTCACATAGTCATCTACAACCGGCTTTCGCATTTCGGTTGCCAGCAGAGGTTCGGGTGGATTGCGTTCGAAGCCTTCACTTAATCCGGCATTACGTGCCAGGTTGAGCGCATCGTGATTTTCACTATCAAAGAGGTAAACGGAAACAGCATCCGACTCAGCAATGGTTGAAGCCGATGACACGACCATATCGAGGACTTCATTGGGAGCAAGTGTTCCTGTCAGCAGGGATGTCACCTGATTAAGTGTTGCCAGTTGTTCGGCACGGATACTCTTCTGACGATAGAGACGGGCATTTTCGATAGCAATACTGGTGCTACCAACAACAATATTCAAAACCCGTAAATCATCTTCATCAAAACGGCGCTGGTCATAAGATTGCACCACAAATGCGCCAATAGGTTTATCGCCTGTTACAAGCGGCACACCCAGCCAGGAATTGACAATTTTTCCCAGTGGGCGCAATTGGAGCTTTATGACCTGGTCATTGACATCGGACTCAATCAGTAGCGCCAGTCCGGTATCCATGATGTGGTTAATCAAGGGATAGTCAGCCGGTAGACCGTGTGCGTCGGTAACTTCTCGTTCTTCACCGTCACGGATGACCAGAGGGAAGGTCATGCGTTGTTCGATTTCGTTGTATAGCACCACCGTAAAATTACTGGTATCCAGCAATTGACTGACCTGCACATAGGTTGTGCGTAATAAGCCATCAAGGTCAAGATTGCCGCGCATCGCCCCGGTCGCGACCGATAATGAGCGCATTTCGTCCAGTTGACGGTGTAAGCGTTGCTGGGTTTGATTGAGGGCAAACAATCCGAAAATAATCAGGACTGCCCCGACCATAGTGATGGTAAAGAATAAGAGCGATTCATCGGTACGGGCGACACTTGCCCCTAACACTGCAAAGGGCACAGGCAAAACTAGAATAATGAGTAATGAAGAGAGATTCTCTGCCAGCACCTGCCGTACACGGGTATAAGTGCGTACCTGGATAACAAAGCTAATCGAATAAACGGCAAGATATGCGCCGATTGTAACCGATAGAGGAATTGTGAGAGCGCTAATATTCAAATCTGCACTAATCGGTAATGCCGCAGAAAAGACCTGTATATAAACAAAACTACCGACAAAGTATGCCAGCGTGACCCGTGCCGTGATATGAACAGTTGTGACATACCAGGGCGGACGTTCATAGCGGCGATTTTGTCGTTCAATCCGTGAGCGAACAACACCCCCGATAGCGCCACCTGTGAAAATGGCGATTGTCATAGTAGGAATAATATTTTCCGGTAATGATAACAATGCCATAATACCGACAGCATGAGCGACACTCAACTGACTCCGCGAAAGAGGCACGCTCAGAATCAGGGCAAACGCTGTCACCAGAGCATAGACAGCCAGTTCCAGTACCCGCGAAGAAAAGGCTTCCGGTTCGAAAGTAATCATACTATAAGCCAGGCTGAGCAATGTCAGGATGGCTATTGTGATTAAAATTGCATTATTGACCAGTTTGCGTGACATACGATGTCCGTTACTCTGTATGTGAATCATTGGACTTGCAGGACATACCGCGCAATATCACAGACTTCCCGATGATCTTGCAGGTTCGCAAATGAGTATGCTTATCTCTATTGTCATGCGAATTGATAATTTTCGCCACTCTGATTTATTAGAACAAACCGGACTGTATTGACCTGTACAGAGAATTCACTCCGCATTGTCGTCAGTTGACGATGAGGATGGTCGCCAATCTGTTATGGGTAGGGTGAAGGAAAAACATCCCCCGGATAGTGGACTATCTGCTTCGACCCATATCTGACCGCCGTGTGCTTCTACAGCTAATTTACAGAAATTTAACCCGAGACCTGTACCTTTGCCTCCGGCGCGTGGTCGATGATTGTTATCTTCAATCTGAATATATTGACCGAAGATTCTATCCCGTTGATCTTCAGGGATTCCGGGTCCGGTATCGGCAATTTGTATACAGACATAATTCTCTTTTTTGCCATCTTCTAAGAGACGAATCAGGACTTTGCCTTTTTCGGGTGTAAATTTATAAGCATTATGCAGCAAATTGACGACGACCCGCCGGATTAAGCTCTCATCAACAAAAACCAGGTGTTTTGGCTCAATATCGAGTTCAATGTCAATCTCTGATTCTTCAAAATTTGCCGATAGGGAACTGTATGCAATTTCAGCTATATCGTACATCGGTAGTGCTTGAGGCTTGACCTGCATTCGTGCCATCATCGGCAGGTCGCGCAGGGTATCAACCTGACGTAGCATATCTTCCGAGCTACTCAGTGATACTTTGAATGTTTTAGTCAGGGACTGCTTCAAATCCTCAAAATCGCCATTGTAGAGTGCGAGGATATTTTCGGCGACATACATGCTGGTGACAATCGCTGTCAGAGGACCCCGTAAGTCATGTAACACCATACTTTGCATGGTATCGCGGAAGCCCTGTAATTTATTCTCTTCTGTAATATCGCGGAAAATCAACAGGTGTCCGATTGTGTCCCCGGTTTCATCTTCTACACGGTTGACCAGTAACTTGACCTGAACATAATCATCCTCACCGTCCCCGTGAACGAAAGCATAATCTGTATTATGGACTTTATCGGGTGATTCTTGATAGGCGTCTACAATTTTTTGCCAGGCACTTGCTGACTCGTCTGAATGCCCGTCTAATTGTGCTACTGACGTAAGTGGCTTAAAGAGATGATTATTCAAATTGTTGCCGGTTAAGCGGATTGCCGAATCATTTACATCCTGAATGCGACCATCATTATTGAGCAGGATGATACCATCGCGGGTAGAATCCAGAATCGCCCGCATCCGGTCATTATTGGCTGTTATTTCTTCATTGAGCGAGGCATTTTCGAGATGTCCGGCAACCTGTACTGCCAGCAGGTCTACAATGTTGAAGTCATTGTGACTAAATTTACGCACATCATTGAAGGCGATACACAGGATTTCGTGAATTTGTTGACGACGCGCAACCGGCATAATGATAATACTGTTATGTGAGACCTTATCGTAATCTGCAAAGTCCTGATAGTGTTGTGATTGATGGATGTCAGGGACGAATTGCAAGGTCATTTTTTGAATGGCTTCCTCAAGAATCGTTTGAGGAATGATCGGCTGTGCTGTGACAATCTGACCCTGATCGCTTCGAACGCCGCCTGAGAACATCAGTTGGTGTGTCTGTTTGTTGTAGCGATAGATTGCAGTTTCATCGCCTTCCAGCAAAATTAGTGCTGTACGCAACACAGCGTCTACGATGTCTTCCGGGTGAATGACACTCAGCGCATCCAGTGACAATTCCCGTAGCAAGGTCAGAATATTGATCTGGCGCTCACGTTCTACCAGTAGATTCGCGTTATCAATACTGATAGCGGCATGTCCTGCCAGACTCTTGATGAAACTTGCCTGTTCCATCGTGAAGAAATCCGCCTCCACGCTTTCGAGATTTAGAACCCCGATGACTTTATTGCCTGTTATCATCGGCACTGCCAGCGTACTGCGGAAAGTCTGGCTGGCATCGGTCGGCGGGAAATAGGCATCAAAATCATCATTTTCCGGGATGATCAGCATCTCACCTGAATTGACAACTTCTCCAACGACACCATCTTCCATCTCCAGGGTGATACGGTCAGGAACAAGACGGTCTCCAACGACTTCCCGCCAGATAATATCGAAGGTGCGGGGTGCATCGCGCTCAATCAAAGCAATTGAAGCGAAATTTGCCTGGGTTGATTGCAGTGAGGCTTCCAGCACATTCTGAATGATAATGTCCAATTCAAGTGCTTCGGAAATTTGCCGGGCAATATCTTCAATCAGCGCCAGTTGTTCCAGTCGATTGACCAGTTGTTCTTCGGTCTGAGTGTGAACCTGTGCATTGTGGATTTGCACTGTGATTTGATGATTTGCCATTTCCAGCAGGCGATAATCATTGTCACTGAATTCGCGAGGCTGTCTGTTGCCCAGGATGATAAAGCCAATGGTCTGGGAATTGAGGCGCATCGGACTCATGCCAAGCGTGGCATCGCCATTGCTCTCCATATAATAGCGCAAATCCGGCGGATACTGCTCTGTATGATTGAATATCCGCAATGAACCCGGGCTGGAAGGCGATAATAGTGCTTCAATTTCAGGAATACGACTAATATCCAGTTCGGACGTTTTCAATCCCATCGACACATCGTCGGGAGATTCCAGACGAAGGATTTTTTTGTCAGGATTCCAGAGACCAATTTCAGCGCGTGAGACGTGCATCATCTGTGCAAGCATCTCACAGACATCATAGATCAGTTGTTCAAGCTCCAGTGTTCCCCCGGAAATCCGTGATAGATGAACCAGTTGCGCCTGTTCTGCGGCATACAATTCAAGTGCCTGGAGTAAATCGGCGTTATCCAGTGCAGCCGTAATCTGATTGGTGAGCATTTCCAGCAGATTGATTTCAGGTGGCTCATAATAATGCGGCGCATCATGATAGACATTCAAACTACCGACAATTGTATTGCCACTTCTCAGAGGAATACTGACAAAAGCATCATATTGACCTGCTTCTGCCTGTTTAATTATGTCTATGTCTGTGCTGCTTGCAATATCATTGATGATTTGTACGCCGTCATGGAAAATATCCGGTTGATAGAGAACCTGCTCGGTGAAATCTAAGCCATCGAAACCAACAGATTCGATACACCTCAGTTGATTATCGCTTTTGGGTTCAAGCAAAAATATCGCTGCTTTGTTCGCACGGGTGACACCTGCCGCAATTTGACAGGCTGTTCTGAGCGCGTCATCTCTATCCAGGTTGAACATCACATCCTGTAGAGATTGGTTGATGATTGACAGGTTATCTGCCAGACGGACAGTGCGGTCGTATAGTGTCGCATTGCGGATTGCCAGACTTGCCTGACTGGTAATGGTCTGGAACAGGGAAAAATCATGTTCGGAGAAGGCTTGTGGATTGGATTCATGCCCGACCCCCAGAATCCCGATGACTTTTGTGCTGACTTTTAAGGGTGCAATCATGTATTGTGCATCGGTCAGTTCGCGGGTGTCATAGATATTCTTAAATAGACGACGCACTTCTGCACGGGTATAGCGGATAGCCCGTTTTTCACGGATAACATACCGGGGTAAGCCTTCGCCCAGAATTTCTTTATCGCGTTCGACCCGTTTCCCGTTGACGACAACATAACGATAATCGAGTGTGTTCTGATCTTCATCGTAGAGCGCAATATAGATTGTGGTTGCACTGAGCAGACTATTCAGTTCACTGTAAACAGATTCGAGCGAACTCACAATCGACAACTGTGAGGCTATGGTTGCCCCCAATTTGTTGAGTGTGGTCATTTCTGTGATACGTTGCTTGAGTTGTGTCTCAGAATTTTCGACCTGTGCCTGACGGTATATCTGCATGGCAATGAATGCAAGAATGACGATGAATACAGTCACATTGACCTGAACAAAAATGATCGGCAAGACCAGACCCGCAAGAATCACCAGAATTTCAGGAATTAAATACTTGTTGGTATCGCGGATAATTTGTTCAATTGTAATCGGTTGGGTCAGGACAATTAGAGCAATACTGATAGCAGAACTGCCTATCAGGGCAATCATCACAGTGATGAATCCGGTGTAATTCCCGCTTGCGTCCAGTATCGGTTGTGTACCACGCAAAACCAGATAAATCAGATGCAATCCGAGAATACTACCCCCTGCATTGGCGAGATTGCCGAATAGAACCTGTCGGACTGGCAATTTGCTTTTACGGATCGGTCTTAGATTTTTGTAGGCAAATGCTAGAAATGTTCCGAGCAGGATAATGAGGGTCGCAGCAGATAACCCCCACATAACCCACGCGATGACAGGCGGCAAGCGGGTGAAACCTGTCCATGAGGATTCTTTGTGCCCCCCTTTTGCGACATTTGCCATAGCGTAAATAATCGTCAGGCAGATAAGTGCAATAACCATTGGTTGTGACGATAAATTATCAATGAGGGCTGATAAATTTATCATCGTCGCAATGATAAGAATGACGGCGATAATGATGTTGAAATAGCGTGCAATCTTCTTTTGAGTAATCACGTATCACACAGATTGAAATAATGATATAAATGATTTAGTGTGAATAGCTTGGCAGTATCCGATAACAGTATAATGCAAAATTAACGCCTGCGATACATAAAGATTTCAGGAAAACGAACAGAGTCAATCTGCCTGAATAGCAGTGTTATCAATGGTCTCGATGCCAGCATCCCATATATTCGTACCGGATTGTAAACGCATCAAGACATACTGTGCCCCCGCGAGACCCACAAGCCACCATAGCACAAATTGAAATCTATCCCATAAGGCAACGGTATCCCCGAAGCCATAAGCAGAATGTGCCAGCAACCCGGCAAAAGTCGCCATCGCTACCGTTCGCACACTTTGATCACCCTTTAACCATCCGCGCCATAGCATCCATAAAACAGTCAATTGCATCACGATATAAATGATAAATCCAGGAATGCCCATTTCTGCGCCCATGTTCAACCATTCATTGTGAGAGTGTGGCGGGGACGGTTTGTTATTGTCTACATAATAAGGAATCCTGTACGGGTCGCGACTGACTGCTGTGCGGAACATATACATGCCTATTCCTGCGTCGGGGTAATCAAGCATCATGCGAACACTTCTATCCCATATTTCGAGACGTGTTGCAACTGAATTTTCATCACGTTCGGATAGTCCGAACGTGACAGTTTCATTGCTTGTTTCAGGGATGGGTTCAAACCAGCGTAACATGATGCCCATTTGAAACAATAACACGAATCCGATGACGCCTAATGCAATGTATCGCCACAGATCACTTTTGATTCCGGCAAAAACGAGGACAATCAAGCTAACCAGCACACCACCGATTGCAAAACGACTCTGCCCGAAAAACAGCGACAGAAAGGCAATGACAAAGATGATGGCTGCAATCCCCCTTATCACAATCCAGAACGGTTTTTTCGTGATAGGCTGATTATCATCCCCGCGACTGTCTGCCATCAAAGCAAAACCTGCCATCACAGGGATAATCCATGCCAGTGCCCCGGCGATTTCATTCACATTGAAGGATAGAAAAGCATTACTAAGCGTGACACGTGGATTAAAGCATCCGGTGGTATGCACCATTTCAACCAGTGATGAACAGACCTGACCATCAAATCGGGCGGCATAGGCACGATAGTCAAAACGGGGCAGAGTTTCAATCACATTCCAGAGGATGCTTGTTTTTGCTTGCAGAAATTGTGATGAGGTGAACGCCAGCAAGCCGAGGCAAAAACTCATCCCGAGCATCAACACGATTACAGGTTTGAGACTTTTCGTAGTGCGGGTCAGTTCTACAAAGTAGATGAATGTCCAGATACCGAGTAAGGGGCGTCCCATCGGTGCTAAGAATGATTCCCGTTGAAATGCAGCATGGGAATAACTGTACGCTGCGGTCAAAACGAAGATAATCAGGACAGGATGCAAAGGCGTATGTGTCCATAAGCGCCCGGCAAACCATAAACGTAAACCAAAAATCGGCACGGCAAGCCACAATGTCCAGAACCAGGCATCTCGCAAACCCTGTGTGGGGTCAATGTGATACCAGAACGCAAGTGTAATCCCGAGTAAAATCAATCCCTCGAAAATCAGCAAACTATATTGCGCGATGAAATTAACCGTTGCGCTGTATTTGTCGCGCATTTCGCTGAACTGCTTTAGAAGTTGTGACATGTTATATTTTGCCTGTAGTGTTATTCAACGTTTTCCAATGTTGCTGCTGCATCAACTGTCGATGCCATGCTGTTATGCAATAAGACATACTGTGCTCCGGCTAAGCCGGTCAGCCACCAGAAGATAAAATGGAATCTGTCCCAGAGCGCAATTGTATCACCGAGACCATAAATTGCATGTGCCAGTAATCCTGCTCCGGTAGCAAGGGCAACTGTGCGAATGATGCGGTCTCCTTTATGCCATCCCTGCCAGAGCATCCAGCCAACATTAATCTGAATTCCGATAAAAATTAATAACCCGGCGAGACCCATCTCTGCGCCGATATTCATCCATTCATTATGAGCGTGCGGGTCGGGAATATCCGATGTACGATAACGGGAGTGCAACATTGCTGTGCGGAACATTGCCATCCCGACACCTGTTGCCGGATTGTCCATCATCATCTCCACGCCACCCTGCCATATCTGCACCCGTCGTGCGAGAGACCCAGCATCACGGGATGATAATCCACCGGGGGCATTATTTCCATTTGTAGTTGAAATTATGGCGCTCAACACAATGGCAATAATTGGTAATGCTGCAACGATGACTCCCCCGAGAATGATCCTGTGCAATAGTCGATTGCGTATGACAGCAAAAATGAGCAGGATTAATGATCCGGTAAACCCTGCCAGTGCAAATCGGCTCTGTCCTAAGACCAGGGCAAATAACATGAGGGCGAACAAAATGGCTACAATACCCCGTATGATCTGCCAGAATCGTGTTTGTAAGACTTCTTCGGCGTCCTCATCCCGTCGTGGTGCAGTCATTGCTAAAGCTGCCATGAAGGGTGTCATCCAAGCAAGTGCCCCGGCAACTTCATTGACATTAAATGACATCCGCGAATGCTCCATGATAAAACCGGGATTGAAGCAATTGCTTTCGTGAATCAGACTCACGAGGGGTGAACATGTACGTCCGTCAAGCTGTTCGGCTGCTACTCGATAATTGAAGTCGGGTAGATAATCAATCACAGCAGTTAATGCGCCCATTTTAGAATAATCCCATTGCGTTGCAGTCAATGAGAGAATTGCCAGACATGCGCCCATGCCAGTTATGAGAATAAGAACGGTTTTGAGATTTCCTGTTATCCGGGTGAGTTCGATGAAATAAATCAGTGTCCAGATACCGAGTAACGGGCGTCCCATGACAGCCAGGTAGGATTCGCGCTGAAACGGGGCATTCGCATAATTAAACGCAGACAGTATGATGAAAATGATGAGTAAATCATGCAGGTAAGTATGAGTCCATAAATAGCCTGATAGTCGCAGGCGCAGGACAAAAATCGGGACGGCAAACCATAATGTCCAGAACCAGCGTTCCCGTAAACCGGTGTCCGGGTTGTTGTTGTACCAGAAGGCAAGTGTGATGAATAGTAAAACCAGTCCCTCTACAACCAGAAGCACCAGTTGCTGAAAATTTTGACCGGAAGATGGTGTTTCTTTTATCGTTTGTTCAGCCATGTCATCTGTCCGTATGATGATAAAAGGTTTGCGATAGGTTATCTTAACCTATATTACGGA
>ENA-OWNT01000951-OWNT01000951.1-seawater-metagenome-genome-assembly--contig:-NODE-951-length-45680-cov-13.862772_pt1 | contig 45680 bp, 34 predicted proteins | sample MGYA00238136_ERZ651165 | MGnify/ENA primary metagenome ERZ651165 (study PRJEB26861, sample SAMN08777766) | seawater metagenome | isolation source: coastal seawater | place: USA: Florida | collected... | reverse complement strand
GAATTCCCCGAGAATCGAAGGCTACAGGTCCGGTTTTCGGGGCGCCTTGCCCAGCCGGGGTTTCTTCCCACGAATCAACGCTGAACGCTGAAGGCCCGTTAACGAGCAGTATGCGCCTGCTCTTGCTCGCCCCCGCCCTCGTGGCCTGCACGTCGTCCCCTCCAGACGGCCGCTGGCAGGCCATCCTCGTCAATGGCGGCGGGTCGGTCGACGTCAACTATGCAAGCCACCGGGTCCACCTCGAAGGCATGGTCGACACCCTCACCGCACGCGGGCTGTCCACCGACCAGCTCATGGTGCTGGCCTCCGACGGCGCCGACCCCACGCCCGACCTCCTCACCGTCGCCCCCGTCCCCGACTCCGGCGCTATTCCCGAGTGGCTGGTGGGACCGGGCCCCCTGTTCGACCCCGGCGGACCGCTCGCGCACCTGTGGCCGCCGATGGAGGTCGTCGACACCGCCTGGACCCGCACCCGTGTGGCCCCCGCAACCGGCGCGCAGCTCGCCAACACCCTCGCCAACACTCCCCTGAACGCCGGCGACACGCTGTTTCTCTACACCACCGACCACGGCGAGCCCGACGGCTCTCTGTCGATGTGGAACGAGCCCCTCCCCCCCGAAGCCCTCGCCGACCAGCTCCGCAGCACCCCCGACGGCGTGCGCGTGGTGGTGGCCATGAGCCAGTGCCACTCCGGCGCCTTCGCCGAGCCCCTCCTGGAGCTGCGCGACGAAGGCATCGACGTCTGCGGCATCTTCAGCGTGCCTTCCGACCGCCAGGCCACCGGCTGCTTCCCCGAGCGCGACGGCCCGCCCCTCGGCCACGGCTTCCGCATCGCCGAGGCCTTGGCCAGCGCCACCACCCTCGACGAGGCCCAGGCGCTCCTGATCCGCTCCGACCGCAGCCCCGACGTTCCCATCAACACCTCGGATGTGGCCCTGTGGCAGGCCATCCTCGACGAATCCGAGCGCCGGAACGAGGACGTCTCCGCCACCGTCGACCGCCTCCTCGCAGGCGCGCCCGCCGACCCCATCCTCGACGACCTCGCCCGCCGCATCGGCCAGCCCACCCCCACCAGTCTCGCCTCCGTGCAGCGCCTCACCGACCGCTGGCTCGACGCCATCGACGCCGCCACCCTCCAGGTCGACGACCTCGCCGCCGTGCGCGGGGATGCCATCGCCCGGGTCCAGCAGGTGGCCCTCGACACCCCCTCCGACGCCCCCTGGGCCGACCGCATGAACCAGGCTGCCAGAGACGTTGGCGTGGCCCACAGCCTGCCCCGCCTCGCCGAAGCCCACGTGGCCGCCGACGCCCGTCTCTGGACCTGGACCGTCCAAGAAGCCGTGCTCGCGCGCATGGGCTGGCGACTCGCCCGGTCGGCCGGACGCTCCCTCATGGGCGACGACCCTGCCCTCGCCGACCTCCTCGCCTGCGAAGCCACACCCCTTCCAGGAACACCGGTCCCTGCATCTCCGACCGACTGGTCCGCCCGCGGCGACCTGCCCACCCCACCTGCCCTCGCCTGGGCCGGCATCCGCCTCCACACCGACGGCCTCCCCCGCGTCACGGCCGTCCACCCCGAAGGCCCCGCGGCCACCCTCGTTCCCGGCACAGCCATCCAAGCCATCGACGGACAGCGCACCCCCACCGTCGAGAGCATCGTGGCTCACTTCGCTCTGGCCACGCCCGGCACCACGCTCCAGCTCACCACCGACACCGGCACCACCCCGCTCACCCTCGCCGCATGGCCCGCGCTGCTCACCCCCATGGTGGTCCCCGACGCCGGCATGCCCGCCCCCGACGCCCTGTCCTGGCTCACCACCCCACCCACCGGCGCCCACCTCATCCTGTGGACCGCCGACCAGTGCCCCACCTGCAGCCCCGCCCTCGACCGCACCCGCCACTGGGCCGAGAACAGCGGCTACGACGTTGTGGTGGTGGATGACGTGATGCCCGGCGGCCTCCCCGGTGCGCTCCCCGACCTCGGAGGCTGGACCGCCGATGCCTTCGCGGTCGACATGCTGCCCACCATCGTGGCCGTGGATGCCACCGGTCACATCGCGTGGCGAGTCGACGGATGGTCCCCTTCCGAAGGCATCGATCTACCCCCACTTCCCGGCGAGAACACCCAGTCCTGGCTCCTTGGCAGCCCCCACGCACAACCGGCACACACCGCGCATGGTACACCCGTCCCATGACGCCCCTCGCACTCGTCTTCCTGGCGCTTCCCGCGCGCGCCACCGAGCCTGTCGACCCCTTCGACGAGGCCGACGAAGCCGAGCTGTTCCGGGCCGAAGAGCGCGTCGTCACGGTCGCCAGCCGCTACGCCCAGACCGTCGCCCAGGCGCCCAACATCGTCACCGTCCTCACCGACCGTGAGATCCGCACCCGCGGCTACCGCAGCCTGTCCGACCTCCTGCGCTCCCAGCCCGGCGTGTACGTCACCGTGGCCCAGGAGAGCCGCTCGCTGGCGTGGTTCCGTGGGGTCACGTCGCCCGACAACAACAAATTCCTGCTGCTGGTCGACGGGGTGCCGCTCTACGACGGCGTCTACACCCACGCCTGGATCGACGCCTACATCCCGCTCGTCGACGTCAAGCAGGTCGAGATCATCAAGGGACCGGGCTCGGCTGTCTACGGCACCAACGCCTTTGCCGGTGTGGTCAACGTGGTCACCTACCGAGCCGAAGACCTCCAAGGCGGCTTCGCACGCGTCGAGACCGGCTCATTCGGCCGTCGCAGCGCCTCGGGTGTGCTGGCCGACCGCATCACCGTGGGCAGCTTCCCCGTCGAAGTCCGGGCCACTGCGCGGGCGCTCGAGTTCGACGGCGACGGCATGGACACCACCCCCACGGGCGAACGCGACGTCTCGGGCCTCAACCCCACCCGCGCACTGCTGGGCCGCTTCGGCGTCACCATCGCCGACCTCGACCTGTCCTGGACGGTCATCGACTACCGGCACACCTACTTCGTGAACCCCCAGGACGACCCCCTGTCGGTGCTCTTCCAGCAGGACGACGCCTTCTTCCTGGCCTACCGCGACCAGCTGGCCACCGCGTCGTACGACCTCAAGCTGGGCAGCTTCGGCCACGTGCGCCCGGCCGTGTCGCTCCAGGTCCACGACGACCCCGGCCAGTACGCCTATCTGGGCGACCCCAGCACCACGGTCGACCCCACCACCGGCGAAGCCACCACCAGCTTCACCGGCACCCTGGTCGAGACCGAAAAGCGCACCAGCCGCGTGCACGCCGGGGTCGACGCCGCTCTGCACCCCACCCCCGCCCACACCTCCCTCATCGGCGTGGGTGCCGACGTGTTGCGGATCCACGCCCTCGAAGACCGCTCGTTCGTCAACTTCAGCAGCGCACCCGTCACGCCGTCCGACTTTGCGGTCCGCGACCCCGACGCCCGCATCACCAACCTCTACGGCTTCCTCCAGCACACCTGGACGGCCAGCTACTGGGCCGAGCTCACCGCCGGCGCCCGCATCGACCAACACAGCTACTTCGGCATCTTCACCAGCCCCCGCGCCGGTGTGCTCCTGGTCCCGAGCGACAGCCTGGTGGTCAAGATGCTCTACGGACGGGCCTTCCGGGCGCCCACGGCCCGCGAGCTGCTGGTCGACGTGGGCGTGGACGAAAACGGCGAGAACGAGTTCGTGGCGGGCAATGCCAACCTGTCGCCCGAGGTCATCGACACCGTGGAGTCCGAGGTCACGGCCACCCCGGTCACGGGCCTCACCTTGCGGGGTGCCGGCTTCTTCTCGGCGGTGGGCCAGGAGATCAACTCGGTCACGGGGAACCACCCCAAGCTGGGTACGCACTACTACGACAACACCGGCACCACGAGCGTCTTCGGCGGCGAGGCCCAGGCGGCGTGGGACGGCCAGCGTGTGTTCCTCGACAGCACCTACAGCTTCACGAAGGCGGTCGACGGCGACACCCAGCGCGACCAGTACGGCGTGCCCCAGCACATGGTGAACTCCATCGTGTCGCTGGAGGCGGTCGACGGCCTGCGCTTGTCGTTGCTGTCCGACTACTACGGCACCCGCCCCCGCAAGGCCTGGACCCCCGACTCCAAGCGCCCTGACGGTGCGCCGGTCCACCTGCTCCACGCCGCGGTGGCCACCGATGCTCTGGCTGGCGGACGGGTGCGCGCCGACCTCTCCATCCGGAACCTGCTCGACACGCAGTACGCCGACCTGGTGTACCGAAACGACGCCAACGCCACCAATGTCGACGACAATGGGGTGGTGTCGGCGAAGTACCCGGAAGACATCGCGGCGGAGGGTCGGGCGGTGACTGTGGGGGTGGAGGTCAGCTTCTGAGTGGGGTGGGAAGCAGTGTGAGCAGGGGCCCCCTCCGACCGCTTCGCGGCCACCTCCCCCCTGAAGGGGGAGGACTCTGGAGGTGAAACAGGGCCACCTCTTCGTTCTCACAGTCCTCCCCCTTGAGGGGGAGGTGGCTGCGAAGCAGGCGGAGGGGGCCCTACGACCGCACCACCTCCACCGTCCCCCGTCCCGCCCGCGTGCTGTGCCACGACACCGTCCACGGGCCGCTTCCCGACACCGCGATGGTCACGTGCGCGCGGTGTCCACGGGTGGGCAGGTTGGGCATGAAGGGCATCGAGCCACTGCCGGTGCGGGTCTGGCCCCACCCATCGAGCTGGTCGAGGCTGCGGGTGGCGACCGTGCCGTCTGGCCCTTCCACGGTCACCCGAATCCCGGGAACCCGCCCCACCCGCGCCCCCTGCTCCAGGCCCGCGGTGCCCAGGTAGCCGGTGTTCTCGACGACGATGTGCAGGTCGGCCTGGTCGGGTCCCCGCGGCTTCACCGTCACCGAACACCCCACGCGCGGCAGCACCCGACGGGCCCGGTCCACGATGCGAAAGACGGTGTCGAGCTCGGTGGGCAGGCGGTCTTCGGGCGGGTTGCGGATGGTGCGCTGCAGCTCCAGGCCGCCCACCTCCACGTCGCCCAGCTGGGGGTGCGCCAGGGGTGTCCAGGGCTTTGTGCCGGGCTCCGATGCGAAGCGCCGGGCCAGTCCGAGCAGCACGGTGGGGTCGGGGTCGGAGAAGAAGTGGGCCGTGTTCTTGGGCTTCACGTCGGCGGCGGCGAAGGGGTCCCAGATCTCGAGCGTGTAGCCGGCGACCCCGAAGACCGTGGCCACGGTGTCTGCAAACACCCCGCCGATGGGGTTCCTGGCGTCGTAGGTGAACGCGGGATGCACGGGGATGGCGGCGTAGTCGGTGTGGGCCACACAGTCGCGCGCCAGGCTCTGCATGAGCTTGATGTCGGCGGGTGAGAGCGGCGAGCTGGCGCTGTAGGGCGCGGTGAGCAGGCAGCCGGTGAAGGTGTGGAGGGTGATGGCGGCCGAGACGTTGGGCCGGGCGGCGAGGGCGTCGATGACGGCGCGGGACTCGGGGGCACTGCCCGGAAAGGCGCCGGCGTCCATGCCGAACATGGTGAACGGCCGCCAGTTGCCCGGGAAGTTGCGGTTGAGGTCGAGGCCGAACTCCCGCGGCGCACCGGTCCAGCGCACGCCGTCCCACTGCACGAAGCGGCCTTCCTCGGCGACGAAAAAGGCGTCGGTGGCGCTGTCGTCGAGGGTGCGGAAGCGCATGTGGAGCGGCTCGGTCTCGTCGATGACGAAGGGTCCGGCGGGATGCTTCCACCGGATGAGCCGCACCACGCCGTCGCCGTCCATGTCTTCGGGCGACCAGCCGGTGCGCACGGTGCCGTCGGGCGGTGGCCGCAAGGTGGAGCGGATGTAGGGCGCGCCGGCGAGCATGGCGGCGTAGCCATCGGGGCTGATGCAGGGCACGAGGTAGATGGTGTGCGACCGCAGCCAGTCCGCCAGAGGTCCTCCCGCCTCGACCTCGGCGCCCCAGCGGTCCAATGCATCGACGGCCGCAGCCATCCCAGCCCACTCTGCACAGTGGGTGCCGGCATCGAGCCAGAAGGCCGGGCGGTGGTCGGGGTTGCCAGCGCGGTGGCCCAGGGTGACGAGCGTGATGGGACGCCCCTGGAGGGACCGGCCCACCTCGGAGCGCGCGACCCAGTCGGGCAGACGCTCCACCCAGTGGTCGATGGTGGCGTCGATCTCGGCGAGGCTCGGGTACGCGGCGCGGGTCATGGGGTCCTCCGGGGGGCGGACGGTAGCACCAGCGACGGGGGCGGATGGAAGCCATCGGTGGCGTGGTCCGCGATGTAGACCTGGAGCTGCCGGTAGCGCGCGGCTTCGGTTGCGTTGCCCAGCTGGTGGTGGACCTCGGCCAATGCACCAAAGAACGCAGGGTCGTGGGGATGGAGGGCGAGGCCGGCCTCCAGGAGGGCCTGCGCGCGCTGCAGCTCGCCCGCGAAGAACGCGGTCTGGGCCATCATCAGGTGGTCTTGGTGGAGCGTCTTGGAGAGCCCGGGCATGCCACTCGCCGCCGTCCAGACCCGGTCGAGCTCGGCGCGCCACACCGCGAAGCGCTGCTGTCGGGTCGACGTGGGCAGGTCGCGCTGCAGGTCGCCCACCATCGCGGAGAACACGGCCTGGAGCTGGCTGGACTGGTGCGCCCGGACGAGCCCGGAGAGCGCCAGGCCAACCGGAACGACCGCAACAAGGGAGATGACAACCCGGGGCCAGCGAGCGGGAGACGAATCAGCGACACGGTCCGTGGGACGCATGAGGGCGAGGGCCATCACAAGGTACAGCTGCAGCTTGTGGTACGGCATCTCGATGACGTAGTCGGTGGTGGTGGCAATGTTGGTAGCGAGGAGCTGCACGGCCAGGAACACGGGGACCCGGCTGCCCGTGCGCCGCCAGTCTCTGTAGAGACGCTGCAACAACACAAGCTGGAGTCCAACCCACAGCACCAACCCGAGCCCTCCGAGCTCGGCCAGGATCTGGAGGGGGTCGCTGTGGGCTCGACGGACCTGCACGCCCTTCGAGAAGCCCACCTCGCGATGGTGTTGGCGGAACACCGGGTAGAACACCTGCCAGTTGCCCACGCCCACCCCCAGCGGGTGGTGTCGGGCCATGTGCAGGGTGTTGCGTCCGTAGACGCCGCGGTCGGTCTCGAGCCAGGCGGAAGGGTCCTCCACCAGCTCCCCCACCACCGCCCAGCGCTCCACCGACCGGTCGTTCTGCGAGACGACGCCACCGATGAGGCCCACGGACACGACCGCGACAGCCAGCGCCAAGAGCCCCCGCCGGCGGTGCTTCCAGATGGCGAAGACGACCGCCAGCAGGCCAGTTCCAACCAGCGCGGCGAGCGCGGTCCGACTCTGCAGCGAGGCCACATAGGCCACCTCGACACCCCACAACAACCCCAGCCCAGCGGCCCGGGCCCACCGCTTCCGGCGCGCGGCCTTCGAACCCAACAGGGCCACCAGCCACAGCTGCCCGACCACCGCATGGGCCGCAGCGTTCTTCTGCCCCATGAGGCCAGCGTGCACGACACCCGTGGCGGGGCGACCGGGAACCAGGAGGTGGGCCAGGTCGGGCGCGACCGCCTGCAGGATGCCCGAGAGGGTGACCACGGCGATGGACGCCACGATGGCCCCCGTGAGCACCGGAGCAGCACGGCGGTCCTGCGTAGACCATGCACAGAGGGCCCCGACGAGCAGGGTGAAGGGGATGAGCTGCTGCAGCTCGTACCCGGCGAGCATGGGCACCCGCGCCCAACCTGACGAAAGCACGGCGAGTCCCGCGAACCCGCCCATCCAAGCCAGCGGACCTGCAGACTGGCGCAGCGCGGGCCACACCGATGGGAGCCGCCAAGCCGCCACGACCACGAAGCACCAGGCCAACACAACGCCGGCGGCCAGCTTGGGCTCTCGATACAGCACCACGTCGATGGTGGCGGTGGGCAGGTGGACTTGGGTGACCACCACGGCCAGTGCGGGGAGGGCTGCGACGAGGATGGCGAAGGTGCGCAGTGCGGCCACCGAAATTGCGGGGGCTGTCGGCGGCATTGACCCGGGGTCGGCGTCGGAGTATCGCAGAGTCGTCACTAGGGAGGGTCCTCATGGGTCCCTATCGTCGACTCGGTTCAGTCGTGGCTTTCATGGTCTTTCCGGCGTGCGACGCCAAAGAAGCCTGCGAAGACCAGGGGCCCCTGTACGCGGACCGCGACGGCGACGGCTTTGGCGACCCTGTCACCGAGCGGGCTGCGTGCGACGCACCGTCTGGAAGCGTCGACAATGCCGACGACTGCGACGACACCAACACCCGCATCCATCCCCTGGCCACCGAGCTGGTCGATGATGGGGTCGACCAGGACTGCGATGGGCTGGAGCTGTGCTTCGTCGACGCAGACGCAGACGGGTTCCGACCGGATGCAACGTCTACGACCACCTCACCAAGCCTGCACTGCGACACCCGGGGTGTGGCCACGCGTCACGCTCCCATCGACGACTGCGACGACCATCGGCCCGACCGGCATCCGGGCGCCCCCGAGGTGGTCGCAAGCGGCACGGATGAAGACTGCGACGGCGTGGAGCTATGCTGGGCAGACCTCGACAACGACGGCGACGCCAACGCCGACGGCAGCGTGGTGTTCTCCGACGACCTGCGCTGCGACGGCCCGAACGAAGCGGCTGCAGACACGCCGATGGGCGACTGCAACGACCTCGACGACACCATCCACTCGCTGGCCACCGACCTTCCTGGCGATGGCGTGGACCAGGACTGCGATGGCCTCGAGGTCTGCTACATCGACGCCGACAACGACGGACACAGGCCAGATGCCACCTCGAGCATCGACTCGACAGACACCGCCTGTCGTGGCCGGGGCCTCGCACTCGCCACCGCTCCCACCGACGACTGTGACGACACACGGGCCGACACCCACCCTGGTGCCCGGGAGCTCCCCGGCGACGAAATCGACCAGAACTGCGACGGGACCGAGCTCTGCTACCTCGACCTGGACCAAGACGGCGATGGGGACAAGTGGTCCGGCCCGGGGACATCATCCGACCTCGACTGCACCGACCCCTTCGAAGCCCCACCCGGGCTTGCTCCGGGCGACTGCGACGACTCCGACCCCACCATCAACTCCCTGAACGGCACGGAAGGAACCACACCCGACGGACTCGACCAGGACTGCGACGGCTACTTCGATGAAGGCGGTCTCATCCAACCCGGCGACGTCTTCATCACAGAGGTCCAGCTCCGTCCGTTCCCTCCATCCGAAGGCACCAACCTCCAGTGGTTCGAGCTCTACAATGCCTCGGGCACAGACCTCACCATCGGAGCGGGCTGGTTCATCGAAAACAGCGATGGCTACGCCGATGAGCTCTATTCAGTCCCGGACCCCTTCCCAGCCGGGGGCCACGTGTGGGCACACAACGATGCGTCCGGATCGAACAGCGCCATCGACGTCCGCTACAGCAACGTGGTCCTGGGCGGACTTCCGGCAGGAGACGTGTTGACCGTCACGTTCGACGACCCCGACGTGGGCGCCATCGAGGTGTTCGAGCTGGACTACGGCCAAGACGGCTTTCCAACGTATGTTCGCGGCGGCTTCAGCCTCCAGCTCAACAACCTCGGCACATGGCTGGACGCGGTGTACCCCACCGATCCAACAGACGGCTCGAACTGGTGCACCGGCGACACGGCCACCCACCTGTATTGGGGTGGGTCGCTGGGAGAGTACTTCTACTGCAATGGGTGCGAGTCGGATGGCAACGGCGGCAACTACGGCACCCCCTCCATGCCCAACGGACTGTGCAATGAATAGGACCCAACCTTCCGGACCCACACCCGGGTCCTTCCGACGCAACGGTGCGTCCGCCATCGCCACCTGGCTCCTCCTCACGGCCTGCGACACGAAGGAGGTCTGCCGAGACCCGGGAACCCTGTACGCAGACCGCGACGGCGACGGCTTTGGCGACCCTGCCACCGAGCTGGACGCCTGCGACGCACCGTCGGGAAGCGTCGACAATGCCGACGACTGCGACGACACCAACGCCGCCATCCACCCGAACGCCACGGAAGGCGCAGACGACGGCATCGACCAGGACTGTGATGGCCTGGAGCTGTGCTTCGTCGATGCCGACGGAGATGGCTACCGGCCCGACCGCTCGTCCACCACCCCGTCCGAGACCTTTGACTGCAGTGGGCCCGGTGTGGCTCCCGCGAGCGCCCCCACCGAAGACTGTGACGACACCCGCGACGACCTGTTTCCCGGTGCGGTCGAGCTCCCGGGCGACGAGGTGGACCAAGACTGCGACGGAACGGAAGTCTGTTTTGTCGATGCCGATGGCGACGGTGATGCCAATGCGGATGGAAGCATGGTCGACTCGGACGACCCGGACTGCGCCGACCCCGGCGAGGCAGCCGCCACTGCGTCAATGGCCGACTGCGACGACGACAACCCCGAGGTCAGCTCCCTCCACGACGAGACGCCCGCAGACAACCTCGACCAGGACTGCGACGGGCACGAGCTCTGCTACGTCGATGCAGACAGCGACGGCTATCGTCCAGACATCACGGTCACCTCGGAAGACCTGGCCTGCGACGGCCCCGGAGAAGCCGACGCGGGCACACGCGAAGGGGACTGCAACGACACCGACCCCACCATCCATCCGGGCGCTGTCGAGCTCGCTGGAGATGAAGTCGACCAGGACTGCGATGAACGGGAGCTCTGCCACCAGGACTTCGACCGAGACGGCGACGGAGACCTGTTGGGCACAGTGGTCGGGTCCATGGACATCGACTGTACCGACCTCGGAGAAGTCGCCGCGGGCGGTCCTTTGGGCGACTGCGACGACTCCGACCCCTCCATCAACTCTTTGACCGCAACGGAAGGCAGCACAGTCGACGGAATCGACCAGGACTGCGACGGCTACTTCGACGAAGGCGGTCTCCTGCAGCCCGGAGACGTGTTCATCACCGAGGTTCAGATGAACCCGAGCTGGGACGACGACCCCGTCGACCTCGAGTGGTTCGAGCTCTACAACGCTTCGGGCACCGACATCGTCATCGGCGAGGGGTGGACCATCGAAAACGCCGCCGGTGACTCCGACGAGCTGTTCCACACGCCCAAGGAGTTCGCTGCCGGCGACCACCTGTGGGTGCACAACGACGCCTCGGGCGCGCACCATGGGTCGAAGGTGGTGTACCTCGATGTGCCGCTGGGCGACATGCCCGACGGCGACGTGCTGACGCTCACATTCGACGACCCCGATGTGGGGCCCATCGTGCTGCACGCGCTGGACTACACCGGCGACGACTTCCCGACCGATCTGGCGCAAGCCTACTCCCTGCAGCTATCCAACGCAGGCCCACAGTGGGCACCAGTCTACCCAACCGACCTCACCGACGGCACCAACTGGTGTGGCGCCGACGACGCGGAAGCCCGCGAGTACTTCTACTACTGGGGTGGCGGCGCCAGCATGGGCGGCAACTGGGGCACACCGGACTCGGGAAATATGCCCTGCCCCTGAACCACTCCTACCCCCCCTGACACAACGTTGGGCTTCCCACACAAATTGCGTGCCCTGTCCAGCCCATTGCCCGGTCGAGTCGGCACCGACAGGCAACACCCCCAACACGGGACAATACGCATGAGATATGCATATACCGCTTGCGTCATCGGCAGCGTGCTCCTCCTCTTGGGGTGCGAGGCCAAGGCCCCCTGCGAAGACCAGGGCCCTGTGTACGCGGACCACGACGGCGACGGCTTTGGCGACCCCGAGACCGAGTGGGACGCTTGCGACGCACCGTCTGGAAGCGTCGACAATGCCGGCGACTGCGACGACACCAACGCCACAATCCACCCGAACGCCACGGAAGGCGTAGACGACGGCATCGACCAGGACTGCGATGGCCTGGAGCTGTGCTTCGTCGATGCCGACAACGATGGCTACCGGCCCGACCGCTTGTCCACCACCACGTCCGAAGCGTTTGACTGCAGTGGGTCCGGTGTGGCTCCCGCGAGCGCCCCCACCGAAGACTGCGACGACACCCGCGACGACGTGTTTCCCGGTTCCGTCGAGCTCCCGGGCGACGAGGTGGACCAAGACTGCGACGGAACGGAAGTCTGTTTTGTCGATGCCGATGGCGACGGTGATGCCAATGCGGATGGAAGCATGGTCGACTCGGACGACCCGGACTGCGCCGACCCCGGCGAGGCATCCGCCACTGCGCCAATGGGGGACTGCGACGACGACGACCCCGAGGTCAGCTCGATTGCCGACGAGGTGCCCGGCGATCACACCGACCAGGACTGCGATGGCATGGAGATCTGCTTCGTCGACCAAGACGACGACGGATACCGGCCCGACACCACGTCCACCGTCGAGTCGCCAGACCGCACCTGCAGAGAGGCAGGTGAAGCCGCTGCGACCACACCGGTCGGGGACTGCGACGACACCGACGACACCATCCACCCGACCGCGACAGAGGGTGTAGACGATGGGGTGGATCAGGACTGCGACGGACTGGAGCTCTGCCACCAGGACTTCGACCAGGACGGGGACGGAGACGCAGCGGGCGCGTTGGTGGAGTCGCCCGACGCTGACTGCACCGACCCCGGTGAAGCGCCCGCCACCGGTCCTCTGGAAGACTGCGACGACACCGACCCCACCGCCAACTCACTGACCGGCACAGAGGGCACTGCCGCCGACGGCGCCGACAACGACTGCGACGGCTTCTACGACGAGGGCGGTCTGATCCAGCCGGGGGATGTGTACATCACCGAGGTCCAAACGAACCCCGACTGGCGCTGGCCCACCGAGCTCGAGTGGTTCGAGCTCTACAACGCCTCGGGCACCGACCTCGTCATCGGCGACGGATGGACCATCGAGAATGCGGCTGGTGACTCCGACGAGCTGTTCCATACGCCCAAGGCGTTCACTGCCGGCGACCACCTGTGGGTGCACAATGACGCCTCGGGCGCGCATCATGGGTCGAAGGTGGTGTACCTCGATGTGCCGCTGGGTGACATGCCCGATGGCGACGTGCTGACGCTCACCTTCGACGACCCCGACGTGGGGCCCATCGTGCTGCACGAGCTGGACTACACCGGCGCCGACTTCCCCACCGATCTGGCCCAAGCCTACACTCTGCAGCTATCCAACACAGGCACCGCATGGGCACCCATCTACCCCACCGACCTCACCGACGGTGCCAACTGGTGTGGCGCCGACGACGCGGGAGCCCGGGAGTACTTCTACTGTTGGGGCTGCGATGACTACGGCTACGGCGGCAACTGGGGCACACCGGGCTCGGGAAATATGCCCTGCCCCTGAACCACAACGCACGCCGCGGCGCAGGGCCCCTTCCAGCTAACGCTCACCCGCGGGCACCCACACATCCACCCACACCAGCCGGTGGTCGGACACCGACTCTACATCTTCCAGCAGAGGGTCGGTGGACGCGGGCCAGAACACACCACTGCCTTCGATGGTGAGCTCCGTGGAAGGCAACACATAGTCCACACGCAAGTTGCCCACAGAACGGTCGGAGAAGTCGGCGGTGTCGTGAGCGGGATCGCCGTCGTGGCGGACGTTTACCTCGCCCTGAAGGGCGGCCTGTTCCGTGCCGCCGGGGCTCTCGGGGGACGGGTCCTGGATGCGCGGATGGGCCAGCAGGGTGCCGATTGGGTCTCCGCTGCTGTCACCGTCGGCGGGGTCGGCGTTGAGGTCGCCGGCGATGAGGAAGGAGGCGCCGTCGAGGCCGCCGGTCAGGCCCGCGTCGTCGGTGTGCCAGCTGTCGGCGCCAGCATCGACGTAGGCTTCCCAGAACACAATCTCGTCGTGGTTCCGCCGCCCGTTGCGGTCTTCTTCGCCGTCGAAGGTGGGCGGGGTGGGGTGGCTGACCAGGAAGTGGAGGGCGGTGCCGCCGACATCGAGGGTGATGTCGGCGTGGGTCTTGGAGGACAAGGGGAGCACGTCGAGGGCCGCGGCGCTGTAGTGGTCGTCGGGGAGCCAGGCGTCGGGAACGTCGCGCCACAGGATGTTTCGGAAGGTGCGTGTGGTGGTGATGGGGACGCGAGACAGCACCACGAGCCCGTACTGGCCAGGAAAGACACCGTAGCCGAGGGCATCTTGGCCATAGTCGTCGGAGCCGGGGGTGGTCTCGGCGCTGCCGCTGCCGTCGAGGTCCACGCCCGAGGGCACACCGGTGTTCACGGCGGGGTTGACGGTGTGGGGGTAGTCCAGGGGCTCGCGACCGCCCTGGGAGACGGCCAGGAAGTTGTCGTGGAGCAGCTGGAGGGCGCGGCCGGCGGTGTCGTGGTCGACTTCGTTGAGCAGCACCACGTCGGGGCGCACCTCTTGGAGGATGGTGGCGAGCTGGATGGCCTGGAGGTGGCCGGGGTCGGCGAGGTCTGTGGCGAGCTGGCCTTCGGTGTCGCGGTGCAGCGATGTGTTGAAGGTGGCCACCCGTAGGAGGGTGGGGGCGCCAGGCTCGGCGGAGGGGGCGCCGGAGTCGTCTTTCTGGGACGTGCAGGCGGCGGCCATGAGGAGGACCGGGAGGATGCGGGACATGGCGCCGCTATACCCTTGTGTGGCTTCGGGGCCCTCTTCAGGAGGAGGACTCTGGAGGTGACGCGGGGCCCCCTCCGACCGCTTCGCGGCCACCTCCCCCTGAAGGGGGAGGACATCGGTATTCTCGTAGGACTCACCGTTCAGGGGGAGGACCTTGGAGGTGACGCGGGGACCCCTCCGGCCCTGCTACGCAATGACTACCGCGGGGCCCCCTCCGACCGCTTCGCGGCCACCTCCCCCTGAAGGGGGAGGACATCGCTATTCTCGTAGGACTCACCGTTCAGGGGGAGGACTCTGGAGGTGACGCGGGGGCCCCCTCCGGCCCTGCGGGCCACCTCACCCTGAAGGGGGAGGACATCGTCATTCTCGCAGGACTCACCGTTCAGGGGGAGGACCCTGGAGGTGACGCGGGGCCCCCTCCGGCCCTGCGGGCCCTGCTACGCAAAGACTACCGCGGCGCCTCCGATGCGCTTCGCGCTCGGCGCCTTGCTCCCCCTGAAGGGGGAGGACATCGTCGTTCTCACCTGATGTCGTCCGGGTTGGAGACCCATTCAAGGGGAGGTGGCCGCGACGCGGTCGGAGGGGCCCCCTGCGGAGGGCGCTGTGCGCCCGCAGCCGCGGAGGGCGCTGTGCGCCCGCAGCCGCGGAGGGCGCTGTGCGCCCGCAGCCGCGGAGGGTGCTGTGCACCCGGAGCCCGGAGGGCGCTGTGCGCCCGCCGCTCAGTTCCAGGGAGCGCCGGCGTCGATCCATCGGCCCACCAGCTCGACCTCGGCTTCGGTGAGGGGCTGGCCCTTGCTGGGCATGAAGTCGTCGTGGTCGCGGGCCAGCGCGATGCGTTGGTAGACCACGGACTCTTTGCGGTTGCCGGCCACGATGCCAGGACCTTCGGAACCACCTGCCAGAGCGTATTCTTCGCGGTCGAGGCGGAGGTCGCCCTTGCGCTTGCGGGCGTCGTGGCAGCGGGTGCAGGACCGGCGGAACACCTGGTCGACCATCGCGAAAGGCACCGCCTCGGGGATGTCGTCGATGCTCGCGACCACGGGCGGCTCCATGGTGACGCCGGTGGCTTTGTCGGTCATGACCCCCACGCGCTTGGGCGGTGGGGCCTCGAGCACGAAGTGGTCGTCGCCATGCACCAGGATGCCGCCGAAGTGGGCACCGGCGCCCACCGCGATGGCGGCCACGCCCCCCAGCACCACGCCCACAGGCAGCTTGCGCAGCGCCACGAGGGCGGCCAGCACCGACACACCGGCGCCCGCGAAGCCCAGGTTGCGGTGCCAGTCGAGCTGGCGGGCGGCGTAGCCGAAGAAGGCGTGCTCCTGCGCGAGCACGAGGCCCGTGCCCACGGCCAGCACAGCGCTGATGGCCGACAGCCACAGCAGTGGACGGAGGAGGTCGAAGGGTTGCTTGCGCATGCGGGCGATGAGCCCGAGCGCCACAACCGCAGCCAGCAGCGCGATGGGAAAGTGCACCACGAGGGCGTGCAGGCGGCCGATGAGGATCATGCGAGGAGGCCCTGGATGGGGGCTTGTTCGAACTGGGCACCGGGGTCGATGCCCGCGAGGGCCAGCACGGTGGCGAGGAAGTGGCCGTTGGTGACGGTGTCTCCGCCGCGGTCGGGCTGCCCGGTGATGGGGTTGAGCGGCTGGGGAAAGAGCTGCTCGTCGCACTCGCCCACCATGGTGAGCCCGCCCTTGGTGCCGCGGACGCCCTTGCCGATGAACAGGGCGGAGTTGGCGTCCCAGTGGTGCTTTCCGCCGAGCTCGTTGATCCACGGCGCCCGGGAGAATTCGCTGGTGACCACGATGGTGGTGCGGTCGAGCAGGGTGCCGCCGTCGGCCGTGCGGTGGCTGGACAGGCCTTCGCACATGGCCGCCACGGCTTCCATGCCACGGGTGATGGCGCTGCGGTGGGTGGCGTAGTCGTGGGAGTTGTGGGCGTCGAACTCGCCGCTGCCGGCCGTGATGATGGGCGAGATGTCGTTGCGGATGGCCTCGACCACGAGGTGCACCTGGCGGCCCCACCGGCTGTCGCGCTTGAGGCGGCTGGTCTCGGTGAAGGTGGGCTTGTTGAACTCGGACACCCGCCAGCGGAAGTCGCTCTCGGCCACCTGGCGGGCCAGCTCGGCGTTCTCGGCAAACTCGGCCACGAGGGGGTGGTCGGGGTTGGCGTCGAGGAAGGCGGCGTCGCGGGCACGGAGGGCGTCGAGGACGATGTCTTCCTGTTCCTTCATCGGTCCGCGGGGGCGGGACAGGCCCCGGAGCTCCCACATCTCGCCGATGCGGAAGGGCTCGAGGTGGGGGTCGTAGTCGCCCAGGAAGGTGGCCGGGCGCAGGCCATCGGCCGAGAGGTTGGGGACCGGGTAGGCCCGCCCGATGACGTCGGCGAGGCGGGTCTGGATGGAGGCCGCCGGCGGCTGGCGTGGCTTGCGGAACTGGCCGGTCACAAGCTCGAAGCGCGCCTGGGGATGGTTGAGCGCCGTGGCCCGAATGCCCCGCAGCACGGCCATCTGGTCCATGTGCGGCACGAGCGGCTTCATGGCGGGGCCGAGCCGGTGGCCGCCGTGTTCGAAGATCTCGTGGGGTTCGTAGTCGGGCGCCATCTTGGGGGTCTTCAGGGCCGGCTCGGTGAGGGCGGTGATGTCCCAGCCACCCATCAGGAAGTAGAAGACGAAGTAGTGCGGTGCCCGCTGCTCCGAAAACGACGGAAGGTCCTCGGTGTTGCCGACGTCGAACCGACCGCGCTCACAGCCCGGCAAGCCCAGCCCGAGGGCGGACAGCGCGAGGCCGTGGAGCAGCTGGCGGCGATTGGGAGGACGCATGGGAAGGCCTTGCGAGAAGTCAGTAGGTGGCGTGGTCTTGGGAGGCGAGGAGGACCGTGCACACGGCCATGTAGCCCTGGCGGGGACCTTGCCGGGCCTCCACCTGGCGGTAGACATCGTGTAGGAGAACCCGGTCGGCCTCGGAGACGAGGGCCTCGGGGAGCACCCGTGTCTTCAGGAACCAGTCGGTGAGAACACCGTCGAGTTCGGCATCGGAGGGACTGACGGTGGGGTCGATGCCCGCCAGGATGGGCGCTTGCGAGGACTCCATGGCGTTGGCACACATCTCGGCGGCGGCCTTGTACTGCACCATCGAGTAGGCCGTGGAGGGCGACCGGTCGCGGGACTCGATGCGCCGGTAGTCCATGCCGCCCACCTTGTCGTAGTAGCGGTCGAAGCCGTCTTTCTTGCCGACGTCCCAGTCCTCGCCCAGGAGGGTGTCGTAGGTGCGCTGGAAGAGCTCGCGCTCCATGAGCTTGAGGTTCTGGTCGGCGCGGTAGGCGTCGGTCTGGACCATGGCCTTCACGAGCGCCCGGAAGTTGTGGTCAGAAGCGATGAAGCCGGCCACCAGCTCGCGGCGCAGGGCGGTTTCGTGGGGCTGGAAGCGGTGGCCCGTGAGGTGTTCCCACAGCTGGTTGGCTGCACAATCGGCAAACACTTCCGAGCGGCCCAACGCATCGCCGAACGCATCCATGCCGTCGACCGGTTCGCCCAGGAAGATGGCGGTCTGGGGGACCGGGGCGTCGCCGTAGCCGGTGTCGTAGTACTGGCCGAAGTTGTCCCAGCGGTCTTTTACGCGGGACAGGCCGTCGAGCTGCAGGTGGCAGGCCGCACACGCCCGCCCCGAGTTGACGTTGATGTCGGCCATGGCATCGGGATGGGTGCGGTACGACACGGGGTGGTCGACCGGGAATTCGTCGAGGAGGTCGAAGTCGGGGACTGTTTCGTGGCAGAGGAAGGTCTCGAAGGCCCGCTGCGCCCACCGGCGGCCGTTGTAGAAGTAGTTGAGGAACATGTGGGTGGACAGCACGCCGGCATGTCCGGGGCCACGGTCCACGCGGGTCCAGGGGCGGCTCACGTCGGGGTCGGTGAGGTCGCCCAGCTCGCCATCCAAGCGTGCGTAGAAGTGCTCCAGCCGGCCGTTGCGCATGGTCCAGTCGGCGGTGACGAGCTCGGTGTAGGGGAGGTCGTTGCGGAGGATTTCTTCGGCGATGCGGGCACCCTCTTGCCGCATCGAGAACTTCACCCGCTCGTACTCGCTGCTGCGGTAGCACCAGGCGAGGTGGGGACCGCAGCCACACAGGGCCGACTCCTGGCCGGCTTCCGTGGCGCAGTCGATGGAGCCCGCGGCCCCCACGAAGCGGTCGGTCTGGGCGGTCTGGTAGCAGACCCGGACCGTCTCATCGCGGTCCCAGTAGGGCGCCACCTCGACCCTCTTGCCCGACTCGCAGTAGCCCCGGCTGGCTTCGCCGCGGAAGCGGGTGCTGGCCCACACCTTCTTGCCGTCGGCCGCTTCGATCTCCTTGATGAGCGACAGCGAGGCCGACTTGTTGAAGATGCCGGTCCGCGGCCGCACGAGGTCGCGGTGGTACAGGCGCATGGTCCAGTAGAAGTCGTCGCTGTCGAGGTAGGTGTCGACCAGGGCATCGAGGGTGGTGGTGCCGGCCAGCAGCGCCTCCACATCCGCGGGTTCGGGGAGGTCGGAGCGCAGGTCGAGCGACAGCCGGCGGAGCAGCTGGGCGTCGGAGGCCGGTGTGTACGCGGGGGCGGGTGCGTCGTCGAGATCGCCGAGCGGGGTGTAGCGCCAGATGATCTCGGGCGGTGTGGCGGCGATGTCGAGCAGCCACGACTGCACCAGAGTGTCCATCTCATCGATGGCTTCATCGGTGTGGCGGTCGGCCCGTAGCTCCCCGGTGGCGTCGTAGTACAGCCCCACCAGGTTTCGGGGTCCGCCCCCCGCCGGGTTGAAGTGGCAGGTCTCGCACGACACATCTTCGCGCTTGGCAAACACCTCCGTCGCACGTGCGGGCGTGGCGAGGAAGCTGGCGATGATGGTGGACGCAATCAGCACGGGCAGGGTACTCCGGGTGGCCGCCCTCTAGCGCGACGGCTTCGGGACTGTCGATTCCAAGCGTTTCTGGGGTGTTCCGGGTCAAGGTGCGTCGGTTCTGACCGCTTTGCCACCCACAGCGACCGGTCTACACTACCGCGCGGCTCGATCCATCTCCCGGGGCAACGTCCAGTGGCACCCAGGTCCACATCCGACATCGATATCGATCTGGTTCGTCGAATTCTCGTCGACCAGTGGCTCACCGTGGTGGCCTTCATGGTCGCCGGCATCGGCGCAGTGGCCATCGGCACGTCGTTCTCGGTCAAGTGGTACAGCGCCATGGCAGTCATCCAGCTGCTGCCCCAGGCCGGCCAGGAAGTCGAGGTCAACGAGGTCCGAAAGCTCGATGAGGGCGGCTACATGGAAGGCCGCGACCGTGCCCGCACCCAGATCCAGATCATCCAGGGGCGTCCGGTCCGCGAAGAGGTGATTCGGCGCTACCGCGACGAAGGCTACCGCGACCTCACCGCCGACGCCGAGGGCGCTGGCCAGCTCAAGCAGTGGCTCACCGCCGGCCCGCGAGAAGACACCCAGCTCGTCGAGATCCGCGTCGAGCACCCCAATCCCGAGGCCGCAGCACTCCTCGCGAACCTCACCGCACAGGTCTACTACGAGAAGAACCTCGACTTCCGCCGCAACGCCGCCCGCGAGACCGCCAAGTGGATCGAAGGGCAGGAAGGCGCCTACGAAGACCAGCTCGACCAAGCCACCCGCGAGCTGCTCCAGTTCAACGAAGAGCACGGCCTGGTCGACGTCAAGGGCTCGGTAGACGAAACCTCCGCCCGCCTCATCGCGCTGCAGCGGGCCCTCGCCGACACCAACACCAAGCGCGTGCTCCTGGGCGGCCAGCTCGCCGAGCACGAGCGCCTGCTGTCCAAGGGCCGCACGGACGTGCTGGCCGGCATGTTCAACGACGTCGCCCTGCGCGCCATCTCCCAGAAGTACGCCGAGATGCAGTCCGCCGCCGCAGAAGCCCGCGGTCGGTACGGCGACAAGCACCCCGAGGTGCGGCAGGCCACCGCCAACCTCGAAGAGGTGAAGCTGCTGCAGGGCCAGGAGGTGATGCGCCTCATCAAGGCCGAGCGCACCGACTACCAGGCGCTGCGTCGCCAGGAACAGCGCCTCAAGGATGAGGTCGAAGAGGTGAAGCTGCTGCTGCTCGAGCGCCAGAAGCTCGTGAAGCAGTACGAGCGCCTGGCCCGCGCCGAGACCGACGCCCGCGACCTCGTCACGTCGCTCGAGTCCCGTGGCGCCGAGGTCGACCTGCAAGCCCAGACGCAGCTGTCCGACGTCCGCATCGTCGACCTCGCCACGCCCCCCACCCGTCCATCCCGACCCAACAAGGCGCTCAACCTGGCGATGGCCTTCGTGGTCAGCCTCGTGGGCGGCCTGGCCCTCGCCGTGGTGCGCTACCAGGACAAAGACTCCCTGCTCACGGTCGAAGACGTGGAGCGGCGCATCGGCCTCACGGTCATCGGAGCGGTCCCCCAGCTGCCCAATTCGGTCCCCGAGGCCGTCCGGCCGCTGTACCCGATGGACCACCCCCACTCCCTTCCCGCAGAAGCCTACCGCTCCCTGCGCACGATGCTGCAGGTCCGCGCCGGGGGGGGCCAGAAGCTCACTCTGCTCGTCACCAGCGGTGTGGCCGGTGAGGGCAAGACCACCGTGTCCGTGGGCATCGCATCCTCCTTCGCCCGCCTCGGTGGCCGCGCGCTCCTCATCGACGCCGACGTCCGTCGCCCGAGGGTGCACACCGTCTTCGGCGGCGAGCGCGACCGGGGCGTGTGCGACGTGCTGTCCCGCCGCATCGACCCCCTCAAGCTGGTCCGCCAGACACCCCAGCGCGGCCTGTACTACCTGTCGGCCGGCACCGAAGACGAACACGGGGCCGAGCTGCTGTACTCGCCCACGTTCACCGAGATGCTGAACCGCCTGGGCGAAGCCTTCTCGGTCATCATCATCGACACCTCGCCGGTGGGCCTGGTGGCCGATGCCCTCGCCTTCTCCAAGCAGGCCGACGGCGCCGTGGTGGTGGTCCGCCGCGACCTCGCCCCCGCCCGACTCGCCCGCGATGCCGTCACGCAGCTCGAAGGCGCCGGCACCCGCGTGTTCGGAGCCGTGTTCAACGGCGTGCCCCCCAGCCGCGACGCCCAGACCTACGGCAAGGGCTACTACACCGAGTCACCAGCGAAGCGTCGCTCCCAGTCATGACCCCCGCGCGCGACCGCCGTGCCCTGTGGGTGGCCGCACCGCTCATCGTCGGACTGCTCGCCGGGCTGTCCATCCTGGTCGACTACCGCCTCATCCTGGCCGGCTCGGTCGCGGTGGCCATCGGCTGGGTGGGCCTGCGCAACCCCCACCTGCTGGTGCTGGGCATCTTCGCCAGCATCCTGTTCGACCGCCTCGGCGTCACAGGCGCGAAGGTGGCCAAGCTCCCCGTCACCGCCAGCAAGCTCGCCGTGCTCGGCAGCCTGGGCCTGTGGGTGGTGCACGTGGGCCTCACCAGAAAGCCCGGCATCCGCATCCATCCCGTGCTGGGCGCGATGGTGGGCATGACCCTCGTGACCGGCATGGCCGTCACCTTCTCGGGCGACTTCGACCTGGGTCGGTTCTCGCTGATGGGCATCGGGATGGTCACCATCCTGACCGGCCTCGTGTACGTCATCCTCGCCGAGCACGACCTCACCAACATCTACCGCGTGCTGGGCGTCATCCTCGCCCTGTCCCTGGCCACCAGTGTGGCCGGCGGGGCTGCCAACCAGGCTGGCCGCGCCACCGGGTCCTTCGGCGACCCCAACGAGTGGGCCACCCTCGTGCTCATGGTCACCCCGGCCGTGCTCGGCGGACTCGTGGCCGACCCCCACCGCGGCGCCCAGTTCCTCCGCATCGCCCTGCTCGGCCTGGCCCCGCTGGCCGTGTTCGCGAGTGGGTCCCGCGCCGCCCTGCTCGTGGGCATCGCCGTGTCCATCGGCTGCTTCTCGTTTCTCAAGCAGCGCCGCAACGAGCTGCTCGTGTGCCTGGGTGGCGGGCTCGTGGCCGCACCGTTCGTGGTCGACGTCGACAACGCCATCGCGCGCTTCGGCCGCCTGCTCGGACGCGCATCCGGGGCCGGGATGGTCGACGACAGCAGCCTCGACGAACGCTCCGAGCTGCTGCGCCAGGGCATCGACCTCTTCCTGAACAACTGGCTGTTGGGCGTGGGACCGGGCCGCTTTGCCAAGGCCACCGGCTTCATCTCCCTCGAAGGTCGCCTTCGTCCGGCCCACAACACCTACCTCGAGGTCGCCAGCGAACAGGGCCTCATCGGCCTGGCCGCCGGCTTCATCTTCATGGCCACCGTCGCCTGGACCCTCTGGAAGGCCTGGAACCTCTCGCCTGACGACCACCACCGGGCCCGCGTGGTGGGCATGGCCGCCGGACTGGCCGCAGTGTCGATCATGGCCGCCACCCTGGGCCTCCTCACCTTTTCGATGGCCTACCTCATGCTGGGCATCGCCCTGGCCGTCACCGATCAGGCGGAACGGGCTGGCCGCGCCCACCTCGCCGCACACCCCCCGGACGGCCACGCTACGCTGCCGGGTCTTCGGGCTCGACGGGAGCACCCTCGATGATCGCTGTGCCTTCTCTCCTCGTGTCCGCCGCCGTGTTCGCAGTCACCCCCGCGCACGCCGACGACACCCCCACAGGTCCGTGCTCCGAAGCTGCCCTGTCGGCACCCGGCACCTACCGCGTGGGCTCCGGCGACGTGGTCCAGATCCAGGTCTACGGCGAGGCCGACCTCTCCGGCTCGTTCCCGGTCGACACCACCGGCGGCGTGCTCATCCCGCTCGTGGGCACCATCCCCGTCCAAGGGCTCTCAGCCGACTGCATCGGCGAACGCATCAGCGCTGCTCTCGCGGACGGGTACCTGCGCGACCCCGACGTCACCGTCTCCCTCGACGGCTTCCGCAGCCAGCCCGTCTCCGTGCTGGGCGCGGTCAAGAAGCCCGGCCTGTACTACCTCGAAGGCCCCACCACCGTCCTCCAGATGCTCTCCAAGGCCGGCGGGGTGACCGCTGAGGGCGTGGATGCGGTGCGGCTCACGCGGGCCAGCACCGAAAACGAGGTCATCGAGATTCCCTATGAAGCCCTGGTGGCCGAAGGACGCGACAACCTGCCCCTGAGCGCCGGCGACGTGTTGTTCATCCCCGACCTCACCGTCACCGTGCAGGGCAGCGTCCAGGACCCTGGCGATGTGCCCTTCAAAGAGGGCATGACCGTCTCCCGAAGCATCGCTGCAGCGGGCGGCGCCACCGACGTCGCCAACCTGGGCCGTGTGTTCCTGATTCGCGAGAACACCCGCGTACGCGTCAATGTGCGCCGCGTCCTCGCCGGCCGAGACCCCGATGTCACGCTGCAGCCGGGCGACCAGGTCTTCGTGAAGGAATCGGTGTTCTGAGGCTCAGCTCGCAGACACCCGCTTCACGCCGTCGCCCGACAGCAGCGGTAGCAGCCGCTCCCGCAGGGTCTCCATGCGCACCGGCTTGGTGAGAACGTCCACCATTCCGGCATCGCGACACGCCTGGTGGTCGTCCGAGTCCGCGCTCGCGGTCAGCCCCACCACCACCGGCACCGACCGTCCCGCCTCCCGCGTCAGCAGCCTGCGGGTGGCCTCGAGGCCGTCCATTCCAGGCATCTGGAGGTCCATCACCACCACATGTGGCGCGAAGGAGCGAACGGCCTCGAAGGCGGCGGTCGCAGAGTCCACTTCCAGCGACTCCACGCCCAGGTGGCCCAGCAAGCCCCCCACCACCATCCGGTTCACCGCCACATCGTCCACCACGAGCACCCGGTGTCCGCCGCGCCCTCCTTCACGGCGCTCCACCCGCGGCAGAGCGACCAGCTGTCCCCGCGTCGGACGCTCGGCCAACAGGGCCTCTTCGAGCTCCGACGGCGTGAACGGCAGGTCGACCCGACGCATCGCCTCGACCGGGGAGTGGGTCTCCACCAGGTGACACACCGACGCCAGCACCACCACTCGGTCCCGCACAGCGCGCGGCTTGTCGGCCAGCCAGGAGGCCAGGTTGGCTTCGGTGAAGTCCCGACCGTCCAGGTTCACCAGCAAGCGGTCCACCGAGTCGAACGGAATGCGACGGTGGAGGCGCTCGCTGTGGGCCACGTCGAAGCCAAGCTCTTCCAGGCGCTGGACCGTGATGGCCCGACGGGACGCGACCGGATCGACCACCCACGCCAGCCCCGACGCCTCTGGCTCCGACCGCTCCGCACTCGCGAGAACATCCAGTGGCAGGGTGACCTGGAAGGTGGACCCCACGCCCGGGCTGCCATCCACGGTGATCTGTCCACCGAACGCCTCCACCAACCGACCAACGATGCTGAGCCCCAGACCGGTGCCGCCGAAGCGCCGGGTGGTCGACCGCTCGGCCTGCGAGAAGGCGTCGAACAGCTGCTGGCGGGTGTTGGGGTCGATGCCCACGCCTGTGTCGACCACGGTGAACTGGATGCCCGTGGGCGCCCGGGCCACCGCCAACATCGTGTGGCCGGCTTCGGTGAACTTCACCGCGTTGGAGAGCAGGTTGTCCAAGATCTGCCGCACACGGGTCGGGTCACCCACCACCCGCCGTGGCACGTCGAAGCCGAGGTCGAGCAAGCAGGCAATCCCGCGCTGCTCGGCCCGGAAGCCCTGCCGACGCACCGCACCCCGCACCAGGTGGTGGAGGTCGAAGGGAACCGCCTCCAGCTCCACCCCCCGAGCCTCGAACTTCGAGAAGTCCAGGACGTCGTCCAGCACGGCGGTCAGCGCCTTCGATGACTCCGAGAGCACGGGCAACAGGCGCGCCCGGTCCGCTTCACGACCGCTGGCCTGCATCAGCTCCAGCAGGCCCACCACGCCATTGAGCGGGGTGCGAATCTCATGCGACATTGTCGCCAGGAAGCGCGCTTTCGCCCGGGCCCCCTCATCCGCGCGCGCCCGCTCCCGCTCCAGCTCGGTCATCTGAGCGACGACACGCCGCCGCAGCGGGGCGAACAGCAGCACCATCTCCAGCCCAATCATGGCCAGAGTGACCAGCAGCAGCACCAACAGCATCAATCGCGCACCGCCCACCCGCGCTTCCGCCGCGCCCGTGTGCGCCGCCACCGCAGCGTCCATGGCCGGCAGAAAGACCTCACTGGCGACCTCCAGGGCCACCAGGTCCGACGTCTGGGGGGTGCCGTGGTCCGCCATCCCCCGCTCAATGCGGGTGATGGATGCGCGCAGCCCCACGAACGCATCGTTGGCCTTCACCATGGCATCCCACACCCGGCGGTCGCGGTCGCGATGACTCAGAGCGTGCACCATCAGCTGTTCATGGTGGTCCACCAGCTGGTCGGCCGCAGCCAGGAATGCGTCCGCGGTGCCCACCCGCACGCCGTCATCCACCGAACGGCTGTACCGATGGGCCAGGAGGGGAAGCCGCTGGGACAGCATACGCTGGCGCCCCGCGAGGTCGATGTGCGCCGCATCCCCTCGGCGCTCCCCGAGCGTCCAGCCCATCAGCGTATGGGCTCCCACCACCACCGCAACCAGCGCCCAGACCGCCACAAGATAGCGTCGGCGGATGCTTCGGGAGGTCTGTTCAGCACGCTGCATGTCGGGCGCCAGCTCCGGCGCGACCACCAACGAGCGCGCACAATGGCTGTCCATCGGCCACTCCACCCGCACCTTGAGGTCGGGTCATGCCCACATCAGGTCATCGACAACCCAGCATACGGTGGTATCCTGGGCTCATTCTCGGGGGTCCGATGCGCACCGTTGTCCTGCTTGTCCCGATGCTGGCCTGCCACACCGACAGCCCGTGTGGCGGTGCCTTCCAGCTCGTCAACCACGCCGCCGACCCCGTGCTGGCCCGCTCGGCCGACCTCCCCATGGCCGACCTCTTCTGCCACGACGGCGGCCCCGTCGTCATCGGGCGGGTCCTGTCCACCACACCCGTCCAGCGCGACGGCATGACCTTCACCCAGGCCGAGGTCTGCGTGGAGCGCACATTGTCGGGAACAACGTCCACCACGCTGTCTACGGAGTCAATCGGCGGACGGACCCCGGGCGGCGGCAGTGTGAGTGTGGGCGGTGGCATCATCCCCGACGACGGCGACCGCATGCTGCTGACCCTCCACAACAACGGCAGCAGCCACCTCGCCGTCCGCGACGCCATGCACCTCGAGCGCCGCGCGCCGCTTCAGTCCGAGGCCGACTACCAGGCACGCTGGGCCGCACACTGCGCTGATGTGGACTACGACGACCGTCCTCCACGTCTGTAGCCACCGGACCCACCCATGCGCCGCATCGTCCTGCTCGCCGCCCTCATCGGCTGCCAGAGCGCCAGGCCCGCTCCGCCAGGTGCCGAGCCCCCACCCGCTGACGGTCCGCCGCGGCTCTACGGCTACTGGGGCCTCAACGGCTTCGTCACCCCCGAGGGCCTCCCCGACATCCAGCAGCGCCTCGGGGCCACCGTCTTCCACACCTCCACGCGCGCCCCCGGCTTCGCCACCCGCACTCTGCTGCCCATGGCCCGCGCAGCCGGCATGAAGGTCACCCTCCGGCTCACCGGCGACCACGAGCACTACACCGACCCACAGGGCAATTTCGACATCAACGCGTGGAAGGCCGCGCTGCAGCCCTGGGCCGAGGCCGACCTCCAGCCGTTCATCGCCGACGGCACCCTGCACGCCCACATGCTGCTCGACGACATCCACAACTTCGAAGGCGACGACCCCACCGGCGACGAGCTCGACGAGATGGCCCGCATCTCCAAGGTGCTGCTCCCTGGCCTGCCCACCTTCGTGCGCGAAAAGGCCACCGAGATGCCCACGCCGTCCGCCGGCCGCTACACCCACGTCGACGCCATCGTGAACCAATACCGCCACCGCGAGGGCGACGTCACCGCCTGGACCACCCGCCAGGTGGCCCACGCCCGCACCCTCGATGTGGGGCTCATCCACGGCCTCAACATCGCCAACGGCGGCGACGGCTCCAGCAAGCAGCCCGGCTGGCAAGAGGGCCGCTTCGCCATGTCGGCCGACGAGATCCGTCGGTATGGCGCCGTTCTCACCGCCGAGCCCCGCGTGTCGATGTTCCTGAACTGGGAGTATGACGGCGAAGAGAAGTGGTCGGACGGCTCGGTGGGCAGCGCGTGGTTCGACCGCCCCGAGCTCACCGCCGCACTGCTCGAAGTGGGCGAGCAGGTGAAGGGACGCCCGGGCCCCCCCCTGCTGCGGGAGTAGCCACCACACCGAAACCTGACGCGATTCGAGCACCCCATCTGTGTCAGAATCGCGGGCCCCCGGAGTGCCCATGGTCCCCCGCCGCTTCCTCGCAGCTTGTGTTGTCCTCATCGTGGGTTGTGCGACCGAGCCTCGCGAAGACAAGTCCGCATCCGCCCAACGCACGCCGGAAACGTCCGACACCGCAGAGGTCGTCGACAGCGCCGCACCCGTGGATGACGGCGTCACGTGGCACAAAGACGTCTCGCCCGTGCTCGCCCAGCACTGCACGGGCTGCCACAACCCCCAAGGCATCTCCTTCGACCTCACCGACTACGCCCAGACCGCCCTGCTGGTGGACGCTCTGGTGGGCGCCACCGAGTCCGGCGCGATGCCGCCCTGGCCTCCCAACCGCGAGTGCCGACCGCTGCTGCACGAGCGCACGCTCACCGACGACGAAAAGGCCATCATCCGCGACTGGTCCGACCGCGGCACCCCCGAAGGCGACCCCGCCACAGCACCCGACCCCGCCGACCTCCACGCCGACTTCATCCCCCCCGAAGAAGACGTGGTGCTCACCCTTCCCGAGCCCTACACCCCGTCTGGCGAGGCCGACGACTACCGCTGCTTCGTCATCGACCCCGGCTTCACCGACAGCGTTCGGGTGACCGGCTTCCAGGTCCACCCGGACAACGCCGCCATCGTCCACCACGTGCTCGTCTACACCGACCTCGAGGGCAAGGCCGCTGCGTTGGACGAACGCGAAGACGGCCCGGGCTACACCTGCTTCGGTGGTCCGGGCTTCAACGAGACCAGCGTCATCGGCGCGTGGGCCCCCGGCAACCCCGGCACCCGCCTGCCCCACGACACCGCGCTGTCGGTCTTTGCGGGCACCCCACTGGTGGTCCAGGTGCACTACAGCCCCGCCGGCGACCCTGGCGGCAGCGACCAGTCCAGCATCTCCCTCGACCTCGCCGAGCCCGACGAAGACCTCAAGTCGGTCTTCTTCGTGCCCTTCCTCGACAGCAACCTCGACATCCCGCCCGGCGCCGCCAACCACGAAGAGGGCTACACCTTCACCCTCGACTACGGCATCGACCTCGAGTTCTTCGGCGGCGGCCCGCACCTGCACCGGCTGGGCAAAGAAATCTCGGTCCACCGACGCCCGCCCGGCGCGGAAGACTTCGAGTGCTTGATGGACATCCCGGCCTGGGACTTCAACTACCAGGAGATCTACTTCCTGGAAGAGCCTGTGGTCATCCGAGACGGCGACGAGGTGTCGCTGCGCTGTGTGTACGACAACTCAGAGTCCAACCCGTACGCCACGGGGGACTGGGTGCACTGGGGCGATGCGACGGGTGATGAGATGTGTTTGGTGTATGCACTGGCGGGCTTTGCGCCGTGATGGTGACCGAGGCCGCCAGCCCGTCTACCCTTCCTGCCGCGCCAGCCACCAGGCCTCAGACAGCCGCTCCAACACCCAGCCTTCCGGCACCGTCTCCCGCACCACCGCCCGCGCAATCGCACCGGAGCGCACCCCGGCATCCAAGGCCGCTGCATTGACGGAAACAACCTCACCGTCGCTGGTTCCGAGGATTGCCGGGACCTCCACGAAGCGGTCGAGCAGCGCCACCATCGCCTGCCGCATGGGGAGCTCCGCACGCCGAGGCTGTGCCGGTGTGTCGACCCGGTCGAGCAGCCAGTTGACATCCGAGCCCAGGCCACCCCCCGGACCGTCGAGGTCGACCGTGCATCGCCGACGCCGCTGGCCTTTGCGCACATCGCGCACCACATCGGCCACCTGCTGAATCGGGCGGAGCAGCCGGGCGTCGATGCGGCGCCACACCGTGAGGCTCGACAGAAAGCCCACCAGCCCCATCAACACCATCGCCCACGCGCCCGCAAAGCTCAGGCGAGACGCCCGCTCATCCGCCGACACGATGGACCGCCGGTTCACCGACGCGAGTGAATCCAGAGCTTCCAACACCTCCGCACGCGCGTTGGGGTCGCCGGCAAGAGCCGCTTCGTCCCACCGGGCGATGGTGTCGAGCAGCGGCACCTCGTCGTGCTCGGTGACATTGCCCCGAGCACGGGTGTAGGCGTCGAGGAAGGCGTCGTGGCCGTCGGGTCGGGCGAGCGCGGCCAGCATGTCTTCCACGGCTTCGGTGGAGTACACGTTGTCGTCGATGATGCGCTCGATGGCCGGCCCCATGCGCGACAACAGCAAGATGGCCGTCATCGCCGTGACCAGCTGCAGGCCCAGCAAGGCCCACAGTCCCACCCGGGTTTCTTGGGTGACCCGCATCTCAGCCTCCGTCCGCAAACGCACGCGCCGCACCCGGTGGTCCGGAGAGCACCAACACGTCTCCTTCGGCCACCACCAGCTCCGCCGACGGAATCACCAGCCGGCGCTCCTTGTCGTCGGTTCGCCGCACCGCCAGCACATTCAGGTGGTGTCGGCGCGGCAGCTGCAGCTCGGCCAGAGTGCGTCCAATCGCCGCTCCCGGGGCCTCCACCTCGGCCACCGACAGCCCGTCTCCCAGCGACACGATGGAGCGCACCCCATCCGCGGCCAGGCGTCCCGCCAGCATCTCGCCCATCATCCGCTCCGGGTTGACCACTTCATCGGCCCCCACCAGCTTGAGGATGCGCTCGTGCATGGCGTCCGTGGTGCGCGAGACCACCCGACGGGCACCGGCCTGCTTCAACACCGCTGTGACCACAATCGAGGCCTCACGGTGTTCTTCGCCGATGGCACACACACACAGGTCGCGCGACCGGGGCCGCAGGCTGGCCAGGGCACGTTCGTCCATCGCGTTCATCACCACCGCCTCCGCGGCGAAGCGAGCGGCCTGCTGGATGCGCTCGGGATCCTTGTCGACTGCGATGACCTCGGTGTCGAGGCGGGAGAGGGCCTGACCGAGCGCCATCCCGAACTGGCCGAGACCGACGATGAGCACTTGCTGACGAGACATCCGGGCTCCGGAGATCAACCGACCTGGACGGGGGCTTCGGGCACCTGCGCCACATCGCGGGCCCGTCCGACCAGGAAGATGAAGAAGGTGAGCGGGCCGACCCGCCCCGCGAACATGCACGCGATGATGACCAGCTTGCCGACGTCGTCGAGGGCCCCCGTGGCCCCCATCGAGATGCCGGCCGTGCCGAGCGCCGAGACCACCTCGAACAGGGCCTGGTCGAGCGGCAGCGACTGGGTGAGCTGCAGGGCCACGAGGGCCAGGATGACCGATGTGGTGCCCAAGGCCGTGATGGCACTCGCCTCCTGGACCGTGCGCGTGGCGATGCGTCGGCCGAAGGCACCGGTGTGGTCGTGACCGCGGATGGTGGCGACGACCGACAGCGCAAGCACCGCCGCCGTGGTGGTCTTGATGCCCCCACCCGTGGAGCCGGGGCTGGCCCCCACGAACATGCACACGATGGCCACCGTCCAGGTCTCGGGCCGCAGCGCCCCGAAGTCGATGGAGTTGAAGCCCGCTGTGCGCAAGGTGACCGACTGGAACAGGGCATTGGTGGACTTGTCGACCAGCGACATCCCGGCCAGCACACCGCCCCACTCGAAGACCAGAAACAGCGCCGCTGGCACCACCACGAGCAGAGCCGTCGTCCACACCACCAGCTGCCGGTGCAGAGTCGCCCGGCGTCGCATCACCAGCGCCGACACCACCACCGGTCCCGACCCACCCACCACGATGAGCGCAGACACCACCACCAGCACCAGAGGGTGGTGGGCATAGGGCACCAGGCTGTCGCTCTGCAGCGCGAAGCCCGCATTGCAAAACGCCGACACCGACGTGAAGACACCCCGCCACAGGGCGGTCCCGAGGCCATCGCCGTCGAGCCAGAACAGCGTGGTGAGGGCTGCGGCCCCCAGCCCTTCGGCCACCAGCGTGACCCGGAGCACCACCCCGAGCGCCGTGTCGAAGTTGCGGCGTACCTCGTCGCCCCCGATGAGCTCCGCTGTGAGCCGCTCTTCGCGCACCCCCAGCCGGCGCCCCATCGTGAGCACCGCCAGCGACGCAAACGCCATGATGCCCAGGCCCCCCACCTGGATGAGCAGCAGCAGCAGCCCCTGGCCAAAGGGCGTGAAGTCGACCGGGGTGTCGAGCACGATGAGCCCCGTGACGCACACCGCACTCACCGCCGTGAAAGCGGCGTCCACCACGTCGATCGCACCGGGTCGGGTGGTGGCGTGGGGCAGCAGCAGCAGCAGTGTCCCGGCCGCACACAGCACCGCGAACACCACCACCAGCGCCCGTGCCGCCGAGCCCAGCAGGTAGTCCGCCAGGTGGTCGAGTCCTTGCAGCTCGCCCAACCTTCCTCGAACCGCCAGGCCCACCACCGCGAGCATCAACAGCAGCAGCTCGGGCCACACCGGCGGCACCGGCAGCGCGCCCGGCACCGCCACCGCCAGCGCCGCAGCCAGAGCCGTCAGCAGCACCGACGGCGACCCGCCCTCCCGCGAGGGCGCCCACAACCGCACGAGCAGCGCAGACCCGAGAACGAGCACCACCAGGCCATGGTCGGGCTCCGACGGCCGGTGGGCGATGGACATTCCCACCAGGCCCACCACCCCAACCGACGGCACCCACCGCGCCCACCGCCCGACCGATGGCGGCACGAACACCGGCAGGGCCGCCGCACACACGAGCAGCACCACCGCCGCAGCATGGGCCACCCCGCTCACGAGGTCGGGCTGCCAGGCGAGCAAGCCGCCCACCGCCGCAGCCGTGGCCCACAGGATGCGGTCGGGAAGCGCGGCAGACGGACGGTTCAGGACAGCTCCGGAGCGGGCGGGGCTCCTATCCCGTGGCCGCCGTCGCTCACCCGTCCCCGTCGAACATGGCCACCTGCGACACCACCAGCGCGCCCACCTCGGGGGGGTCGCTGGCCGCTGCAATGCCCCGGATCTCCCGGAACGTGCGGCGCTGCAGCTGGCGGATGCGCTCCAGATCGGCCCGACTCACAGCCATCAGGCTGAAGCTGAAGAGGTCGCCGCGGTCGTGAGCCACCCGGTCTGCCGCCACCCGGGCCCAGTGCGCTCGGAGCCGCCGCCGGTCGTCGGCCGTCGCACGAAGGTCGACCGTCAGAGCCCCCGACGCCACCACCCACCCCGCGCGCTCGGCCACCAGGCCATGGTCAAGGAGCCGCTGCAGGGCGTCCGCGATGAGGGGAACCGGCTGTCCGAGCCGTCGCGCCAGCTCCTCCGCGGCACCATCCACCGGCACGGGCGCGGCATCGATCAACACACGCACCGCGGCGGTCCACGGGTGCTCGAAGGCGAGGCGCCGCTGGGTGCGCCCGGCCCGGTGTCGGTCGACCAGAGCAGGCACGGCGTCGATGTCCACCAGCTCGGCCACCAGGTCGGGCGCGCGGCCCGTGAGTGCGTCGACCAGAGCGAGCAGCTGATGCACCCGGGGGCTGGCCGTGCCCGTCAGCCAGCGCCGCACCTGGGCCACCGAGCACCCACTCCGCTCCGCCAGCTCCGCCACCGCCGTGCGTCCCCGCAGCTCCGTGAGCCACTGCGCGATTCCGCCCGCCAGCAGGGCATCCTCGGCCGGCGGATGGAAGCGCCCGAACGCCGCCGGAGCGTCACAGCCCACCCGCGCACACACACGCCACAGCATCTCGGTGTTGGGCACGCGATGGCCCCCCTCCCACGCCGCAGGCACGTTGCTGCGAAAGCCCAGGCGCCGGGCAAAAGCCACCTGGGACCGCACGCCCCGGAGGGCCCGCAGCAGCTGTCGGGTCGCGAGCGGCCAGATGGGGTCCACTCAGTCCGCCGCCACCGAGCCGGTCCACACCACCTCCTCCACGTAGAGCACATTGGCGTCTTCGCCCATGGGGAGGGTGTCTCCGCGCAGGGTGACCGTGAGGTCCCAGCCCTCGGCGGAGGGGGTTCCGTCGACCACCAGCTCCACCAGCATCATGTCGTCGTAGTCGAAGGTGGTGGGTGCGATGTCGAGCTCCACCACGCTGCCGTCGGACGAACCGCCGTCGTCGGTGCCCCCCTCATCGTCGTCTTCGTCGACCGGGAAGTTCTCCCACACCGTGGCTTGTGCCGAGAAGGTGGTGGTGCCGTCCCGGGAGATGGTCAACCCACCGTGGTCGGTCCACAGGTAGAGGTCGGGGGCGTCCAGCTCTACCGTTGCTCCCACGAACACGGCGTCTTCACACTCGGGCTCGGTCCAGTCCGAGGGAACGTCGCCTTCGAGCTCCACCGGCTCCTGGTCGTAGAGCTGGATGTCATCGGCCCGGGCCTCGAGCTCCAGCGTGGTGTCGGTGCTCGAGAATGCCCCCACAGTCGACGCCATCGCATCGGCCGGCGAGACCGCGAAGCCGTCGATCGACGCAGAGGGGTCGGTGATGGCCACAAAGATCTCGGTGCACGGAAAGCCCTGCCCCTCATCGCCGATTTCTGTGCCCTCGCCGTCGGGGTCATTGTCGGTGGACGCGCCCGTGCATCCGGCGAGAACGGCCATGAACACGAAGAGTGTGGGGACAGCGGGGCGACACATCGATTCCTCCGGGGCACACCTCCACCATACGGAGCCCGCGGCCCGACGGCGACCCTGCAATACCGCGTAATCGAAAATATCGGACCGCCAAATCGGGCACCTGCTCACGAAACCGCGAAAGACCCACTCTGCTATGCTCCGACCACACGGAGGAGCCATGGGCGCCACGCTCGTCGACAAGGCCCGCGCATTCGCCATCCACGCCCACGCCGGGCAGCGCTACGGCGACGCCCCCTACGAAGCTCACCTCGCCCACACCGTGGCTGTCCTGAAACGCCACGGGCTGCACGACCCCGAGCTCCTGGCCGCCGGCTGGCTGCACGACACCATCGAGGACACCCCCGTCACGCGCCAGGCGGTCGTCGACCTTGCAGGCGAACGCGTGGCCGCCATGGTGGATGCCGTCTCCGATGGCCCGGGCGAGTCCCGTACCGAGCGCAAGGAACGTCCCTACCGTCTCATCCCGCAGACGCCGGGCGCAGTGCTCATCAAGCTCGCCGACCGCATCGCCAACGCAGAAGCAGCTGTTGGACGTCTTCCTCGGGTGCTCGCCAAGTACCGCGCCGAACACGCCCACTTCCGAGACGCCCTGCACAACCCCGCCGACGCACAAGCCAGGCCGCTCTGGCACACCGCCGACCGGCTGCTCGGACCCGGCTGAATGTTGTATCGACACTTATCGAGCCGGTCGACAGAGGTAGTTTCGCGGTACACCCGAGGCGCCGCCTCTCTCCTGTCATCCGCCGTCCCCCCGACCGCCGGAGTCCCCCACATGTCCGCACTTCGAACCCTCACCCTCCTCGCCGCCCTGTCGGCCACCACCGCCTGCCAGCGCAACTACACCGTCATCATGGGCGACCAGCCCTCCAACACCGCCCACTACGTCATCGTGAAGACCAAGCTCACGGGCAAGATGAAGGTGTTCGACTGCCAGTCGCAGCCCACCGGCGAAGAGTGGGACCCCACCTGCAAGCAGGTGAAGATGCAGTCGGCCATGGGCGAGGTGCTCGACGACACCTGGAGCAAGGTGCGCAACCGGTAGACCGCACGTCTACACCGTGCTGGAGGCCGTCTTCAACAGAGGCGGTCCCCGCAGCAGCCCCAGGCCTGCGAGCTCCAGCAGGCCGTGGAAGCCCGCAAAGGCGAAGTACACCGTGCGGCCCAGCTCCAGCCCGAGCATCAGCCACACCACCAGCCCGCCGAGCACCCCCCAGATCAGGCTGCGGGCCACGCGAGAACCAAAGTCGCGCTCCAGCAGGCGCAGGCTCTGGCGGTAGGTGGTGGGGACGGGGTGGTCGTGCACCTGGTCGGGCAGCGCCTTCAGCCACACGAAGTAGTGGGTGGACTGTCCCAGCGCGAAGGCCGTCACCACCGCCGTCCAGGGCGGCTCACCCCGTCGAGGGTCGAGGAGGCGTCCCAGGTCTTCGAGCGACACCCCGCCCACCCCCGAGCCGAGGTCGATGCCCACCGCGGCCCGCACCGGGTCGAACACACCGGTCAGCACCACCAGGCTGAGCCCCGTGAACAGCGCCAGCGCGCCCAAAGCCACCCGCCGCTCCCGCTCGGTGCGCGCCATCCGGCTCCAGTAGAGGAAGCCCACGAAGTTGTGGCCCAGGGCCAGGCCCGCAATCATCCAGCGTGGCTCCGCCCACAACAGCACCCCCAGCGGCACCACGATGAGCGCCGCCGGAGCGAGGGTGTGGAGCCGATGTCGCGCCGCCCGGGCAGTCGCCCCACAGGCCACCACCAGGAAGGCACCGTCGACCAGCCAGGCATTCGCCCACTCCGACGCCACCCGCCCGCCGCCCGGAACCCCCGCCAGCCGGTACACCGTGTAGGCCCCCACAATCAGGCCGACCGGAAGCCAGCGTGCGTCGAGGCCCTGGTGCGGCGGATCGGTGGACAGGCCGTGGTGCACATACCGGAAGCTGCTCACCAGGTGCGCATAGCCATAGAGCAGCGGTCCCAAGAGCAGCTGCCACACGGGAATGATGGTGCAGAAGGCCAGCGCCACCCCCTCGAAGACCACAAACAGCACGAGCAGCCGCAGGGCCCGGTCGAGGAACACGCGTCGGAGCAGCGGCACTCGGAGGGTGACCCGGAGCAGGGCAGCCCGCAGGCGGTCGAGCTGCGTGGCGGCGACGTGCAAGGTTGCGACCATGCGGCCATGTAAGCGGAACCTGGCAGCCCGGTCGAGGGTCCACGTCCCTCCCACTCATTCGAGCGTCGAGCACGATAGGCCCGAAGCTCATCTCGGAGGCCGGGCTTGAACCTCAACGCCATCCCGCTGTTCCGCTTTCGCGGCATTCCGGTCCAGTTGCACTGGAGCTGGCTTGTCGTGGGTGCGGTCGAGGTCATGTGGCGCTCGGACAGCTACGGCCACTGGGCCTGGAACGTGGCCGAGTACGTGATGCTCTTCACCATCGTGCTCTTGCACGAGTTTGGCCACGCCTTCGCCTGTCGACAGGTGGGCGGCTCCGTCGAGCGCATCCTCCTGTGGCCCCTCGGCGGTGTGGCGCACGTTCGCCCTCCCCAACGCCCCGGCGCTCAGCTGTGGGCCGTGCTGGCCGGGCCCCTGGTCAACCTGGCCCTGGCCCTGCCCGCCGCGCTGATCTGGTTCGCAGTGCCCACCCCCATGCTGGGCGACGACGCCTCCCACGCCCTCGTCGCCTTCATCATCATCAACGTGGCGCTGTTCCTCTTCAACATGCTGCCGGTGTACCCCCTCGACGGCGGGCAGGTGCTGCGCTCGGTGCTGTGGTACTTCCTCGGCCGCGAGCGCAGCCTGATGGTGGCCGCGGGCATCGGCCTGGTGGCATCCGTGGTGCTGGGGCTCGGCGCAGCAGCCTGGCTGGGCGACTTCTGGCTCGCCCTCATCGGTGCATACGCCGCGTGGCGGTCCTGGCTGGCCCTCAAGATGGCCCGCGCCCAGCAAGCCCTCGTCTCCATGCCCGCCCACCCCATCGCGCGGTGTCCATCCTGCGGAAAGCCCCCACCCGCCGGTCCCATCATGCGCTGCGACAACGGCCACCCGGTCGCGCCCTACGACGCCATGCCGCCCGGCGGCTGCGGCTTCTGCGACGACATCATCACCAGCGTGCCCTGCATCCACTGCCACGAGAGCCACAGCCCGGCCGCAGCCATCACGGTGGTGGTGGCCGCTCAGTAGTGCACGTACCCGTAATAGCGGTACGAGTAGTGGGGCGCGTAGTAGCCGCTCCAGGTGAGCACGCCGCCGCCCCAGGTCGCTTCGCCCCACGGGCTGCCAAGGCCGTAGGCATAGCCGTCGATGATCTCGAGCTGGAAGTCGATCTCGCCTACCCCCAGGCCGCCGCAGGAGTCGTCGAGGTAGTCGCCCATCAGCTCGAAGCCGAAGGTGCACCCATCGCAAGGGACCTGCTCGCCCTGCACCTCCCACCAGACGGTGCAGTCCATCTCCTCGATGAAGATGGCAAAGCCGCCCCAGACCGCGTCTTCGACCGGCTCGACCGACGGCCCCTCCCACGACACGGGCACACCGCTGCTCGACCCTTCTTCGTCGGACGTCTCGACATCGACGTTGCCCGGCCCAAGGTCGAGAACGTCGATTGTGCCATCACTCTTGGGTGCTTCTTCAGCACATCCGACGAGGAGTGCTCCAACGAAGACAACAGACGAACGCGGGAACATGCGGTCTCCAGTGCGGCCCCCAAGTCGGACCCTGGCCCATCGTAGCCCCGCGCGCCCCGACCCGGGATGCGGACGGTCAGCCCCCCAGCGGCGTCCGCAGCGTCAGCGACACCACCGTGTGGTCCAGCCCGCCCACCGAGGGCTCTCCCCGAACCATGCGGTGCTCCACCCCGAGGCCCGCCCCCACGCGCTGCCCCTGGAAGCCCCCCATCACCCGCGGCGCCAGGAGGAAGCCGCCGCCCGAGTAGTGGGCGCCCGTCTGCACCCCCGGCCCAGTCGACAACATCACCGAGGCCCCGCCCACGAGCGCGCCCGCCGACCCGAACCACCGGTCCCCCAGCTGACCGTCCACCCGAAGACCGCCTCCTCCGAGGAGCATCTCGGTGCTCGACGCCCCCAACAGCTCACCCCCCACCCACAGGTGCGGCACCACCTCCTCGTGGAGCCCGACCGCCCCACCGCGAGGCCGAGTGGTCTCCACCAGTCCAGGAGCCACAGCCACCGGTGACGGGGCCACCACCGGGTAGTCGGCGGTGAGAGTGGCGAGGGTGTCGCCGGCATGGGCGACCGTGAGCAGAACAGCGAACAACATGGTCATGGGACCTCCTGGCACCATCCTGCGTCCCGCCGCCTCGGCTGGCCTGACCGCTCTTGCGCAGGACCTGACCGTTCTTGCGAACCTCTTCCACGCGCCCGACAGCCCGCTACTTCCAGGGCCTCTCCGAGGAGCGCCGATGCGGACCGCCACCACCACCGACCACCAAAGCCGCGTCCTGCGCACCCTGACCTACATCCACAGCCACCTCGACCGACCGCTCACCCTCGACGACCTCGCCCGGCAGGCCGCCATGTCGCCCTTCCACTTCAACCGGGTGTTCCGGACCCTGCTCGGCGAGCCCCCCATGCAGCTGCTGCGCCGCCTGCGCCTGGAGCGGGCCGTCTGTGCGCTCAAGGCCGGCGACACCACCGTCACCGACGCCGCTTTCACCGCCGGCTACGACGCCCCCGAGGCCTTCTCCCGCGCCTTTCGCGCATGGTCGGGGCTGCCGCCTTCGGCCCTCCGGTCGGGAAATACCGCGCTCACCGTCCCGGCCGTCGCCTCGGGCGTCCACTTTGCCACCCCCGACCGACCGCCCACCTGGCAGACACCCACCGCCGACGGCCCCGAGGTGGTCCGGACCTCCCGCCTCGACACCCCGTACGTCTACGCCCGCCACATCGGTCCACCCAAGCAGCTGGGCCGCACCTTCGGTCGTGTGATGAGCTGGGCCGGTGCCCGTGGCCTGCTGCGTGGCGGACGCGAGGTCTTTGGCCTGGTGTACACCGACCCCGACGAGACCCCACCGCAGGCGTGGGTGTACGACGTCTGCATCGCCGGCGACGGCCTCGAACCGGGCCCCGGCATGCTCCAAGACACCCTCGCTGGGGGCACCTTCGCACGGGTGATGCACCGCGGCAGGCACCGCGACCGCGCCAAGGTGTACGACCACCTGCTCGGCCGCTGGCCCGTGGAGGCCGGCGTGGACCTGGCGGTGGGTCCGGTGGTGGAGACGTTCGAGATCAACTGGAAGGCACTGCTATTTCAGAGCTACTCGGTGGCGATTCAGGTGCGCCTGGCGGAGTCCGAGGGACCGACGGTGGGCGAGCGCCGCTGAGTGGGGGCCATCGGTCGCCGGTCAGGACAGCTCCACCGTCTCGAGACAGGGGAACCGCTCCGCGTCGTCGAACGACCGCCCCAACCCATCGAGGTCTCCGCCCACATGAAGGCGGAGGTGCTTCAGCCGGGTCAGGCGGGTGCTCGCCGCCACGATCGAACCGAGCTCGGCGGAGCACGGTCCGTCCACCACAAGCTCCAGGTGCTCCAGCTGGCCAGCCACCGGCCCGCCCACCAGCTGCCGCACGTCGGTGGGAGTGAGGGCACAGAAGGTGAGGTGAACGGACTTCAGGTTGGGCAGGCGTGCACGCGACCATCCTCCAAACCCAAAGGCACAGGCCTTGCCGTGGCGCGACCCCAGCTCGTTGAGCTTCAGCGTGGTGAGGTTCACCAGATGGGGAGAGGTGCCCACCGCAGAGATGTCGTGCCACTGGTCGTGGAGGGGGTCGATCTCGAGGATCCGCAGGTGGCGGGCCATCGGACTGTGGACCAGTGCTTCTGGGACGCCGTTGCCGATGGTGGTGTGGTCGGCATGGACGTGGACTCTGCGACACAGCCGAAACGGAGCGAAGGGCATCCCCCGGGCCACCTTCATCCACCACGCCTGTGGGGCGGAGCGCTCGTCGTCCGGCCAGGTGTCCAAGACCGCTTCGATCGACGCCAGGAGCCGGGACCGGTCGTCTGCCGACAGGAGGTCGTGGTGTTCGTCGAGCAAGGAGACCACTTCGGCAAAGCCACGCCATCGCGGCACCACTCGCAGGGATGTCGCTGCGCGCTCGATCAGGTGGTCCACGGGCACCTTCCGGAACGCCTGCCGGACGGCAGGAGACAGGTGGGGTGACCCCGCGAGGGCCTCGAAGCCAGCCGCCGAAATCTGAGCGTTTGCGTGGAGGGTGAGCGACTCCAACCGGGCCAGCTTGGGAAGGCCGGCGAGAAAGCGGGCCCCACGGTCGGTCAGTTGGTTGGAGGAGAGGTCGAGGACCTCCAGCCGAGTACAGGGAATCGCCGCGAGGAGGCGCTCCAGCTTGGCGTCGGTGAGGGTGTTGTTGGAGAGGTCCACGACCTCGAGTGGACAGCGGGCCAGGGCCGTACCCACCTGCTCCCAGCGGGCTTCATCGATGTAGCGGTCGCCGTGGTGCAGCGAGAGCCGACGCAGCGCGGCGAGGTGACCAAGCCGCCCGAAGCTGCGGATGACCGAGGTGCCGCCTACCTCCAACCGCTCGAGCGCGGCCGCAGATGGATGCGTCAGGAAGGCGATGACCGCGTCGCTGTCCCCATAGTCACCGTCGATCGACATCGACCTCGGGGGCATGGACCGACCGGCGAGTGCGGCCATTTCTTCTACGTACAGGAGCACATTGTCGAAACAGACCGACGTCACCCGAGCCAGGGCGTCGCGCGTGGCGAGCAGCGTCAACACATCCGCGCCGTACCCGGGGTCGCTCTCAAACGCGATGGTCACCGACTTCAGGTTCGTGTGGAGGGGGTTGTCGAGGAGGTCGGTCACGCCAAAGGACGACCGGTCCCGTCGGTATCCCCTCTCTCCGCGCATGAAGATGGCGAGAGACCGCACCAGGCGGATGGCGGGATGGGCGGGAGCGTCGATCCACCACTTGTGGTGACACGTCCACTCGGAGTGGCGAGAGAGCCGCGAGCAAGCCCCGGTGTTGACCGCCCTGAGGTCATCGGGCCAGGAGGACAGTAGCACCTCGAGCTCGTCGACCAGGGCGTGCGCATGGTCGGGGTCGGCGTCGTGAAGGCCGGCGAGCGCATCGCAGAGCTTCGCCCAGTGCTCGGACGATGGTGCCGAGCGCGCCCACCCAACCGCTTGTTCGCGAATCGACTCAACCACCACGAGCACACCTCCAGACAGACTGTGCACCCATCACCGCAGCGACCGATGGTGGGCACGGAGCGCCTCCGGAAACCGGTCGACGAGCCCGAGTGACGGCGTGTCGTCGTCGGTGGACCAGCCGTGCGCCAGGCCCAGGCTCCGCGCATGCGCATCCAGGGAGGCCGGCGCCGCCCGCAAGATGGGCAGCGTAGACGACGGTGCCGCCGGCGACTCCCCCACCTCTTCGGGCGCATCGAGCGGATGACCGAGCGCACGCGCATGACCGCGGAGTCCCGCAGGGTGCTGGGCCAGCAAGCCATGCACCACCGCAGCCGCTTCCGACCGCACCGGCGCCTCCACCGCAGCCGCTTCGGGCTCGGGCGCAGACAGCCAGGCGGGCTCCCAGGCGTCGACCTGCGTGAGAGACCGCGGCAGCCCCCGCATCACGGCCTGGAACAGCGGTGTGAGGGCCGCTCCCCGGTGCGGCGCGAGTGCGGTGAGCAAGCTGGGCATCCAGCCCATCAGCACGCGGTCGGGGAGGTCGTGGAGCGCGCGCCCGAGGAGGTCGGCCGCCACGCCAGCCACGCGCGGGGACAGCGTCATGGCCAGCAACAGGCCCGACAGGTACCGCGGCATGGCATCGCGAGAGAGGGGGTTGTCGAGCAGGTGGTGGAAGTCGCCGGTGAGCTGTGCATCCGAGCGCTCCTGCAGCAGCCACTCCACCGCCCACAGCAGGCCGGTCTTTTCGGCACCCACCGGAACACTGTGGCCCACCGCGATGCGCAGCTGGGACCGGCTGCACCCCATCGCCAAGGCGAGGCTCTCCAAGGTGAACACGAAGGAGAGCATCCCGCCCACCGCCTGCGGTCGGACGCCGCGGTCGGCGAAGGCTTCGGGCAGCCGGCCAGTGTAGTGGCGGTACCCGGTGGCCACAAAGGCGATGAGCCAGGCGGGCAGGCCGTCGGGACCCGCGCGGTAGTGGTGCACCAGCCGGCGGATGCGGTCGAAGATCTCGGGCGCATCCTCGACACCCGCTTCGGAGACGAGCCGGGAGACCGCCCGGTCGACCAGAGTCTCGGTGAGCCGGGGGCTCCGAAGCAGCACAGCAGACTGCTCGACCGCTTCGAGAACATCCACCGTGCGGGCATCTTCAGCGAAGGCGCGCTCGGTGAGGCGACGCTCCAGGACCTGCTCGACCGTGACCCCTTCGAACGACAGCTGGATGACTGCGCGTTGGTCGGCGCCCGACAGGCGGACATCCCAGCTCTCCTGAGCGGCCACATGTCCGAGGCGGAGCTCACCCATGATGGGTCGGGCCACCCGCGTACCGGGCGTGAGCACGCGCAGGCGCCACAGCAAGAGGCTGGCCGCACGGAGGTGGGGGGTCTTGCCGAAGTCCATGAGCACACGCTTCACGGTGCGGGTCTTCGGGGTGATGCCCAGCGGTGCGAGGCGGTCGTAGACATCCTGGACCAGCGGCGGCAGGCTGTCGTAGCCCACCTGTCCGGTGCGGTCGCCACCGAGCAGGCGTCCGCAGAGCTGGCGGATGGAGCGCTTGCCGGGAACGGCGGTCTTTTCGAGGCAGGTCTCGGCGGCGTCGAAGAAGTCCCAGGCGGTGGGGCGCTTCCGAGACCGCATCCGAGCGAGCAGCTGGCTGGTCTGGAAGATGGCAATCGCGTCGGCGGTGCTGGCCAGGTACCGGTTCTTGCGGGCCAGGGCGACGATGCCGGTGCACCAGCCCACAAGCTCCAGCTCATCGGTGGCGTGTAGCTGGGGCGAGACGGTGAGCACCTGGTTCAGGTCGGCCATCGAGGGAGGGTCTTTGGGCCGCTTGCGGGTGCGTCCGCGGGCCCTGGACCGACCGAGGGCATGGGCCTTGAGCCCCCGTGCTGACAGCGCTTTGTGCCAGCGGGCCTCCGCGAGGGTGGTGCTGCCGCGGGTCTGGCCGAACTGCCGCTCGATGGCGGCGTAGGACGTGGGGATGAGGCCGTGCTGCCAGCGCGTGGGGGTGCGCGGCGGGATGTCCCACACGGCATCGGTGGTGGTGCCGAACTCGGGGATGTCGGAGGCGGTGTGGGCGGCTCCGCAGATGTAGACGGCGTCTTCGGGGGGCAGGTTGTGGGTGGCCAGCCACTGCTTCATGCGGGTCCACATGAAGCGCTCCCGCTGTTCGTGGTCGCGGATGCGCTCCTTGCGGGGGTCGAGGTGGCGGTACAGGCTGCCGATCAGAAAGTAGACCTGACGGTAGGTCTCGGTGTCGGCCGACAGCAACGGCTCCTCGATGTAGAGGTCCCACCACTCGGTGTAGTGGCTCATCTTGGCGTGGCGCAGGAGCGCTTCCACGAAGGGCCCGAAGCCGGGTGGCAGCGCGCCCACAGCCACCCCATCCGCTCCCCCGTGCATCCGGGCGGCTTCTTCGTCGGAGTCGTCGTGGAGGTCGAAGGTGTCGTCTTCTTCTTGCTGACGGGCGGCCCGCCACTGGAAGTAGTGGTCGGTGGACCGGTCGACGAAGACCACTGGCACGTTGTTGTCGCGGGCCCACGCCATCGCCTGGGACTCGGCGCTGAAGGCCGTGAGCGGTGCCACGATAGACAGTGGCGCCATGTGCTCGGGCAGGCCGTCGGGCTCGGAGGCGAAGGCCTGCAGCGCCACCGGCAGCTGGCAGTCGGAGAGGTCGGCGATGTGGGCGTCGAGGTCTTCGCAGAGCTCGATGAACACCACCTTGGGCCGGTGTTGGTGCAGCCACCGCAGCATGTGGATGCCCGAGGCCGGGCTGTGGTGGGCCACCGGGAAGATGGTGAGGCGCTCGGAGGCCGCCCGCTCGATGTCGGCTGGAATGCGCGCGAGGATGCGGGCCAGAGCATCGGCGTCGGGGGCCAGCTCGGAGGCGGTGGCCTCGAACACGGCGCGGAGGCGGTCGATGGGGGTCATGCAGATGCCTCTTTCCACGCAATCCCGGGGTGGGTTGCGCGGTAGTCGACGTGGGAGGATGGACTCCCCGTGGACCTGGAGCGGATGGGATGCGAAATGTGGCTCTGGCCCCTCTTCCGCGGTGGTTCGGTACGGCCCGCATGGTGCTGGTGGCCATCCTGGTGGCTGTCGGCATGCTGACCACCGGGCTGTTCCTGCCGTCGCACCATGTGGACTACAGCGTGCGCGACGGTGTGTTGGTGGTGGACGTGCAGCTCGGCCTGCTCGACATGGGGCGCACCACGTCTGTGGACAGCATCCGCGACGTCCGCACGGTCGACCCGAGCGGCAGCTACCGCACCAGCGGCACCGGGATGCACGACCTCTGCCACGGCCAGTGGACCCTGCCCGACGACACCCGTGTGTGGATGGCCACCACCTGCACCAGCCCGGCCCTGCTGCTGGACATCGACGGCGAGGAGCGCCCCTGGGTGGTGTCGCCCGACGACCCCGCCGCCATGGCCAAGGCCCTGAAAGACGGCACCGACGGCCACTTCCCCGCCCGCGCAGGCGCGTCCGAGCCCGCGTTCTGGACCGCCATCCGCTTCGTGACGCCGCTGGTGTTCGTGGTGTTGGTGCCTGTGCTGGCGCGGATGGGGCGCGGCCTGAACGCAGCCATCGACGGTGACCGGCTCGTGCTGAAGACCGGCTGGCGCACGCTCACGTTCCAGCTGGCCGGCGCCCGGATGAGCCGTGACCTGTCCCGCCATGGCATGTGGCGCATCAAGGCCCTCCGGCTGGGACCGGTGCAGCTCGGGCGCTTCCGAGGGGCAGCAGGCCCCGTCCAGATGCTCGTCACCGACCCCGCCCACGCCATCGAGATCATCCCCACCGAGGGCATTCCGGTGGTGGTGTCGCCCGAAGACCCCGACGCCTTCGTGGCAGCGTGTGCGGCCGCGGGGGCCGTCGAGGAGTAGTGCACGATGCAAGAGGTTTCGTTGGCCCCGCTCCCGCCCACCTACTGGAAGGTGCGCAAAATCAGCTGGGCGTTGCCAGTGCTCATGGGTGTGATGGGCGGCATCGGCGCCATCTTCATGCGGCGCCCCATGGGCCTGCTTCTCGTTGGGATGGCACTGCTGATCACCGGGTACGAGCGCTGGCTGTTCGTCCGTGTCGAGAAACGCACCGGAGTGATGCTGGATGGCGGCAAGTTGGTGGTCCAGACCGGCTTCGCCACAATGCAGTTTCCACTGCACAACAGCCACATCATCCGCGGATTCGATCGCCACCGCCCTTTCCTGTGGACGAGCATTCACATCCAACCGGCTTGTTTTGGTCGGTGGCGTGGCGCACTGGGCCCCGTCCAGATGCTCGTCACCGACCCCGCCCACGCCATCGAGATCATCCCCACCGAGGGCATTCCGGTGGTGGT
>ENA-OWNT01000949-OWNT01000949.1-seawater-metagenome-genome-assembly--contig:-NODE-949-length-45710-cov-8.670480_pt1 | contig 45710 bp, 43 predicted proteins | sample MGYA00238136_ERZ651165 | MGnify/ENA primary metagenome ERZ651165 (study PRJEB26861, sample SAMN08777766) | seawater metagenome | isolation source: coastal seawater | place: USA: Florida | collected... | reverse complement strand
TCTGCTGTCATATCTAGCGGCATAGTTCACTCATTTGTTGTTATAATGTAGTTCATTTTTACAATGATTTCACAGACTTCTAATAATCCTTATTTTTAACAGAATAACAAGCTTTTTAAACAAGCGTTTACATTCTTATGCGACGAACGACGTGGGATAACGGGTAGAATTGAAATTTCTTATAGTCGATACTTTCGATTTATGATGGTCCTATCTCTTAATAGAACCATCTCTCTAAGCCTATGTTTATTGCGGATTTACCCAAGATTTAAACAACAGAGGTTTAACCTCGTTTGCTGTACAAGGCTTGGCATAAAAATAGCCTTGGTGGAAATAACAGTCTTTTTTCAGTAACTCTTCAACCTGCTCTTTTGTTTCAACACCTTCAGCAACACAGCTCATGTTCAAGCTTGTGGCAAGCGTGATGGTGGTAGCCACAAGTGCTTCATTCGCATTACCCGGCGCCATTTCGTTAACAAAGCTTTTATCGATTTTAAGCACCGATAACGGATAACGCTTTAAGTAGCTCAACGATGAGTAACCTGTACCGAAGTCATCAAGTGCAAGCACAAAGCCCTCGTCAACAAAGCGCTGAATTTGACGTAACGCATTGTCGCTGTCATCCATCAATACGCCTTCGGTGATTTCAAAGCGGAACGCTTCTTTTGGCAAGTCATATTCATCGAGCAAAGCAAACACGCCATTCAAATCGAATTCGGTTTTAAAATGCAGCGCTGAAAGGTTTATCGACACAAAACCTGTAAAACCGTCTTTGTACCAGTTTGCTAAGTCTTCGGCCGAACGGCGCATGGCTTTGCGCGTTACTTCAATGATGTATTTTAGCTCTTCTAACACCGGGATGAACTGATCAGGATATAAAGGTTCACCTTCAAGCGTGCCACGAAGTAGCAATTCCACGCCAACCGTTTTGTTTGAACGGGCATCAATAATAGGCTGGTAGTGGTTATAGAAGGCGTCTTCTGAGTACGCTTTCTTCACTTTATTTTCTAACTGTAAGCGGGTCTTCGCACGCTCATTCATGTCTTTTGTGAAATACGTAAAGCCGCTAAGTGCGTCTTTTTTCGCGGTGTACATCGCCACATCGGCTTGCTTAATAAGCTCAGCTGGCTCAGAGGCATCCTCTGGATAAAATGCCACACCAATACTGCACGATACTCTTAACACTTCTTCAGCAAGGGATATCGGTGTTTCAACCGAGTCGATGATTTGCCCTACAAATGAGCTTAAATCATCATCATTGGTTACTTCCTCGATAACGATAACAAATTCATCGCCACCCAATCTTGCCACCGTGCCAGAATCGGCAACTAGATTTCTCATACGATTTGCCACAATACGCAGCAATTTATCGCCATAGTCATGGCCTAATGAGTCATTGATTCCCTTAAACCTATCAAGGTCAACGAACATTACAGCAACCCTGTGATTGTGATGTCGTGCAAGCCCTATCGCATGTTCGAGTCTATCGAGCAGAAGCGTGCGATTAACCAACCCTGTTAAATTATCGTAGGTGGCTATTTTAAGTAATTTTCGCTCGGCATTTTTTTGCTCAGTAATATCTGAGATAACAATTAAGTAGTGCTCTGGCGCGTTGCTTTCACCACTTACAGCGGTTATGTCTATTAGCACGTCGTAACGTTTACCGTCAGCTCCATCAATTACGGCTTCATCTTTGAAGAAATCGCCTCCCTGCATGTCAGGTAATTTACCTGAAAGCTGACGGTTTAAATTAGGATAGCGTGTATATAGCTTTGCTAACTGCTTAGGAAGAGGTTCCCTTTTATTAAACCCAAATACCTGTTCAAACGCGGGATTTGCTGCAACCAAGCGCTTATTTTCATCGAAAATTAAAACCCAATCGCGAGTTTGCCTGAATGCATCACTAAAAAGCGTTACCTGTTGTTGTGCACTTTGAAGTTGGTAAATTTGTCGCTGCCTTGAAAGTAAGTAAGCCACAAACAGTGCCACCAGTAAGGTAGCGTAAATACTATAAGCCAACGGCGAGCGAAGAGGAGCATAAGGCATGGACAAAGTAATTTCGGCGGGTAGCACGGTAAAATCAAAGCTGCCGGGCGTTGGAGATACTGAAAATACATACTCACCGGGTTCAATATTTGCGAAGGTAATTTTAGCGTCTTCAGTTAACCCTTCGGTAACAATGCGGTCGTTATCAAGCAGCTTATAATAATATTTCACTTTGCCAATGCCCGACATTGCGAGTGCCGAAAAATGAATGGTTAAACCGTAGTCCTCATAATCCAAATCGAAATGGCTTTCATGTAGGTTTTTAATGGGCTGTGGCACTAACCTGTTGTCTACCGCGACTTGAGTGATGGCAGTTTGCTTACTGATAAGGCTGCGTGAAGACTCTAAGCTCTCTAACTGAGACGCGGAAAACACTACAGCGCCACTTGTAGAGCCATAGGCAAAGCGTCCATCATTTAGCTTAATAAAAGCACCTTGGTTAAATTCAGAAACACTTAATTCTCTACCGTAAATAAAGTTCTTTATCTGGCCTGTGGACGGGTCGTACTTGTGCAGCCCTTTGTGAGAACTAAACCAAATATTGCCCAACTCATCTTTTTGCAATCCATAAACAAGATTCGAGAGAAGAATGTTGGTATCGTTTAAATTATAAAGCGGCTCAAACGTGTCAGCGTCTATCCCTATCAAGCCCACACTGTCATAAGCAAGCCACAACACTCCGATGTCATCTATTACCCAAGATGATATCGAGCGTCCCTGACCACGCTGTTGTTCTGAGAAGCGATAAACAAGCTCATGCTCGAATGTTTTTGGATCGACTAACCACAAACCACCTTCAGTCGCAAAGAACAAGCGATTTCCGTGATACTTTGACTCACCCAAAAAGCCTACGGAGAAATTGATATCGAAAATACGTGGGTCTAGTGACAACGTATTTACTGAGGATGATGCAATATCGTAAGCGTAAAAATTTTCATTACCGATAAAATATAAAATGCCATCACTTGAAAGCGTCGTGCCTGCACTGTAAGCATCAAAAATAGTCTCTTCTGCACCACTACTAACTGGCGGCCTTCTTGTTTCGCCGGTTACCGTATTAAACAGCCTGATACCGTCATAGGTTTGAAGCAGCAATTCGCCTGTAGGCATGGGTATGATCCGTTCAATGGTACCTTCACCTACGTAAGTATTTTCGCCCTCTGCATAAAGATACTTTTCAGACTCCCCTGTTGAGAAGTCGTAGTTATTAAGCCCGTTTGAAGTACCCACCCACATTTTACCAGGCTCAGTTTCTGCAAAAGCCCACACAACAGGACTTGAGAGTGTTTGATCTTTGCCGCTTCGCTGATTCTGAATAGCGTAGATATCGGCACTTTTAACACCGAAATACAGCGCGCCCGCGTAAACAGAGCTTAACCACAAATTGTTAGTTTCGTCTTTTTCGATTGCTGTTATTTTTTTGTCTGAAACTTCAGTAAAACCGTTGTGAGGTTCAAGGATATGCTCACTCTTCCAGCCGGTCGCGGTATCGCTAAGCATGTACAAGCCCTTGTTCGTGCCGACCCAAAACGCATCGTTCTTAAACTGTTCCATTGTCCATACATTTCTATCGGCAATAGCTACCTTAAACTGACTTTCAGCGCTGTGTCTCACCTGCCCTACAAAGTCTTTCACTGTGGAAACATAAACGCCTTGCACAGTAGATATCCACACGCGCTCATCTTCATCATGCAAAAGGAACTTCGCATTAGCGTTGTCTAGGTTTTCTTCAATACCGTTTAAGTAATCTAGCTTTTCCAATGGTGAGTTGGGTTCGCCTAAAACCTTTGTGTAAACGCCTGCAGTAGTTGCCATTACAAGAATGTTTTCCACCACCATAGCAGCGCGAATGCTTTGGAAGTTCTTTATCGCTTCATCGGGCAATATGGCGAGAGTTTCAAGTGTTTTGGTTTTAACGTTGTAGCGCTGCACTTGCTCAGAGAGTGCAATAACAATATTGTCCTCATCTTGCCAGTGAAAGTCTTGGGCATATTGCGTGAAGTCTTCGAAATTTTTATATGCTGTGGGCTCTAATTGCACAACTTCTTGAGTTGCCAAATCTAGGTAAAAAACACCTTGCCCATAAACGCTAAACCATAGTGCATCACAGTCTTGTAACGACAGCTTATTGATGTACGCGTCTACAAGGGAATTATCAGGGCCGGTTACACGTCGCGTTCTAACACCATCCCAACGAACCAAGCCACCTTCGGTTGCTATCCATACGAAACCGGACGCATCTATTTCAATGTCAGTAACAATATCTTGCGGCAAACCATTCTTAGTAGAAAGAGACTGGAAAACAGGGTTGTTTAGCCTTGGCGAAGCGTCAGCGTGCACGCTAATAAAAAGAAGGAGCAGTGAGAGGAAACTAAAACATTTCATACCAAGAGGGTCGCTTTAATTCATTATTGTTATTTTGCGTACAAGTGTACCAGATTGTTTTAAAGATGGGCAATGCAGAAGGCATTCTTATTTACATAACAGAACAGCACGTAAATCATTGATGAATAATAGATAATTACCAAAAAAATAACTAAAGATAGTAAACTGATTAGCAATACTTAATCTTGCTGTATTGGCACACGACCTACGGGCACTACCTGGCGACGAATACTTGGCTGAGGAGCAATGCGATATAAGTCACCATTCTGACCAACATAGTGCTTACTTACTCCGCACGTTTTGGCAATATCTGCATGAGCCTGCAAATGCTCGTGCTCTCCATGTACAGGAATGGCGATTTGCGGCTTGACCCAGTGATACATTAATTTCAATTCTTCGGCACAAGGGTGGCCGCTTGCATGGATGGGCAGCGGGCTGTCTTCGCTATGGATAACAGAAACGCCTTTCGCTTTTAAGGCGTCGCTTAGCTTTTTAACGCTAACTTCATTACCTGGAATCACAATAGAAGAAAATAGTACGGTGTCGCCTTTATCTAATTGAAGATGGGGATGCGTATCTTTGGCAAAACGAGAAAGTGCCGTGTTGCGCTCCCCTTGGCTACCTGTTGCAATAGCAAGCACTTCATTTGGCGGTAAATATCCTAAATGGCTTGGGTTAGCTATGGGAAGATCATCTGGCCATATGCCCTGCTGGCGAGCAATAGCATACATGTTCACTAGTGAGCGACCATAAAGACCTACATAACGATTAGTCTTTTGTGCCACCCGTGCTATTGAAATTAATCGTGCAACGTTGCTGCCAAAGCATCCGACGACAACACGGCCTTTGAGGCCTTTTATCGTACTGAGTAGGCCGTCATAACAGTTTCTTTCAGAAATCGAGAAACCCGCTTTAGGCGCGTTAGTAGAATCACCTACTAGCGCCATTATATTTTCTTCAGCTAACGCTTTGTATAGCGTTGCATTGAAAGGCTTGCCGGTTATTGGATTGGCGTCTATTTTCCAATCTGCCGTATGCAGCACCGTACCAGCGTCGGTGCTAATCTTAAGGGCAAACGGTTCTGGTAAAGAATGTGTTATCTCTAGCCAGGTAACTGAGAACGGGCCAATTTGTTTGGTGCTGCCGGCATCAACTTCGATAATAGGTATTTTATTAGCCAATTTACTTCGAGAGAGCTTACGCCTTAAGACTTCTGCAGTAAAAGGCGTTGTATAAATTGGCTTCTGCAGCCTCTGCCATAAATACGGTATTGCACCCACATGATCTTCATGCGCATGAGTAATAACTATTCCAGCAAGGGTTTCTTTTTGATTTGCAATAAAAGAGGGATCGGGTGCTACTACACGGTGGGTAACCCCCTTGGTAAGCGAGTTGTCAGCTTTCTGTTGCTTGTAAGGCGGCATGAGAGGTTCATCGAAAGATACGCCGCAATCAACCATTAACCAGCTTCCATTATGGCCATAGAGATTAAGATTCATCCCTATCTCACCTGTTCCTCCTAGCGGAACAAACCACAAATCTTCCAAAGATGGTTGCAACAAACTGAACTTACCTCATAAATATTGTGCTTTTAATGCAGTAGTACGCGTATCGTTGAACTATCACTGTTGCATGAATACTCGAGCACCCTACGCCTTTTAGATATCTATGATAAGGCGCCATTCGCTAACCGGATCACCCTACAGCTGTTCCGCGAACTCTTCAGGCGTTATCACTTCCCCGTCTTCACCGGGTACAGGGCATACTATTACCATTAATTCATCTTGGGCCATGCCGGGCACCCATTTCGCAAGGAAGTCTTTCGTAGAAATTTCCATTGCCTCACAGTGTTCCCAATCTTCCGTAGCCCAAAGCAGAGCAAGTGATGCATCTGGCCATACAGGAACACCATCTTCTTCGTCCGTTGTTAACATGACGCAGCCATGCTCATCTTTTAAAATAAAGAGCTTTTGTTCTGTCTTAATAGTTTCCAAGCTTGACGTCATGCGTTGAACAGCATTTTTTTCTAATAGTGGATGTAAATCCGACATAGGAATTTCTCACAATGCGTATTGAGTTGAAGTTTGATTAAGTAAGTGTAGCTGCTTACTGTAACCTTCGCGGTCTAATTGTTTTGTGACACACTAGCAATGATTTCAGGCAAGCCTACCCGTCTAACCTGCTTCATGGTGTGAATGAACACTTTGAGCGTAACGTTATCTAGCGCCGCTATCTGTGTAATGGATACCGATGCAGATAATTGCTTTTCTACATCTGTAGGCAGCACCGCAATACCCCCTTCACTTTGCAAGTTATTTAACGCAAGTGTAAGAGAGTTGGTGCGAAGTTTTGCGTCTCGTAATTGAGGGAAAGACGTAAGTAAAACATCACGCGCTTTTGCGCCCCAATCTATGGCTACAAAGTCGGCGGCATCCAGCGAGTCTTTTTGCTCGCCTACGCGATACAATGCTAAATCACGCTCTAGCAACACCTCACTGTTAACTTCTTCTGACTTGAGTGGCTCGGTTGAAAACGCAATGTCTGTCACGCGCTCATGCAGTTGTCTTGATAAAGAGTCAAGCGTTAACACCTCTGCTTTGACCGACCAATCCGGGTATGTGTTGTGTAAATGACTCAGCGTTTTGGGCAGAAGCATTTCACTAGCAAGCTGTGTAGCGCCACAAACAACATATTCAGAAGATTGTATTTGAAGCTCTTGTTTCGCCTCATTTAGCGTTGCACACAGCTGTCTTGCGTACGGAAGTAGCTTTTCACCAGACTGCGTAAGCTGAATACTGTTTCGTTGCCTTATAAATAAGGTGGTATGAAAGTATTCTTCTAAAAGTTTGATGCGGGCACTAACGGCCGACTGGGTAAGATACAGGTTCTCTGCGGCTTTACCAAAATGACGAGTTTTTGCCACCTCTATAAAGGTGGTAAGAAAGCGTATATCCATGCTTGATTTAACAACCGTTTTGCGTTGACGCTAAATTGACACAGATAATACGGCAAGTAAACACAAAAGCACAGAAGCGCACCGCGATAAACGGTACGCTTTAACAAAAATTCACCAACTCGCTGGTTTAATACGCTTCTTGATGCAACCTTCGTTGCTTTTCACGGCGCTGAATATCACGCTTTTGTTTGGTTTTCACGTCGTTATGACGCTTACCAGTGGACTTTTTAACGTGACCTTCGTCCTCTTCTACCGAGTCCCATTCATCACGCTGGTAACGATAGTCTTTACTCATCTATTTCTCTTGGTTGTTTGGTTATAAACACCTTTTCATTATTGACCTTAGTAAAAAAATGAAAAACGAATTTTTATCATCGTAGCGACAAGAATTTTTGATGAATTAGTAAGCGCTCAATTTATTGGATTTGATGCGCGGCTGAAAACAACAACGTTCATCTAACTAGGTTAAATTCAACTTTTCATACAAAATTCAAAGCCATTAAAAAACAACAACATAGGCTTCAACAACTAAAAGCTGAGTGCGTCACAGAGATGTGCTTAAACATAATTAGGCACTTGAAAACTAAGCGTAAAAATTTTTTATTGATATGAAAAAAATCTTTTGTTTTAAATTTCTCATAAATTGCCTTAAAAGTTCGCTGAACAAGACAATTATGTTGGGTACACCATGAAAAGTTTAGCTATTCGACTATCACCAAAGCCATTTATTGACCGTCAAAAATTTCCCTATGGATTTAGAAAATCGGGAGACTTCAGCATTACTGAAGCCAACCTTTTAACCCAGTTTGGTAAAACATTACTTGCACTAGAGAGCGGAGAGCTTGCGCCAGAAAGTGAAGATGAACAGCATTTTGTTGAGTTTGTTAATGGACAAGCTGACGCAGTCAACAATGTTGAAAAAGCGTGGGCAAAATACGTTCGCTTAGCACGAGGTAAAAAGCATTTTTACACGCTTCATAGCAGTGCGAGTAATCAGTCTGATTATGATGATGACTACACTGAAGAAACATTTGATGTGGCCTAAAACAGCTTTTTGAGCCCATGCAAAAATTATTAAAGCTCGCAAACTTGCGAGCTTTTTTGTTTAAAAAGAATGATCTGAATCAAGAACATGGTAGAACAAAATGAAGAAAGTTGAGGGAATGTCTACACTTAGCTAAGTGCATTTATTTTTCCGCTGGCACCGCAATGTAAAACAAGCGCGTTCAAAGCCATGCAAAGGAGGCGAGACTATGTTTATTAGTGCAAACAAGCTCATGCATTACTCTATACACGCAACCGATGATAAAGTAGGCGGTATACGAGATATACTTTTTGACGACGAAACACATGTAGTAAGATATTTGGTAGCAGACACAAATACGTGGCTTCCACTCAGCCGAAAGGTTGTTATCTCCCCCATATCTGTCACTCAACTCGATTGCGAGGACGGTCACGTAAATATCAATATGACCGTTGATACACTAAAAAATAGCCCCTCTATCGACGAACATAAGCCAGTTTCGCGAGAGTATGAAGAAAACCTCTTTAAGTATTTTGGATATGGCTATTACTGGATTGGCCCGGGTGCATGGGGCGAGTTTGCGCACCCCAATGAGCTTGTAGAGTTACAGCGTGCGGAAGAAGACAATAACACCAGAGAGAAGAAAGAAAATCACCTTCGTGCCTGCGATGAAGTTAGCGGCTATGAAGTAAGTACATCGAACGAAAATGTAGGCCACATCAGCGATTTCGTTATCGACACCAACACTTGGAGTATCGAATTGCTTATTGTCGATACCAATAATTGGCTACCGGGTGGAAAGCACCTAGCCCTATTACCTACCGACATCCAAGATATCGATTGGGCAGCGCACAGCGTTAAAGTGGGAATGACTGATAGCGCACTGCTCGAGCGACCAGAAGTAGATACCGACAGATTGTCTGAAACTGGGTATGTAGAAAATCTGCTGTCTGGAATCTAGCAGCAGGTGTTGCTTTGGGGTTGTTGTCTAACAAAGCTGACGCAACCCCGATATCAATGTCTAAAATAACGTAATGCAGTGAGTCAAACAAAAAATTCCAGCAAAGAAACAAACAGGTATAACACCTTACTTTTGCCTTACTAGGCAATCTATTTTTAGTTTCAGAAGAATTCGTTCATCAACGCAATTAATCGCTGCACACGCTCATCGGATAATCGATAATAAATGGTCTGCCCTTCACGGCGAGTTGCCACCATTTTCGCCTCTCGTAATAACGCTAAATGTTGCGACATAACAGGCTGTGAAACATTAACCCCATCTAATAGTTCAGTTACCGACTTTTCTTCATCAAGCAATGAACACAGAATCATAAGGCGTGTTTTATTTGCAAACTGCTTTAGAAATAACTCCGCTTCTACCGCGTATTGCACCCTATCTTCTGATTTCGTTACAGCATCTTCGGACATAAGCCCTCTCTTAAAGAAAAAATTCACGGTACAAATGTATCGCGTTATTATACTAAAGTATAACTCAATTCTGTAAATTGCCATTATTTGCGATGAGAAAAATTCGCGGAGCCTTGCATGCCACAAATCACGCATATACATTAGAACAAGCTTATTTTTCGGTAATTTTGATCTTGGAGGATGTATGCTCATCGATTTAACCACGCGCATAAACAACATTGCCTTCAACATTCGTACTGTTACTGCTGCGCAAGCGCGCTCAGAATTAGAAGGCAACCATGGCATTGTCATAGATGTCCGAGAAAGTGAAGAAGTTGACAGCATGTCAGTAAATGGTGCCGTTGTTATTCCTAGAGGCGTGCTTGAAATGAAAGTGCTTGCTCTTGTTAAGGACGCGGCTACGCCGCTTTACTTGTTCTGTGCATCAGGTATGCGTGCAAAGCTGGGGGCAGAACAATTGTTGCTTATGGGTTACGAGAACGTCTCTGTGATAACTTGTTCTGTTCAAACCATTAAGGACGCCAATGCTCAATGACACTTGCGCGAAGCATGTGATATAACACCTTAAAATCGTAACAAGAAGAATTACAATGCTAAAATCCACATTAGAACAATGGCGCATGTTTAAAGCTGTAGTTGACGCCGGCGGGTTCAACCAAGCTGCAACAGAAGTGCATAAAAGCCAGTCGAGTGTGCATCATGCTGTTCAAAAGCTCGAAAATGCGATTGGCGTTGTTCTTTTTGAAAACGAGGGCCGCAAAGTAAAACTTTCGCCGCAAGGTGAATTAATGTATCGCAGAGCTTCGTTTCTTTTAAACGAAGCTGAAAAATTAGAGGCTGTGGCGAATAGCCTTCAGACCGGAACGGAAACCACCCTTAGAATTGCGGTAGATATTATTTTCCCGTCAGCATTGCTATATAACGTATTATCCAAAGTCTCGGCCGAATTCCCCTTACTACGAATAGAAATTGAAGAAACAGTACTTAGTGGCGCAAATGCTTTGCTAAATAACGGTAAGGTAGACTTGGCGATTTCTCCTTTCGTTTTTCCCACAGGCTTCAGCGAAGACTTATGTGAAATCGAGTTCGTTGCGGTAGCACACAAAGACCACCCTCTTCACCAATTGGGAAGAACGCTCACACTAGAAGATTTAAAATCACATCGCCAAATTGTAGTACGCGACTCTTCCGCCGAACGTAAGGTAGATGTTGGCTGGCTTGGCGCAGAACAGCGGTGGACTGTAAGCCATGTTAGAACATCGTTAGATATTATTAACCAGGGTTTGGGGTTTGCGTGGCTTCCTATTGCTATTACAAAAGACTACATTGAAGATGGTACTCTGGTCCCTCTTCCCTTAGACAATAACGCTGCGTTACGTAAAGCGCTACTTTATCTGTCTTTCGACGATGGTGACACGCTAGGTCCAGCAGCTCGTGCTTTTATGGGTGAGTTACGTTATCAATCTATGCAATTACCTACATCAGATTTACTAATGGAAAGCTGTCAATCGATGTAGGAATTTTCCAAATTATCCCAATGCTTTTGAAATCTGATCAAACGCCAAAAGAAAGCCCAAAAGTGATATCGAAACGCCAATTAAGGCCACAGCGCCGTCGTCAGTTGCCATGCCTACAGCCATTATCAAAACAGCAAAGGCCGGTATTAGCCCCATAAACGGAATAAGCTCTAGCGGTATCATAATTAAACCACAGCCTGCACAGCAAAGCGCAATAAGAGATCGAAATACGGGTTCTCGCATGAAAAAGCAACGCGGGACCAATAACTTATCAACGCGTTGCGCGTACGGCTTAATTTTAGCCACAACTGTATTTATCTGATTTGCATCGCATTCAAGCGCCATTATCTTTGATGGTAGCCACGGATGACGACGACCAAGTAAAATTTGCAGAGTAATGAGTAATATTGTCACACCCGCAATCGATGGTACTCCTGGAATGGCGCCAACGGGTGTGCATGCCCAGAATGCAGGTAGTGCAAGCATGGGTCCAAAACCACGTTTTTCCATGCTTTTCCAAAGCGTTGAAAAAACGAGCACGCCTTGTTTTCTACCCGGCCGCCATTTTTCAAGAAGCTCGCTTAATGTCATTGATCTTTCAATAGTTCTTACAAACATTATCAAATCCTTTGAAGCGAATCGCTCCGCGAAAGCTGTGTAAAACGTTTACTAAACAATCAACTTTTTTGAAAAGAAAAGTGCTGATAAAACGTGTTTAAGCGTTATGAATACAAACAAGGTGTGCGAAAAATATGCCATACGTTTATTCCAATTAATCTGTAATAAAGGGAATAACTTTTGCTACTAAACATTAACGAATAAACAAATTTCAACGCCATTTTCATTAAAGTACGCAATGTATTTCTCGTATTCCGAATATGTAAAAGCACGTTGTTAGCGCAAACGCACCAATGATGTCTACAACGGCTTTTCTATAGCGTATGATTAATATATATATTTGATTTGAATTGTTATTTCACAGCGATATGAGTAACACCAACAATAAACAACATGCTGTGAAGATTTGGCGTTAAAAGAGAGAGGGATATCAGTGCTTACTATCTTACTTGTAGACGACGACACAGAGTTTACCGACGTTGCCTGTACCATTATTGAATTTTTAGGCCACGAAGTACTTACTGCAGCCACGCTGGAAGAGGCCCGTGATTGGTTAACCAAAGAAACGTTCGACCACGTTCTTCTTGACTTTATGCTACCAGATGGAAGCGGGGCACACTTATTTAACGAACTAGATGCGTTGCCAAAACAACCTCGAGTTACACTCATTACTGGTCACCCATCCGTTAAAGAGGTCATTAAAGGCTTGTGCGGCCCTAATGTCGATTATCTCGTTAAGCCAATTCAGCGCGAAGAAATTGAAGCAGTATTAAGTAAAAAGAAAAAGCCTAAGACTGACGAAGACAAAATAACCAAGCACTTTGATTTACTCATTGGCGAATCTCCTGCGATGAAAGATCTGTATAAACTGATCTCCAGAGTAAGTAAAACCAGTGCCAACGTTATGCTTCTTGGTGAAAGTGGCGTAGGTAAAGAAGTGGTTGCTGCTGCGATACACCGCGCTTCTGAAAGTGAAGGCCCCTACATTGCAACAAACTGCGGCGCGTTTTCTAAAGAGCTTATTGGTAGTGAATTATTTGGTCATGAAAAAGGCGCCTTTACCGGTGCTGTTGGCAAGAAAGAAGGTGTCTTTGAACAAGCCGAGGGTGGCACGCTATTTCTAGATGAAATTACTGAAATGCCCATTGATATGCAGCCCAATTTACTGCGCGTTCTTGAAAACAAGGTGGTTATACGCGTGGGGGGTACAAAAACTATCCCGGTAAATTGTCGAGTGGTATCGGCCACTAACAGAACAATGGAAGAAATAGCGCAAAGCAAAGTGCTGCGCGAAGACATCTACTTCAGATTGGCGGTATTCCCTATCACTATACCGCCACTTCGTGAACGCAAAGAAGACATTCCTCTTTTAGCAAAAACCTTTATAGAAGAGTTTAATAAAGAAAATGGTGCCTCGTTTAAATGGGAAGAAACACAGCTTAGTACCCTGCAAGCCTATGACTGGCCGGGCAACGTGCGTGAACTAAGGCATTTTGTTCATCGCGCAGCAATTATGAGCGACCCAAACGGTGCGAAGTTGGAACTACCAAAAACCATCGAATCGCCTTTTGCTCAAAAACAAAGCACAACCCCTGCTCTTCAAGCTGGTCGCACCATAGAAGATGTCGAGAAAGAGCTTATCTACGCAACATTAGAAAAAGTGAATGGCAACAAAACAATGGCTGCTGACATGCTGGGTATTAGTACGAAAACTCTTTACAACCGCCTTCATGCATATGGCGATTTAAGCAAAGACGATTAGTGCGGAAGGTGAATGAAATGACTGATGATGAACTGGCGCAACTACACGTTTTCGTACATGACGCCAGAAAACCGCTTAACAGAATTTCTATGCAGGCAGAGCTGGTAAAAATGGCCCTAGATGGCGACGTACCAGCAGACAAAGCGCTACAGGCTTTAGACAAGATAATTACTAGTGCAAAAGATTGCAGTGCAAAACTGACTGAAATGACGGCAGCAATGCGTCAAGACACCTTGGCGTCACCACATGATAAATAGAGTGCTGTCTTCAATTTACAGTTGGATAATTATCGTCATTGTCGTTATTAGCGTTATTACTGCTAATTCTTTCTATGTTGTGAACACGTTGAATGATTTGTCAGCACTGGAAGCAAGATTGTTTACTACCAATCGCGTGATTAATGCCGTTAATCGACTTCACGTAGCGGTACTCCGTGTTGAGTCGGGGCAACGCGGCTACATGCTAACTAACAATACAGATTATCTCGCAGATTACGAAGAAACGTTAGGCAACCTCACCGAACTAATGGAAGAGGTTGAGGTAAGCTCTTATTCTTCTGACATCGAAAATCAAAAGCAACGTATAACCAATTTGCTATCGCTTACTAAACGTAAAATCAATGAAATGATTGAAGCGGTTGAGTTAACGAAGTCCGACGATATTCAAGGTGCTATTGACCTTGTAAACAGCGATGAAGGTTTATCTTTATATAAGCAGTTCGAGAGCACTTTCAGAAAAATCGATGACTCTGAACGTGATATGCAGGGTACGCACTTAGCAAACCTTATGAAGCTAAGGCGAGATTCTGTAAATACACTTATTATTTCATCGGCAACTACCCTATTCCTTGTCATTGCCGTTTTTCTGTTATTAAAAATCAACTCTCGTGAACACGAAAAGTATCAGGAAGACTTAGAAAAAATAAACGAAGACCTTGAATCTAAAATAGCAGAACGTACCCAAGAGCTTAGCGTTTATTCTGACGAACTTGCACGAAGTAATAGAGAACTTGAAGACTTTGCGTTTGTTGCTTCTCATGACTTGCAAGAGCCTTTACGAAAAATTCGAGCCTTCGGCAATCGTTTAGAATCAGGTTATGGTGATGTAATCGATGAGCGAGGTAAAGACTTCCTTGGTCGAATGCTAAATGCAGCTGAACGAATGTCTATGCTTATTTCTGACCTTTTAGCCTTTTCACGTGTTTCAACCCGCGGAAAAGAGTTTGCCGATGTCGATTTAAATTCCGCACTTGCCAGCGTTTTAGATGACCTTGAGATTGCCATTGATGAGAAATCAGCAACGATAAACACCGATATCATGCCCACCATTCGCGGCGATAAATCGCAATTGGAACAGGTGTTTTTGAATCTATTATCCAACGCATTAAAATTTCAGGCCGACGGTGTAACTCCTCATATCGATGTACTTTTTGATGTGCCTAATGAAAGCGAACTTCAAGATATTACTCAGTCTGATGAGTACACATGGTCAAAGATTTCAATAAAAGACAACGGTATAGGGTTTGAGCAGTCATTTGCCGAAAAGATTTTTGCCCCGTTTCAGCGCCTTCATGGGCGCAGTGAGTATAAAGGTACGGGCATAGGACTTGCGGTAGTTCGCAGAATTATTGAAAGACATAACGGACAAATAAGTGCGCACAGCTCTCCTGGCGAGGGTGCTACTTTTACTATTCTTATACCGAATAATAGTGAGCCTTTTGGCTACAACAATAACGGAGATTCATAGCATGACGCGTAAACAAACCCATCCGATTAATATTTTGATGGCAGATGATGACGAAGATGATCGTTTACTCACCGTCGACGCGCTTAAAGAGAGTCGCGTACTAAATAACCTTTTCTGTGTTGAAGATGGCGTTGAGCTTCTAGAGTTTCTTCGTCACGAGGGCAAATATTCTGATCCGGAGTCGGCGCCAAGACCTAGCCTTATATTGCTCGATCTCAATATGCCAAGAAAAGACGGCAGAGAAGCGCTACAGGAACTTAAAAACGACCCTAAACTACGCAGTATCCCCGTTGTTATTCTTACTACTTCGAAAGAAGAAGAAGACATGCTTCGCGGATACGATTTGGGATGTGCGTCTTACATCACCAAACCAGTAAACTTTGAAGGTTTGGTTGAACTTATGCGCGCGCTTGGCCGTTATTGGATTGAGTTCGTTGAGTTACCGCACGAGTAACCAGTAAAAGATGACTGCAGTAAATCATAGTTGGAATAAATAATGGCTGATGTAATTAATGTATTGCTTATTGAAGATGACGAAGATGACTATTTCTTAACATCGGATTACCTTACACAGTGCGACTCACCTTCGTTCAATTTAACGTGGGTGACAAACAGTGAAGACGCAATAGCAAAACTCAAAAAACACAGCTTCGATTTATGTCTACTTGATTACTTGCTAGGTGCTGAAAATGCCATAGACGTTATGGCAAATTTAAAAGCTAACCAGTTCAATCTGCCCGTTGTTATTTTAACGGGTCAGTCAGACATTACCGTAGATGAAATGGTAATGCGCGCTGGTGCTGCAGACTATTTACAGAAGTCAGAAATAGAAACTCCTCGCTTTATGCGCACTATTCGCTACGCCATGGTGCGACGCGATATTGAAAACGAACGCTTAGAGCGAGATAAAATAGAGCAAAAAAACAAGGCAAAAGACAAGTTTCTAGCGCATCTTGGGCATGAATTACGTACGCCGCTAACCTCTATTCTTGGCTATACCGAGCTGTTAATTGACGATGTAAGAAACAGTAACTTTAAGCAAGAGCTTTCCATTATTCAGTCAAATGGCCGCCACCTACTTAGCTTGCTAAACGATTTGCTTGATATGTCACGTATCATGGCTGACAAGCTAGACCTAAATATAAAAGCAGTAAATGTTTGCTCCTTTTTAACAGACATTCACTCGCTTATGCGTTTAAGCGCTAAAGACAAGGGGCTAAGTTTAGATATTGTCGCAGCTACGCCAATTCCAGAGTTTATTGATACCGATCCTACTCGCCTACGCCAAGTACTGTTAAACCTTATTTCTAATGCAGTGAAGTTTACCGATACAGGCAGTATTACTCTTTCGATTGAATTTATTGAAGCGAATAGTAGTGACCATAAGCCCGCCCAACTGCGTTTTCATGTGAGCGACACCGGTGTGGGTATGCCACCAAATAAGCTTGCCAATATCTTCCAACCGTTTGAACAAATTGAAGATGTAATGCGTGCAAATCACGGCGGTGCGGGGTTAGGGCTTGCCATTTGTAAAGAGTTAGTTCAAAAGCTAGGTGGCGACATCAGCGTATCTTCGAGGCTAGGAGAAGGAAGCACCTTCTCCTTCGACATAAATCCAGGCGATGTTGAAGAGCAACCAAGAACAGAATTGCAGCTTGGGCAAGTTCAACAAGCACAGTCAACGTCCATTAACTTTAGCGTAACTGGCAAGGTTTTAGTTGTTGATGATTTAAAGGAAATAAGAAGGCTCACAGGCCATATTGTTGGACAATCACAGGCAGAAATTAGCTACGCTGAAAATGGTGTTAAAGCCCTTGAAGCGGTACTACTGGCAGAAGAACAAAATCAACCGTTTAACCTTGTTCTTATGGACATTCATATGCCAGTAATGAATGGTATTGAAGCGCTTCATGCCATGCGTCGCCACGGGCAACAAACCCCAGTTATTGCCGTTACAGCAGCGAGTAGAAAGGGATTAAGAGAATCGTTAATTCAAGAAGGGTTTAACGACGTTATCGGCAAGCCAATAGACAGGTTTGCGCTTGCATCATTACTTGGCAAATACCTGCCTAGTAGTTTATCTAGGGGTTTTCAGAACGACGAGTCGACAAAAACTGCAGAAATTCACACTACCTTGCCATCAGAGACTACCCGCGCAGAAGTTAATGAACGTCTGGCAGAAACCTCGAATAAAGGAAAACAGGTTCTTGTCGTTGAAGACGATAGCGATGCAGCAGAGTTACTGCAGTTATTTATCTCCCATTTAGGGCATACCGTTACCGTTAAAACCAGCGGTTCGGACGCACTTCAATCTGCTTCAGATAAACGGTTTGATCACGTTCTAATGGATTTAACCTTGCCCGACTACAATGGTTATGACCTTGCAAAAGAGCTAAAGGCTGCCCAGCCATCGGCACGAATCACTATAGTGAGTGGTCACGAGGCAGACTCGCAGATGATGTCTGAGATAGGCATTGATAATGCGCTCCTGAAACCAGTGACAAAAGACGATCTTGAATCAGTAATAGATTAGGCGTTCACCCTCGTTAAGCTAATATTTTAAGCTGATGAAAATATTACATGATGCTGTGAACTTTATATCTTAAAGCAGCATCAACCCAGATAAAAATAACAAAAAATAATCATATTTTTCAGTAACTAACAAGCATTTCCGCCAATGGTATACTCGTTGCAACTCTTATGGTGAACCCATAAATTGTAAGGAGAGCATTATGGCTACACAGTCGTCATCAAATTCTCAGGCTAAAAAGTCAAATGGCGCGAAACCGGCAAGCGAGCCGTCACACCCTATGACAGATCAAATGAAAGCATCATTGCACGCGTCAATCGATAAGCTTGCTGATACTGCGGGTGTTGCAGAAGAGAACATCCGTCAAACAGCGACATCTTCTGCACAAAATATGGCAGCGCGCAAAAAGCTTGCCGAGCAAAAATGGCAGGAATCTAAAGTGCGAGCCTTTGCAGTTGAAAACCCGGTAACCACCGCAGGTATTGCGTTTGCTGCCGGCATGCTAATTACCTCATTATTGAGAAAAGCTAAATAGGCATGTACGCCCCCGACTTCAAGAGTGCTCAGTTCTCGCTGAGCCTCGATAACCCATTCAAGCTTACTCCTCCAAGGGAGCAAGCTTTTTTTGGCACGCAGCAATACAAAGCTCATGCAAATAAAGTGCTTAATGAAGAGGTGGATGTCGTACAGTCTACGACAGATAAAATGCAACAAGCGGCTGACGACGTGAAAAGCGCTTACGCGGAAAAAGTACATCAAGGTGCATCTTTTTTTTCGCTATTAAACAGTGAACTAATGTTGGTAAAGAAATCGGTCTTCGTCACCGTTTTTGCTTCGCTCGCCACACTGGCAATTGGTGCTATATGTTGGTTATTACTAAATGCCATTTTAGGTGCAGTGTTATATGGTTATGATCTAAGTCTTATTTTTATACTTTCCATACTTTTCACCATCAACACCCTTGTAACATTCATGTGTTTTAAATTGGCAAAAACGGCACTCAAACATACCAGTTTTGATTCGCTTATAAACACAGCTAGCACAGTGCTCACCCAAGACAATACGAGCTCACACCAAAACCCATAAGGTATATACATACCATCATGTTTAATCTATTTATAAAAACAGAGTTAAAGAATATCGAAGCACATAAGCAAAACTATGCTGTGCAGAGACTAAAAGCCAATATGGCGGTAGAAAAAGCGCAGTCACAGTGCGCTGAGTTAATGGGAGAACCAAGTGTTTTGGCCGCTATTGTGGCTGCAGGTGCTTTTAAAGGTGCAACAAGTCCGAATGTGACTCAACAACGTAAAACTGCTTTAACATCAATTGCTAAAACTGGGCTTTTTAGCCTGTTTCGCTGACTAACCAATGAAAGAGAATAACAATGAACAAAACCTCGCGCGTATCACAACTTTACAAAACTAGTCTAATTCTTAGTACAACATTTCTATTGCTAAACGCCTTATCAGGTTGCGCCTCTGCTCCTATTGCAGCTCCAACGCCCTATAAAGCAGCTACAGTAAAATCGAGTTATGGCTATTCAAGCAAAAAAGTATCTGAATCAGACTATGTTGTTTTATTTAAAGCCACCGACAAAACCCCTGCCGACCTAGTTCAACAGTATGCGCTTCATCGCGCCGCAGAGATTGCCGAAAAACAAAACTTTTCGCACCTAGAAATTGTGAAAACAAATGTTGAAAAAAAGCCACAGTTAGCCAGAGAAGTGGTTGCCTCAAACGAACCGCCTCAGGCGTTTCAAAATACCCAGTGCACGATGTCTGGATGTGAAGAGGTAGCACAACCTATGGCTGGCGCCACCAGTAACGACATTGTGAAAACCCAAATTAACGACGTGTATTACACCATAACGGTGAAAATGGCGAATAGTGCAGCAAGCTTGGGAAAAAAAGCATTTAGCGCAAGGAGCGTTCTAGAAACGCCACTAAAAAGGAAGAAGTAGCGAGTCTCAAAAATCGAGCTTCGCCGGCAACGAGTATGTTTTTGTGATTGCTTCACGCTCTTTTTTGGCAGTTAGACTTAACTTAATTTTCTATTAATGAGTTTTTAATGTTGTAAAAAAGTAAGCGTAATCATTGGTGTATAGACTTAACCACATGAGATGCAAAACGTAAGTTATGCAGAAAAGATTACTCAGTTACATATGCCAATGACGAAGGAGTCATATCATGAAAAAACTAGCTACGCTAACCACCAAAATTGCTGCTACCGCTGCCGCTGTTATTTTTGTTACTGGTTGTAGTGCCGTTGCGAAACCACAAATGACTGCTGCTAACAGTGCACCGATGATAAAGGCTGACGCACTAAATAACGCGCTACTGTACTCAGACGAGTGCATTACAGAGCGCGAAGTTGTAGAGGCGCAAAAGATGTGGGGTAAGGGTATTGTTCGAATTGGTGCCGTATTTACAGATAAGGGTGATTACTCAAAAGAAGCAGCCGACTTTATTCAGGACATGTATGGTTACGACCTAAGTAGCGTATTGTTCAAGCCTACGCTTGCAGCCAACGATCAGTTCCGTGGAAGCTTTGATGCTGCATTGTCTTATTTTGTAGGTGGAAACGACGCCTACGCGGAAGACAAAGGCTTCGCAATTAAGCCATACACTAACGTGAAGTTTGATAACGTAGGCATTATTAACAACAGCTGCAGAATGGCCGTTGCGATGGGTAACTACTTCTTTACCGACACAAGCGGTGGCGAAACAAAAGTGGAATACACCTTTGCCTATGTGAAAGACCGTGAAGGCGACCTTCGTATTGTTGCCCACCAGTCATCACTACCTTACAACCCTAACGGCAACTAAGTCGTGATAGGTTATTATTCAAGGTGAAGCGTATTGGCGCGCTCTATCCATTCCAAGTCTTTGGTTTGCTCATCTAGCGTGCCTTTCGCATCTTCTAAGAAGATTTGACAAAAGTAGTCTACCGCGGGAAGTTTCTCGCGGTAGCGCTTTAGCTGAACTTCCATTTCTTTCATAGCGTTAGAAAATTCACCATTAGATTTCGACAGCTCGTAGTCACACTTTAGGTAAGCGCACAGTACATCGGCAGCCTTTGCCAAGGTTACGTGGGCATCTTCTTTATCTTGCTCAATAAGCGGCGTATAGCGCGCCTGTAATGCCTCAGGCAATGTTTTGATTAGCATCGACTCGAATCTACGCTCTAACTTCTTAATTGCTGCTGTAGTTTCCGGGTCATGATATTTCACCGGGCTTGGGATATCACTCATTCCTGCTATTTCACTGCCTTCATGAAAAATAGCCATGGCAGCAACACGATCAGGGTTTATCTCTTCATTAAAAATATCGCACGCAATAGCGCCTAGCATATGTGCCACGACAGAAGCCTCATATATATGTGTTGAAAGCATCTCTTCTTGGAACTGCGCCATTAGCGGCCAACGCTTTACATTACGCGCCCGCTGCATTAAACCAATAAATGCTGAATGCGTGTTTGCCATACCCTTCCCTTTTATTCGAATATCTTAATTCATTTATATCAACACTATTTAAGATAGATTGCTATCTTTTCACCAATTCCAGCTTTAACTGAATTGTGTAAAAAGTGCAAAAATTCATGTAAGCCGTTTATAAACAATATTCAAAGCTGATGTAAAAAACACAGAAAAAAACCACTTTATCATTAAAAAACAGAAACTTAATAAAACAGGCACAAAGCTAGCATTAATTATTATGAACTTCATGGAAGCAATAAGAGGATATCGTTATGTTAGGTTGGGCCATTACATTTTTTATAATCGCCATTATTGCAGCAGTTTTTGGTTTTGGTGGTATTGCAGGAGCGGCTACAGGTATTGCGCAGTTTTTATTCTTTATTTTTATCGCGCTACTTGTTATCTCGCTTGTCGCTAATGCCTTACGCGGTCGGGCACCTCGCGCATAGTCCGTTAGCGCATTAATAGCAATACTATATACATTTTAGGAAAAGGAGTAAGGATATGTTTTCATTTAAAAATCTTTCAAAGGTACTAGTAGCATCAGCTTTCGCACTTTCATTAGCAGCATGTGGTGATGGTGAAGCAGAAGACGCTGGCGAAGAGCTAGATGAAATTGTTACCGATGCAGGTAACGCGGTTGAAGACGCTTGTGAAGATGTGAAAGAAGGCGTAGGCGCAGAAGATAAAGACTGTTAATAGCATTCTTTTCTGTCCCAACAAAAAGCCAGACGTAGTGTCTGGCTTTTTTTATTGGGTTCGCTTAAGTACGTATTGAAAACCTTTTATACGGCCTTCAATGGCACTGCACTTACACTTCCTGACCGCCTAACTCTAGCGCAAGGTCGTCTAATGTAGAAAGCGTGGCATCGAACTCGCCTAACACGTAACGATACTTAACGCTTACATGATGATCGCTTCGACCAAATTTAACGCGTAAGCCTTCGGCATCGATATGCTTTACCGTGTTCAGAAACCGATAGGCCGACATTTCTGTTTCAAACTGATACTCGACATGATTCTCCATTTACGAGACAACCTCAGGGTTCGTTTGAATAACATTGATGATGCGCTGCTTAAGGTGCTCTTCCTCAGCCGAGATATTGCCGTGAGAAAGCCATTGAGACAACAGTTCACTTGCACTAGCAGACTCACCGTTTTCAAGCTTGGCCGTCATCATTTGAAGCTGCACACTGGTGCGTGTGCTGCTTTCACTTTCAGGGCTTGGTACGTCACAGGCTACCTCAAGCGCCACAGTTAACCACGCACGATTGTGAGTAGTGTCAGCGCTTGATGCACCTTCTATTAGAGTTGCCCAGCGCTTACCAAGTGTATTTGTCATAGCGTTAATATCATCTTCGCTTGCCGACTCACGCAAAAGACCAACTAGCGCTTCGGCTTTCGCTACGACGGCTTGGTTCCTTTTTTCGCGTTCAAACGCCTTACGCTTCGTTTTGATGTCATCAATACGACGCTGCACTTTTAGTCGCTGTGGTTTTGGGAGCGCTTCAGACTGTTCGATAACGTCACTGATTGCTGCATTAAACACGTCGTAGTCAGCGTTTATCTCTAACGACGATAAACACTGTATTAGTGCATCCAACTGTGAGTTTGCTTCATTGTGTTGAGACTTTCTTTGCGCTTTTAAATTCTCGAAAATAGCATCGTTTGCTTTTTTAAACTCTGCCCACAATTTGCTTTCCTCACGCTTTCCAGCATGTCCTATTGCCTTCCATGCGCGCTGAGCTTCTTGTGCTTCATCTGCTGCAGCGTTTATGTCTTCAGCGTCTACAAGCGTTTTCACTTGCTCAACAAGCTTGCGTTTTTGAACTTGGTTCTGTGATTGCCAATCGTTCACACGTTTTAAGATAGGCGCAGAGCTTTGTTTCCACTGTTGCTTTAAACCTTCATAAACGCTTTGCTCTACCTGACCAGCGCTATGCCACTGCTTGGATAACTTATCAAACGCTTTCGCTAATTCGTCTATCGGCATGTCTTCGCTAAGGTCTGCTACCGACGAAATAATACTTTCACGCGCTTTTAGTGAGGCCTCTCTTGCTGCATCAAGTTCGGCGTAGTGCTTACGACATGGTTCAAAAGCGCGTTCTAACGCTTCATCGAAATCACGCTGAAGTGCAGCATCCTCTGCACTTCTTTGCTCATCTGTCTGCACAACAGAAGTAAGCGTTAACCACTGCTTACGAAGGTATTTAATTGCGTTACTGCGGGCTTTTATATTGTCTGCTGGTGTGTCAGCAAGCGCCTTTGCTTCTTCAAGCAACGCAGGTTTACGCGGCGCGGCCAAATAGTCTTGCCAACCTTCTAAGCGCGAAACGTCCTCAGCAGTTTTCTTAAAGCGTTTTTCTATCTGACCGAAGGCATCTTCAGATAGCGTCTTTACGCTGCCATCAAGCTTTACAAACTTACTTAACGCTGCGCGAAACTTGCCTTGGCTTATTAAATTATCAACAACGCTAATTTGCTTTCGCACCTGCTTTAGCGCGTCATTTATCGCATTTTTCTTCGCTTTTTCCTGTGCTTTCACTTTTGACAGCACATTGTCGAAGCGCTCAGTCAGCGGCTGTGGTACGCGAATCAATTCAGCGCTCGCTAAACGGTATTCCTTCACGGCCTCATCAAATGCCTGCTTTACTGCTTCTGTATTTCCAGCAACATCAATTTCAGCGCTATCAATCTCTGTGTTCGCAATTTCAGCACGTTCATTATTTTCAACCATTTCAGGCGTATCAGTGCTTCTTTGAGTATCACTCATCTCAACTAGCTTTAAGCCAAGTGCTTCAACTGTGTCTAATTTCACAAGTAGCTTTTGACCGTACTGCTGCTGCATTGAAAACCGTTCAAGCTTGTCATTTAGCTCTACAAGGGCAGCTTTACTCTTCTCAGACAGTTGCGCATTACTATCGATGCGCGCTAACTGTTCAATTGTTGCTTCAACGGCTCTCACGCTTTCATTTACCGTTGCTACATCGGCAAGTGTTGCCTCACATAAACGGTCGTTGTAGAGCCAATTCACCTGATTCTTGGCATGGCCGAGTTGCTGTTCATATAGCGCTCTGGTTTGTGCTAACTGTTCGGACTGCTGCTTGGCTTCCCACTCGGGTTTTATTCGGTCAATGTAGCGCTCAACTTGCTCAACTATTCGTGATTGCTTTTCTCGGTATTCTTCTTGCTCTGCCACGCTTAGTAATTCGTATTGCCCAGCAAGCCCTGTTAACTCACTATCAAGGGCAGCTTTTTGTTGCATTACCACTTCAACGTCGCTTTTATCGCAAAGCGCCTGATACTTAGAGAGACATAGCGTAAGCTGCTTTTTAAACTCCACAGGCTTTTGCGCAGCTTCGGCAATGGCGCTGATACGCTCTTCAATTTTGTTTACGAGTGCTTTGTCTTGCGCCTTCTTAAGCCATTTTTGCAGAACCGAAACGTCCGTGCTTTCTGCAACAAGTTGATTTTGCAAATTGGTAGAAGCACCGTTAAACAATACAAACTGCGTAAAGCTTGGCTTGGCAACCTTTGCTATTAGGGCTTTAGCAAGTTCGTCATTCGCAACTAAAGCACTGTCGCGCTGAACTATTTGCGTAATTAACTCCGCGCTTGCAGATTCTTTAAGGAAAACCGCTTTGTCATGTTCAGAAAGCGCTAACGAACTATTTCCTAAAAGTGCATCGTTCACTTGCTTTTCTGCCGCTTTCTTCACTCGGCCGTCTTTCGCTATTTGCGACATTTTCGACCATAGTACGAAGCTGTTTAGCTTATTCAGCGCTGCCAAACTTACATTTGCGTCTTCATCATTAAACGCAAGTTCATGTAATATTGTTTTTTCTTGGGCTTTGTCTGGCGACAAATTCTCAATGGCCTGTATCCGTTTTTCAGGCTTTGCGCTTGTGTAAGCAGGCGCAAAAAATCGATTAAATATCATCCTGTTTAAACCGCGCTATTGTATTTTCATCATCTTGTTTATCGTTCAAAGCGCGTTTAAAGTCTGACTTGCTTTTGTGAACAATTTCACCACTTTCGCCCACAGTCATGTGTTCGGAAGACTTCTCTATTTTTGCTTGATAAAGCATAACAGCTTGCATGCTGCTTGCTTTTTGCTCTTCATTTAATGGCGTGCCGTCAGGCCATTTACCGGTTTCGACAGCACTGCGCAGACGCTCATAGATTTCTGGCGTCATGCTGGCAACTAATACTTCTATATTCATTTAGGAAAACGCTTAATGTAAACAATACGAGCACGGTTAACGAGGTACCATACAAACCCCACTACCGCCCCAAGGATAGCTAAATTGTGTTGAAGATCACCTGGGCGTGTTCCACCCCAGTACATAAAACCAAAGCTTGCAACGAAAATAAGCATAGCAAGTAGAGACTGGTTTTGAATACTCTGTAGTTTTTGAAATTTTTGTAAGCTTTGCTTGCGCTCAATGTCTTCAGACGTTGCATCACCGATTTTAAAATCGCAGTGTGGACATGTTTTTGCTTTGTCGGATGTTTTTTTACCACACGACGGACAGTCAACTAATGCCATATGTTGCTCCTGTTTTTGGGTGCGAATGAGAACGCTGCTTCAATGCATAATCAGCAGGTTTTTGCGCGGATGAGTATAATACTTAAGTTACGCAATTTTATGAAGTCGATGACCTCAATTGCCAATAAAAAATGCGCGCTTAATAACACCATATAGTGGTATTTACGCGCGCATTTCAAACGGGTTCACACCCGCTTTTATTTCAGTTAACTCACTTACTTGTTGTGGCGAGTCCAGTAGTCGTTAACCGTTTCTTTCATTTCTTTGCATAGCAGCATAATGCCAAACAAGTTTGGTAGCGTCATAACAACAATAGCTATGGCAGATAATACCCAAATTAGCGTGGTATCAGAGAATGCAGCCCACACAAAGCCCGCTACGTAAATTACACGGTAAGGCATAATTGAACGAGGCCCAAACAGGTAGGTCATGGCACGGTCGCCGTAGTAAGACCAAGCAATGGCTGTTGAGAATGCAAACAGCATTAAGCCTACAGAAACGATGTACTGGCCAAAATCACCAAAGAAACCACGTGTAAACGCAATAGTAGTCAGCGCGGCAGAGTGCACCAGCGATTTACCACTCACCTCTAGGTTGTCTTTTACTGGTTTACCGTCAACAATTTTCAGCGTTCCCGTAAATAGGTCTTCACTACCAACTGCATATTTTACGTCTTCCGCCACACTTCGTGCGTTAAGCAGGGTAAAACCATCACTTACTGCAGTACCATTTACAACCGTGATAGACCCTGTGTATGGCTCTACCGTATTGCCGTCGATATCGTTCAGATAGCCATAAAGCTTCTCTACGTCAGCTTGGTTTGCATCGTCGTATTGACCTGCTACGAAAAACATGTCAGAGCGGTCGAAGATGTTTTCGTGCTTTTCTTTCCATACACCAGACGACAAGATAACCAAACCTGTTACCGTACAAATTAGAATTGTATCGATGAAAGGCTCTAGTAGTGACACCATACCTTCAGAAGCAGGCTCTTTGGTTTTCGCTGCTGCGTGAGCAATTGGCGCAGAACCTTGGCCCGCTTCGTTTGAGAATAAACCACGGTTTACACCACGGTTAAATGCGTACGCAAGCGATGCACCTAGGAAGCCACCAGCTGCTGCTGAACCGGTAAATGCATCACCAATAACCGCTGCAAACGAAGGCCCTATGTTTTCAAGGTTGGCAAAAATTACTGCCATTGCACCAATTAAATAGATAACCGCCATAACCGGCACAACGCGCGCGGTAAAAGCAGCAATACGCTGAATACCGCCTAAGATTACAAGCGCAAGAAGAATACCTAGCACACTGCCCACAATCCATGGCTCGAAGCCAAACGTTGCTTCAATACTCTGCGCTATACCGTTACTTTGCGGTAGGTTACCCGTACCAAAAGAACTAATTACCGTTGCAACAGCGAAAGCAACCGCTAGCCATTTCATGTTTAAGCGACGGTCCATGTAGTACATAGGGCCACCAGCCATCGTACCGTCTTCGGTTTTAACACGGTATTTGTGTGATAGCGTTACTTCAACGAACTTGGTTGTCATACCCAAAAACGCAGTAACCCACATCCAAAATAGCGCGGCAGGACCACCAAGGAAAATTGCAAATGCCACACCTGAAATATTACCCGTGCCAACAGTACCAGACAGCGCCGTTGTTAATGCTCTAAAGTGGGTGGTATCGCCTGGATCACTTTCCTTGTCAAACTTACCTGTAACTACTTGCCAGGCATGCTTAAAGAAACGAATTTGTGGAAACTTAAGATAGATAGTGAAGAAAAGACCCACACCAAGAAGCACATAAGGAAACCAGAAAGCTCCCCCTAAAAAGCCGTCAAGCGTGGTTAAAAAACCGTATAACCCTTCCAAGGTATTTCCCCTTTTTTATTATGATTGATTATTTTGTTTATTATATTTTGATAACCAAAAGGCCTCTGTTTGTCGAGGCCTTTTGAGGGAAGTTCTCACTTCCTTAAAACGAATTTTAGCCTTTCAGCTTTTTCACTACAGCATTCACGCCAATAAGAAGATCTTCTCCCAGTTGACGGCTGCGCTGCACCGACCACCCATAAATATCGTCAGGTACATCAGCGTTATCTTTAAACGGCATTTCTACTGTATATGCCATACATTTAAACTTTTCGCCAACGGCGTTAGAAGCCACTGTCAGATTTGCCTTGCCTGGCTCGTCTTTGTCGTAACCAAATTCATCTTGGAACTCAGGCGTCGCGTTAAGTAACGCGTTTTTAAATGTCTCTTCCAATGCCTTGATATCATCGTTATAGCTAGGATTGCCTTCACTTCCTGCTACAAAGTTGTATGGCAACGCTTCATCACCATGTAAATCAAGGTACATATCAACGCCAATTTCAGACATTGCATTTAATACGTAAAGTACTTCTGGGCTTTTCTCAGCTGTTGGCGTAGCCCATTCTCTATTTAGGTTTGTGCCTACCGCATTGGTGCGCAGATGACCGCGTGCGCTGCCATCTGGGTTCATGTTCGGCACCACATAGAATACGGCGTTATCGAGAAGTTGGCGAGCTAAACCGTCTTGCTCGTCTAACAATCGATAGATAATGCCTTCGGCACACCACTCGGCCATTGTTTCACCAGGGTGCTGTCGCGCAGTAATCCACACTTTTTTCTTCTCTGGTGTCTCTTCACCAATTACCAACAACGACATATCTCGACCATCAAGGGTTAGGCCTAAGAATCGGTGTTCGCACAATAGCGACATCTGTGCATCGTGAATAAGATCTAGGTGACGCTCGTAGCTATAAGGAATGAAATACGCAAAGTAAACACTTGGCTGTTCAAGTGTTAGCGAAAACGATAGGTTATCGCCGTCAAATTCGCTAGGAATTCTAAACCACGTTTGTCGGTCGTAAGAGGCAAGAACATTGTACCCCTTCCACCCTTCTGGATAAGCTGACTTTGCAAGATTGCCAATGGTCATTTTGTGAGTAACAAATGTCTCACCTACTAAACGGAAATGAAACCATTGAGCAAATTCAGATTGGTTATCTTTTGGAATAGCTAGACGAATATCGTCTGGTGACTGTGCGCTTACAACTTCAATGTTGCCGCTGTCGAATTGACTGGAAATATGCATAGACTGTCGTTTTCCTCATTATTTGTGCGCTAATTTAGCATAGACACCGACACAAATACCACGTAGAGGGCAGGTTTTATAATGCCTAAAGTATACAATTTGTTTACACCAATAAAAAACCGACCACTTAGGTCGGTTTTTTAATCAATTTAGTGGGTCATGTTGCGCCAAATGACCTCTTCCCGTCGCTTATAGCGGAAGGGTTGGGAAGCTAAGCCCTGCCATATCGCGAACAACGCGAAGTACCTGGCAGCTATAGCCGAACTCATTATCGTACCAAACATAAAGCGTTAAACGCTTATCAGCAGCGATAGTCGCTTGAGAATCTACCACTGAGGCAGCGCGCGAACCTACTAAGTCAGTAGAAACTATTTCTTTACTGGCTGTGTAGTCAATTTGATGCTGAAGCTTCGAGAATAACGCAGTATCGCGTAGGAACTCGTTAACGGCAACACGGTCAACCTCAGTCTTAAGATTTAGGTTTAAGATTGCAAGTGACACGTTAGGTGTAGGAACGCGAATTGCGTTACCCGTGAGCTTACCTGCAAGTTTAGGGTACGCTTTAGCGACTGCCTTTGCAGCGCCCGTTTCAGTGATAACCATATTTAAAGGTGCACTACGTCCACGACGGTCACCTTTGTGGTAGTTATCAATAAGGTTTTGATCATTCGTGTAAGAGTGAACAGTTTCAACGTGACCATTATCAATACCGTACTCTTCGTCAAGCGCTTTCAGTACTGGCGTGATGGCATTTGTTGTACAGCTAGCGGCAGAAACAATTGTGTCTTCAGGGGTTACTTCAGCATCATTTACACCGTGCACGATGTTCTTGATGTCGCCTTTACCTGGTGCCGTTAGGATAGCTTTTGCAGCACCTTTGGCTTTAAGGTGAAGACCTAAGCCGTCGCGGTCGCGCCAGATACCAGTGTTGTCTACAACGATAGCGTTTTCGATACCATACTGCGTGTAATCTACTTCATCAGGGCTATTTGCATAAATAACCTGGATGTAAGAGCCGTTGGCTTTAAGTGCATTACGCTCGTGATCGATAGTGATACTGCCGTTAAATGGACCGTGAACTGAATCGCGGCGAAGCAAGCTAGCACGCTTCTCAAGGTCGCCCTCACGACCACCACGCACAACAATGGCACGCAAGCGAAGCTTGTTGTTTTTGCCTTGGCGCTCGATAAGTAGTCGAGCGAGTAAACGACCTATACGGCCAAAACCATATAGTACAACGTCTTGAGGCTTCTGGTCGTCCTCTTTACCTGCAACGTCGTTTAGTTTTTCGTTGAGGTAGGCCGTAAGGTCGTTGTTGTCAACCGCCGAACCGTAATGGAAATCGAAGGCAAGTTTGCCAATATCAATTTGTGCAGGCGCTAGCTGCATGTTGCTAAGCGCTTCAACAATTGGGTAGCTTTCACGTAGACGAAGCTTAATACCTTCGTGCAAGCGTACTTTGCGGTGCGCTTTTACTACATCAATGGCACTAGCATTCAAAAGTGAGCGGCCGTATACCGAAATTTCTACCGCTTTGTTGCGGTACAACTTTCCAATAAGGGGCAACATCATTTCTGCGTATTCCTGACGCTCTTGCCAGCTGCTTTGTAATTCCTGCTCAAACTGTTGATTCATGCTTTTGCCTTCATCGATATAGATTAACGTTTAGTTTCGCGTCGCTACGTCAGTCACTTTTTATTATTAGGGTACACAGAGGTGAGATATCGTCTGACGGTGACGTGCGCTATATTAGAGAAAGTCATTTAGATGACCAAATTGTTGATTACTTTCACTAAAAGCGAGATTGATAGGCAGACAAGATAATATTTAGTAATTTTCCGACAAAAGCATAGACGTTGCTCGTGTTGGAATTAAAAAGAAATAAATGTTGGATTTAACGTAAATGAATACACGGCTTCAACAATTAGTGATAACCATAATCCACAATAGGTTTTTATTGGCGTATGCAGAAAATCTACATGTCGTTACATTGCTATCTGCTTGGTACTGGCACTTCTAATTTTTGAAATAATATTTCAGTTTGAAGTAGTGAAATAAACAAAAAAACCGCCGTTTTCTGGCGGTTTTTTGATTTATTCTGAAAGCGGCTTCAATTTAAGGTTAATTTTTAACCAGTTGTTTACCTTTATTCCTTACTCTCTCCGCCTCTAGCCTTTTATCTCAACATTATCTTCGCCTTTAAACGTCATCGATACTGAGTTCACGCAATAGCGCTGACCTGTTGGTGCTGGGCCGTCAGGAAATACATGGCCAAGATGCGAATTACACTGTTTACAAAAAATCTCGACGCGGCGCATACCGTGTGACAAGTCTTCACGGTAATCAACATTGCCATCTTCCAACTGTTTGTAAAACGAAGGCCATCCACAGCCTGCGTCAAATTTAGTGTCGGAGGGAAAAAGTGGTGCATCGCAGCATTTACACACGTAAACGCCGTCACGGTTTTCATCTAATAATGCACCTGTGAAAGGACGTTCGGTGCCCGCCTCTCTGCAAACACGAAATTCCTCAGCGCTTAACGAACTACGCCATTTGTCATCATTATTGCTATTACTGTCGTTTGACATGTTTATACCTCTAAAACTGAAAAAGGTGTATTTGTTGCCAAATACACCTTTTACACAATGGTTTGCAAAACGCCTATTATTTCTTGATAGCCGTTTGCGGACGCGCTGGATCACTCCACTCAATGTGGTACTTTTTACCAGCAGGCTTGTCTACGCGCTGATACGTATGCGCACCAAAGTAATCACGCTGCCCCTGTAACAGGTTCGCTGGCAACACGGCTGTGCGGTATGAATCGTAGTAACTTAGCGCAGACATCATAGCTGGGCAAGGCACACCCGCCACCGTTGCTTGGGCAATAGATTCTCGCCAGTCAGATTGGTACTGCGTGATCTGCTCTGCAAAGTATGGGTCCATCAACAGGTTAGCTAAGTCTTCATTGTTGTCATAGGCTTGCGAAATTGACTGCAAGAAAACCGCACGAATAATACAGCCCGCACGCCAAATCTTAGCTATTTCACCAAACTCTAATGTCCATCCATGTTCTTTTCCAGCCATTGCCATAAGCTGGAAACCTTGCGCATAAGCACAGATTTTTGAACAATAGAGCGCTTGCTCCAGTTTATTTACAATCGACATTTTTTGTTCGTCGGTGAAATTAGGCGCATCTGGACCTGCAAGAACATGACTTGCTGCGACGCGTTCTTCTTTCAAACTTGAAATACTGCGCGCAAAAACTGCTGAAGTAATTGTTTGTGCTGGGCTGCCCACCTGCAGTGCACTTACCGCTGTCCACAGGCCTGTGCCTTTTTGCCCTGCTCTATCAAGAATAACATCAACCAATGGCTGACTGGTTTCAGGGTCAAGCTGCTCTAACACTTCAGCACTAATTTCCATTAGGTAGCTGTTGAGCTTGCCTTCATTCCAACGACGGAATACTGCAGCAATTTCAGCAGGCGCCATGTTCAATGCCTGACGCATTACGTGGTAAGTTTCGCAAATAAGCTGCATATCGGCATATTCAATACCGTTATGCACCATTTTCACATAGTGACCCGCACCAACAGGGCCAATATATGTGGCACAAGGCTCACCTTCCAGTACTGGCTTACCTGGCGTGTGGCTTTCAAGAGGTTTACCCGTTTTAGGGTCAACTTTTGCGGCAATCGCTTTTAGCACAGGCTCAATGCGCGTCCACGCGTAAGGGTTGCCCGATGGCATTAACGATGGACCAAAACGCGCGCCTACTTCACCGCCTGATACCGCCGTTGAGAAGAAGATAAACTTGCCTTTATATTGCTCTTCACGCTGTACAGAGTCAGTCCACAAACTATTACCTGTATCGACAACAATGTCGTCAGCATGTATGCCAGCATCAATAAGGTGGTTACAAACGTGATCTACCGGGTCGCCGGCGGGCACAGAAATAATGATAAGATGAGGGGCTTTAAGTTTGCTTAACAGTTCGGTGTACGAACTACAGCCTTCTACGCGAGGGGCAACATCGTCGCCTCGTTCGCTTGCGTCTTTCGCTAGGATCGATTCAACTTTGTTTTGGTCTAGGTCGAAGCAGGCAACGCGGTAGCCATGATCGACAAGGTTCATGGTAAGGTTACTGCCCATTACCCCTAAACCGATAAAACCAATATCACACGGCTTGTCGTCGTGTGCATTACCACCTTTGTTTTGCATAGGAACATCCTCACATTTCAGATGGGAGCGCATGATACCACCTAACACAGTAAAGAACAGTCATACATAGACAATTGCTTGTGTTACGGTGTAAATCTCACCATTGGTAAACTTCTTAAACGTTAAAAATTACGCACAGTGCAATATTTAATCGATAGTAACTGTTTAGCCAGTTAATACCCATCATTAAATTCGGTGAAACTGAACAACGTAAGCGACTTACTGGCCTGTAAGAAAACCGTTTGAATGCAAATTGAAGGTTGCTCGTTAAGCGATTGATAGCGCGTGTCTAAATGCATTGTCCATCCGCCTTTGGGCGCAGCAGTGGGCAGATGAAAGCGAACATCGTTTTCACTAGCGTTGACACACAAAAACCAATGCTCCGGTTTTTGAGCACCGTTAACACAACCTTTTATTTCAACGCCAAAGGCCTTGTTGTGTCGAGCATTCCAGTCTTCAGATGCTTTATCTGAGCCATCTGGCTTGTACCAGTTAATCTCTTTCACGTTGCGCGACAATGTGAACGTGTCATCGTGCAACTTTAACTCGCTAAGCAGCGAAGAAGACTGACGCAAACGAATAACGTACTGACAAAACTTCAAAAAGTCTTGCTTACGTTTGTTTAGCTCCCAGTTAAGCCAGCTAACAGGGTTGTCCTGACAATATGCATTATTATTGCCGTTTTGTGTTCTGCTTAACTCATCGCCGCCGAGAATATGTGGCGTGCCCTGAGAAAAAATAAGGGTAGCAAACAAGTTGCGTTTTTGGCGCTCGCGCATCTCAATAATAGATGCGTCTTGCGTTTCACCTTCAACACCATAATTTGAAGATAGGTTATGCCCATGACCGTCTCGGTTATCTTCTAAATTATCTAGATTATGGCGCTCGCTGTAAGTCACCAAATCGTGTAGCGTAAAGCCATCGTGATACGTTACGTTATTCACCGATGTGCTTATGTGTCGACGTCCTTTGTGGAATATATCGCGAGAACCCATTAGACGTGTTGCAAAGTCAGCCGTAACGCCATCATCACCGCGCCAAAAGGCGCGAATAGTATCGCGGTACTTATCGTTGACCTCTAACCAAGGTGATGGGAATTGCCCCACTTGATAACCGCCATAACCAATATCCCAAGGCTCTGCCAGAAGCACCTTATCTTTAAGTACTGGGTCGCTGCTAATTGCGCGAAGTAGCCCTGATTTGTTTGTGAAGGTTTGAGGCTCTCGCCCTAAACATACTGCTAGGTCAAACCTAAAACCATCTACGCCAATTACGTTAACCCAGTGTCGCATTGCATCAAGAATAAGGGCCATCATAAATGGCTGAGCTGTATTTATGGTATTACCGCAACCAGAATGGTTTGAGAATACCAGTTCGCCTGACTTGGTTTGCTCGTACAAGTAAGCTTGGTAAGGGCAAAACCCTTTAAAAGAAAGCACAGGGCCACCCTGCCCCGCTTCTGCTGTGTGGTTAAATACCACATCAACAATAACTTCAAGGTCGGCCTTATGATAAGCCTCAACCATTTCTTTAAGCTCGGCCAGTGCGTCAGCTACCCCATAGCGAGGCTCTGGTGCAAAGAAATTCACCGGGTTGTAACCCCAATAATTGGTCAGCCCTTTGTCCGTTATGAATGGTTCCGGCATAAAAGAGCATAAAGGCATAAATTGCACAGTGGTAATACCCAGCGCTTTTAAGTGTTTAATAACGCTAGGGTGTGCGGCACCAATAAATTTACCTTGGTGCGCTTTTGGCACATCAGGATGCAGTTTAGTTAGCCCTTTTACGTGTGCCTCGTACACAATGCGTTTGTGCTTTGGTACTTTAGGAGCGGCAACTGCACTGGGTAAATACGCGTTGTGGTCTACTACAATGCATTTGGGCATCATAAACTGAGAGTCGTGTTTATATCGACGTGCATCCCATTTAATTGCCCTGCTTATTTTTAAAGCGTATGGGTCGATAAGCAATTTATCGGTAGGTACGGTATGAAGACCACCGTCGTTGCGCTCTACCCGGTAACCATAATATTGACCCGCTTTAATGTTTGGCAAAAAGCCGTGCCACACGTCACCGGTTTTTTCTGGAAGCGATATTTCAAGCGTGGCTTCTTCGGTATCACTGTTGAACAAGCATAGAATGACATCAACGGCATCTGGCGCATAAACGGCAAAGTTACAGCCGCCACGCATAAGCGTGGCACCCAAAGGATGCTCAGAGCCTGTACTACAGCTAATTGCTGCGCTAGTGCCGTTTGTATCTTCCAACTTACGTTACCTATGTATTCCGCTCTTAAAAAAGTATAAGTGCGCTTTTTTTCTCAAAACAAGCGTAAAACAACGCTACTTCATTCACTACTGTGACGTTACATAAAACACAGTAGCCAATGGAGGTAGATTTATGTCTACCGAATGCTGCCTATTGTTCCATGGCGTTGGCGTTGAAACCACACGTGGCACGGTAGCAAAATCACTACCCCAAAATGCTTTATCATCGGTATTAAGCGCAAGTTCAAGCGTACATGGTGCATCTACACCCAGTCTAAAATTGTTGCGCGGTACTGGGGTAAAGTTGGAGACCACATATACTTTCTGACTACCGTTTTTAGAAGAACGTACGAAAGAGACCACGCTCTGATCCGCGTTTTCATGATCTATCCAGGCAAAGCCTTCATGATGGTGGTCTAACTCGTATAACGCCGGCGTTGTTGTATAAAGCTTGTTAAGTGCTTTATACAACGACTGAATACCCGCATGTTTTTCGTATTGAAGTAAATCCCAATCTAGGCCCGCGTCGTGGTTCCACTCTCTTGATTGAGCAAGCTCATTGCCCATAAAGTTTAGCTTCTTGCCCGGGTGACCGTACATAAAACCTGCGTAGCAGCGAAGGTTTGCAGCTTGCTGCCATTCATCACCCGGCATTTTTCTGAGCATACTGCCTTTACCGTGTACAACCTCATCGTGCGAAATAGGCAGTACAAAATTCTCATCAAACGCATACACCATGCTGAACGTAATATCACCGTGGTGATAGTTGCGATAGGCAGGGTCTTTGGCAATGTAGTGCAGCGAATCGTGCATCCAGCCCATATTCCACTTAAATCCAAAGCCTAAGCCGCCATCAAATACAGGTCGAGATACTTTAGGAAACGATGTCGACTCTTCCGCTATGGTCATTGCATCTGGGAAATGCTTATATACTTCTTCATTCATCCAGCGCAGTAAACTAATGGCTTCGTAATTTTCATTGCCACCGTCTACATTTGGGATCCACTCACCATCGTTACGCGAGTAATCAAGATAAAGCATACTGGCTACTGCATCTACACGAAGGCCATCAACGTGGAATTTATCCAGCCAAAACAGTGCGTTTGCCACTAAGAATTGACGAACAGTGTCTTTACCGAAATCGTAAATGCACGAATTCCAGTCAGGGTGCCACCCTTTCTTTGGATCTTCATATTCGTACACGCAGGTACCGTCAAATCGCGCTAAGCCGTGTCCATCTTCAGGGAAATGTGCAGGAACCCAGTCAATAATTACACCAACACCTGCTTGGTGGCATTTATCCACAAAATACTTAAAGTCGTCAGGATTGCCAAAACGACTTGTTGGCGCAAACATGCCAACGGGTTGATAACCCCACGAACCGTCGAAAGGAAACTCTGACACAGGCAAAAGTTCAACGTGGGTATAGCCCATGTCGCTAACATAACCTATAAGGTCGTCGGCCAATTCGCGGTAAGTTAAATAACGCGCGTCACTTTGCGCATCAGGACGTTTCCACGAACCAAGATGCACCTCATAAATACTCATTGGCGTTTCGTATTTATTGGTTTTGCGGCTTTGCATCCACTTTTCATCGTTCCACGTGTATGCAGTGTGATCGAATACTTTAGATGCGTGCGACGGATATTGCTCTGCGCTAAATCCTAATGGGTCGGCCTTGTGCGGAAGGTCATGGCCTTTTGCATCTTTCACTTGATACTTATAGCGTTCATTCGCCTGCAGGCCAGGGATGAATAACACCCAATACCCCATAGACGTCTTTTCCATAGGATTAACGCGACCGTCCCACTGGTTAAAATCGCCAATAACCGACACAGCGCTGGCATTGGGTGCGAACACACAGAAACGCACGCCGTTAATTGCCGTACCTTCGGTTGAATCGACACTTAATAGCTGAGCGCCCGCTTGTTGATACAAGTTTGTTGGCTTGGCGTCGATAAAATGTACGGCGTGATAGGCATTTTCAGTGAATTGGTAAGGGTCGAAGTAAGTGTGCTCGCCATCTTCGTATTCTGCGTTTACAGAATAGATATGGCCGCAATGCGCTTTAGAGATTTCAGCTTCAAAGAAGCCCGTATTTGAAACAGGCTGTAGCGTAACCTTTGGTAGTGCAGCGTTTTCCCATTTAACTGAAATAGACTTCGCACCTGGTCTCCAGATACGAAGAAGAAACGTTCCGTTGTTTTCTACAACACCCAGTTGGGAAAATGGCTGTGAACATGCCGCTTGTTCAAACTGCTGCACTACTTGTTGCATTCGCTACTCCTATTAAAAACCCGCATTTCAGCGGGTTTAATTCGTAAAGCGCCAGAATTGACGCTTCATCTTACTCGATTAAGAAGCACTAAGTCACTTCTTTAATTTAACTATTCAATTTAGGCTATTACTTGTTGCTCGCTTGCTTTCTTGCGTGTGTAAGTTTAGCGGCTAACTCATTAATTTGTGCATTTTCAAACATTGTCTCAATGTTTTGCGTTAGCTTTCTGCGCCAGTTTGGATACTCGTCAAACGTACCTGGAATGTTTACTGGCTTATCCATTTGCAGCCAGTCTTCCAGCTGTAGGCTAAGTAACGCGCTTGAACCGCCTGCCATGTGCACCTGCATGCCGTAGTTTAGATCTTGGTTCATGCCAACATAGTTCACATCGCGACCTACGTTATCACCTACAGAGCCGTGACCGTGAAGCGTATCCAAAATAGACTGTTTGTTGTCGTGACGATCGGTGTAAAGCGTATCCAAAATTTCTTGTGTTGGATAAAGACCAATATCTTTACCAAGTTCAAGATCAAGACAGTGCCAGTAACCAATTAGGGTTGGCATGTCGTGGGTAGTCAACGTTGACATCGACTGCACTGGGTAGTGACTAGGAGAGAAGAAACCGCCATCTTCCGCTTGCTCAAAGAAGAACACGCGGTATGAATAAACGCCGTTCTCAGCAAGCTTACTGCGAATTTCCTCTGGTACTGTACCAAGGTCTTCACCAATAACTAAGCTTTGGTTTCTATGGCTCTCTAATGCCAAAATACCTAGAAGGTCATCTACAGGGTAATAGATGTATCCGCCTTCTTTTGCATCGTCGCCTTTTACTACCCACCACAAACGCAGAAGTGCCATAACGTGGTCGATTCGAAGTGAACCTGAAGACGCCATGTTAGAAGCGAATAGGTCGATAATTGGTTGATAAGCTTGTTCGTAAAGCTTACGCGGGTCCATTGGCGGAAGACCCCAGTTTTGACCTAATGGGCCTAAGATATCTGGAGGTGCACCAACGCTGGCGTCGGTACAGTAAAGGTCTTTATTACCCCAAATTTCAGCACTTCCTTCGCTTACACCTACCGCTAGGTCGCGATACAAGCCAATAGTCATGCCAGCTTCAGTAGCCTTATTGCTCGCTTGTTCTAGTTGCTGCGCCGCAATCCACTGTAAGAATAAGTAGAACTTAACGTCTTGTTCATTCGCTTTCTTGAACTTAGCCACTGCAGGATTGTGATAATCTTTAAACTCTTCAGGGAATACAGGCCAGCCCCAGCTTTCCTTTCCTTGCGCTTTAAGCGATGACTGAAGTGCATCGTAAACCGCTAACATATCAAGACTTTCACCACCAGCTTCAACAAACGCTTTAAAGGCCTTGTTCTGTTTAGTGCTCTTACGTAAGTATTTTGCATCGTAAACATCAAATACCGCACGAAGCGCAGCAAGTTTAAGATGTGCAACCGCCTCATAATCTACGTGTTCTACGTTACGCGCATGCGTTAACGTTTCGTTGAAATCGTCACTTGTTACTAACGCTTGTACTGACGCATCGTCGTAGCCTTCTACTGCCGTTACGTCGATATACAAATAGTTCAACCAGCGGCGTGAGCTTGGGCCATATGGAGAGCACGCATTAGGGTTTGCAGGATAAAGCGCATGAATTGGATTTAAGCCGATAAAGTCAGCACCTACGCTTGCCGATTTCTCGATAAGCTGAGCAAGGTCAGAGAAATCACCAATCCCCCAGTTTTTTTCGCTACGCACACAATAAAGCTGAACGCTTAAACCCCAAATTTTCTTCCCTTGTTTAATAGGATCAGGAGTAAAGCAAGCCTGTGGTGCCATAATAATACGTGACGTGGCAATTTGGTCGCCGTCTGCTGATAGCGCCACATCGTGATAGCCAAGCGGTAAATCTAAAGGCAGCGCAACCACGTATTCATGGAATTCAACGTCGTCGATATGCGCCATTGTTGTCATGCTTTCATCCACAGGCGTGAACGCGTGAGTAAGCACCTCACCGCTTTCCAGGGTAACGGTAAGTACGTGCTCATCGTTTACTAACTCTATAGGTAAACGTACCGATAACGTAATGTCTTCACCACGGCGCACAACTTGAACAGGGTTCAACGGAGACAACCAAACAGATTGAACATCTTGTGCAATTTGTGACTGAATTTTTTCGTCACTGCTGGTGTCATAGCCAAGTGCATTTAACAACTTAGCCTTGCTCGATTCTGCGATGGTTGCTGGATTTCCCCATGCGTCTACGTACTGGGTTTCTATTCCCCGCATTTCAACCAATTGTTGCAGAAGTTGTTGTGTCATGGTGTGTAATTCCTGTTGTTCGATAGAGTAACGCTATCGTGCTTAAGAGCGAACTAAAGCACATACGTATAAAACAATTTTTTAACATTATTCTAGAAACCGCGCTCGGGCGATATCTGAATACGATTGCAAAAGTCATTGTTCGTAATTTTGCAACACTTTAGCTTTTTATTTTGCTAATTATGGCATTTTGATCCATACTTTACGTAATTTATTTTCATATTTTATTAAAATTTATCGGGGTACGTTATGACAATTCGCATCGGTATCAACGGTTTTGGCCGTATTGGACGTCTGGTAATGCGCGCTGCAGCAGAGCGTCAAGACATCGAAGTAGTGGCTATTAACGACTTGCTGGACACAGACTACATTGCTTATCTATTAAAGTACGACTCTACCCACGGTTTGTTCGATGGTGAAGTAACTGTAGACAATAATTCACTAATTGTTAATGGCAAAACTATCCGTATCACGTCAGAGCGCGATCCAGCTGCACTTAAGTGGAACGAAGTTGACGTAGATGTAGTGGTTGAATCTACGGGTCTTTTCCTAACTAAAGAAACAGCAGCAAAGCACATTGAAGCGGGCGCAAAGAAAGTTGTAATGTCTGCGCCATCTAAAGACGACACGCCAATGTTTGTTATGGGCGTAAACCAAGACAGCTACGCAGGTGAAACCATTGTTTCTAACGCATCTTGTACAACAAACTGTCTTGCACCTTTAGCGAAAGTGCTTCACGATAAATTCGGCATTGTTGACGGTCTAATGACTACCGTACACGCTACTACTGCTACTCAGAAGACAGTAGATGGCCCATCTATGAAAGACTGGCGCGGTGGTCGTGGCGCAGGCCAAAACATCATTCCATCTTCTACAGGTGCAGCGAAAGCCGTTGGTAAAGTTATCCCAGCACTTAACGGTAAGCTTACTGGTATGGCGTTCCGCGTACCTACACCAAATGTGTCGGTTGTGGACTTAACCGTTAACCTTGCAACGCCTACTAGCTACGACGCTATCTGTGCGGCAATGAAAGAAGCCTCTGAAGGCGAGCTTAAAGGTATTATGGGCTACACAGAAGATGCTGTGGTATCTAATGACTTCGTAGGTGACGCGCGCACATCTGTGTTTGACGCCACAGCAGGTATCGCACTAACTGATACGTTTGTAAAAGTAGTATCTTGGTACGACAACGAGTGGGGCTACTCAAACAAAGTACTAGACTTGGTTGCTCACATTTCTAAATAAACGGCATTCATAACAAATATTTAGTTTATTTGTCATCTATTTGAGTTAATCTGAAAAGGTGTAAACATTGTGTTTGCACCTTTTTTATTTTCATCGGCACATTCATATGAAGGTGGTGACAAACATGCTTTTCCCTGTCACTGTTTTTCAGCTATCACCCACCAAGGAGGGTTTATGTCACCCGTTAATTCAATTTCGTTAAGCGAGTCTAATGGACTTACTTTTCTTGAGATAGACAATGACAAAGCAACAGCGAAAGTAAGTTTGTTTGGTGGGCATGTTCTGTCTTTTGTACCTAAGTCGGATGGAAAAGAACGCCTTTGGGTAAGCCCACATGCGTATTTAAACGGAGAGCGCCCCATACGAGGCGGTGTACCTGTATGCTGGCCATGGTTTAGTGACGACCACGGACAAGAGAAAGGTGCCCTACCCGCTCACGGCTTTTTGCGTACCCAGGTGTGGAAGTTAGTGGATTCACAAGAGACAGATGAAGGCACAAGCATTACGCTACGCCCAAGCTTTACCCGCGCCCAAGGCTTCGAGTACGATTGCAACGTTACGTTGCAACTCATCATTGGCGATACATTAACAATGTCGCTTATTACCGAGAACACGGGTACGGTGCCGTTTAAATATAACTGCGCGCTTCATAGCTATTTCCATGTCGACCACATCAATCACACTGAGCTTCACGGCATTGACGGAGACTACAAAGACAAACTTGAAGACTGGCAAATCAAGCCTTCTCCTACCCCATATACCATTACTGGTGAAACAGACCGCATTCACCTTAACGCTGTTAAAAACACTACAATTAAAGTTGAGGATAGTGCTTTTACTGACGTTAACTCTGAAGGTAACGATTCGCTAGTGGTATGGAACCCGTGGCTGGGAGCAGCATCAATTTCAGATATGGACCCCTTTGGTTACAAACACATGATTTGTGTAGAGACCTCCCTAACCCAAGGAAAAACTCTAGAGCCAGGTGAAAGTCATGCGCTTACACAGGTTGTGGTTCCGCGATAGCTCAATACGTTTAAAGAGACGGAGTCAGCAACTTCGCACTAGATAATCCGTGGGACGTTAACACGCAGGACCACTTCGCCATTATGCCCTACGTGCCTGCGCCCGTTGTTGAAAAGTTATGCATTTTGGAGAGTTGGAAAATATGAACAGCAAATTCACTAAAAGTATTACTCCATTTGTAGAGGAAGAGATTCAACTCTCTCAGGTTGCCAACTCCAAAGGTGAAAATGATAGAGCTTTCAACCATCTAGAGAATGCTCATGTACTTGGTCAGGAATCAACTTACTGGCATCTTAAGGTCCATTTTCTTATGTTTGTGTGGTCAATCAAAAACCGAAATGCTAAGGAGTTCTTTGGGCAAATCCTACGAATGGTTGGCGCTTTAACCAAGACTGCAATAGGCCTAGTGCCCATCGGAAATACTGGTGGTTCAAACATTAGCCCTTTTAAAAAACTACCTTTAAAACCTGAACATCGGGTAGCTATTTTAAAGGCAAAAGGTAATGCATAAGAAAGCGCCTAAAACGTTCATTGGGACAGTAACGCAGCGGCGTTTCGCAATTATGCCGCTACGTTACTGCTCGCTAGCTTGTGGTTAGGTAACCCTGAATGTTTGGCCGCGAAATTCTGATTGGAATAACAGTTTTATTTGCCTGGGTTCCATCATTAATATAGGTTTTCATTGCATTATTGGGCTTTGTATCTGGCTTTTATGCTTTACTTCAGCTAGACCTAAGCTTTGCTATTCCTACAATTTTATTAGGCATTGGAGGTATACTCGGCTTTATATCTCTAACTTCATTAAGCTGGGGTTTAAAGCTTAATTTTTTCACTCGGTTAGCATTTCTTCTAGTAGGCGTATTGGCACTGTCATCAGTTATTGTGATTGGGCATGTAAACATATTTTCTTGGTTCAAGTTAGGCTTCAGTTGGCTAGAGTTTTATTTCTTATATTGCCCTTTGGCTTTGGGAATTTTGCATATCGCATTACACAGCGTTTTTTTGATAAGGTTACCGAACAAAAGCATTAAATCGCTCGCTAACTCGCAGGGACAGTAACACATAGGCTACGTCAGGCCGTATGCATACTAGGCGACATACGCTTAACATGTATGCCCACTTTTAGTGAGTAAGACCAGCATCAAGGTGAGTTGATGGTAAAGTTATTTGCAATTTTTGTTCTACTTTTATTAACTGGATGCAGTACATACAAGCCACTCAATGGCGAACCCTCAAATGGAGCTAATGGGTACGTCGACAAGAAATTAACTGCCAATCAATTTTTAGTTCGTGTTCATGGTCGCAATAGTGAGTCTTATCAAGATTTGAGAGTTAAACTAGTCAAGCGCGCTTCAGAATTGTGCTCAGGCTCATTCGTGCTTTCTAACTATACAAAAAAGCAAGGATTCGTCGTTCATGCAAAAAGGGTTCACTGGCCATACGTTGATGCCCACCTAGAGTGCACTGAGGAAGCAATCGATCAGTCGATCTTATTTGAGAATGATGCATAAACACTGTAGTCACTTGCTAGCGCCCGTTGGGTATTAGCTAACACAAGGAAACATGGTGAGAGTCGTTATATTTGCTGCAATAAATATGTTTTCTCTATCGGTCGTTGGCGCTCAGCTTGAACATCCAATAGAAGTTAGGTGGTTGGAAAGTACTGCAACGATATCTAAAGTAAATACACCTCGAAAAATTATGATTAAAAATATCACTTTTTCGCTATCTATAAGCGCCGTAGTTAAGGAAGAACAAAAGTATTATGTGGCTTATCATTGCTCATCCGAAAAAGTTAATCAAAACGGAGAAGTCATGGGTTTATACGTAGGTGAAATAGATATTATTTCTATTTTTCAATCTAAGGCTGTAGCGATAGATTGTGGGTTTAATCACGTATTGGAGCTGTCGTTAGCTAACAAGCGCATTAAATCGCCATTTATACGGGAATCATTTGTCGAATGAACCCAGTACGTTTTTTTGTGAAAGAATTAACTAAGGCTAAATATAAGTATCTAAATAAAGCCATTATCGAAAACATCGACACAGATTTGTTTAATGAAATACTTGAACAGTTGCTAGGTAATGGTTGGGTAAAGCTCTATGAGTACGACGCAATCGATGCTTGGATAGATTTCGGAAAGGTAAAAATTAAAAAAGACAATACAACTCTCGTCTTTGAGTGGGACAACTACATGGAGGGCGTAATTACGGGGAATAAAAATGAAATCGAACAAGTTGCTAAACAGTTTAGCCTTCAATCAAACAGTGTTCCTAGCTATGTAAATGAAAGCACCTAATAGCCGCAAACTCCCTCCGATTTACGTTCACTGAAACAGTTCCAACAGCCCGCTTTTGACACTTTTCAGCCGAAATAACAAAAAAGGGACGCCACTGGCGTCCCTTTTCGCTTAACTCAAATCAGAGTCAACCTTATTTATTTACACCTGCAATCGCTTCTTTAGCCAACTGTGTAATGCGCGCCCAGTCGCCCGACTCAATAGCATCATCTGGGGCTAGCCACGAACCGCCCACGCATTTAACGTTATTAAGCGCTAAATAATCGTTGTAGTTGTTAGGGCCAATACCGCCTGTTGGGCAGAACGTTACATCAGGGAACGGACCGCTGATAGACTTAATCGCTTTAACACCGCCCGACGCTTCTGCAGGGAAGAATTTCATGTGCGTATAGCCGGCGTCTTTACCCTTCATAAGGTCAGATGTAGAAGAAATACCAGGGATAAGTGGAATCTCTGCATCCATACCCGCTTTAAGCAAATCGGCTGTCATACCAGGGCTAATGGCAAATTTCGCGCCGGCTTCAACAACGGCTTTTAGCTGCTGTGCGTTAGTTACCGTACCAGCACCAATAAGTGAGTCTGGTACTTCGTCTGCAATGCGCTTGATAACATCGATAGCCGCAGGCGTACGTAGCGTTACTTCCAGTACTTTAATACCACCTTCCATGAGCGCTTTCGCTAGAGGCACTGCTTTTTCAACATCATTGATTACCAGCACAGGTACAACTGGACCGGCTGCAAAAATTTCCTCTGGCGTATATTTCCATTTCGTAGTCATAGTTTAGCTCGCTGTATTTTGATTTAGATAAGCAGCTGCACCAAGAAGACCATGGTCAGGTTCTGCTATCAAATAGGTGGGGATATCTTTTACGTAGTGCTTCATTTGGCCTTT
>ENA-OWNT01000948-OWNT01000948.1-seawater-metagenome-genome-assembly--contig:-NODE-948-length-45729-cov-4.538969_pt1 | contig 45729 bp, 42 predicted proteins | sample MGYA00238136_ERZ651165 | MGnify/ENA primary metagenome ERZ651165 (study PRJEB26861, sample SAMN08777766) | seawater metagenome | isolation source: coastal seawater | place: USA: Florida | collected... | reverse complement strand
AAGATCACATCCGGGTTGAGTTCCTTCACCCCCGCCATCAGCGCGGCCCCAAGCCGGTCGCCCGACGGTTCGCCCGCAATGAGGAAGAGGCTCAGCGTCATGGCGCGGCCCAAAGCGCGATGCCGGACGCCTCGCAGGCCGTTTCCACTGCGCCCCGGTCCAGGATCAGCACCGTTTCGGCAGCGATCTCGATGCCGGACAGGCCGGCCTCCGCCGCCTTCATCACGGTCGCGGGGCCAATGACGGGTGTATCCATGCGCAGATCCTGCCCCGGCTTGGGCCGCTTGACCAGCACCCCGCCCGATCCCGGCAGCGACATGCCGACGAAGCGCAGCATCGCGTCGGTGCCTTGCAGGGTCTCGATCCCGATCACTTGACCCTTGGCTGCCACGGCCCCCTGCCCCACGTCCAGAGGCCCGAGCGCGTCCAGCACAGCGCGGGCGCGGGCCGCGTCGCGGGTCTGGGCCTCTGACGCTTCACCGCTGATCGAACCCGCAGCTGCCAGATCGGGGCGCAGGTCCAGCGCGCCAACCACGCGAAACCCCTGTTCTTCAAAAATCGTGGCAATCACCCGCAGCAGCGCGTCATCACCTTGCGCCATCGCGCCCGCAACGCGGGGCATCAGCGCCATGGTTTCGGGATCCATCAGCGAGGGATCAAAGGCCGGACGGCTAAGCGCCCCGGCAAAGGCCAGTTCTTCGACACCAGCCGCACGAAGGTCGGCAAAAAGCACCCCGAACCGTTCGAACCGCGCCAGAATGTCGGGGGCGTCCTGCGGGTCGCTCTCCACACCCGCCAGCCGCACGATATGGGCTGGCCCCGCCTGCAACAGCAGCCCCGGCAGCGCGCCTGCGCCAGCAATGATTGCCCGGCCCATCCGCTTACCTCGGGGTCAGGAAAGACCGATCGGTCTGACCCATGATGAAGTCAACGATCTGGGTGACATGAGGGGACCCGGGGTTGTCTTCGGACAGTCGCCGGGCGCGATCCATGAAGGTGCCCTCGCCCTGCGCCAATTGCTGAAAGGCGGCGCGCAGGGCGGTGATCTCGGCCCGGTCGACGCCCCGGCGTTTCAGCCCCACCAGGTTCAGCCCGTCCAGTTCGCCGCGCGGCCCCTGCACCAGACCATGGGGGATCACGTCATTCGTCACCATGGATAGCGCGCCGATAATGGCCCCCTTACCGATGCGCACCCATTGGTGGATGCCGCACAGCCCGCCGATGATCACGTCATCCTCGATCACGCAATGACCCGCAACGGCAGCAGAGTTCACCACGATCACCCGGTCCCCCACCTGCACGTCATGGGCAATGTGACAACCAGCCATGAACAACCCGTCATCGCCGATGCGCGTCACACCGCCGCCGCCTTCGGTGCCGCAGTTCATGGTCACATGTTCGCGGATGCGGTTACGCTGGCCGATGATCAGCCTCGTGTCTTCACCCTTGAATTTTAGATCCTGCGGGATTTCGCCAATCACGGCAAAGGAAAAGACGGTCGTGTCATCCCCGATCTCGGTCTGGCCTGTCACCACCACATGGGGTTTCAGCACCACGCCGCGCCCCAGCACGACATCGGACCCGACCACGCAAAACGGGCCGATCTGGCAATCGGGGCCGATGCTGGCACCCGGTTCGATCACGGCCGAGCTGTGAATCTCGGCACTGGCATCAATGGCCATCGGCGCTCTCCTAGGCGGGCAGGTCCATCATCGCGGTGAACTCGGCCTCGCAGGCCAGATCATCTTCAACCTCGGCGCGGCCCACGAATTTCCAGACTTTGCCGCCGGGTTTGCCACGGATGACCGAAACATGCAGTTCCAGTACATCGCCCGGCACCACCTTGCGGCGGAATTTCACCCCGTCGATACCCATGAAGTAGACCAGCATGTTCTTGTCCGCCAGATCGGCCGAGACACCGACCATGATTGCCGCAGCCTGCGCCATCGCCTCGATGATGGTGACACCGGGCATGATCGGCACGCCGGGGAAATGACCCTGAAAATGCGGCTCGTTCATGGTGACGTTCTTGATGCCCACGGCGCTTTGGAACGGCACGATATCGCGCACCTTGTCCACCAGAAGGAACGGGTAGCGATGCGGGATGATCCGCTGGATCAGGTCGATATCGGCGGTGGTGGGCGTGTCGGCCGTCATGAAACTGCGATCCTTCTTGTTTGGCGTCTTGGTGGTAGCAACTTGGGCCGGGGCCGACAAGGCACGCTTAGGGCGCGCCCGGGATCAGGCGGTCGAGGATCGGCTCTTCCCCGCCATCGCCAAGTTCGGTGTCGATCCGTTCCAGCGCCAGTTCGGTCACATCGCCCCCATCGGCCACATACAGCACCGCCCGGGAATCGAGCACTGCCGAGGCCCCGATATCGCGCAGCAGTCCGCGCAGGATCGGGGTTGTCAGTTCCACAAATAACTGTTGCGCGGCATCCGCCTGTGCGCTTAGCCGCCGCAAGACGTCTGATTGGGCTGCCCTAATCCCCTCGACACGGGTATCGAATTCCTCGGCCAGCGGGCGGAATTCCTCTTCACTTAGGATCGCGCGCTGCTGTGTCAGGGCCAGTTCCTCTTCCAGCAGCGCGGCCTCAAGCTCTCGGTTCTGGCGCGAAAGTTCTGCCGAGGCGGCCTCGATCTCCTCCTGAACGCGTTGACCGAACAGGGATTCTGCGAACAGACGTTCCTGGTTCAATATCACGATCGCCGGTCCATCCACCCGCCCGAAGGACAGCGGTTGCGCAAATGCGGAACTGGCCCCGATCAACAGGGCCAGTCCAATCAGAATAGAATGCAGGGGCCGACGCATGGCCGCGGATCAGAACCGGGCTTCGACGGTGAAGTCAAAGCTGCGGGTCTGGTCATAAGGCTGACTGTCCAGCACGTGGCTGAAGTTGAAGCGCAGCGGGCCGATCTGCGTATCCCAGAACAGCGAGAAACCGACCGACTGGCGTAGATGCATGTCATCGTCGACGATAGTACCGCCTTCACCGATCACGTCATCCAGCCCCCAGACAGACCCGATATCGTAGAACAGGCCGCCAGAGATGCCGTATTCTTCGGGCAGGCCAAGCGGGAAGGCCGTCTCGAACCGGGCCGAGAAGTAGTAGTTGCCGCCAAGCGCATCGGTGGTTGCGGCGGCATTGTCACGCGGACCCACACCGTTGCTTTCGAACCCGCGCAGCTGACGGGTGGACAGGGCGAAGCGGTCGGTGCGGCGGCTGTTGCCGGACAGCATATTCAGCGCCCCACCTTCGATGGTCGCACGCAGCGACACTTCCTCGCGCAGGATCGAAGTTTCCGCCACGACGGCAGCACTGGTACGGATATATTCCGAGTCGCCGCCAAGACCTGCGAATTCCTGACCGAAGCTGGCGCTGAAGCCCGCCTCGGGGTTCAGACCGGTGCCGATGGTGCTGAAGGAATAGGTGTAGCCAATGGCGCTGGTCAGACGACCGCCAGCTTCTCGCTCCAGGATATCGGACGAAGTGGTCGGCACATCGAAGATGCTGTCTTCCGACAGGCGGTAGGACAGGGCCAGACGGCTGTTTTCGCTTAGCGGGAACGACACGGACGGGCTGAACCCGATGTTCCGGGTGTTGTAGGTCGCGTTTTGCTGATTGGTGGTGGTGTAGTAGGCACTGATTCCAAGGCGCAGGTCCCGGCCCAGGAAGTAAGGCTCACTGAATGAGAAGTTGAAGCTGCGCGAATCTGCCGATGTGTCGACACCGAAGTTCACCGCCTGCCCACGACCCAGGAAGTTCTGTTCCGAGAAGGTGATGGCCAGGCCGACACCGGTATCGGTGGCATAGTTCACCCCAAAGCCAAGCGACCCGGTCGGCTGTTCCACCACATCGACATCAAGCACCACCTGATCGGGGGTCGAGCCGGGGCGTGCCTGAACCTGGGCATCCGAGAAGAACCCGAGGGCCCGGATACGTTCGGCGCTTTGGCGAATGCCGCGCGGATCCAGCGGATCGCCTTCCGCGCTGGTGAACTGGCGGCGGATCACTCGGTCAAGCGTGGTTGCGTTGCCTTCGATGTCGATCCGTTCGACGAACACCCGGTCGCCGCGCGAGATGACGAATTCAATGTCCAGGGTCAGATCGGCATCGTTGCGCGTCACACGCGGCTCGATCCGGATAAACCGCAGCCCCATGCTGGAGGCCAGGGTTTCCATACGGGTGATCGTGGTATCCACCAGGCGCGGCGAATAGGTCACGCCGGGACGGATGCGCACAGTGTCCTGGAAGGGGTCGGCATCTACGTTGGACAGCTCGCTGACGGTGGTGATTTCACCGAAGGAAAAGCTCTGCCCTTCACGGATGTTGAAGGTGATGAAATAGCCGTTGCGGTCGCGGGTCAGTTCTGACGTCACGCTTTGCACGGCAAAGTCGATATACCCGCGATCCCGGTAAAAATCGGTCAGCAACTGTTGGTCAAAGGCCACCCGGTCGGCCACGAAAGTATCGGACCGGATCAACCGCCGGAACAGGCCGGCCTGGGTGCTTTCCAGAACCCGGCGCAGACGCCGGTCGGAATAGGCGCGGTTGCCGACAAAGGCGATGCGCTCGGTTTCGACGACCCGGCCTTCGGTCACTTCAAACACCAGATCGACGCGGTTTTCATCCCTGCGGATAATCGCGGGGGTCACGGTGGCGGTCAGGCGCCCCTGAAGCCGGTACGCCTCGATGATCGCGGCGGCGTCCGTTTCGGCCTGCGACGGCGAATAGACGCGCCGTGGCTGCGAACTTACGACCGTCATCAGCACATCGTCTTCGATCTGGCGGTTGCCCTCGATATTGATGCGGTTGATCGTGGGGTATTCCTGAACGATGGCAACAAGACGCGATCCGCGCGGATCCAGTTCAACGCTTTCAAACAGGCCCGAATTCTGCAGTCGCTGATAGGCGTCGTTCAACTGTGCCGCAGACAGGGCTTCGCCCGGCTCGATGGCCAGGAAGGCCAGCACCGTTGCCGGATCGACACGGTCGTTTCCTTCGACCGCAAAAGAGGTGAACCGATAGGTCTGCGCGTTGGCTTCGCCGGGCATCAGAATCAGCCCTGCCATAACAACAGCAAGAACAGCGGCAAAACGCCTGAAAATTCCGGAAAATTCCGTTTTCACATCCATCGAATCCGCCCCGCCAAGTATCTTTGCACCCCGAAGCTCTACCGCGCGAGGGGGGGCTTGTCAAAACGCGTTAACCCACGGTGTGGGAGTATTTCCCGACCGTGGCACAAGATATACATTTAATGGGCGAAAACGCGCCTGCCATGGTCAACCGACCCGCTGGCGAACGGAGCACAGGGCCCTGTCCGGGCCCCGCTGCTTATTTGCGATCAGAGAGTAACCAGCCAACCGGCCACGGTCAGGGCGCCGACGATCATGACCGGCACCAGGAAGCGGTCGATATTAACCTCGACGAAAAAGCTGAAGCTGCGGTAGCTGTCGTTGATCATTCTCATTGGTCTTGCCTCGGTCTGCTTGCGGGCGGAGTGCCCCTTGCAGTCCCGAATCTGATCCTCAATTGGGGCGGGAATTTGGCGTGGCCTTGACGCTTTTGCGAATTGTTAAGCTTTGGCAGGTATTTACCTGCGACAGCCTGTCCCGCCCATCCCTTACGGGCAGAACAGGTCATTGGTCAGGGCAAACAGCATCAGAGACAGGATCAGCGTCAGCCCCACGGTCATGAAGATCCGCATCGCCTTGTCCGACGGCGGGCGGCCTGCCACGGCCTCGAACGCGTGGAACAACAGGTGGCCGCCATCCAGAACCGGGATCGGGAACAGGTTCAGCAGACCCACGGCGGTGGACAGGACCGCGACGAACCAGAAGAAGCTGTCCAAGCCCTGGCTGGCCGCCGCGCCAGAGGTTTCGGCGATGCCAATCGGGCCTTGCAGATTGCAGCTGGAAATCGCGCCCGTGATCATGTGCCACAGCCCCGACAGAGAGGTCTGGATCACATTCACAACCGTGGCCGCGCCGCCGGTGATCGCCGCGCCAAATCCCACGCGGGTGATCTCGGGGTCGAAGAACAACCCGCCGGTCACACCGATCAGCCAGCGGGTTTCAAAACCACCCTCGGGCGAGGGCAGATCCATCCGGCGTGGGGCCAGGGTGATGTCGATCACCTCACCATCGCGCCAGACCTCCAGCGCCAGATCCCCGCCCTGAGAGGCTTCGACCGCCGTGCGCAACTGTTCGAACGCATAGACCGGGTCGCCATTGATCGTGCGGATCACATCGCCGCGTTCCAGTCCCGCATCCATGGCAGCAGATCGCGGCGTGACGCTGTCCACCACCGGGATCAGCGGGAAATTGGCCTCAACGGTCATTGCCGCGCCGTCGCGGGTGATCTCATAGGTCAGCGCCGCGGCCGAGTCCAACGTCCGGCCGAGGGTGAAGACATCCGCGAGCGTTTCGACAGGTTCGCCAGCGATGGACGTGATCCGGTCACCCGGCTGCAAAAGCTGCATCTCGGCAGGCATCGGGCGCAGATCGCCCACGACCGGGTCGTCCGAAGCCTGACCGGACAGCATCATCACGCCTGCGAAAATCGCAATCGACAGGATAAAGTTAAAGACCGGCCCCGCAGCCACAGTGGCCGCCCGCGCCCATAATGGCGCGCCATGCATGGACCGGCGTCGTTCTTCCACGTCCAGGGCATCAACCGCCGCCGCATCCTTGCCGGAGGCCGCATTCGCATCGCCCAGAAACTTCACGTAGCCGCCAAAGGGCAGTGCGGCCAGTTGCCATTTGGTGCCGTGCCGGTCCACCCGGCTGGCCAGAACCGGCCCGAAACCAAGCGAAAACACCTCGGCATGGATGCCAGACCAACGCCCCACGATGTAATGCCCATATTCATGGATCGCGACGATGATCGACAGCGCCGCCACGAAGGCCAGAAGGGTAAAGGCAAAGCCACCGAAGGTGGGGATAAGGTCGGTCACGCGGTCTGCTCCTGTCTGGATCTGGCAAGGTCATCGGCCCGGATCCTTGTCAGATGGTCGGTTTGCAGCACTGTCTCAAGGCTGTCCATGGCATCGGTAAGGCGAATTTCGCGCGACATCGCGTCAAGCGTCGCTTCAACCAGCCCCGCCATGTCGGTAAACCGGATACGCCCGGCGATGAAATAATCGAGCGCCACCTCTTTGGCGGCGTTGAACACGGCCCCTGCCCCGCCGCCCGTCGCCATGACCTGCCGCGCCAGCCGCAGCGCCGGAAAGCGGGCCTCGTCTGCCGGGCGAAAATCGAGCGTGGCGACCTGCGCCAGGTCGATCCGGTCCACCGGCAAGTCGCGCCGTTCGGGCCAATGCAGCGCATAGCCGATGGCATGGCGCATATCGGGCGCGCCCAGATGCGCCATCAGCGCGCCGTCAGCGAACCCCACAAGCGCGTGAACAATGCTTTGCGGGTGAATGACGGTGTCGATCTTGTCGGGCGCGATGCCGAAGAACTCGCGCGTTTCGATCAGCTCCAACGCCTTGTTGAACATCGAGGCGCTGTCGATGGTAATCCGCTGGCCCATGTCCCAGTTGGGATGCGCGCAGGCATCCGTGACGGTGGCCTGCGCGAGCCGTTCCAGCGGCCAGTCGCGCAGCGCGCCGCCCGATGCGGTGATGATCACCCGCTCAACGGCGGCCATGTCCTCGCCCACCAGGGCCTGAAACACGGCGGAATGTTCGCTATCCACCGGCAAGATACGCGCGCCATGGGCCCGCGCTTCAGCCATCAGCAGCGGCCCCGCGGTCACAAGGCTTTCCTTGTTGGCCAGCGCCAAGGTGCGTCCGTGGCGCAGGGCATGAAACCCCGGTGCCAGCCCCGCCGCACCGACAATTGCGGACATGATCCAGTCGGCGGGACGGTCGGCGGCTTCGATCAGCGCCTCGGACCCGGCAGCCACGGTGATGCCAGTCCCAGACAAGGCCTCTCGCAATGCGGGCAGGCAGTCGTCAAAGCAGGTGACGGCAATCTCGGCGTTGAATTCGCGCGCATCAGCGGCCAGTTGCGCCACATTGCGCCCGCCTGTCAGCGCCACGACGCGATAGCCCCCCCGGTCACGCCGAATAAGGTCGAGCGTGCTTTGCCCGATTGATCCGGTGGCCCCGAAGATGCTGACCGATCTGCTCACATCAACAGGCCCCCGACCGTGGCCATGGCCAGCGTTGCAATCGCGCCCGCGCCGGTCATGCCATCGAACCGGTCCAGAACGCCGCCGTGGCCGGGAATGAGGTTGGAGGCATCCTTGACGCCCACGTGCCGCTTGATCGCGCTTTCCACCACGTCGCCCATTTGTGATGCCAGCGACAGAAGCGGCGCAATGAGCAGGACCATCACGGGTTCAAACCCAAGCAGACCCCAGGCCACCGCCGCCGAAGCGACCCAACCCGCGATGGTGCCGGACCATGTCTTTTTGGGGCTGACCTGCGGCCAGAATTTCGGCCCGCCAATGATGCGCCCCGCGAAATAGCCCGCGATATCGGTCGCCACCACGACGCCCACCACAAAGGCCACGAAGATCAGCCCATACATGATGCGCAGATAGAACAGCCCGGCCACGGCAAACAGGAAAATCATGCCATAGAGGACAAAAATCCAGCGGTTTTGCGCCTCGACATTCTGCACCCCGCCCCAGATGGCCAGCCCCAGGAACGGGACGATCCACGGGGTAAGGTAGATCGACTCAAGAAACCCCTGGCCGCTGGCGAAGGCAAATATCTGGGCAAAACAGGTGGCCAGGATCGCAGACGCCGCCAGCCCGCCAGCCCGGATCGGGGTGTCGCCGCCAAGCAGGCGGTGCAATTCCCAGATCCCGAATCCGCCAAGGGCGACAAGACCAAGCAACAGCGGGTAGCCACCCACATAGATCAGCCCGAAGCCGACCGCCGCCAGCACCACACCTGAGGCCACGCGCGGCCCCAGATCACCCCATTTGCCCGCCCCGCTCATGCCTTTACAGCACCGAAACGGCGGTCGCGCTGACCATAGCGGGCCAGGACCTTGGCGAACTCCTCTGCCGAGAAATCGGGCCAGAGCGTGTCGATGAATTCATACTCCGCATAGGCCGACTGCCAGAGCAGAAAATTGGAAATCCGCGCTTCTCCGCTGGTGCGGATCACCAGATCGGGGTCAGGCAGATAACAGGTATCCAGGTAACGCGGCAGGGTTTCGCCATCCACGTCTTCGGGGTTCAGCTTGCCTGCTGCCACATCCTGCGCCAGCCGCTTGGTGGCGCGCGCCACTTCGTCCCGGCCGCCGTAGTTCAGCGCGATGGTCAGGTTCACGTCGCCATTATTCGCGGTCAGCAGTTCCAGATTGTCCATCATGTCCTGCAAACGCGGCTCTAACCGGACCCGATCGCCGATGAAGCGAACCCGCACGTCTCGCTCATGCAGTTCCTGCGCCTTGGCGCTGATGAACCGCTTGAACAACCGCATCAGGCCGGCCACTTCGGTTTGGGTTCGTTTCCAGTTTTCAGTCGAAAAGGCAAAGATCGTCAGATACTTGACGCCAAGCGGCGTGCAGGCTTCGACGATCTCCTGAACCCGGCGGGCCCCGGCGTGGTGGCCCACCAGACGCGGACGCCCGCGCAGTTTGGCCCATCTGCCATTGCCATCCATAATGATCGCCACATGACGCGGGGTATTGCTGGACTGGTCCTTCGGGGCCATCGGCCTTCCCCACTGGGCGATCACACAGGTCCTCAGACCTGCATGATCTCTTCCTGTTTCGTCGCCAGAGAGGCATCCACCTTGGCGATATGGGTATCGGTGAGGTCTTGCACCTCGCTTTCCCACAGCTTCTGGTCGTCCTCGGACATGCCGTCGGCCTTGGCCTTCTTGATCTGATCCATCCCGTCGCGGCGCACATTGCGGATCGCGACGCGGGCATGTTCGGCATAGTTCCCGGCCACCTTGGTCAGTTCCCGGCGGCGTTCCTCGTTCAATTCCGGGATCGGCAGCATGATGATGGTGCCGTTCATCTGCGGATTGATCCCAAGGCCGCTTTCACGAATAGCCTTTTCCACCTTGTTCACCATCGACTTGTCCCAGACATTGATGGTGACCATGCGTGGTTCGGGCACGTTCACGGTGCCCACCTGATTGATCGGGGTCATCTGGCCATAAGCCTCGACCTGCACCGGGTCCAGCATCGAGGACGAGGCCCGGCCCGTGCGCAGCGATGCAAACTCCGTTCTCAAAGACGCCAAAGCGCCATCCATACGGCGCTGCAGATCGTCCAGATCAATCTCGATATCGTCCTCGGACATGCCCGTTACTCCGTCAGGTCTTGGTCGTTTCAGTGGCTTCTACCGCGTTCACTGCACCTTTGTATAGGTGCCTTCCCCGGCCAAAATGCCTTTGAAGCCGCCCGGCTCATCCAGGCTGAAGACAATGATCGGCATGTCATTCTCGCGTGCCAGCGCAATGGCCGAGGCATCCATGACCCCCAGATGCTGTGCCAACACGTCATCATAGGAAATCATATCATAGCGTTCGGCGTCGTCGTATTTCACCGGATCTTTGTCATAGACCCCGTCCACCTTGGTGCCCTTGAAGATCGCCTGGCAGTTCATCTCATTGGCACGCAGCGTCGCGGCGGTGTCGGTGGTGAAATACGGGTTGCCGGTGCCGGCGGCAAAGATCACCACGCGCTTTTTTTCCAGATGGCGCACGGCGCGGCGGCGGATGTAAGGCTCGCACACCTGATCCATGGGAATGGCGCTGATCACGCGGGTGTGGATGCCCAGCTTTTCCAGCGCACCCTGCATGGCCAGCGCGTTCATCACGGTGGCCAGCATCCCCATATAGTCGGCCGTGGCCCGCTCCATCCCCTGGGCACTGCCCTGCAACCCCCGGAAGATGTTGCCGCCGCCGATCACCATACAGATCTCGACCCCCATGGAATGTACCGACTGCACTTCGCGCGCGATCCGTTCGACGGTCGGCGGGTGCAGCCCATACCCCTGATCGCCCATCAAAGCCTCACCCGAAATTTTCAGCATGACGCGGGAATAGGCGGGGGCGGACGCGGTGTCGGAGGGCATTGGGTATCCTTGAATGGCGATGGCATGGCGGGCGCTGAGCGCGCCTCCAGTTCGGGGCGCTTTGCGACCGGGGGTAACATGGCCTAAATAGCAGGCAGGTTCAACGGGCAATCCGGCAAGGAATGAAATGGGTCAACTACTTCAATATCGGGCCGTATCCCATTGATAGATATAAATTCACTTTCCGTTGAGACGCCGATTCTGATTGCCGGTCCGACCGCGTCGGGTAAAACCGCGCTGGCACTGGAAATCGCCGCGCGACAGGGCGGGCGTATCGTGAACGCCGATGCGTTGCAGGTCTATGATGGCTGGCGGGTGCTGACCGCGCGGCCCACGCCAGAGGAAGAAGCCGCCGCGCCCCACGCCCTGTTTGGCCATGTCCCGTTCGATGCGGACTATTCCACCGGCCACTGGCTGCGCGATGTGCGGCCGCTGCTGACCGGCGGGTTGCGGCCGATCATCGTGGGGGGAACCGGGTTGAACTTTGCCGCGCTGACCGAGGGTCTGGCCGACATCCCCGTGACCCCGCCCGAGATCCGGGCCGAAGCCGATGCGCTGGACCCGGCCGACATGCTGGCCACGCTCGACCGAGAGGATCCGGTGATCGCCGCCCGCATCGACCGGCAGAACCCGATGCGCATCCAGCGGGCCTGGGAAGTGCTGCGCGCCACCGGGCGGCCCTTGTCCGAGTGGCAGGCCGCGACACCCGCCCCCGCCCTGCCCCTGTCCGCCGCCCAACCCCTGCTGCTGGACGCGGATCGCGATTGGCTGGCAGCGCGTATCGAACGCCGGTTCGATCTGATGCTGGAAGGCGGCGCGCTGGATGAGGCCCGCGCGCTGGAACCCGTCTGGCATCGCGCCGCCGGGGTGCGCAAAGCCATCGGCGGGCCGGAACTGATTGCGGTGATCCGGGGCGAACTGACCCTGGACGCCGCCCGAGAGGCCGCGATCATCGGCAGCCGCCAGTATGCCAAGCGGCAGCGCACCTGGTTCCGGGCACGGATGGGCAATTGGCGGGTCTTGTCCCTGCCCTGACAGGCGCGGCACAATATTTACGCTTTGGTCACTTTCCTTACCGCGCCCTTGCCCCTAGGCTCCGCCCCTATGTCACAGGTCTATCGCGTCACATCGCTGGCCAAACTGCGCAGCGCCGCCCCCTGGCGCCACGCCACGCTGCATTCCTATCCGCGCCCGCAGCTATACTGGTTCACGCGCGGTCAGGGGCGGTTTTCCATCGGGGCGGTGACCCGGGGCTACGGGCCCAACACGGCCGTGTTCATCCCGGCCAGCACCATGATGTCGTTGGAACTGTCCGGCCAGGTGCAGGGCGAGGTTCTGGACCTGCCGCTTGATCCCACGCTGAACCTGCCCACAGTGCCGTTTCACATCCGTGTCACCAGCGTCGAGGCGCAATCGCAGTTTTCCGGCTATATCGACAAGATCGAACAGGAAATCGCAGCCCATGCCGTGGCCCGCGACGAAGCCCTGCGCGCCCATGGGCTGCTGGTCTCGGTCTGGATCGCCCGGCAACTGGCCGTCCATGACGGCACCATCCTGCGGGATCGGACCCATGTTCTGGCCGAGAAATACGCGGCCCTTGTGGAACGCGGCTTTCGCACCGGACGCGGCGTGGCCGATTATGCCGAACAGCTTGGGGTCACGCCGACGCATCTTTCGCGGATCTGCCGCGATGCTTCGGGGCGTCCGGCGCTGGCGATCCTGCAGGAACGGATCGTGCATGAAGCCTGCCGGATGCTGGTCGATTCAGACATGGCCGCCCGCGATATCGCCACTGAACTTGGCTTTTCTTCGGCCGCCTATTTCACCCGCGCCTTCTCGAAACTGACCGGGCGAACCCCGTCAGAGTTCCGCAGACTCGCCCCGGCGCAGCAGATTCTGCAGGCGGGCTGATGCCGTGACCAAGTCCCCCTGCTGGCACAGGCGGATTCGGCCAGGCGACGGGCATGTCGCTTTTGGGCTATACTGACGTCGCAAAATGACAAAAAAAGACCTGCCGACACCATTGACGCATAGGTTCGATTGGTGCGGTAATGATCCATGTACCTCACCTGCGCGGCCAGCTGCTCTCTGGCATGTGGATGAGCCTAGAATAAAAATGTGTGTCACAGGGAGACGACAATGACGCAACACTCCAACTCCTTCCTCAAATCGCATCCAGCAGCGGAAATGTATGCGGAGGAATACAAAGGCGGTCAGTTGAGCCGGCGTGAGTTCCTCACCCGCTCCACCGCGCTTGGCGTTACCGCCGCCGCTGCCTATTCGATGATCGGCCTCAAGCCCGCCGAGGCGGCTGGCCATATGGTGACGCCCAACATGGGCGGCACCCTGCGCATTCAGACCCGCGTGGACCAGGGCAAGGACCCCCGGACCTATGACTGGTCAGAGATGGGCAACCTGAGCCGCGGCATCGTCGAGTATCTCGTCGAATACAACCGCGACGGGTCGTTCTCGGGCGTTCTGCTGGAAAGCTGGGAAGCCAATGCCGACGCCACCCAGTACACCCTGAACGTCCGTCAGGGCGTGATGTGGAACAATGGCGACGAATTCACCGCCGAAGACGTTGCCGCCAATTTCCGCGGCTGGTGTGACGCAACCGTTGAAGGCAACTCGATGTCCACGCGCATGGGCGGGCTTGTTGATCCTGACACGCAGCAGGCCCGTGAAGGCGCAATCGAAGTGGTCGACAGCCACACCGTGCGTCTGAACCTGCCCACAGCCGATATCACCATCATCCCCGGTATCGCGGACTATCCGTCGGCCGTGCAGCACCGCGATCTGATCGGCAGCGATCCGTTGGATCACGGCGTGGGCACCGGTGCCTACATGCTGGAAAGCCACGAGGTTGGCGTATCCGCCGTTCTGGTGCGCAACCCCGATCACACCTATTGGCGCGACACCTATCTCGACCGGATCGAAATGGTCGATCTTGGCGCCGACCCCGCGGCCTGGGTGGCCGGTGCGGAAGCCGGTGAATTCGACATGACCTATGAGTCGACCGGCGAATTCATCGACATCTTCGATGCCATCGGCTGGGAACAGACCAGCGCCACCACGGCGGCGACCCTGGTGATCCGCATGAACCAGGACAACCCGCCCTATGACAACCCGGATGTGCGCCGCGCGGTCAACATGGCGGTGGATCCCTCCGTGATCCTGGAACTGGGGTATAATGGCCGCGGCACCACCGCGGAAAACCACCATGTCTGCCCGATCCACCCCGAATACGCGGAACTGCCGGCCCAGACCGTCGATAAGGACGCAGCCCTGGCGCTGCTGACCGAGGCCGGTCATGCCGATCACGTGTTCGAGATCGTGTCGCTGGATGGCGGGTTCGAGCGGGATTCCACCGATGCCCTGGCCGCGCAGCTGCGCGACGCGGGCTTCAACGTTGACCGGACCGTGATCCCCGGCTCGACCTTCTGGAACGATTGGGCGGTCTATCCGTTCAGCTCCACCACATGGAACAACCGTGAACTGGGCGTCATGGTTCTGAACCTGGCCTATAAGTCCGGTGTGCCGTGGAACGAAACCGCCTTCTCGAACGCCGAATTCGATACGCTGCTGGAACAGGCCAATGGCATTCAGGACGCGGATGAACGCCGCGTGGTGATGGAGCGGATCGAACAGATCATGCAGGAAGAGGCCGTGATCAACCAGTCCTACTGGCGCGCCCTGTATCGTCACACCGTCCCCGGTGTGGTGAACGCCCAAATGCATCCCAAGTTCGAGATCAACGTTCACTATCTCGGTTGGGCCTAAGACAAGGGGGCGGCGCCGGTCTGGTGCCGCCCTTTTTGCCTCTAGCGACTGGCCCGTAAGACAACCGGCCACTCCCCCTAACGGTTCATAAAGAAACCGGCCAAGCCGCCATGTGCGGCACCAGCGACAGGGAAAACCATGGGACTCTTCATACTGCGCCGCTTAGGCGTCATGCTCCTGACCGCGCTCTGCCTCACATTCGTGGTCTTCTTTCTCACCAATCTCGGCCCCAATCTCGAAAAACTGGCCAAGACCCAGGGCAATTCGCGGATGTCGGATGCCGAGGTTTCGCAATGGCTGGAGAACCGTGGATACACCCGCCCGCTGCTGGTGCGCTACGGTGAGTGGTTAGGCGTTGCACCCGGTTGGACCCGAGTGGACGCCGATGGCGACATCACCGGTCGCTGCATTGATTTCGGCATGGATCCGGCAGAAGCGCCCACCTTCTGCGGTGTGCTGCAGGGCGATTTCGGCTTTTCCACGGTGTCCGACAACGAGGTGTCCAACGTGATCGGCGGGCGCCTGGTCCTGACCGGGTGGCTGATGATGATCTCGTTCGCGGTCATGGTGCCGGCGGCGCTGATTGTCGGTATCCTTGCCGGAATGAAAGAGGGCAGCCGACTGGACCGAACCCTGTCCACATTCTCAATCGCCTCAACCGCCACGCCCGAATATGTGTCGGGGGTGATCTTCATCATCCTGTTCGCCTCGTCCACCGCTGGCCTGTCCCCATGGCTGGCCGCCAATGGCTGGATCGACGGGCGAACCTGGTTCCTCGGCTCCTCGCGATCTGCGATGGAGGATATCACCTTCTGGAACTTCACCCTGCCGGTGATGACCATCGCCCTGTACGGCATGGGCTATATCGCCCGCATGACCCGCGCCTCGATGGCCGAGGTGATGACGGCGCAATATATCCGAACCGCGCGCCTGAAAGGCGTCAGCTTCCGCAATATCGTGTTGAAACACGCGCTCAGGAACGCGCTGATCGCGCCCTTCACCGTCATCATGTTGCAGATCCCATGGCTGCTGACCGGTGTCGTGATTGTTGAGACGCTGTTCAACTATAACGGCTTTGGCTGGACGCTGGTGCAGGCGGCCTCGAACAACGATATCGAGATGCTGCTAAGCTGTTCGATCGTGGCCGTCTTCGTGGTTCTGCTGACGCAGCTGATTTCCGATATCGGCTATGTCTACCTGAACCCCCGCATCCGCATTTCGTAAGGGAGACCCGAGCAATGGAACAGCTTACCTGGTCCGGGTCGCTTGGCCCCTACCTCAACCCCGTCATGCTTGGTGCCGTCGTAGTTTTTGCAACCGCTGTCGTGCTGAATATCGGCATGTCCCTGGTCGGGATGCGTCAGGCCGATCCGATCGTGAACCCCGACCACACCATCAGCTATCGGATGGGACCGGTCGATTTTGCCCTGGCGGCAATGAAATATGCTGTCTTCGTGGTGCTGGCCGCGGCCGTTCTGTTCATTATCGGCGGCATCGTACAGCCCAGTTTCGAAGCCAAGGGAATTATCGGCGGCGTCGGTGCCCAGTTCCTGCCGGTCTGGATCGCCCTGATCGCCACTTTCGTGCTGTCGATCCGCTTCAAGCGGCGGCTTGGCCTCTATGGCAAACTGTTCGACAATCTGGTGGGCATGATCGGCTTCGGTCTGGTGATGTTCTGGATCTTCACCGCAATTTTCGCGCCGATGATTGCCACGCATGGGGCCATCGACGTGATCTCATCGCTGCGCAACGACATTCCCGGCACGCCGGTGCCCGATGCTGCGGCTGACGGGTTGTTTCCCTACTACTTGCTTGGCGGCGATGCGCTTGGGCGTGACGTGTTCAGCCGAATGGTGATGGGTGCGCGCGAAGTGCTGACCATCGCGCCCTTTGCCACGCTTTTTGCTTTCATGGTGGGGATCACACTTGGCCTGCCCGCAGGCTACATGGGCGGGCGGTTCGACACGCTGATCACCTTTATCGCCAACCTGGTGCTGGCCTTCCCGGTGATCTTGTTGTTTTACCTTCTGGTCACGCCGGAAATCGTCGAGGCCGGTGTGCCGGTCTATATGGCGGCGGTGCTGTTCATCCTGCCGGTGATTTTCGTCTGGGTGCTGCTCTATTCGCGCTACCGGTCACAGCCAAGCGTGATCAAATGGGTGGCGGTGCCTGTCACCGGGCTCCTGTTGCTGATCTATCTGGGCACGGTGTTCCGCTTTGACCCGTTCGTGTGGTTGGCAACCTCGTTCATCGGCTACCTCAATCAGGGCAACCCGGTCTCGGAATGGATGTCTACAACCCGCGAGGCTTATGAACCGCTGATCGGCATTCCGATCGACGGCAACCTGCTGATCGTGTTCGTGTCCGTGGTCTTCGTGAACAGCCCCACCGTCTTTCGGATCGTCCGGGGCCTGGTACTGGATATCAAGACACGGGACTATGTGGCCGCGGCACAGACCCGGGGCGAAGGGCCCTGGTACATCATGCTGTGGGAGATTCTGCCCAATGCGCGCGGGCCGCTGATCGTCGATTTCTGCCTGCGGATCGGCTATACGACGATCCTGTTGGGAACCTTGGGGTTCTTTGGCCTCGGGGTTGATCCTGAAAGCCCGAACTGGGGCTCGACGATCAACGAGGGCCGCCGCCTGCTGACGGTCTATGCCCATCCGCCGCTACCCCCCGCCCTTGCGCTGATGAGCCTTGTGCTTGGCCTGAACCTGTTGGCCGATGGCCTGCGTGAAGAAAGCCTGAAGGACTGAGCCCATGAAGAATTTTTCAGAAAATTCTTCCGCCCGAAAAATCTTCCCAAAGATTTTTCCGTCCCCCTTCCCGGAAGGAGTCGACAGATGACCGAGACTTATGACGGACCGATCCTGGAGATCGAGAACCTCTCTATCAGCTTCTTCACGCGCCTGCGCGAGATCCCGGCGGTGATGGATTTTTCCTGCACGGTGATGCCGGGCGAGGCCATGGGCCTTGTGGGCGAATCCGGCTGCGGGAAATCCACCGTGGCGCTTGGGGTCATGCAGGACCTTGGCGTGAACGGGCGCATCGTCGGCGGGTCAATCAAGTTCAAGGGCCGCAACCTGAACGAGATGTCGATGGAGGAGCTGGCCAAGATCCGTGGCAAAGAGATTGCCATGATCTATCAGGAACCGATGGCATCGCTGAACCCGGCGATGAAGATCGGCAAGCAGCTGATGGAAGTGCCGATGATCCACGAAGGCGTGTCGGCCAGCGAGGCCTATCAACGCGCCCTGGAAGTGGTGACAGATGTGCGTCTGCCCGACCCCGAGCGGATGCTCGATTCCTATCCGCACCAGTTGTCGGGCGGGCAGCAGCAGCGGATCGTGATCGCCCTGGCGCTGATGGCGAACCCGTCGCTGCTGATCCTTGATGAACCCACCACCGCACTTGACGTGACGGTCGAGGCGGCGGTGGTCGAGATCGTCAAGGAACTGGGTAAGAAATACGGCACCTCGATGCTGTTCATCAGCCACAACCTTGGCCTGATCCTGGAAACCTGCGACCGGCTTTGCGTGATGTATTCGGGGGAAGCGGTGGAAACCGGATCCATCCAGGACGTGTTCGACAGGATGCGCCACCCCTATACGCAGGCGTTGTTTCGGTCGATTCCGCTACCCGGGGCCGACAAGAACAGCCGCCCGCTGGTGGCCATTCCCGGTAACTTCCCCCTGCCCCATGAACGGCCCAATGGCTGCAATTTCGGGCCCCGCTGCGATTACTTCGAAGCCGGACGCTGCGATGCGACCGACATCCGTATGGACGGCATCACCGGCGATGATCGGCACGACAGCCGCTGCCTGAAATTCCGCGAAATCGACTGGGATGCCCCGATCGCCGCGGCTGTGCAGACCGAGAAGGCGGAAATCGGCGATGTCGTCATCAAGGTCGACAACCTCAAGAAATATTACGAGGTCGCCGCCAGTGCCCTGTTCAGCCATGGCGAACGCAAGGTGGTCAAGGCCAATGAGACGCTCAGTTTCGAGGCCCGGGAATCCGAGACCCTCGCGATTGTGGGCGAATCCGGCTGTGGCAAGTCCACGCTGGCCAAGGTGCTGATGGGCCTGGAAACCGCGACCGACGGCCATGTTGTGCTGGACAACAAGGGGATCGAGGCGGTGCCGATTGAAGAACGCGACACCAAGACGGTATCCTCGATCCAGATGGTGTTCCAGAACCCGTTCGACACGCTGAACCCGTCCATGACCGTGGGGCGGCAGATCATTCGGGCGCTGGAGATCTTCAAGATCGGCAATAACGAGGCCGAGCGGCGCCAGCGGATGCTGGAACTGCTCGATCTGGTGAAACTGCCCCGCGCCTTCGCGGACCGGATGCCGCGCCAGTTGTCTGGCGGGCAGAAACAGCGCGTCGGGATCGCGCGGGCCTTTGCGGGCGACGCGCGGATCGTGGTGGCCGATGAACCTGTCTCGGCGCTTGACGTGTCGGTGCAGGCGGCGGTGACCGATCTGCTGATGGAGATTCAGCGCGAACAGAAGACGACGCTGCTGTTCATCAGCCACGATCTGTCGATTGTCCGCTACCTGTCGGACCGGGTGATGGTGATGTATCTGGGCCATGTGGTGGAAATCGGCAGCACCGATCAGGTCTTCAGCCCGCCCTACCACCCCTATACCGAGGCGCTGCTGTCAGCTGTTCCCATTGCCGATACCTCGGTCGAGAAGGAACATATCGTTCTGGAAGGCGACATTCCCTCGGCCATGAACCCACCGTCGGGCTGCCCGTTCCAGACGCGCTGCCGGTGGAAAAAGGACGTGCCGGGCGGGATCTGTGAAGTTGACGTGCCGCCGATGAAGACACTGGACGACGGGCATCAGATCAAGTGCCATCTGGCTGACGACATCCTTGCAAGGATGCAGCCTGTCATCAAGATCGCGGCTGAATAACAGCTTACAACCAGTTGAAAAGAAAAAGGAACGGCCCCACATGTGGGCCGTTTCTGAGCCTGCCCCCCTGTCAGCTCTACAAGAAATGGCTGTTGAACGCGTTGCGAGAGCTGGTTCGGTTGCCGCTGTCATAATCCCCGCTGGCCGTGAAAAAAGGGGGCCCGAAGGCCCCCTTGAGTCTCGCTGTTCAGGCTCACTATTTATACCGCCCGAGTGTTTTCTGCCTGCGGCCTGAACCGCGTCAGGGGCGAGCGCACCCGCCCCGTGTTTCAGAACCCGCGCCGGGGCAATTGGCCCGGGTCCCGATCGTGTTGCGCGCCGGAAAACTCTTCGAAGAGTTTTCACAAGGCCCTTCGAAGGGCCTTCCGTCGAGATAGCTTCAAGTGTCGGGGGAAAACGATGTCGGGCGGAACATCCCCCGATGCCGACGCGCAGTGTCAATGGGCTGACTGGGTTCCGGCCTGGCAACATAGGGAAACAGTCGACAATCCCTTATAAAAACGATTTTTATCGTTGATCACCCTATGGATTCAGCAAGCCTATTCCCGCCCAGATAACTGGAATCTGACGTTCCGATAGCGCTGTCGGGTATCAGTCTTGGCCACCGTTCAGGCAGTGTTCGACGCCGCCTTCGATATGCCTGCGCAAAATGGCCTCGCCGCGGGTTGTGTCACGGGCCAGGGCGGCCTCCAGCAGCTGCCGGTGTTCGGCGGCAGCCGTATCGCCCCGGAAGGACAGAAACCGCATCTGATAGCGCAGATACTTGTCGAATACCGTCGCATGGACGGCCAGCAGCTCGGGCGACTCGCAGGCCCGGATCAGGGCCTGGTGAAATACCCAATCATGCTGCTTCCACGCTTCGCGGGCCGTGGAATCGCCAGTTTTCATGCGCTCTTCCATGCGATGCAGCTTGTGGTGGGCCGCGATAATACTGGCCTCCCATTCCGTATCTCCCTTCTGAAAGGACAGGCGCAGCGCGTGGCATTCCAGCAGGATGCGCAATTCGGCAATCTCGCGCAGGCCCGCCTCGGACATGGCGGCGACGTAGAAGCCGCGCTGCCCTTCGCCGGTTGCGAAGCCTTCGGACACCAGGCGCACCAGCCGTTCGCGCAAAGCGGAAACAGAGGTGCCATAGCGCGCCGCCAGTGGCGTCAGCCGCAGGCGTTCCCCGGCGGGCAGTCGCCCGAAAATGATGTCACGGCGAAGCGCGTGGTAGACATCTTCATCGGCGGTTGGGCTATGGTGAAGGTCCTGCATCGGGGTCCCTGATCTGACCGGCAGCGTCTTAGGTGCGCAAACCGGGCCTGCAATTAGGCTATGCCTGTCATATCTTATTTTCAACAGGCTTGCAAAAAATCGATTTTTCTGCCACTTCTCAGCCAAGAAAGGACGATTTCCGCCCGTGCACCCCGCCCCAACCCAGAATGCCCCACGCCCGCGAGAGGTGGCCAAGAAAACCCGCGCCAGCCGGGTGGCAGAAGACTTGCGCGGCTCAATCCTGAGCGGTCGGGATGCGCCGGGTTCCAAGGTCAATCTCGATCATATGCGCGCGCGTTTCGGTGTGTCGCTGTCACCGATGCGCGAAGCGATCTCGCGCCTGGTGGCCGATGGTCTGGTGCAGTTCGAGGATCAGCGCGGTTATCGCATCGCGCCTGTGTCGCGGGCAAACCTGGCCGAGGTGACGCGCCTGCGTGCCGATCTGGAATCGCTGGCCCTGCGCCATGCCATCGCCGCCGCGTCGATCGAGTGGGAGGCGGATCTGCTGGCCGCGCTGCACCGCAGCCGCCGCGAGACCCACAGCGATATAGACGCCGCCTGCGGGGCTTTCCACGCTGCGCTGACCGCAGGCTGCCCCCTGCCGATGCTGGGGCGTTACTGCGCGACCCTGCGGGCCCTGCATCTGCGCTATGGCAACCTGCTGGATTATTCCGATGCCGCCCGCGATTTCGCGGCGGAACATGCCACTATTGCCGAAGCCGCCATCGCCCGCAATGCGGAACTCGCGCCCGCGCTATTGAAACAGGACATCGAACGCACCGGTCGCCGCATGGCCGCGCTGATGCCCGCCGATCCACCGGACCCGCAAAGGACCGCCACATGACCAAGACGATCTATATTCTGAACGGCCCCAACCTGAACCTTCTGGGCAAACGTCAGCCCGAGATCTACGGGCATGACACGCTGGAGGATGTGGCGCGCCGCTGTGCCGCCGTCGCGGCGGAATTCGGATATGGGACCGACCTGCGCCAGTCCAACCACGAAGGCGAGCTCATCGACTGGATTCACGAGGCGCGCGAAAAAGCCGCCGCTATCGTCATCAACCCCGCCGCCTACACCCATACGTCGGTGGCCATTCTCGATGCGCTGAACACCTTCGTGGGCCCGGTGGTCGAGGTCCATATCAGCCAGATCCACAAGCGCGAGAGCTTTCGCCACCATTCCTATGCCAGTCACCGGTCCGATGCGGTGATGGCGGGCTTTGGCGTGAATGGCTATGCGCTGGCGATCCGGCATCTGGGCCAGACGCTGACCGCATAACGGCCTCGCCCGCCCCCTCGTGCCCGTGGACTGCGCCTAGCGTTCGCCGCGCCGGTAGGGGGTCATCAGTGCCGCGGGCACCTCGGCGCGCCGGGCGACAAGGATCAGCGCGACGATGGACAGCACATAGGGTGCCATCAGGAACAGCTGATAGGGCACGCCCTCGACCACCGTTTGCAGGCGTAGCTGATAGGCGTCGAAAAAGGCAAACAGCAGCGCGCCGATCAGCGCCTTGCCCGGCCGCCAGCTGGCAAAAACCACCAGCGCGATGCAGATCCAGCCGCGCCCCTGCACCATGCCGGGGAAGAAGCTGTTGAAGGCCGCCGTGGTCAGGAAGGCCCCGCCAACCGCCATCAGGGCAGACCCCGCCACCACCGCGCCAATGCGGATGCGGATCGGGTTCAGCCCCTGCGCCTCGACCGCGTGGGGATTTTCGCCGGTCATGCGAATGGCCAGCCCAAGCGGCGTGCGGGCCAAAACATAGGCCATGACCGCGACCGACAGCAGCGCCAGATAGGTCGGTACGCTTTGCGAAAACAGGATCGGCCCGATCACCGGCAGATCCGACAGGATGGGCAGGTCAAGCGGCTGGAACGCCTCAATTGTTGGCGGGGTTTCGCCCACCACGACCAGCAGCCGGTAAAGGTAATAGGCAAGCGCCGAGGCAAAGAGCGTGATGCCAAGGCCCGATACATGTTGTGAGAGGCCCAATGGCACGGTCAGCGCGGCGTGCAGCAGCCCCATCAGTGCGCCACACAGGGCCGCGACCAACAGGCCCACCAACAGGGGCGCGCCCATGTAGACGGCCAACCAGCCGCTCATCGCGCCCATGGTCATGATCCCCTCGATCCCCAGGTTCAGCACGCCCGAGCGTTCGCACAACAGCGCGCCGAGCACCCCGAAGATCAGCGGCGTGGCAATGCGCAGGACGGCGGCCCAAAGGCTTGTGTTCAGCAGAAGATCAATCGCATCGCTCATCGGCGCACCCGGTAGGTTGTAAACAAAAGGGCCACGATCATGGTCAGCAGGCACAGCGCCACGATCACATCGGCGATGAAGCTGGGAACACCGGTGGCGCGGCTCATGGCATCGGCACCGACGAAGACGGTGGCCACGAAGACAGCGGCGGCGACCACGCCCGCCGGGTGCAGCGCCGCCAGCATGGCGACGACGATGCCCGCATAGCCGAAACCGGGGCTCATGGTGGTGGTGACGCCTGCCGTCACGCCCATGACCTCGACCGACCCGGCCAGACCCGCCAGCGCGCCTGACAGCAGCGCCACGCCCATGATGGTCTTGGGCAGCGAGATGCCCGCGAACTCAGCGGCCGAGGCGTTAAGCCCCGCCGCCCGCGTTTCCGCCCCAAAAACGGTGCGTGCAAGCACCAGCCAGACCGCGCCTGCGGCGGCAATGGCAAAGAGCAGCCCAATATGCAGCCGTGATCGCGGGACCAGATCGGGCAGGCGGTAATTGCCATCGACCGGCACGGATGACGGCCAGCCAAAGGCCAGCGGGTCGCGCAGGGGGCCTTCGATCATCAGGCCCACAAAGAGGATGACGATGAAGTTCAAAAGCAGCGTGGTCACCACTTCATCCACGCCGAACCTCAGCCGCAGGAAGGCGGGCCCTGCTAGCAGCGCGGCCCCTGCGGCCATGCCTGCCAGCATCAGCAGCGGAATGCCGATCCAGCCGGGCACACCAAGGGAATGGCCGATCCACGCCGTCACCAGTGCGCCGACGAAAAACTGCCCCTCGCCGCCGATATTCCACAGCCGTGCGCGAAAGGCGACGGCGGCGGCCAGCCCGGTAAAGATCAGCGGTGTGGCGCGGGTCAGCATCTCGGTGATCGACAGGCGTGATCCAAGCGCCCCTCTCAGCATCTCACCATAGGCGGTCAGCGGGTTCACCCCCGCCGCTGCAATCAGGCCAGAGGCCAGCAAGAGCGCCGTAAACACCGCAGCCAGAGGCGCGAGGATGACCAGATGCAGCGGTACATTGGACCGTCGTTCAAGCCGCATTTTCGTCCTCCGTCCAGACACCGGCCATCATCAGGCCCAAGCGTTGCGGGTCGGCCTCGTCCGCCGAAATGGGGTCTGACAGGCGGCCCTTGACGATGGCCTGAATGCGGTCGGACAGCGCCACGGCTTCCTCCAGTTCTTCTGATATAAGAAGGATCGCAGCACCTTCGGCTCGTGCGGCCAGCAGCTCTGCATGGACAGCGGCAATTGCCCCTTCGTCCAGGCCCCGCGTGGGTTGGTTGGCCAGCACGAAGCGCGGGCCGTTGGACAGAACCCGGCCAAGGATCAGCTTTTGCATATTGCCGCCGGACAGCAACCGGATGCGCGTATCGGGTGCCGCGCCGCGAATGTCGAACCGTTTGATCAGGTCATTCGTATAGGCCCGCGCCGCGCCTTGCCGCACAAAGCCACGGCGCGAAAATTCGGGTGTGCGCAGCCGTTCCAGCACCGCGTTTTCCCAAAGGCTCAACTCGCCCACCACGCCCTCTGCATGGCGGTCCTCTGGCACCCGGCCCGCGCCCGCCCGGATCATCCCGCGCGGCCCCAGATGGCCCACGTCCTGATCGGCCAGCGTCAGCGCGCCCGAGGCCGGATGTGCCAGACCGGACAACAGCGCGCCAAGCGCCGCCTGCCCATTGCCAGAGACACCGACGATGCCCAGGATCTCGCCTGTATGGACGGTGAAGGATACATCGTCGAGCTGGGTTTGCCCCCCGTCCTCGATACGCACCTTGTCGGCCACCAGCACCGGGGCGCCAATCTGGTGGTCGTGGCGCACGGGCCGTTCCACCTTGCGGCCCACCATCAGTTCGGCCAGTTCACCGGCATTGGTCTGGGCCGTCTTACGTTCGGCCACCATTTTACCGCCCCTCAGCACTGCCACCCGGTCCGAGGCTGCCATGACCTCATGCAGCTTGTGGCTGATGAAGATCAGCGACAGCCCCTCCTTGGTCATGTCGCGCAGGGTCTCGAACAGCTTTTGCGCCTCGGGCCGGGCCAGCACCGCCGTGGGTTCATCAAGGATCAGCACCCGCGCATCGCGATAGAGCGCTTTCAGGATCTCCACCCGCTGGCGTTCACCCACGGAAAGCGAACTGACCTTGGCCTCGGGTTTGACCGGCAGGCCAAAACGCTCGGCGATGTCCATCAGCTTCTTGCGTGCCTCGCCCCGGGCCGATTTCACCCGTGTCAGCGGTTCGGACCCGAGCATCACATTTTCCAGAACCGTTAGGTTGCCAGCCAGCGTGAAATGCTGGTGCACCATGCCCACCCCCGCCCCGATCGCGGCGCGGGGCAGGCCGGGGGGCAGCTCTTGCCCGAAGACACGGACGGTGCCCTCATCGGCGGCATAGTGGCCAAAAAGGATATTCATCAGCGTCGTCTTACCCGCGCCGTTTTCCCCCAGAAGGGCGAGGATTTCGCCCTGATCCAGGGTCAGGGTCACGTCGTCATTGGCGGTCAGCGCGCCGAAACGCTTGGTGATGCCGTGAAGCTCCAGAACCTTGGTCATATGGGCAGGCCTGCGATTGGGGACGGGAAGGACAGGGCGGGGGCGCGGGATTCAATCATCGCGGCCAGCGACAGCAGCGCGAAATCGGCACCGGGCGGGCCGATCAGTTGGACACCAAGGGGCAGGCCGTCTGCCATGCCAAAGGGCAGGGCCAAGGCAGGTAGTCCGGCGACATTGGCCAGTGCCGCGTTCGGGGCAAAGGCCTCCAGCGCGGCCATATGGGCGTGTAGATCGGTGCCGGACAGGTCGAGTGCGCCCACGGGCGGCGGTGCAGAGGACAGCACCGGCATCAACACCGCATCGGCATTGGCAAAGAGCTTGCGGGCGCGATTGGTCAGGCGCGCCAGTTGGCGCGAGGCGGCGAACAGCGCGGTGGCGGGCGTCGCGAGGCCCTCGGCGGCCATGGCGGCGGCAAGGGGCGGCACGGCCTCGTCAGGGATTTTCAGCGCCGCCAGCCATTCGGCCAGCGACACGGACAGAATGGTGCGGGCAATAGCGTGGGCCTCGGCCCCCATACGGTCTGGGGCGGGGATGTCATGCACGTCGCACCCTGCGTCGCGCAATGTATCAGCGGCGTCTTTCGCGGCCTTGCACTGATCCGGCCCGCAGCGATCCGGCAGGGCCAGCGCAATACGCGGCCGATCCGACCGGGCAACGGGGGCAAGCGGCTGGTAGACCGCAGAGAACGCGGCGTCCACATCACGCACCGACCGGGCCAACACCAGTTCCGATGCGATCCCCATCAGGTGATTGGCGAAATCGGGGCCGCCCGGCGTGGCCCCGCGCGAGGGTTTGAGCCCGGTCAGCCCGCAGCAGGCGGCGGGCACGCGGATCGACCCTGCCGCGTCGGTTGCATGGGCAATGGCGACGATCCCCGCAGCCACAGCCGCCGCCGCGCCGCCGGACGATCCGCCGGGGGTGAGCGCAGGGTCCCACGGGTTGCGGGCGGGGGGCAAGCCCTCGGGTTCGCAGGTCAGCGATAGGCCAAAGGGGGGTGTTGCGGTCAGGCCGAAGGGGATCAGACCCGTCCGGCGCAGATCCTGCAACAGGTGACTGTCGGCTTCCGGCCTGCGTGCCTGCGCCCGAATTGCGGCGGATCCGGCGGATTGGGGCAGGCCTTTGGCAACGCCGCCGAGGTCTTTCACCAGAAACGGCACGCCGTGAAACGGCCCGCGTTGGTCCGATGGCCGCGCATCCGCTGCCACCGCGCCCGCGCGGGCCATGCCCTCATCCAGATACACCACGGCCCCCAGATCCGCGTGCGCGTGGCAGGCGGCAAGGCTGGCCTCCATCGCCGCAAGGGCGGTCACCCGTCCGTCGGCAATGGCGGCGGCAAGGGCCGTGGCGTCGGTCACGTCAATGAACCCGGATCAGGCCGGTTCACTTTCATCGAGCGGAACGTCCCATTCGCCGGACTGGATCATCGCCTGCTTGGCCTCCATCGCCGGGATCGCCTCGGCGGGCACTTCGTCGGCCACATAGATCAGTTCATTACCGCCATGGGCCATGAAGGAGTATTCCGTGTAGTCGCGGCCCACGGGGGTGCCTGCCTGGATGTCAGTCACGATGGCGGCGATGGTCGGGCCATAGTTCCAGATCGCGTTGGCGAAGACCGTGTCGGGATAGCGCGGCGTATAGTCGATAAGCGAGCCGATGGCCTTGATGCCACGCGCCTGCGCCGCGTCAGCGGTGCCGATGCGTTCACCAAACAGAATGTCGGCGCCCGCGTCGATCTGGGCAATCGCGGCCTCCTGCGCGCGGGCCGGGTCGAACCAGGCGCCGATAAAGCCGTTGAGGAAGGTCGCGTCGGGGTTCACTTCGCTCACGCCCATGCGGAAGGCGTTGATCAGCAGGTTCACCTCGGGGATCGGATAACCGCCGACCGAGCCGAAGACATTGCTTTCGGACATGTGGCCCGCCAGCATCCCGGCCAGATAGGCCGCTTCGTGGTTTCTTGTGCCGAAGACGCCGAAATTGTCGCCCTCGGGCCCGCCGGAAGACCCCATCAGGAAGGCCGTGTCGGGATAATCGCCCGCCACTTCGCGCGCTTCACGTTCCACGGCATAGGATTCACCCCAGACCAGCTGCGCGCCGCCTTCGGCGTATTCGCGCATGGCGCGGGGGTAGTCGGTGGGGGCCACGCCTTCGGAGAAGTCATATTCGATCAGCCCGGCCGAGGCCGCTTCCTGGAAGGCCAGGTGGATGCGGCTGTTCCAGGCGTTTTCAACGGGCGACATGTGAACGCCGGCGACGCGGGTTACGGCCTGCGCGTTCACGCGGCGGATATAGGCGGGCAGGGCCAGCGTCGCGGCGGCGCCGACCATCAGCTGGCGGCGGGTGGTGGAAAGTTTCATGGGGTGGTCCTCTTCTGTTGATTGTTTTGGTGTTATTCGGGGGTGTCTTCTGCGGCGGGCGCATAGGCGGCCGGGTCAAGCGTGGCGGGGCGGCCGGGCAGGGCCAGCGCGGTCAGCCGGGGCGCGGTTCGGGCCAGGATCTTGCCGTGTTTGATGACGGCCAGTCGCGTGGCTTTCATTCGCACCGCCTCAATCGGATCACGGGCCTGCAACACAACCATGCTGGCCGGGCCGCCCTTGCGGATCGTCGGGTCGGGCAGCCCCATGGCCTTGGCGCCGTTCTGGGTGACGGATGTAAAGGCCCAGGCCATCGCCTCGCGCGAGGTCATGGGGACCGCGTGCACGCCCATATGCGCCACGTCCAGCATGTCGGCTGACCCAAGGGGATACCACGGGTCCATCGTGCAATCCTGCCCGAAGGCCACGTTAACCCCCGCTGCCCGCAATTCCTGCACGCGGGTCAGGCCCCGGCGGCGCGGATAAGTGTCGGACCGGCCTTGCAGGGTGATGTTGATCAGCGGGTTCGGCACCACGTTCATGCCGCTTTCCGCAATCAGCGGGATCAGTTTGGTGGCGTAGTAGTTGTCATAGGAATGCATCGCGGTGACATGGCTGGCCGTGACCCGCCCGCCAAGGCCAAGCCGCGTGGTTTCATAGGCCAGCGTTTCCACATGGCGCGACATCGGGTCATCGCTTTCGTCGCAATGCAGGTCCAGCATCAGACCACGTTCCGCCGCAATCTCGGCCAGCCGCGTGACCGACCGCGCGCCATCGGCCATGGTGCGTTCGAAATGCGGGATGCCGCCCACCACATCGATCCCCATATCGAGCGAGCGGATCAGGTTTTCCTCTGCCTTTTCCGCGCGGTAGAGCCCGTCCTGCGGAAAAGCCACCAGTTGCAGGTCAATATAGGGGGCGACCTGTTTGCGGACCTCCAGCAGCGCTTCAACGCCGACCAGCGGGGCGGTGGACACATCCACATGGCTTCGGATCGCCAACAGTCCCTGCGACACCGCCAGATCGCAATAGCGCAGGGCGCGCTCGATGACGGCCTCTGGCGTCAGCAAGGGTTTCAGTTCCCCCCACAACGCAATGCCCTCCAGAAGCGTGCCGGACAGGTTCAGCCGTGGCAGCCCGAGGCTGAGCGTGGCATCCATATGGAAATGGGGGTCGACGAACGGGGGGCTGACCAGACGGCCGGTCGCGTCGATGTCTTCGTGTGCGGCGGCGTCGATCCGGGGGGCGATATCGGCAACCCGGTCCCCCTGGATAGCAATATCCACCGGCCCCTGTCCGTCTGGCAGGCGTGCCTGCCTGATGATGATGTCCAGCATCCCCCGGTCTCCAGATTTTTGACTATATGGTAAATAAATTCGAAAGAATCCCCAAACCTTTCGTGGAGTTTGCCCCTGAATACCGCTTGTGTCTGTTTTTTCGGCATTTCTGCACGGGGAATGCCTGATTTCGGCGGCCCCGAGGAAGGGTGTGGCCACGGACGGTCCCTTTGTCCGCCCAGACCCTGCGAATCGATTGGTCGCCTCGGGCTTTGAGATTTGTTTTGCCTGAGGTATTGAAGTGGGCAAAATCAATTGGAAAACCCTATCATGATCGACAAGCTGGAGATGTTCATCGCGGTGGCAAAGGAAGGCCATTTCGGGCGCGCCGCGCAAAGTCTGGGGATCACGCAACCGACCCTATCGACGGGCATCAAGACGCTGGAGGATCAGCTTGGCGTTCAGTTGATCTTTCGCGGGTCTCGCTATGGGGGGCTGACCCCGGAAGGGCAGAGCGCCCTTGTCTGGGCCCGCAAGATCGTCGGCGATGCCCGGCAATTGCGCGAAGAGATGCGGTTTTCGCGGCACGGTCTGGCGGGGCAGCTGCGCATCGCGGTCATTCCCACGGCACTGACCTGGGCAGGCAAGCTGACGACCCGGTTCACCGAAAAACACCCCAATGTGCGGTTTACCATCCTGTCGCGCACATCGGTCGAGATTCTGACCATGATCGAGAATCTCGATGTGGATGCGGGGATTTCGTATCTCGACAATGAACCCACGGGCCGGGTCAGCACCGAGGCGCTCTATGAAGAACGTTACATGCTGGTGTGCCGCAGCGATTCGGAATTTGCGGGCCGGGCCGAGGTGCGCTGGCGGGATCTGAATGGGCAAAAACTGTGCTTGCTGACCCCGGACATGCAGAACCGGCGGATCATCAATAAAAATTTCGAGATGGCGGGTGTGGTGCCCGAGGCGACGGTGGAATCGAATTCCACCGTGGTTCTGGTGGCCAATGTGCTGGAGGGCGATTTCCTGACGGTGCTGCCCGCCGATATGGCGCGCTTTCTTGCCGGGGGAAAACCTGTTGAAATCATTCCACTTTCTGGTGCGGGAAAGGGGCATTCCGTGGGCTTGGTTGCGCCGTGGCGCGAACCCCATACCCCGGTGTTGGAGGCATTGCTGGCCGAGGCACGGCGGATGTCGGAAGTCCGTTGATAGCAAAGTTCAATCGTTTGACGGGAAAACGATATTGAAACCCAAAGGCTACGCAGGCGATGACGGCCCTGAAATGACCGGAGCCAGCCATGCCAGCACCAACGCCCGCGCCGTCCACTGAAGAAATCCGCGAGATCGTCGCCGGTCAGCTTCATCTGGAAGGGCCGCTTCTGCCCATCTTTCATGCCTTGCAGGAAACCTACGCCCATGTCCCCGAGGTAGCGTTGCCGGTGATTGCCGATGCGCTGAACATCACCCGCGCGGAAGTGCACGGGGTGATGAGCTTTTACCACGATTTCCGCGAGGTTCCGTCGGGTCGCCACGTGGTCAAGATCTGCCGCGCCGAAGCCTGTCAGGCCGTGGGCGCCGACGCGCTGGCGGCGCGGACACTGGAAAAGCTGGGGACCCAGTGGCACGGCACCACCGCCAATGGCGCGGTGACGATCGAACCCGTCTATTGCCTGGGCCTCTGCGCCTGCGGGCCCGCCGCGATGGTGGGCAACAAGGTGGTGGGCCGCGTCGACGACGCGAAGATGGCGAAACTGCTGGCGGAGGTGGGCGCATGAAGATCTACGTCCCCCTCGACAGTGCCGCCAAGGCGCTTGGCGCGGATGAGGTGGCGGACGCCATCGCGTCCGAAGCCGCCGCCCGTGGCCTCGATGTGCAGACCATCCGCAACGGCACCCGTGGCATGATCTGGCTGGAACCGCTGGTGGAACTGGAACAGGACGGTGTGCGCATTGGCTATGGCCCTGTGTCTGCCGAGGATGTCCCGGCGCTGTTGGATGGCAAGCTGGCCTCGCTTGGTCCCGTCGAAGACATCCCGTTCCTCGCCAAGCAGACCCGCCTGACCTTCGCCCGCGTCGGCGTGATCGACCCGCTGGATCTGGCCGACTACCAGGCGCATGGTGGGCTGACCGGCCTGCGTCGTGCGATTGCGATGACGGGTGCAGAGATCATCAAGGAAGTGACGGAGTCTGGCCTGCGTGGACGCGGCGGCGCGGGTTTTCCAACCGGCATCAAGTGGAACACGGTTCTGGGCGCGGACGCGGACCAGAAATACATTATCTGCAACGCCGATGAGGGCGACAGCGGCACCTTTGCCGACCGTATGGTAATGGAGGGCGACCCCTTCTGCCTGATCGAAGGCATGGCCATTGCGGGGCTCGGCGTGGGCGCGACCAAGGGCTATGTCTACCTGCGGTCTGAATACCCCGATGCGATTGCGGTGATGCAAGAGGCCGTGCGCCGGGCCCGCAAAGCCGGTGTATTGGGCGCGGATGTGCTCGGCTCTGGCAAAGCGTTCGACATGGAAATTCGCGTCGGCGCGGGGGCTTATGTCTGCGGCGAGGAAACCTCGCTGCTGAACTCCCTCGAAGGCAAGCGCGGGATCGTCCGAGCCAAGCCGCCGCTGCCCGCTTTGGAAGGCTTCCTTGGCAAGCCGACGGTGGTGAACAACGTGCTGTCGCTGGCGACGGTGCCGGTGATCTTTGAAAAGGGTGCCGCGCATTATGCGGGCTTTGGGCTTGGCCGGTCGAAAGGCACCATGCCCATCCAGATTGCGGGCAACGTGAAGTTCGGCTGGCTGTTTGAAACGGCGTTCGGGATGCCCCTTGGCGAACTGGTGAATGATGTGGCGGGCGGTAGCGTCTCGGGCCGTCCGGTAAAGGCGGTTCAGGTGGGTGGCCCCTTGGGTGCCTATCTGAGCCCTGATCAGTTCGACACGCCCTTCGGCTATGAAGAGTTCGACAAGGCAGGCGGGCTGATTGGCCATGCTGGTGTGGTGATCTTTGATGAGACCGCCGATATGTTGAAAATGGCGCGCTTCGCGATGGAATTCTGCGCGGTGGAAAGCTGCGGGAAATGCACCCCTTGCCGGATCGGCGCGGTCCGCGGGGTCGAGACCATCGACCGGATCGCGGAGGGCGATGCCTCTGCCATTCCGCTGCTGACGGACCTGTGTGAAACCATGAAAGACGGTTCGCTCTGCGCGCTTGGCGGGTTCACGCCCTTCCCGGTGATGTCGGCGCTGGAACGGTTCCCCGGTGATTTCGCGTGCCACAAGGAGGCGGCGGAATGAGCGGTGCGATGACACAATGCGCGCCCTTGGTGGCGCGCGCGAACGCGGTTTTGAAACTGCGTTGCCAAGGCGCTTCGAAGCGCCTTCCCCCCCAATTCGGACCGGAGGTCACGCAATGAAAGACCTGATCATCCCATGGGATGCTGATCGTGATTTCGGTACCCCCGCCAAGGAAGGCAAGCCCGTCACCCTGACCATCGACGGGTTCGATGTGACCGTGCCCGAGGGCACCTCCGTCATGCGCGCCGCATCGGAAGCCGGGATGCAGATCCCCAAGCTCTGCGCCACCGACAGCCTGGACGCCTTCGGGTCCTGTCGCCTGTGTGTGGTGGAGATTGAGGGCCGCCGTGGAACGCCAGCCTCCTGCACCACGCCGGTCGCGGATGGCATGGTGGTTCACACCCAGTCCTCCAAGGTCAAGAAGATCCGCAAGGGTGTGATGGAGCTTTATATCTCTGATCACCCGCTGGACTGCCTGACCTGTGCCGCCAACGGTGACTGCGAATTGCAGGACATGGCCGGCATGGTGGGTTTGCGCGACGTGCGCTATGAGGCCCCCAAAGCGGGCGGGCTGGCGAACCATTTCGAGGCGCGCAACACCAGCGGCGAAGCCAACCCCGACTGGCTGCCCAAAGACGACTCGAACCCCTATTTCACCTATGATCCGGCGAAATGCATCGTGTGTTCGCGCTGCGTGCGTGCCTGTGAAGAGGTGCAGGGCACTTTCGCGCTGACCATTGAGGGTCGGGGTTTTGACAGCCGCGTGTCGGCCGGGGCCGCGACCGATGATTTCCTGTCGTCCGATTGCGTCAGTTGCGGTGCTTGCGTGCAGGCTTGCCCCACGGGCACGTTGCAGGAAAAATCCGTTATCGAACTGGGCACGCCGGAACGTTCCGTCGTGACCACCTGTGCCTATTGTGGCGTCGGCTGTTCCTTCAAGGCGGAGCTTAATGGCGATGACCTTGTGCGCATGGTGCCCTACAAGCACGGCAAGGCCAACCGTGGCCATTCCTGCGTGAAGGGGCGCTTTGCCTATGGCTATGCCACCCATGGCGACCGCATCCTGAACCCGATGATCCGCGACAGCATTGATCAGCCGTGGCGCGAGGTCAGCTGGGACGAGGCGCTGAGCTTTGCCGCAACCAAGATGCGCGGTCTGCAGGAAACTTATGGCCGCCGGTCGATCGGTGTCATCACCTCCAGCCGCTGCACCAATGAAGAAACCTTCCTGGTGCAAAAACTGGCGCGCGGGGTTTTCGGCAACAACAACACCGATACCTGTGCCCGTGTCTGCCATTCACCCACCGGCTACGGGCTTGGCCAGACCTTCGGCACCTCTGCCGGGACGCAGGATTTCGACAGTGTCGAACATACCGATGTGGTGATTGTCATCGGCGCCAACCCGACCGAAGCCCACCCGGTGTTCGGCAGCCGCCTGAAAAAGCGCCTGCGGCAAGGTGCCAAGGTCATCGTGATCGACCCGCGCCGGATTGATCTGGTGAAATCGGCCCATATCGACGCGGCCCATCACCTGCCGCTGCGTCCGGGCACGAACGTGTCCGTCGTGACCTCGCTGGCCCATGTGATCGTGACCGAGGGGCTGATGGATGAGGCGTTTATTCGCGAACGCTGCGATTGGGACGAATTCCAGGACTACGCGGAGTTTGTGTCCGACCCGCGCCACAGCCCCGAAGCCAACGAGATGCTGACCGGTGTCCCGGCAGAGGAACTGCGCAAGGCCGCCCGCCTGTTTGCCACCGGCGGCAATGGCGCGATCTATTACGGTCTGGGCGTGACCGAACACAGCCAGGGGTCCACCACGGTCATGGGCATCGCCAACCTTGCCATGCTGACCGGCAATATCGGTCGCAAGGGCGTGGGCGTGAACCCGCTGCGCGGGCAGAACAACGTGCAAGGGTCCTGCGATATGGGCAGCTTCCCGCATGAACTGCCCGGCTACCGTCACGTGAAGATGCCCGAGGTGCGTGAGATCTTTGAAAAAGCCTGGGGGGTGGAGATTGACCCCGAACCCGGCCTGCGCATCCCCAACATGCTGGATGCCGCCGTCGATGGCACCTTCAAGGGGCTCTATTGTCAGGGGGAGGACATCCTGCAATCGGATCCCGACACGAAACATGTGGCGGCGGGCCTTGCGGCGATGGAATGCGTGATCGTGCATGACCTTTTCCTCAATGAGACGGCGAATTACGCCCATGTCTTCCTGCCGGGCTCGACCTTCCTTGAAAAGGACGGGACCTTTACCAATGCCGAACGCCGCATCAACCGTGTGCGCAAGGTGATGGCGCCCCGCAATGGCTATGCCGATTGGGAAGTCACGCAGTTGCTGGCCAATGCCATGGGCGCGGGCTGGCACTACACTCACCCGGCCCAGATCATGGAAGAGATCGCAGCCACCACGCCCTCTTTCACCAATGTCACCTATGACCTGTTGGAAGAGCGCGGCTCGATCCAGTGGCCTTGCAATGATGCCAACCCCGATGGAACGCCGCTGATGCATGTGGATGGCTTCGTGCGTGGCAAGGGGCGGTTCATCGTCACCGAATATGTGGCGACCGATGAAAAGACCGGCCCGCGCTTCCCGCTATTGCTGACCACCGGGCGCATCCTGTCCCAGTACAACGTGGGTGCGCAGACGCGGCGGACCGACAACGTGGTTTGGCATGATCAGGATGTGCTGGAAATCCACCCCCATGACGCGGAAAACCGTGGTCTCAACGATGGGGATTGGGTGCGGCTGGCGTCGCGGTCTGGTGAAACGACCCTGCGGGCGAAAATCACCGATCGGGTCAGTCCTGGCGTGGTCTACACCACCTTCCACCACCCCGACACACAGGCCAATGTCATCACCACCGATTTCTCGGATTGGGCCACCAACTGCCCCGAATACAAGGTGACGGCGGTGCAGATCGCGCCCTCGAACGGGCCGTCGGAATGGCAGGAAGACTATAACGCGCAGGCGGCCCAATCCCGCCGCATCCTGCCGGCGGCGGAATAGCGATGGCGCTGCCCTTGTCACGATCTCTGGCGGGCCTGTCGGTCCAGGGCGACGGTCAATTGGCCGTCCGCCGCAACCTGCCCGAAGAGGTGCCGGTTGCGATGGTCTATGACGGGTCCACCCAGGCCGTGATGATGGCAACCCCCGGCGACATCGCCGATTTCGCGCATGGTTTTTCGCTGACCGAAGGCTTTGTCACCCGGCTGGATCAGGTCGACAGCTTTGAAGTGGTCGAACATGAGGCCGGGATCGAGGCGCGCTTTTGGCTAACCGGCGACCGGGCGAAGGCACTGGACACCCGCCGTCGCCGGATGATGGGGCCTGTGGGTTGCGGGCTTTGCGGGATCGACAGTCTGGAGGAAGCGACCCGCGCTTTGCCGACAGTTCGCTCGGAGATCCGGTTTCTGGCCACAGAGATCGCGGGTGCGACCGACGCGCTGCGCAGCTTTCAGCCGCTCCACGACCAGACCCATGCCGTTCACGCGGCGGGGTTTCTGCAACCTGGGCGGGGGATCGTCATGGCCCGCGAAGACGTCGGCCGTCACAACGCATTGGACAAGCTGATTGGCGCGCTGGCCTTGCAGGGCATCGACCCCGCCACCGGCGCTTTTGTCATGACCAGCCGTGTATCCGTGGAACTGGTGCAGAAAGCCGCCATGGCAGGCTGCCCGATGCTGATCGCCGTTTCCGCCCCCACGGCCCATGCCCTGACGCTGGCCGATCAGGCAGGGCTGACCATTGTCGCCTTCGCCCGTGGCGGCGGCTTTGACCTCTATTCCCATCCGCATCGCATCATCCCCGAGGCCCAAGATGTCCCCTGAAAAAATGGTCACCATGGCCAACCAGATCGCCACCTTCTTCAAGACCCAACCGGGCACCGATCAGGCCGACCGGATCGCCGCGCATCTGAGCGATTTCTGGGACCCAAGAATGCGGGCGCAGCTGCAATCCTATGTCTCCGAAGGCGGCAAGGGATTGGATGCTCTGGTACTGGATGCCGCGCGCAAGATCTGACGATTTTCACATTTGTGATACAAAATTACCGTTACATATCAGTCTTCTACATCTCTTCAGCCTTGCAATGACTTGAAGCTGCCCACACGTCATGACAGAAGGCGCCACCCGATCCGTGCAGGGGGTCGTCACCGGGAGGGCTGAGATGCTCGATATTACTGCCATGCGCGAAAGCCTGTCAGAGGCTTATGACCTCGCGCCCAATGCTGATCTGGCCGAGGAACTGGCCCCGATCTACGCCAAGATGGACCGCGTGGTTACCCCCGTGGATTGGGTTCGTCACGCGCCCTATGTGGCCGCGATCAACCGGCTGAAGCGGGAAAAGAACGCGGTCATTCTGGCGCATAACTATATGACGCCCGATATCTACCACGGCATTTCCGATTTCGTCGGCGACAGCCTGCAACTGGCGATCGAGGCGACCCGCACCGATGCCGATGTGATCGTCCAATGCGGCGTGCATTTCATGGCCGAGACGTCGAAGATCCTCAGCCCCGAAAAGACCGTGCTGATGCCCGATATGGATGCGGGTTGTTCACTGGCCGAAAGTATCACCGCCGCCGGTATCGCGAAAATGCGCGCCAAATATCCGGGCGCGCCGGTTGTGTCCTATGTGAACACCACGGCCGAGGTGAAGGCCGCGTCTGACATCTGCTGCACCTCGTCCAATGCCGCCGCCATCGTGGCCGCGATGGACAGCGACACGGTGATTATGACGCCTGACCAGTATCTGGCCCAGAACGTCGCCCGTGACGTGCCGCAAAAGAACGTGGTCTGGTGGGAAGGGTCCTGCATCGTGCACGAACAGTTCACGGCAGAGGACATCAAGGATTTCCGCGAATGGAACCCGGGCACCCGCGTTATCGCGCATCCCGAATGCCCGCCTTCGGTGGTGGATGCGTCCGATTTCTCTGGCTCGACCAAGGGGATCATCGACTACGTGGCCCGCGAAAAGCCTGAAAACGCGATGCTGCTGACCGAATGTTCCATGGCGTCCAACATCGCTGATGCACTGCCAGAGGTGGAGTTTGTCGGCCCCTGCAACATGTGCCCCTACATGAAGAAGATCACGCTGGAAAAGGTGCTGTGGTCGCTGCACACCCTGTCGCCCGAGGTGCATGTAGATGAAGAGATCGCGGTGAAAGCCCGGTTGGCCGTGCAGCGGATGATCGACCTCAGCCGCGAATTGGGGATCTGAAGCGGTGATCCGCACGGACCGTATCGTCATCGTGGGGGCGGGCCTTGGCGCGCTTTATGCGGCGCTGGAACTGGCCCCGCGCCCTGTTCTGATGATCTCGCCCGAGGCTTTGGGGGACGGCGCCAGCAGCGCATGGGCACAAGGCGGTGTTGCCGCGGCCATGGCCGCCAGCGATTCCCCCGAGGCCCATGCCGCAGATACCGTCACCGCAGGCGCGGGCACCGTGGATGCCGAGGTGGCCGCGATGGTCACTCGTGTGGCGCGGGACCATATCCTTGACCTCACCAGTCTTGGCACGCCTTTCGATCGCGCCGCCGATGGCGGCTATGTCATGAGCCGCGAGGCCGCCCATTCCGCCGCCCGCGTGGTGCGGGTGCAGGGCGATCAGGCGGGCAAGCAGATCATGGAAACGCTGATTGCCGCCCTGCGCGCGACCCCGTCCGCGCAAGTGATCGAGGGGGCCTTGGCGACCCGGCTGGAAACCGATGGCGACCGGGTGACAGGGGTCTGGGTCAGCTCTGCGGGCGAGCCGTCGGGCGAGGTGCTGATTAGCGCCCCCACCGTGCTGTTGGCCGGTGGCGGATCGGGCGGGCTCTATGCCCACACCACCAACCCGCCGCGCATTCGCGGGCAAGTGATTGGCATGGCCGCGCGCGCCGGTGCGCTGATGGCCGACCCCGAGTTTGTGCAGTTCCATCCGACAAGCTTTGACATTGGCGAAGACCCAGCGCCGCTGGCGACCGAGGCGCTGCGCGGCGAAGGCGCGACGCTGATCAACCGCCATGGCGACCGCTTTATGCTGGATATCCACCCGGATGCCGAACTGGCCCCCCGCGATATTGTTGCCCGCGCGATCTTTGCCGAAACGCAGGCCGGGAACCGCCCGATGCTGGATACGCGCGCGGCGCTCGGGGCCGAGGTGCTGACGCTGTTTCCATCCGTCGCCGAAACTTGTGCCCGCGCTGGCATTGACCCGGTCGCAGACCCGATCCCCGTGGCAGTGGCGGCCCATTACCATATGGGCGGGGTCGCCGCCGATCAGAACGGCCGCACCAGCCTTGAGGGGCTGTGGGTCTGTGGCGAAGCGTCCTCCACCGGTCTTCACGGTGCCAACCGGCTGGCTTCAAACGGGCTGCTGGAGGCACTGGTCTATGCCCGCAACGCGGCGGCGGATATCGCCCAAGCATTGCCCCAGACCGAAGCCGCGCCTGTGGCTGTCAGCTTTCCTGACGGAGGGAACGCCCCCGACCGGCAGGCGGTTGCAGACCTGCGCCAGACCATGACCGACCATGTCGGCGTGCGCCGCACGGCCAGCGGGCTGAAAACCGCCCTGCGGACCATCGCACGGCTGGAAGATGCCCACAGCGATGACCCTTCCTTCCTGAATATGACCGCGACTGCCACGCTGATTGCCGCCGCCGCCCTGGCCCGAACCGAAAGCCGTGGCGGGCATTGGCGGGATGATTTTCCTGCGCAAAACCCCGATCTCGCGCATCGCACCCTGATCACCCTGCGGGACGCCATGGCGCTCCGCGATGCCGCCGCAAAGGACGCCGAGTAATGCAGCACGCAAACCTGCCCGACCTGATCCTGGAACCGCTGGTGCGCGCCGCGCTGATGGAAGACCTGGGCACCTATGGCGATGTGACGACCCGTGCGGTGATCCCCGCTGATGTCACCTATGATGCGCGGCTCAATGCGCGGGAAGTGGGCGTCGTGTCCGGTATGCAGATCGCGCGGATTGCCTTCCATCTGGTGGATCCAGCGCTGGAGGTCAGGGTTTTGCGGCCTGACGGGGCGCCCTGCGCACCTGGCGATACGCTAGTGACGATCAAAGGCAGCGCCGCGTCCATTTTGTCGGGGGAACGTGTGGCGTTGAACTTCGCGGGGCGGCTTTCAGGGATTGCAACGCTGACGTCGCAATTTGTGGGGGAAACTGCGGACACCAAGACGCGTATCACCTGCACCCGGAAAACAACGCCGGGCCTGCGCATCGTGGAAAAGCAGGCGGTGTTGCATGGTGGTGGCTTTAACCACCGGTTCAGCCTGTCCGACGCGATTCTGATCAAGGATAACCACATCGCCGCCGCAGGCGGCGTGCGTGCGGTGCTGGAGGCGGCGAAGGCCAGTGCGTCGCATATGATGCGTGTTGAGGTTGAGGTTGATACGCTCACCCAACTGGCCGAGGTGTTGGAGGTCGGTGGTGCCGATGTGGTGCTGCTGGACAATATGGACACACAGACCCTGCGCGAAGCGGTCACGATGGTGGCCGGACGCATGGTCACAGAGGCGTCGGGCAATATGACCTTGCCCCGCATTGCCGAGGTGGCGGCGACGGGGGTGGACTATATCTCTTCCGGGGCGCTGACCCATTCGGCCAAGACCCTGGATCTTGGGTTGGATTTCTGAACGTGGGAAAAGTTTTGCCCAAAACTTTTCCTTGAGAGACCCGAAAAATCTTGATCCAAGATTTTTCCCGCGCCCACAAAAATCTTGGGTCAAGATTTTTGGGTGTCAGATGTCATAAACCAGCCTGAAACCCTGATGTGGTGTTGCCGTGTCAGGGGCGTTCCCGTGCCGCGCGGCAATGCGATACCGATAGCAATAGGAGATGTGGCACAGGAAAGAGCCGCCCTTTTGCAGCTTGTAGCCTTTCTTGCCCTGGTGGGCCGCCTGCGTGGCCCGCTTGAGGGATTTCACCCGAAAGGGCTCTGCCGTCCATTCCCAGACATTGCCCACCATGTTGTACAGCCCGTAGCCATTCGGCGCATAAGATCGGGCGGGGGCCGTGGCAATAAATCCGTCGGCACCGCTATTCAGATGCGGAAAGCTGCCTTGCCAGATGTTGCAGGGCAGGAAGGTGGTATCGTCCGGCTCCTCTTCGCCCCAGGGATAGCGCACATCGCCCGCCCCGCCGCGCGCGGCATGTTCCCACTCGGCTTCCGTCGGCAGCCGCCCGCCGGCCCAGGTGGCAAAGGCCTGCGCGTCGTTCCAACTGACTTGCACCACCGGGTGATCGTCGTGATAGGCGTCGGGCACCAGTGGTCCGTGCGGCAGCCGCCAGTTGGCCCCATCGACCATGCGCCACCATTCGGTGCCGACCACGCCCTGGGTCGGTGGGGCATCAGGTGGCAGGAAACTGAAGAATACGAAGGAATTTCCAAAGCGCTCGGCTTCGGTGATATAGCCGGTGTCTGCCACGAAACGCGCGAACCGGGCATTGGTGACGGTGGTGGTGTCGATCAGGAAGGGGTGCACTCGTTTGCGACGCAGCGGGCTTTCGCCATCCATTGGCAGGCCAGGCCGGGCGGTTCCGACGAGGGCCGTGCCGCCCGGGATGGGCGTGGCCCCGTCCTTGCCGTTGTCACCTTGGCCGCGCGTGATGGCCGGGGCAGGGGGAACCGCCCCGTCTCGGGCCGGAGCACAGCAGGATTTTAAGGTGTCGGGGTCTGTCATCTGGGCTTTCGCAGTCATGTCCCGGAGTCATGGAGGGAAACGGCGGTCTCGTCCAGTCCACCAGCCCTTAGCGTTTGTCGCGCGGGGCCAGGGGCGCGCGGCTTTTGTCATTGCCCGCATCGGTGGTCTTTTTTAGCAGCGCCAGAAGTTGCGCTGTCTCGGCCTCGTCCAATCCCGACAGGATATCGCCCTGCAGATCGCGGACCACGGGCCGCACCCGTGCCAACAGGTCCTGCCCGGCATCGGTCACGGTCAGCACCCGTGCGCGGCGGTCTTTCGGGCTGACTTGGCGCGCGACAAAGCCTTTCTGTTCCAGCCGGTCAATCACGCCCCCAAGCGTCGTCTGGTCATAGGCGATGGCCCCTGCCAGTGCCGCTTGGGCGATACCGGGGCGGGCGTCGATGGCGGACAGGGCCGCGAATTGCACCGGGGTCAGCTCCACCCCCGCCGCCGCCATCCGGTCCGCGAAGATCGCGACCGAGATCTGGTTCAACCTGCGCACCAGATGCCCCGCCATGTTGTAAATCTCGACCATTCAGGCCCCCATTTCTGTGCCCCAAGATTAGGCCGAATGCCGAGTTGTTGACAAGCATACTAATGATCAGCATACTGACTATACCGATTCCAAGGGAGGACGCCATGGGCGAGCAATTGGGCACGTTGGAAGAGCTGCCACAGGATTACCGCGACGATATGACGGCGGCGGGGGTTGCCCCTTTGTGGCCGATGATGCGCAACGTGCTGCCCCATGGGGCGCCAAACCCGGTGACCAAACCCGGCCATTGGAGCTATGCCGCCGTGCGCCCGCTGCTGCTGCGCGCCGGTGACCTGACGCCGGTGGAAAAGGCCGAACGCCGGGTGCTGGTCCTGTCCGATCCAGGTCGCGGGGCAGGGGCGATGCAGGCGACGTCGTCCATTTATCTTGGGCTGCAACTGTTGCTGCCGGGCGAAACCGCGCCGGCCCATGTTCACACGCCGTCCGCCGTGCGGATCGTGGTGGAAGGCACGGGCGGCTACACCGTGGTGGACGGGGAAAAGCTGCCGATGGAGGAGGGCGATCTGGTGCTCACCCCCGGGGGCGAATGGCATGATCATGGGCATGAAGGCACGGAACCGGTGGTCTGGCTCGACGCGCTGGACCTGCCGCTGTTCGTTTACCTCGAAGGATCTTACGCCACCGAAGGCCCGCTTCAGGCGCAGCGCAACCGACCGGATGCCAGCCAGGTGGAATACCTGTCCTCGGGTCTTGCCCCAAGCCGTAAACTGGGCGCGGGCGCGCGCCGCTACCCGATGATGCGCTACCCCTGGGCCCGGACCGAGGCGGCGCTGACCGAGATGGCCGCCTATACCGACGGCGATTGTGCGGAACTGGATTATGTGAACCCGGAAACCGGGGCCGATGTGCTGCCCACCATGGGGTTCACCGCCATGCGGATCGGGGCGGGCCAGCGCCATGCGCCGCCGCTGCGCAGTTCTTCCGCCGCCTTCCATGTGGTCAAGGGCCGGGGCAAAACCACCATCAATGGCGAAACCATCGAATGGGGCCCGAAAGACACCTTTACGGCACCGGTCTTTGCCACGATCACTCATGAAGCGAGTGAGGACGCCTATCTGGTGCGCGTCCATGACCGCCCGCTGCAAGACAAGCTTGGATATTACGAGGAACGCGCGCGATGACCGACTATCTGTTCGACACTCCCAAGGTGCACTCCATCCCGGTGGCGGGTGAGGCCGCCGAATACCCGGTGCACCGTATCTTCTGCGTGGGCCGCAACTACGCCGCCCATGCCGCCGAAATGGGGGTGGAGGTTGACCGCGAGGCGCCGTTCTACTTCACCAAGTCGACCCAAGCGGTGCTGGCAAGCGGTGCGACCTTGCCCTATCCGCCGGGAACCGAAAACTTCCACTATGAGATGGAGCTGGTGCTGGTCATCGGCACACCCGTTTTCCGCGCCTCGGTCGAGGAAGCGGCAAGCGCGATCTATGCCTATGGCTGTGGTCTGGACATGACCCGGCGTGACCTGCAACTGGCGGCCCGCGCCAAGCAGCGGCCTTGGGATCTGGGCAAGGACGTGGAAGGATCGGCCGTGCTGACCGGTCTCACCAAAGCGGGCGAGTTGGGCGAGATCGGCCCGCAGCGTATCCATCTGGAGGTGAATGGCGAGGTCAAGCAGGACGCGACGCTGAACGACCTGATCCATGGCGTGGCCGAGATCGTGGCGGATCTGTCCAAGTTCTATCACCTCGCCCCCGGTGACGTGATCATGACCGGCACACCCGCAGGCGTCGGCCCCGTGGTGGCGGGGGACGTGATCACCGGCGGGGTGGATGGGCTCGACCCGATCAGCCTCACCATCGGCGCGCCGGAATGATCCACGTCCACGGATATTTCCGCAGCTCCTCTGCCTATCGGCTGCGCATAGCGCTGAACCTGAAAGGTGTGGCGCATGACTTTACCTCGGTGCATCTGCGCCGGGGTGGGGGGGAACAGAAAAGCCCGGCCTTCCGGGCGCTGAACCCGCAGGCGCTGGTCCCGGCGTTGGAAGCGGACGGTCTGGTTCTGACGCAATCGCTGGCGATCGTGGAATGGCTGGATGAAACCTATCCCGACCCCGCGCTGCTGCCCGCCTACAAAGACCTGCGCGCGCAGGTCCGGGCCTTTGCGCAGGTCATCGCCTGCGACGTGCATCCGCTGCAAAACCTGCGGGTGCTGGACTATCTGGAACAGCAGTTCGGGGCCGATCAGGCGGTGAAAGACGCGTGGTGCCAACGCTGGATCGGCGATGGCTTGGTTGCGTGCGAGGCGCTGCTGGCCAGGCAGACCCATGCTGGCGACTTCTGCTTTGGTGACACGCCGGGGCTGGCCGATATCTGCCTGGTGCCGCAGGTCTTTTCTGCGGCGCGCTTCAAGCTGGATATCAGCCACCTTGAACGGGTGAACGCGGTCTATGACGCTTGTCAGGCGCTTCCCGCCTTCGCCGATGCGGCCCCCGGCCAGCAACCCGACGCGGAGCCGTAAGGCCCCGGCAAATTCAAACAAGGTTTCCCGAACCGGAAACGCCCCGCCCACGTGCCGTTCGCGTGGGCGACCAAGACAGTCATGCTTCGAGAGGGAGTGCGAGACAATGGCACAAGACAGGATCATTATCGCAGGCGGCGGTATCGGCGGGCTGGCCACGGCTATCGGCCTGGCGCAAAAGGGCATCCGTTCTCTGGTTTTGGAAAAAGCCCCGGAACTGGGAGAGATCGGCGCGGGCATTCAGCTTGGTCCCAATGCTTTCCACGCCTTTGACTATCTGGGTGTTGGGGATGCCGCGCGCGGCATGGCGGTCTATATCGACAACCTGCGCCTGATGGATGCAATCAGCGGCAATGAAATCACCCGTATCCCGCTGGACAATGCCTTTCGCAGCCGGTTCGGCAACCCCTACGCGGTGGTGCACCGGGGGGACCTGCATGGCGTGTTCCTGCGCGCCTGCCGCGAACACGACCTGGTCGAGCTGCGCACCAATGCCGGGGTCGAAGACTACGAACAGGATGAAACTGGCGCGACCGCGATCCTCGAAAACGGCGAACGGGTGACGGGCAGCGCCCTGATCGGCGCGGATGGGCTTTGGTCTAACATTCGTAAGCGGGTGGTGGGCGACGGACGCCCGCGCGTGTCGGGCCATACCACCTATCGCAGCGTCATCCCGGTTGAGGATATGCCAGAAGATCTGCGCTGGAACGCGGCCACACTTTGGGCCGGGCCGAAATGCCATATCGTGCATTACCCGCTGTCGGGGTGGAAGCTGTTTAACCTTGTGGTGACCTATCACAACGACGCGGCGGAACCGGTGGCGGGTAAACCCGTCAGCCATGACGAGGTGCGCCGGGGGTTTGAACATGTGAACCCGGTCGCCCGGCAGATCATCGAGAAGGGCAATGACTGGAAACTGTGGGTGCTGTGCGACCGCGACCCGGTGATGAACTGGCAGGACGGGCGTGTTGTGCTGCTTGGCGACGCCGCCCATCCCCAGTTGCAGTATTTCGCCCAAGGGGCCTGCATGGCGATGGAGGACGCGGTGGCGCTGGCCCATCAGATGGAGGCCTGTTCCGGCGATGCCACCCGCGCCTTTCCCGCCTATCAGGAGATGCGCCGCCTGCGCACCGCCCGCATCCAGCTGCAATCGCGTGAGATCGGGGATCATATCTACCACGCCTCTGGCGCCCATGCGGAACTGCGTAATGCGGTGATGAGCGCCCGCAGCCCCGAGGAATGGTACGACATGATCGCCTGGCTCTACGGCTC
>ENA-OWNT01000944-OWNT01000944.1-seawater-metagenome-genome-assembly--contig:-NODE-944-length-46103-cov-5.212532_pt1 | contig 46103 bp, 41 predicted proteins | sample MGYA00238136_ERZ651165 | MGnify/ENA primary metagenome ERZ651165 (study PRJEB26861, sample SAMN08777766) | seawater metagenome | isolation source: coastal seawater | place: USA: Florida | collected... | reverse complement strand
TGCCAAAAGCGGAAATTCACGAACTGCCATTTGAACAGCTGATAAGTACGTATTTCGGACGGTCGCTTTTTGGTGGCGCTAGGTGGCAAGTAAGGGATATTAGCGGACTTACTGTAAATCAATTTATAAGTCCACTGATGATAAGCAACAGTAGTCCAATTGTTTTTCTTTTCTTGATTTTTATATTAATCTTAATGACTATTCGATGAACCACTAGCACTAACGAAAACTGTTTCTAAGGTGATTTTTATGAAACTAACAAGCTGGTCTGTCGTTTTTTGTTGTCTATTCTTTACCATAGAAACGTTTGGTCAGTACCAAACTGGTCTAAGCGGCGAATTTCTGAATGAATCTGAATCTCAGACCTACAAGCAAACCAATACTTTTCATAATTCAGATGTTGTGTGGGCGGTAAATGTAGGTGGTAAGGATTACATTGGGCTAGACGGTATACACTATAAAGCTGAACAGTATGTTAGTGGTGGAATTCGGGGTGAAATAGATAAAATTTTAGGCTCTCAGGATAGTGTTTTGTATCAATCATATAGAGAGGGTGATGTCGCTATCGACTATCCTCTCGAAAATGGTGAATACAATATAGTTTTTCATTTCGCAGAGCCCTTCGATATTGACATGGACGGACGTTTGTTCGATGTAATTGCGCAAGACGAGCTGGTAATAAATGATTTGAATGTTCGCCTTGCACGGGATGGCAAGCATAAGTCAGGTTTGGTCACTGCTGTTTCAAACGTAAAAGTGACTGGCGGAAGATTAAAAATAAGGTTTGAAGCAACGGCAGGAAAGCCTATTTTGAGTGCACTCGTTGTGCGCAAAACAAATGATGACACCAGAAAATGGAACTTGATTTGGTACGATGAGTTTGAAGGTAATAGTCTCGATGAGAGCAAGTGGTCGATAGATGTTTGGCCAGCATTCAAAGTTAATAGCGAAGACCAAGCTTATACTGCTAGAGAGAAAAATATCAGACTTGCTGATGGCAAGTTGATTATTGAAGCTCACAAAGAGGACTTCGAAGGCGCTGCATACACCTCTGGCCGCATTCATTCAAAAGGCAAAGGTGACTTTCTCTACGGCAAAGCCGACATCCGCGCCAAACTTCCCCCCGGGCAAGGCACTTGGGCTGCGATATGGATGCTACCAAGCGATCCTTACAAATATTCTACTACATGCAGACCCAATGAGGATTGGCAGGGAAGCAGAACCTGTGATGCATGGCCAAACTCTGGGGAGATAGATATCATGGAGCATGTTGGCCATGACATGGGAACAGTATGGGGAACTGTTCATAACAAGGCCTATTATTGGATAAACTGGGAACAGAGAAAGGGCAGTATTATTCAAGAGGATTTGGATAAAAGATTTCACCTCTATTCAGTTGAATGGACACCAGACCATATCCATATATTTCTAGATAACAAGCTATATTTCACTTACATAAACGAGGGAACTGGTTGGAAGGCTTGGCCTTACGACCATCCATATCACCTTATTTTAAACTTAGCTATCGGTGGAAACTGGGGAAGAGCAGGTGGGCCAATTGACGACAATATATTTCCTGTTCAAATGGAAGTTGATTATGTGAGAGTGTATCAGCTAGCTGAATAAGGTTTAGAGACTAATCAAAAGCCACCTTAACACCGATAACGTCTGCGTTTTGCTGATATGCAAGATATTGTTCTGTAGCTCTGTCGACTAATGGTTACGTATTATGTGGAGCTTGTATAAAAAATTCTGACAGTCAGATTGAAGCCACAGATCTGCCGTATGCTCGAAAAAAAAGAACGGCATGAGCTTTTTCTTGCTGCACAAAGGTGGCTTTGCGGCGAAAGCGCCACTTGAAATCAGAGTACTAAACTAATCATTGAACGTCCGCTCCTTGTCTGAAGCGGTCTTGCGAGTTAGAAATATCCAATGTCCGCTTTACGCTCATAGCAGCCCAACTCATCATCTGGAAGTGAGAAGGGCTGCACAAGCAGTCCTGCGCATCCTATATTTCAATAGATTCTGATATTTCCAAAGCGTCGTCCACCTCAATGCCCAAATAGCGAACAGTGCTCTCCAACTTCTTATGACCGAGCAAGAGTTGAACTACCCGAAGGTTTTTAGTTTTCTTGTAAATTAAATAAGGTTTGGTTCTTCGAAGTGAATGGGTACTGTAGAGCGAGGCATCCAGCCCAAGTTTTTCAATCCATCCGCGAAAAATACGATTGTATTGTCTAGTTGATATATGCTCAACATTGTTTATGCGCGATTTAAAAAGGCAGTCAGATGCTTTTAGATCAGCTTTTTTTACCCAAGCCATAATCGACTCTGCGGTTTTCGGTGTAATCTCAAATTGGACAGGACTACCAGTTTTTTGCTGGACTACATGCGTACGCCTCAGCACTGAACTCCCACAAACAACATCTGAGACTTTCAGTTTAACGAGGTCACAACCTCGTAGTTTGCTATCAAGACCAAGGTTGAATAATGCGAGATCACGCGTCCGGCCTTCAAGTTCTAGTCGAATTCGGATACCCCATATGTGAGATATCTTAAGAGGCTTTTTCTGTCCAATGATGCGGTCTTTGTTCCAAGGTGTTTGAGTTTGAATTGCCATGAGTTGTCTCCTGCTTTGTAGGAAAAATAAGTATGGCAGTAAAGTTGACTGGCGAATTTTATAAAAGGAGCAGAGCTTTCTAGTTTAAACTCCAGATTTGTGCCAAGAACTAACGCTAAAATGTTCTTAATAAAACGGAAGTTGAGAGCATGAGCATTAAGAACTATCAACATCACCAACCTAAATATATGCTGTTTATAGGTTATTTGAGCGACTATGACGACTATCGTTGGTTGTCACAAACAATGAAACTAATACCGACACCAAACAATTGAAAAACAAATATTTAAATGTCAGTTTTTTTTACAGGGTCCATCGTTTTTACTTATTAGTCTACAGCCCTTCCTTGTTTTATAACGCTTTTTCGTTACGGCGTGTTTTTTGCTCTAAAACTCGACGCGCTTTCTCTGAAAGCTTTTAATACTCAAAGTGTAATAAATAACAAGTATAAGATTTCACCTACCGACAAGAAATCCTCAAGGAGAACACATGAGACTGGCACAAACTGCCTGGCTTGCGCTTTTTGGCTCTTCCGCCGTATTCGCAACCGATATATTTATTAACGAAATCCACTACGACAATGCTGGTGGTGATACTGGTGAAGCGATTGAAATCGCTGGGCCATCAGGGACTGATCTAAGCGGAATGTCTCTTGCTCTATACAACGGCTCCAGTAGTCAACGTAACGTATATAGAACCGTCAATTTAGCAGGTATCATCCCAAACCAACAAGACGGCTTTGGTACAGTTTCGTTTTCGATTTCTGGTATTCAGAATGGTGGTCCTGACGGAATGGCACTTGTCGATAGCGAAGGTGCAGTCATTCAGTTCCTTAGCTACGAAGGCTCATTCACAGCAGCAAGTGGTCCAGCAGCAGGTATAACCAGTACAGATATCGGTGTTTCTGAGCAAAGCTCAACTCCTGTTGGTCAGTCTCTTCAACTGATCGGTAATGGCAGTCAATATGATGATTTTGTGTGGCAAGCGCCATCATCGGCATCTTTTGGTGATGTGAATTCTGGCCAAACGTTTGGTGCTGATGGCCCTGCTGTTGATACAGCTCCGGTTGTCATCAAAACTACTCCAGAGAATAATACCGGCGTTGTTGCCTTAGATTCCTCAATTGACATTAGTTTCAGCGAGTCAGTTAATGTACAAAATGGTTGGTTCACCATTTCTTGTTCTATTAGCGGTGAGCAAACTGCTTCTGTAGAAGGTGGCCCACAGCACTTTAGTCTACTACTCGACTCAGAATTACAATCAAATGAAGTCTGTGACGTGAACGTGGTTGCTGCTTTTGTTAATGACCTAGACCTAAATGATGGTCCAGACTTCATGGAAAGCAATTATACGTTTAGCTTCGGTACACAAGTTGATTCTCCCATTAGAATTAACGAAGTTGATGCGGATACGTCAGGGTCAGATACTTTAGAATTCGTTGAGCTATATGATGGCGGTTTGGGTAACACGCCGTTGGATGGTTTAGTAGTAGTGCTGTTCAATGGATCAGATGATCGTTCTTATGGTAATGCAATTGATTTAGACGGTTATTCCACAGACCAAGATGGTTTTTTCCTTATTGGTAACCAAATGGTTACTCCACAGCCAAGTATTATTATCAACAATAATTCATTACAAAATGGTGCAGATGCAGTTGCTATATTTGCCGGTGATGCAGAGGATTTTGTCAATGACACCCCAGTTACAGGCTTAAGTTTAGTTGATGCGCTCGTCTATGATACGTTTGACTCTGATGATAATGGCTTATTGTCAGTGTTAACGCCGGGACAGGAGCAGCAAAATGAAGGTGCTGCCGGTGATAAAGACAATCACTCTAATGCTCGCGTACCAGACGGTGGCAAAGCAATCGATACCTCTAACTATTTACAACAAGTTTCTACTCCGGGTGCGAGTAATGTTCCTGTAGCTGAAATTTATGCTATTCAAGGGACGGGTATGAAGTCGCCATTTGAGGACAGCTTCGTAAAATCCTTAGGTAATATCGTAACTGCCATCGACACTAACGGCTTCTTTATGCAAACACCTGTTTCGAGAAGTGATAACGATGCGGAAACTTCTGATGGGATCTTTGTTTTTACTGGATCAACACCTACTGTCTCGGTTGGTGATGAAGTGAATGTCACAGGGCAAGTTATCGAGTTTTTCGACTTCACTGAATTTAGCAATGATGTACAAGTAACTGTTATTAGCAGTGGCAATGCATTACCTCCTGTGGTTATCTTCGATGACAATACTCCTTCACCTTTACAGCCTCAAGCACAAAACGAGCTAGAGCGCTTTGAAGGTATGATTGTGAGCTTTACAGGAATAGCGTCTGCTGCGACGGACCGCTTTGGTGATACTGCGGTTGTTGCCAGTGAAACCCGAGCTTTCCGTGAGCCGGGAATTATGTACCCTGGAATTGAAGGACTGCCAGTGTGGGATGGCAATCCTGAGATCTTTGAACTAAACCCTGATGGCCTTTTGCTCGACAACCAAAGCTTGTTTGCTGGTCAGAGAGTATCAGCAACTGGTCCCCTTGGTTTTTCTTTTGGTGATTATCAAGTATGGCCAACTGAATTAAGCGTTGGTGAGGAGCCTGATCTACTTAGTCCTGTGCGGGTTAAATCTGCGGGAGAAACAACAGTCGGTGCATTAAACCTATTTCGTCCATCGCAAATAGATAGCGTGTATGATTCGCGCTTAAACAAGATTTCTCAGTTTGTAAGAAATGTGATGAATGCTCCTGATATTCTTGCTGTGAGCGAAGTTGAAAGTCTTGAAGTGCTTGAAACCGTTGCATCTCAAATTAACAGCGATGATCCTTCGATAAATTACACAGCTTATCTTGAAGAAGGTAACGATATTGGTGGAATTGACGTGGGCTTCTTAGTTCGAAGTTACGTTGAAATGGACGAAGTGGTGCAATACGGAAAAGATACCATTTTTAACTTTGATGGTTCTTTGCTGAATGACCGTCCACCGTTGTTATTCAAAGGGCGAATAGTGGAAAATGGGAGTAACTTCCCAATTCAGGTATTGGCGGTGCACAATCGCTCACTGTCTCGCGTCGATAGTAGCGAGCGTGTTCGTCTTAAGCGTTTAGCTCAGGCTCAATTTGTTGCCGAAATCGTTCAAGAGATTCAGTCTGAGGACTCAAACGTAAATTTAGTGGTTACTGGCGATTTCAATGCTTATCAGTTTACCGACGGTTACGTTGACGTGGTCGGACAAATTGCAGGCACTTCAGTCGAAGCAGATAACTTGGTTTGGCAACCTAGTCCAGTTTACCCGGTACTGACCAATCAAGTTGAAGCAATTTCAGCGCAAGAGCAGTATTCGTTTGTCTTTGGCGGTAGTGCACAAGTTCTTGATCATGCTTTAACGTCGTCAAATTTAAGCAACTTAGTAACGGGTTTTGAATATGCACGCGGTAACGCTGATTCACCAGCGAGTTTGGTCAACAATGATGAGAGTGCTTTGCGCGCCTCTGATCACGACGGCCTAGTCGTGTTCATTCAAATGGACTCAGATAACGACACTGTTTTAGATGTTGTTGATATGTGTGAAGCTACTTCTGTACCTGAAGTAACGCCATCAAAAGGTGTTAAACCAAACCATTTTGCTCTGTTAGACGGCGATATCTTGTTCGATACTAAAGGCAAAGCCAAAGATAGCTTTAGCTTAGTTGATACGATGGGGTGCTCTTGTGAGCAAATCGTTGAACAACAGGGTCTTGGCAAGGGCCATATAAAACACGGTTGCAGTATAGGCGTGATGAAAAATTGGGTCGACTTTGTATCGAACCCTTAAATTAGATTGTATGGCGACTACTTGTGTAGTCGCCAGTATCTCTTAATATCTTTGCACGAACAGCGTTCGTGAGCTTCACCTCAAGTAAACATTAATCAAATTCACTCGTTAGCAGCGCAGTCGCTTTGGTTTAAATCGCAAACTAATCCAGTCGTCGACTTGGTCTTTTCAACATCTCTTTCTATTAAGTTAGAAAGGAAGCTTTTTAATAAATCCTCATCCATTAAAGATGCCATTTCAAGATGTGTTAAATCTTCAAATGTGTGGCGTTTTACAGTGTTGTTTTGAATGTTGATCCAGTCGCTGGCTAACGTAACTTTGTCTGCGGCCGACGCATATACATAGGTTGGAATTGTATTGGCTTCCACGGCATCAACAATATTGATGTCTTTCGCCTGAAGTCTTGCATTGCTGTAAACAATTTCAACTGCGTTGTTTATGTCTTCTTCTTCAATAAACACAGAGTAGAACTTATCTTTGTAAATTATGCGTTGTAAGCTAAAAAATGGCCGTGGAAGTCTCCGTTAACATCCCACGGATTATTTAATACGAAGCTGCAGACTCCGTCTTTTAAAAGTAATGCTTTACCGAGGTACCACAACCTGTGTAAGCGCATGACTTTCGCCAGGCTCAAGATGCTTTCCTTGAGTTAGGGAAGTCTCTACACAAACCATGTGTTTGTAACCAAAGGGGTCCATATCTGAAATTGATGCAGCGCCTAACCACGGGTTCCATACTACTAGCGAGTCGTTACCCTCAGAAATAACGTCAGTAAAAGCGTTATCCTCAACTTCAATGGTAGTGTTTTTAACAGCGCTAAGGTGTATACGGTCTGTTTCACCGGTAATGGTATAAGGAGTAGGAGAAGACTTAATTTGCCAGTCTTCAAGCTTGTCTTTGTAGTCTCCGTCTATACCAGTTAGCACAGTATGCTCGATATGATCGACATGAAAATAAGTATGAAGCGCGCAATTGTACTGGAACGGAACAGTGCCAGTATTCTCGGTAACAAGTGACACTGTTAACGTGTCGCCAACAGTTAGCTGCAACATAACATTGCAGTCGTACTCAAAGCCTTGGCCACGGGTAAAACTAGGGCGCAAAACAATGGTTGTACCTTCTTCAGTATCTTTCGACTCTACGAGTTTCCATACTTGAGTTCGCAAAAAACCGTGAGCGGGCAGGGCACCTTTCTCTTGCCCATGGTCATCACTGAACCATGGCCAGCATATTGGAATACCACCGCGAATAGGGCGCTCGCCATTAAGGTATGCATGAGGGCTTACCCAAAGACGCTCTTTACCATCTGACTTTGGAACGAACGACAATACGTGGCCTCCAAATAAGCTTACTTTTGCCGTCGATTTGTCATTGTCTATATCAAGAAATGTAAGTCCGTTTGACTCACTTAGCGAAACTGAATTAACGGGCGACATAAACCCTCCTTGGATGGTGTAAGCTCAAAAAAAGTGGCAGGGAAAAGAAAGCTCGTCACCACCTTCGTCTGAATTTGTTCGTGAAAATAAAAAAGGTGCAAACATCACGTTTACACCTTTCAGATTAACTCATATATAAAACAAATAAACTAAATATTTGTTGTAAATATCTTTATTTAGATATGTGAGCAACTAAATCTAGTACCTTGTTTGAGTAGCCCCACTCGTTATCATACCAAGATACTACTTTTACGAATGTATCTGTTAGTGCGATACCTGCTGTTGCGTCAAACACTGATGTACGAGCGTCACCCACGAAGTCGTTCGATACAACGGCGTCTTCTGTGTAGCCCATAATGCCTTTCAGTTCACCTTCAGACGCTTCTTTCATTGCCGCACAAATAGCTTCATAGCTGGTAGGTGTTGCTAGATTAACAGTAAGGTCTACTACTGAAACATTAGGTGTAGGTACGCGGAACGCCATACCAGTAAGCTTACCATTTAGTGCTGGAATTACTTTACCTACTGCTTTCGCTGCGCCTGTAGAAGATGGAATGATGTTTTGGCCAGCACCACGGCCACCACGCCAGTCTTTCATTGACGGGCCATCAACCGTTTTCTGTGTAGCAGTGGTAGCGTGAACAGTAGTCATTAGACCGTCTACAATGCCGAACTTGTCGTGAAGCACTTTAGCAAGTGGTGCTAGACAGTTAGTTGTGCAAGACGCGTTAGAAACAATTGTCTCGCCTGCGTAGCTGTCTTGGTTAACACCCATTACGAACATTGGCGTGTCGTCTTTAGACGGTGCAGACATAACTACTTTCTTCGCGCCCGCTTCAATGTGCTTGGCAGCAGTTTCTTTGGTTAGGAAAAGGCCTGTAGATTCAACAACTACATCTACATTTACTTCATCCCACTTAAGTGCTGCTGGATCACGCTCAGAAGTAATGCGAATAGTTTTACCGTTCACAATTAATGCATTGTTGTCTACAGTTACTTCACCGTCGAATAAACCGTGCGTCGAGTCGTACTTTAATAGATATGCAATATAGTCTGTGTCTAATAAGTCGTTAATAGCCACAACTTCGATGTCTTGACGCTCTGCTGCAGCGCGCATTACCAAACGTCCGATACGGCCAAAACCGTTGATACCGATGCGAATTGTCATAACGTACCTCGAAAATTTTAATAAAATATGAAAATAAATTACGTAAAGTATGGATCAAAATGCCATAATTAGCAAAATAAAAAGCTAAAGTGTTGCAAAATTACGAACAATGGCTTTTGCAATCGTATTCAGATATCCCCAAAGCGCGGTTTCTAGAATAATGTTAATGAATTGTTTTTTACGCTATTTGCTTTTACTCTGCTTTCGCAAACCGGCGTTACTTTACCGAACAACAGGAATTAGACACCATGACACAACAACTTCTGCAACAATTGGTTGAAATGCGGGGAATTGAAACCCAGTACGTAGACGCATGGGGAAACCCAGCAACCATCGCAGAATCAAGTAAAGCTAAGTTATTAAATGCACTTGGCTACGACACCAGCAGTGATGAAAAAATTCAGTCGCAGATAGCGCAAGATATTCAATCTGTTTGGTTGTCTCCTCTAAATCCTGTTCAAGTTGTTCGTAGCGGTGAAAGCATTACCTTACCGGTTCGTTTACCGATAGAGTTGGTTAACGACGAGCACGTATTAACGATTACCTGTGAAAACGGTGATGTGCTAACACATTCGTTTATACCAGTTGATCAAAACATGACTACCATGTCACATATCGACGACGTGGAGTTTCATGAGTACGTTGTTGCGCTTCCTTTAGATTTACCATTGGGTTATCACGATGTGACATTGTCTGCTGATGATGACCAATTCGGTCAGTCACGCATTATTGTGGCACCGAAAGCTTGCTATACGCCTGAGCCTATTCAGCAAGGCAAGAAAATTTGGGGTTTAAGCGTTCAGCTTTATTGTGTACGCAGCGAAAATAACTGGGGCATAGGTGACTTCTCAGACCTTTCGATGCTTATTGAAAAGTCTGCAAACGTAGGTGCTGACTTTATCGGTCTAAACCCAATTCATGCCCTTTATCCGGCTAACCCTAATGCATGCTCTCCATATGGACCAAGCTCGCGCCGCTGGTTGAACTACCTGTACATCGACGTAACGGCAGTAGAAGGCTATGACGATGCGTCAGTACAAGCGTTGGTAGCAAGCGAAGACTTTACTAAAACGCTTACACATGCACGCAACGTAGAGCATGTCGATTATGAGGCCGTAGCACATATTAAGCTTGCTGCATTACGCGCAGTATTCGACGTTTACGATGCAAAATACTTACGTAAGAGCACTAAACAAAACAAAGCGTTTAAAGCGTTTGTTGAAGCCGGTGGTGAAAGCCTTGATATGCTTGCGGTGTACGATGCACTTCAGTCGTCACTAAAATCGCAAGGCAAGGAAAGCTGGGGCTGGCCTGTATTCCCTGAAGAATTTAAAGATTATCACAATCCGGCAGTTGCCAAGTTTAAGAAGGCTAACGGTCAAGATGTTAAGTTTTATTTGTTCCTTCAATGGATTGCTGCACAGCAACTAGAACAAGCGAGTAATAAAGCAACTGAAGCGGGCATGACTATTGGTTTATACCGCGACTTAGCCGTGGGTGTAAGCGAGGGTAGTGCTGAAATTTGGGGTAATAAAGACCTGTACTGCACAGACGCCAGTGTTGGTGCTCCACCTGATATTCTTGGCCCGCTGGGTCAAAATTGGGGGCTACCGCCAATGGACCCTCGTAAACTATACGAGCAAGGTTATCAGCCAATCATTGATTTGTTTGCTTCAAACATGGCGTCATCGGGTTCGTTGCGTATTGACCACGTAATGGCACTATTGCGCTTATGGTGGGTTGTAAAAGGTGATGACGCCAAAGAAGGTGGTTACATCTATTACCCAGTAGACGATTTACTTGGTATCTTGGCACTTGAAAGCCACAGAAACCAAAGCTTAGTTATTGGTGAAGACCTTGGTACTGTGCCAGAGGAAATTCGCAGTAAACTTGCTGAGAACGGCGTGTATTCATATCGTGTGTTCTTCTTTGAACAAGCGGAAGACGGCGGATTCTTCTCTCCTAGTCACTACCCAGTGCAGTCGATGTCAACGTTGACTACTCACGACATGCCTACGCTAATTGGTTACTGGCACTGCCTTGATCTTGAACTTGGTAAAGAAATTGGTCTTTATCCTACACAAGAAATTTTGGATACGCTTTACACCGACCGTCACGACAACAAGCAAGCTATTCTAAACACGCTTCATGGTCACGGTTCGGTAGCCGACAATGTAGGTCACGATGTTAACTACGTGGGTATGAATCAAGACCTAAACTACGGTATGCAGGTGCATATGGCGGGCGGTTCAAGCGCTTTGCTTAGCCTTCAATTGGAAGACTGGCTGCAAATGGATAAGCCGGTAAACATTCCAGGTACGTTTGACGAGTATCCAAACTGGCGAAGAAAGTTAACGCAAAACATAGAAACTATGTTTAACAATACGGAAATTAACGACTTAGCAGCTAAACTTACTCACGCAAGAAAACAGGCGAGTAACAAATAGTAAACTGCTATAAAAGTAGAATTAAGGAAGTGACTTATCGCTTCTTAATCGAGTAAGATGAAGCGTCAATTCTGGCGCTTTACGAATTAAACCCGCTGTTATGCGGGTTTTTAATAGGAGTAGCGAATGCAACAAGTAGTGCAGCAGTTTGAGCAAGCATCATGTTCACAGCCATTTTCCCAGTTGGGTGTTGTAGAAAACAACGGAACGTTTCTTCTTCGTATCTGGAGACCGGGTGCGAAGTCCATTTCAGTTTCTTGGGAAAACGCTGCATTACCAAAGCTATCGCTAAAGTCTGTTACAGAGACAGGGCTATTCGAAGCAGAAATCTCCAAAAGCCACTGCGGCCAAACTTATCGTGTTGAAGCGAAATACAAAGAGGGTGAAATTTCCTACATTGACCCTTATCAATTTGCTGAAAATGCTTATCACGCGGTGCACTTCATTGACGCTACTCCAGCGAATCTTTACCAACAAGCCGGCGCACAATTATTAAACGTTGAATCAAGCGAAGGTACAGCCATTCAAGGCGTAAGGTTCTGTGTATTTGCACCTAATGCTAGCGCTGTTTCGGTTATTGGCGATTTCAACCAATGGGACGGTCGCATTCACCCGATGGAAAAAACCTCAATGGGATATTGGGTGTTGTTTATTCCAGGTGTTTTGGCAAATGAACGTTATAAATATCAGGTGAAAGACGCAAGAGGTCACGACCTTCCGCATAAGGCCGACCCGCTAGGCTTTAGTGCAGAACAATATCCATCTCACGCCTCAAAAGTATTCGACCACACGGCCTACACGTGGAACGATGAAAAGTGGATGGAAAGACGTAAAGCCAATAAATACGAAACACCAATGAGTATTTATGAAGTGCATTTGGGCTCTTGGAAAAGACCAGACGCACAAAGCGAAGCGCGTTATTTGTCTTATCGAGAACTTGCTGACGACTTAATTGGTTATGTCAGCGATATGGGTTATACCCATGTTGAACTTCTGCCTGTGTCTGAGTTTCCTTTCGACGGCTCGTGGGGCTACCAGCCAGTAGGTATGTTTGCACCGACAAGTCGTTTTGGTGACCCAGACGACTTTAAGTATTTTGTCGATAAATGCCACCAAGCTGGAATAGGTGTGATCATTGATTGGGTACCGGCTCACTTCCCAGAAGATGGTCATGGTTTAGCGCGGTTTGACGGTACTTGTGTATACGAGTATGAAGATCCAAGAAAAGGTTGGCACCCCGACTGGAACTCTTGTATTTACGATTTTGGTAAAGATACCGTACGACAATTTTTAGTAGCAAACGCGCTGTTTTGGCTGGATAAATTCCACGTTGATGGGCTTCGCGTAGATGCTGTAGCCAGTATGCTGTACCTCGATTATTCGCGAAATGACGGTGAATGGATCCCTAATGTTGATGGTGGCAATGAAAACTACGAAGCCATTAGTCTACTGCGCTGGATGAACGAAGAAGTGTACAAACATTTCCCAGATGCCATGACTATAGCCGAAGAATCAACATCGTTCCCTAAAGTCTCTCGTCCTGTTTTCGATGGTGGCTTAGGCTTTGGATTCAAATGGAACATGGGCTGGATGCACGATTCACTGCATTATATTGCAAGAGATCCTGCTTATCGAAATTATCACCATGGTGATATTACGTTTAGCATGGTTTACGCCTTCGACGAGAATTTTGTTTTGCCAATATCCCACGATGAAGTTGTGCATGGCAAAGGCAGCATGCTTAGAAAAATGCCAGGTGATGAGTGGCAGCAAGCAGCAAACTTGCGCTGCTATGCAGGCTTTATGTACGGGCACCCGGGCAAAAAGCTAAACTTCATGGGCAACGAACTTGCGCAATCGAGAGAGTGGAACCACGATACGGGCTTAGATTGGGACCTTCTGCAATACGAAAAGCACGCGGGTATTCAAGCCTTGTATAAAGCATTGAATAAACTTTACACAAGCACACCTGCGCTACATGAACTTGATCATCAGCCTGAAGGTTTTGCTTGGATCGATCACGAAAACGCAGACCAGAGCGTCGTATCGTTTGTACGTTCTTCAAAAAGCGGTAACCAGAAGGTGTATGTAGTGACTAACTTTACACCTGTGCCGCACAACAATTTTAGATTAGGTGTAGACGCTCCATCTTCGCTTGAACTTGCGCTTAATACTGATGATAAAGCATATTGGGGAAGTGATTTTGCGGTTGTGCCACGTGTGGTTTCAACGCCTACGCCGTGGAATCACAGACAGCATTCTGTGGAAATAAATCTTCCGCCGCTAGCGACGGTGTTCTACGTAACGTCAGAGTAATTGCAGCAATTAGGAATTGAATAGGTAAGCAAATATTGGAACACAGTAAAGGCATAAACGCAGCAGAAAGCTACAGCGCAGGCAATCCATATCCTTTAGGTGCCACGATTGAACGAGGCGGCTGCAATTTTGCTGTATATGCCCCTGATGCTATCGACGTGATTTTATGCCTTTTCACTAGCGATACCGAAGAGCCAACGCTTGAAGTGTCGCTACCGGAGAAAACCGGTGATATCTGGCACGGCTTTTTACCCAATATTAACGCGGGTCAGTACTATGGTTATCGCGTAGAGCGCAGTGAAGGAGGGTTGCACAGTGTACCCACCGACAAACTGCTGATAGATCCCTACGCATTGAAAATAAGCCGGGCAATAAAGTGGGACGCTCGCCGTTACAAGCATGATTCTCAGTTTATGATCCCCAAATGTATTGTGGTTGATAAAACTGCGTATGCACCTAGCGCCGTAACGCCGCCTAATATTCCTAAACACAAGCGTATTGTGTACGAGGCTCATGTTAAAGGGCTAACAAAACTGCACCCTGACGTACCTAAGGCTCATCAAGGGAAGTTTATTGGGGCAGCACACCCAAGCGTAATAAAACACCTTAAAGCGCTTGGCGTTACAACAGTGCAGTTTATGCCCCTTTGTTCTTTTATGCCGGAACCGTTCATCACTGAAAAAGGGCTCACCAATTACTGGGGATACAACCCAGTAAACTTTTTTGCACCTGAACCTCGCTATGGAGTATCTGATGCCCTAGCCGAGCTTAAAGCAATGATAGAGGCCTACCATGAGGCCGATTTAGAAGTCATTGTGGATGTGGTATTTAACCATACTGCGGAGGGAGGGCAGGGCGGTCCTGTATTATCATTCAAAGGGTTTTGCCCATATCAGGCCTACTTATACGAACAAGCTACGTCGGGTGAGCTAGTATTTTCTAATCATTCGGGGTGTGGCAACACTATCAATACGGCACAGCCGTTTATGATGGGCTTGATCCTTGACGCCATGCGCCATTGGGTAAGTGTCATAGGCGTAGATGGCTTTAGGTTTGATTTAGCTGTCTGCCTGGGGCGGGAGCCGCAAATCTTCAACAATAAATCAGGGTTACTTCGTGCTATCAGTAGTGATCCAGTCCTCAAAGATAAAGTGCTACTTGCTGAGCCGTGGGATATTGGATACGGCGGTTATCAAGTAGGTCAATTTCAGTCTCCGTGGTTGGAAGTGAATGATAAATATCGTGATACTGTGCGCGCTTTTTGGCGTGGAGATGATGGCGTAACCGCTGATTTTGCAACGCGACTTATGGGCTCTCGGGATATTTTTCACAAGGGCAAGCGACATATCAGTACGTCAGTGAATAACGTGACGTATCACGATGGTTTTACGCTACACGATATTGTGACCTACAGTGAACGCCATAATATGGACAATCTAGAAGATAACCGAGACGGACACGGCCATAACTTGTCGGCAAACTATGGGGTAGAGGGCGAAACTCAAGACGCTAGCATTATTGAAATGCGCGAGCGTCAAAAGCGCAATTTATTCGCTACACTCATATTCTCGCAGGGTACACCGCACATTCTTGGTGGAGACGAGCTAAGCAGAACGCAAAATGGTAATAATAACGCTTATTGCCAGGACAATCCCATTAGCTGGGTGCACTGGGAATTAAATAAACGTAAACAGGATTTTTTGAAGTTCTGTCAATATGTCATTCGCCTGCGTCAGTCATCCTCTTTGCTGAGCGAATTAAAGCTGCATGACGACAACTTTACACTATCGCGAAACGTTAAAGAAATTAACTGGTATAAACCTGATGGCTCAGACAAAGCTTCAGAAGACTGGAATGCAAAACACAACAAAGCGTTTGGCGTAGAGATAAAAGGTTGTGCTAGTGGTGCACAAAAGCCAGAACACTGGTTTTTATGTGTAAACGCCAGTGAAAACGACGTGCGCTTTCACTTGCCAAATGGAGCCCCAAGAGGCGGGTGGACGATGCATCTTGATACGCGTTATTCATCGTTAAGCGAGCAACCGTCTATTTGTATTCAAAAAGTGTTTCTGCAAGCCAGTAAGTCACTCACTCTATTTAGCTTCACTGATTACAATCACGAATACTAAACACAAGAAACAGTTACAGTTGGTTAAAAATTGTTCTTACTGAGATTTTGTTGTGCCAAGAAGTTTACCATTGGCGAGATTTAAGGCATAACATACACATTTGACCACGTTTGGCTGTTCTTTATAACGTCAGGTGGTATCATGCGCTCCCATCTGAAATGTGAGGATGTTCCCATGCAAAACAAAGGTGGTAATACACACGACGACAAGCCGTGTGATATTGGTTTTATCGGTTTAGGGGTAATGGGTAGTAACCTTACCATGAACCTTGTTGATCACGGCTACCGTGTTGCCTGCTTCGACTTAGACCAAAACAAAGTTGAATCAATCCTAGCAAAAGACGCCAGCGAACGAGGAGACGATGTTGCCCCTCGCGTTGAAGGCTGTAGTTCGTACACCGAGCTGTTAAGCAAACTTAAAGCTCCTCACTTAATCATTATTTCTGTGCCTGCCGGCGACCCAGTAGATCACGTTTGTAACCACCTTATTGATGCTGGTATTCACGCTGACGATATCGTAGTTGATACAGGTAACAGCTTATGGACTGACTCTGTAGAGCGTGAAGAGCAGTATAAAGGCAAGTTCATTTTCTTCTCTACTGCGGTGTCAGGCGGGGAAGTAGGGGCACGTTTTGGTCCATCACTAATGCCTTCTGGCAACCCTTATGCGTGGACAAGAATTGAACCAGTATTAAAGGCGATAGCGGCTAAGGTTGACCCAGAAACGGGTAAACCACTTGAAAGCCATACACCGGGTAAACCTGTGCTAGAAGGCGAGCCGTGCGCCACCTATATTGGCCCTGTTGGTGCAGGCCACTACGTAAAAATGGTGCACAACGGTATTGAATATGCCGACATGCAGCTTATTTGTGAAACGTATCACGTTATGCGCCAAGCATTAGGCATGGCGCCTGCTGAAATTGCAGCTGTATTCCGCCGTTGGAACGAAGGCAAGCTTAACAGCTACCTAATGGAAATTAGTGCTGAAGTATTAGAGCAGCTTGACCCAGAAACAAGCCAGCCTTTGGTTGATGTCATCTTGGATAGAGCAGGGCAAAAAGGTACTGGCTTATGGACAGCAGTAAGTGCTTTGCAAGTAGGAAGCCCAGCGCAAACCATTACATCAGCGGTATTTGCTCGCAGTATTTCTAGCTTAAAAGACGAACGTGTGGCGGCAAGTCACGTTCTGGCTGGCCCAGACGCGCCAACTTTCTCTGACGAGCAAAAAATGTCTGTGGTTAATAAGCTTGAGCAAGCACTGTACTGTTCTAAAATTTGCGCTTATGCACAAGGGTTCCAGCTAATGGCAATGGCTGGAAAAGAACACGGTTGGACATTAGAGTTCGGTGAAATAGCGAAAATCTGGCGTGCCGGCTGTATTATTCGCGCGGTATTCTTACAGTCAATATCGCACGCTTATGAGAACAACGAAGACTTAGCTAACTTGTTAATGGACCCATACTTCGCACAGCAGATCACCGAGTATCAATCTGACTGGCGCGAATCTATTGCACAAGCAACTTTAGCGGGTGTTCCTTGTCCAGCTATGATGTCAGCGCTTAGCTACTACGATTCATATCGTACAGCGGTATTGCCGGCAAATCTGCTACAAGGGCAGCGTGACTATTTTGGTGCGCATACGTATCAGCGCGTCGACAAGCCTGCTGGCAAAAAATACCATATTGAATGGAGTGATCCAGCACGTCCGCAAACCGCTATCAAGAAATAGTGATGTAACAAGACAATGCGTTTACAAAAGGTGTATTTGGCAGCAAATACACCTTTTTCGTTTTATAAGGTACGAACATGTCACAAGACAAAAAGAATGACGAACAATGGCGAGACTCGCTAAGTGCAGAAGAGTTTCGTGTTTGTAGAGAAGCTGGAACAGAGCGACCTTTCACCGGTGCGCTTCTAGATGAGACGCGTGACGGTGTATATGTTTGCAAATGCTGTAATGCACCACTTTTTCCTTCAGATACAAAATTTGATGCAGGGTGTGGCTGGCCCTCTTTCTACAAGCAATTAGACGACGGCAATGTTGATTATCGCGAAGACTTAAGTCATGGCATGCGACGTGTTGAGATCTTTTGTAAGCAATGCGGCTCGCATCTTGGTCATGTGTTTCCAGATGGACCTGCCCCGACTGGGCAGCGTTATTGCGTAAACTCGGTATCGATGACGTTTAAAGGGCAAGATGACCTAGAAATAAAAGGTTAGTAATATGTTTTTTAACCATTTACTCGGGGTTAAGCAGTACCATAAAGGTAAACATCTGATTAAATATTGAGCGGTTTTTGTTGCCGCTTTCAGGTTAAGATAAAAAACCGCCAATAAATGGCGGTTTTTTTGATTATTTCGCAATGATATTTTGAAATTTTATTTCAATTGGCGTGCGGCAAGCTTTCAATAACACGCAAACTTTAGAGAACCTCAGCTCCCTAGTAGTTATCGTTGTTTACTGTGAAAAACGTCAGTTTGCTTCCATTCGTATTCATATAAACACCACTAGCCTTTTTGATGTGTCACTCAGTTTCTCGTTCGTATTGTAAGGTACTAGTCAGTTTGTCGGAAAATTACCAAATTATTCCTTACTATTTCTGCTTTTTTTCTTTTTGTGAAAGTAATCAACAATTTGGTCATTGTAACGACTTTCTCTAATATAGCGCTCGTCACCGTCAGACGAACTCTCACCTCTGTGTACCCTAATAATAAGAAGAGACTGACGTCGCGACGTGTAAATAAACGTTAACCTACATCGATGAAGGCAAAAGCATGAATCAACAGTTTGAGCAGGAATTACAAAGCAGCTGGCAAGAGCGTCAGGAATACGCAGAAATGATGTTGCCCCTTATTGGAAAACTATACCGTAACAAAGCGGTAGAAATTTCGGTATACGGCCGCTCACTATTGAATGCCAGCGCAATTGATGTAGTTAAAGCACATCGTAAAGTACGTTTACACGAAGGCATTAAATTGCGTTTGCGCGAGAGCTATCCAATTGTTGAGGCGCTTAGCAACATGCAGCTTGCGCCAGCTCAAATTGATATTGGTAAGCTTGCCTTCGATTTTCACTACGGTTCTGCGGTTGACAACAACGACCTTACGGCCTACCTCAACGAAAAACTAAACGACGTTGCGGGTAAAGAGGACGATCAGAAGCCTCAAGACGTTGTACTATATGGTTTTGGCCGTATAGGTCGTTTACTTGCTCGCTTGCTTATTGAGCGCCAAGGCAAGAATAACAAGCTTCGCTTGCGTGCCATTGTGGTGCGTGGCGGTCGCGAAGGTGACTTAGAGAAGCGTGCTAGCCTCTTACGTCGTGACTCAGTACACGGGCCTTTTAACGGCAGTATCACTATCGACCACGAACGCAATGCATTAAAAGCGAACGGCTCATACATTCAGGTTATTTATGCGAATAGTCCTGATGAAGTGGATTACACGCAGTACGGCATCGACAACGCAATTGTTGTAGATAACACAGGTATTTGGCGTGACCGCGACGGTTTAGGTCTTCACCTTAAAGCTAAAGGTGCAGCAAAAGCTATTCTTACCGCGCCAGGTAAAGGCGACATTAAAAACATTGTTCACGGTGTTAACGATGCAGAAGTTACAGCAGAAGACACGATTGTGTCTGCGGCTAGCTGTACAACAAACGCTATTACGCCAGTGCTTAAAGCATTAGACGAAGAGTACGGCATTGATAACGGTCACGTTGAAACGGTTCACTCGTATACAAACGACCAAAACCTAATTGATAACTATCACAAAGGCGACCGCCGCGGACGCAGCGCGCCTCTTAATATGGTTATTACTGAAACGGGCGCCGCAAAGGCAGTCGCTAAAGCTTACCCTAAACTTGCAGGCAAGCTTACTGGTAACGCAATTCGCGTACCTACACCTAACGTGTCACTTGCAATCTTAAACCTAAATCTTAAGACCGAAGTTGATCGCGTGGCAGTGAATGAATTCTTGCGTGATACCGCACTATTCTCCAAGCTACAACATCAAATTGACTACACCGCCAGTAAAGAAATTGTATCTACAGACCTTGTTGGCTCGCGCGCAGCATCAGTAGTAGATTCACAAGCGACAATTGCGGCAGACAAACGTTTAACACTGTACGTATGGTATGACAATGAGTTTGGCTATAGCTGTCAGGTTCTGCGCGTAGTGCGTGATATGGCGGGTTTGAGCTTTCCAACGCTGCCCCTTTAACGCCTGTAACCAATTGCTTGTTACGCATTCAATCGTAACAAATTGATTAAAAAACCGACCCCAGTGGTCGGTTTTTTAATGGTGTAAACAAATTGTATACTTTTAGCATCATAAAACCCGCCCTCCACATGGTATTTGTGTTGGTGTCTATGCTAAATTAGCGCACAAATAATGAGGAAAACGACAGTCTATGCATATCTCCAGTCAATTCGACAGCGGCAACATTGAAGTTGTAAGCGCTCAGTCGCCAGACGACATCCGTCTAGCTATTCCAAAAGACAATCAATCTGAATTTGCTCAATGGTTTCACTTTCGCTTAGTGGGGGAGACCTTTGTAACTCACAACATGACCATCGGTAATCTTGCTAAGTCAGCGTATCCTGAAGGTTGGAAAGGTTACAATGTACTAGCATCATACGACCGTCAAACATGGTTTCGCATTCCTAGCGAGTTTGACGGCGATAACTTATCTTTCTCATTAACGCTTGAGCAGCCAAGCGTTTATTTTGCTTATTTCATACCATATAGCTACGAGCGTCACTTAGACCTTGTGCACGATGCGCAGATGTCGCTTTTGTGCGAGCACAGATTTTTAGGCCTAACGCTTGATGGCCGTGATATGTCGTTGTTGGTAATTGGTGAAGAAACACCAGAAAAGAAAAAGGTGTGGATCACAGCGCGTCAGCATCCAGGCGAGACCATGGCTGAATGGTGTGCCGAAGGTATTATCTACCGATTGCTGGACGAACAAGACGGCCTAGCCCGTCAGCTTCTCGATAATGCCGTATTTTACGTAGTGCCGAATATGAACCCAGACGGTAGTGCACGCGGTCATTTGCGCACTAATGCGGTGGGTACCAACCTGAACAGGGAATGGGCAACACCAACTGCTGATAAAAGCCCAGAAGTGCTTTACGTGCTAAATGCAATGTCAGAGATTGGCGTTGATATGTATCTTGACTTGCATGGCGATGAAGCATTGCCGTATAACTTTGTAGCAGGTAGCGAAGGCAACCCAAGCTATAACGACGAAATTAAGGCTTTGGAAGATACGTTTAAAGATGCGTTACTTAGCGCAACGCCAGAATTCCAAGACGAATTTGGATACGATAAAGATGAGCCAGGCAAAGCTAACTTAACGGTAGCTTCAAACGCGGTTGGCGAGAAATTTAAGTGTATGGCCTACACCGTAGAGATGCCGTTTAAAGACAATGCCGACGTGCCAGACGACATTTACGGTTGGTCGGTACAGCGCAGCCGCCAGCTGGGTGAAGACCTTCTGATTGGCGTAAATGCTGTAGTGAAAAAGCTGAAAGGCTAAAAATTCGTTTACGGAAGCGTTAGCTTCCCTCAAAAGGCCTCGACAAACAGAGGCCTTTTGGTTATCAAATTACAATAAACAAAATAATCAATCATAATAAAAAAGGGGAAATACCTTGGAAGGGTTATACGGTTTTTTAACCACGCTTGACGGCTTTTTAGGGGGAGCTTTCTGGTTTCCTTATGTGCTTCTTGGTGTGGGTCTTTTCTTTACTATCTATCTTAAATTTCCACAAATTCGTTTCTTTAAACATGCTTGGCAGGTTGTAACAGGTAAGTTCGACAAAGAGAGCGATCCTGGTGATACAACACACTTCAGAGCGCTAACAACAGCCCTTTCAGGTACGGTGGGAACCGGTAATATATCGGGTGTAGCTTTCGCTATTTTCCTAGGTGGTCCAGCAGCCCTATTTTGGATGTGGGTAACTGCATTTTTAGGTATGACAACCAAGTTTGTGGAAGTAACGCTATCTCATAAATACCGTGTAAAAACGGAAGACGGTACGATGGCCGGTGGCCCGATGTACTACATGGACCGACGCTTAAACATGAAATGGCTAGCGGTAGCATTTGCGGTTGCAACGGTAATTAGCTCTTTCGGCACGGGTAACCTTCCTCAAAGTAACGGTATTGCACAAAGTATTGAAGCAACCTTCGGCTTCGAGCCTTGGATTGTGGGTAGCGTGTTAGGTATTCTTCTTGCGCTAGTTATTCTTGGTGGTATTCAGCGTATCGCGGCTTTCACGGCACGCGTAGTGCCTGTAATGGCAGTTATTTACCTTATCGGTGCAATGGCGGTTATTTTTGCCAACCTTGAAAATATTGGTCCTTCGTTTGCTGCGGTAATTGGCGACGCATTTACTGGCTCAGCTGCTGCAGGTGGCTTCTTGGGAGCTTCACTGGCTTACGCATTTAATCGCGGTGTAAACCGAGGCCTATTCTCAAACGAAGCGGGTCAAGGTTCTGCACCTATCGCCCATGCTGCTGCGAAAACAAAAGAGCCTGCGTCAGAAGGTATGGTTTCGCTGTTAGAGCCTTTCATTGATACCATTATGATTTGTACAGTGACTGGTTTGGTAATTTTGTCTTCAGGCGTATGGAAAGAAAAGCACGAGAACGTATTCGACCGCTCTGACATGTTTTTCGTAGCAGGCCAGTACGACGATTCAAACCAAGCTGACGTAGATAAGCTTTATGGCTACCTTAACGACATTGAAGGAAACACGGTAGAGCCGTTCACAGGTTCAATTACTGTTGTTAATGGTACTGCTGTTAGCGATGGTTTTACTTTGCTAAATGCTCGTAGTGTTGCAGAAGACGTTAAGTACGCGGTAGGCAGTGAAGATTTGTTCACAGGCACCCTGAAAATCGAAGATGGCAAGCCAGTGAAAGATAACCTTGAAGTTAGCGGTAAATCGCTAGTTCACTCTGCAGCGCTTACCACTATTGCATTTACGCGTGGATTCTTCGGAGACTTTGGCCAGTACATCGTTTCAGTAGGGCTTATGCTTTTCGCTTTCTCAACTGCAATTGCCTGGTCTTACTATGGTGACCGTGCAATGACATACTTGTTCGGCCCTCGCTCAATTATGCCATACCGTGTAATTTACGTAGCGGGCTTTGTGTGGGCAGCGTTCTCAGATACCACCCTTATTTGGGTATTATCTGCTATTGCCATTGTTGTAATGACGCTACCTAACTTGTTCGGCATTATGTTACTGTGTAAAGAAATGAAAGAGACGGTTAACGACTACTGGAGCCGCCACAATAAGTAAGCTCGGGTAACCGAAATAAAGGTGGGGGTGAACCCACTTGAGATGCGCGCGTAAATAACACTATAACGTGATATTTTGCGCGCATTTTTTTATCTGTAAAGCGAGGTCATCGGCTTCATTAAATTGAGGAACTTAAGTATGATACCCGTCCGCGCAAAAACCTACTGTCGAGTTTCTCAGTAAGGTATTAAATCGCACAAAAAAACAGGAGCAACATATGGCATTAGTTGACTGTCCTTCATGTGGCAAGAAAACATCCGATAAAGCAAAAACATGTCCTCATTGCGATTTTAAGGTTGGCGATGCTACGTCTGAAGATATTGAGCGCAAGCAAAGCTTACAAAAATTTCAAAAACTACAGAGTATTCAAAACCAGTCTTTACTTGCTATGCTAATTTTTGTAGCGAGCTTTGGCTTTATGTATTGGGGTGGCACTCGCCCGGGTGATCTTCAACATAATTTAGCTATTCTTGGTGCGGTAGTGGGGTTTGTTTGGTACCTCGTTAATCGTGCTCGTATTGTTTACATTAAGCGTTTTCCTAAATGAATATAGATGTACTTGTAGCAAGCATGACGCCAGAGATTTATGAGCGTCTTCGCAGTGCTGTTGAAACAGGCAAGTGGCCCGATGGCACACCATTAAATGAAGAGCAGAAAGCAAGCAGCATGCAAGCTGTCATGCTTTATCAGGCGAAAATAGAAAAGTCTTCCGAACACATGACTGTGGGCGAAAGTGGTGAAATTGTTCACAAAAGTAAGTCAGATTTCAAACGCGCTTTGAACGACAAACAAGATGATGAAAATACAATAGCGCGGTTCAAACAGGATGATATTTAAACGATTTTTCGCGCCTGCTCATACAAGCGCAAAGCCTGAAAAACGGATGCAGGCTATAGACAATTTGTCGCCAGACAAAGCACAAGATAAAACCATTTTACATGAGCTTGCCTTTAACGACGAAAACACTGATGTAAGTTTAGCGGCACTGCAGAAGCTAAATAGCTTTGTACTGTGGCTTAAGATGGCACAAATAGCCAAAGACAACAGAATTAAGAAAACCGCGGAAAAGAAGGTAAATGACGCGCTTTTGGGCAACAGTGACTTGGCGCTGACCAATCAGGAAAAGGCGACTTTTCTGACCGAGTCTGCCAGCGCAGATGTCATTGTGAAAATTGTTCAAAACGACCACGACCTTATTAATGACGATACCTTAATAAAGGCCCTTATTAATAAAGTTAATAAGCCGAGCTTTACACAGTATGTACTGGCTAACGGTGCGTCAACGGCATTGCAAAATCAGCTTATTGCGGAAACTGCCGATATCGCAGTACTCCAGAAATGGGCAAAGAAATCAACCGATAGCAGCTTTTTGCAGGTAGTTGAAGCACGTATCGAAGCAATAAATAGTGCGGCTCAAAAACCTGTTGAATTGAAAAAGCAGCTCACGTTGTGCTTGTCTAAGTATCAAGCGCTTACTGATAAAAATGATGTTGAGCATGTCATGCAGCAAAAAGCTGCGCTCGACAGCGAGCTTGCTGGGTTGGCAGAACAGTTTGAATTGTTAAATGCTTCAGAGCAAAAAGAGTTCTCTGATAAGCAATCAAGAATTGTAGAACAAGTTGAGCGCTACATCGCGCGTATCAAACCCGAGTGGGAAGAGAAACAACACGCGGCGCAAATTGCACAAGTCAAAGCGTTGTATGAACAGCAGCTGGCGCATGCAGTTGTGCAAGTTGACTGGCTTTACAATGAACGACTTTGCGACGCAACGCTGGCTGATGTTGCTACCGTAAATGAAAGCGTTCGCGCAGTTGAAGCCTCTTTAGAGCAACTTGGGCGCCTTGATGAGAACATAAACGTAACGGATAAAAACCGCGCAACATTGCAAGCGCTAAACGACAAGTTAGACCGATTCTCTATACAGCAGCAGTATGGACAAAAGCTTTTGATAAAGCTTGATGCTTTAGAGCTACTAGCGTCAAAAATTACAGCGTTTGATAACGGCGGCGAAGCTAAAACTGTTGACGTGGAGAGCGTCGAAACCATTGATGACCTTATGAAGGCATTCGATGAACAGCGTGATGCTTACAATGCATGTAGCGCAGAGCTCATTCGCGTTCCTAAATCACTTACAGCGCGTTTTAAAAGCGCAGTATCAAGTGTAAAGGCGAGAGAGAAAGCACAAGAAAAAGCGCAAAATGAGCAGTTAAAATTTATACGTAAACAATTGGGCATCGTAGAAAACTTAATTAGCCAGGGCAAATTCAGGGTAGCACTAAGCAAATTCGGCAAACTGGATGAGAGTGTGAAGGCGCTACCACAAGATTCTTATCGTTTTATTGAAAAACGATATCAGAAAACTGCGTATGAAGTCTCGCGTCTGGAAGGATGGCAGGATTATCTCGCAGCGCCACGAAAGCCGGCGCTGATAGAAGAGGCCATCGCGCTAGCCGATACGCCTGTCGATAATGTAAAGGCCCGTAGTGCAGCTATAAAGCACCTGCGCCAGCAATGGCTTACGCTTACGCCAGTCAATCAAGAAAGTGATGATGATGTAAGGCTGCAAAAAGCATTTGATGAAGCACTTGAACGCGCTTTTGAACCTTGTCGTCAGCATTACGCAAAACTTGATGCCGCGAGAGAAGAAGCGCTCAAAACACGTCAAGCTATCATTTTATCGGTGAAAGAGCTTGATCTTGAAATGCCAGTTAATGAACTGTCAAAAGCGTTTGATAAACTTGCCAAGCAATGGCACAGCACCGGGCAGGTTGAGCACAATGTGTATGAGCAACTGAAACAACAGTGGAAACAAAATGCTTCAGCTATTCAACAGCGCGTACATGAATGGCAGGCTCAAAACCAAACGGAAAAACGTGCGCTAATCGATAAGGTGAATGCGCTTTTAAATGTTGATGACTTTGGTATCGCGGCAGATGACGCACAAGCTGCTCAACGGGCTTGGAAAGAAATTGGTCACGCAGGCAAACGCGAGGAAAGCAAACTGTGGGCTGAATTTAAGCAGGCTAACGACGCTATTTTTGAGCGCATAAAAGCGCACAGAAAGTCGCAAAATAACGAGGCCAACACGTTAGCCGATGCACTTTTCAAATCATTGGACAACATTGATGTGAATATGGCTGAGGAAGCCTTTGATGCAGCTTTGGACGATGTTGCAGAAAAGAGTGTTACATTGCCAAAAGCGCTACAAAGTAAAGTTAAGCGTAAAATCGATACAGTGACAGCAGCGCGACAAAGCCACAAAAATGAAGTACGAAAACAAGCTGTTAACGCCAGAGCAAATGCGTTGGTGAGTTTACTTGATAACAAGTATGCGAGCAGCGAACAGGCTGACGAGTTGAAGCAGGCTCTTGGAAAACGCTGGTCATCCCTACTTAATGAGGTAGAAGATAACCAAAGCACGGGTCATGATCGTAGGTGGTTCACTGTCGCACTTGAAGTTGCTTGTGATATACAAAGCCCAGATAGCGACAGCAGTTTGCGCACTAACGTACAGTTACAAATGATGACTGCAAAGCTAGAAAACGGTGAGTCTTCTAGTGCAAGCGAACTTTTATCGCAGTGGTTGTTATGTGGTGAGATTACGCAAGAAGACGAACATTTAACGCAGCGATTAATCAATGTAGTTGAAAACAATCCTGGGGTTGTTGCATAGATGGAAAATCATGTTGAATATCAATTCTCTACTGAGATGTCTGCTTATCGATTTCTGAATACGGTAAAGCACATTGATGCTGAGTCATTGAAGGTCAAATTCGGACGAAGCGATCATCACGTTAGCGTGAAATATCGGTATGTGCTGGGTGAATTCGACGCGACACTATCAACGCTTGACGACTTAGCGCGTGAGTTAGGTGGCGAAGAAGTGTAATTCGCTTTAAAGCTATAAATGAAAAAGCCAGACAATGTGTCTGGCTTTTTTGATTTGAGAGGTGTGACTACGACTAGCAGTCTTTGTCTTCTGCGTCTACACCTTCTTTCACATCTTCACATGCATCTTCTACAGCATTACCAGCATCGGTAACGATTTCATCAATTTCTTCGCCCGCGTCTTCTGCTTCACCGTCGCCACATGCGGCCAGTGAAAGTGCAAACGCTGATGCTACTAATACTTTTGATAAGTTCTTAAATGAAAACATGTCCATACTCCTTTTCCTAAAAATATAATGCTCAATTTTGATTAGTGTGACTACTTATGCTCTTGGCGCACGACCACGTAATGCGTTGGCAACGAGTGAAATGACCAGTAGCGCGATAAACACAAAGAATAGAAATTGTGCGATACCTGTTGCTGCACCTGCGATGCCACCAAAACCAAACACTGCTGCAATAATGGCGATAATAAAAAATGTAATTGCCCAACCTAACATAGCTAAATCCTCTTATTGCTTCCTTTACGTTCACAATAACTAATGCGAGGTTTGTGCCCTTTTTTTAAGTCTTTGTTCTATATGGATAAAGTTGTTTTTGGTGTGTGGTCTGTGGTGGGTGATATTTGATTTTCAATAACAGACTTACAGGTTTTTTGCACTTTTTACACAACGAAACGCGCGAAGGAAAGCGTCAAGATATGGCAATTTTCAATGAATAGTGTTGATATGAACATGTGCAAATGATCATCTAATAAAAGGAGTAGGGTATGGCGAATACGCATTCAGCGTTTATTGGCTTAATGCAGAGGGCACGCAATGTGAAGCGTTGGCCGTTAATGGCACAATTTCAGGAAGAAATGCTTTCAACGCATGTGTATGAAGCGTCAGTTGTGGCACACATGCTAGGTGCAATTGCTTGCGACATATTTAACGAAGATATAAACCCAGACCGCGTTGCTGCTATGGCTATTTTTCACGAGGGCAGCGAAATAGCAGGCATGAGTGATATTCCAAGCCCCGTTAAGTACCACGACCCAGAAACGACCGCAGCCATTAAAAAGCTAGAGCGACGTTTTGAGTCGATGCTAATTAAAACGCTTCCAGAGGCATTACAAGCTCGATACACCCCGCTTATAGAGCAAGACAAAGAAGATACTCACGTAACCCTAGCTAAGGCAGCAGACGTACTGTGTGCGTATTTAAAGTGTGACTATGAACTGTCGAAGTCGAATGGCGAATTTTCAAACGCGATGAAAGAAATGGAAGTGCAGTTAAAGCGCTATCGCGAAAAACTCCCAGCAGTAGACTATTTCTGTCAGATCTTCCTAGAAGATGCAAAGGGCACGCTTGATGAGCAAACCAAAGATTTGGAGTGGATCGAGCGCGCCAATACGCTTCATCTTGAATAATATTACCAGCTACCAAAGAACGTTAGCGATAGGTTATTGTTGTTCTGATTACCTGCCGCTTCAGATGCGGGATTAATGTGGTTGTGTAGGTATCCTACTTCAACGCGCCATTTATCGGTTAAATGATACGCGGGCCCTACGAAAAGACGGTTTTGGTCAAAACCACTTCGTTGGCCCAATCGGCGTCATTTAGGCCAACAAATAACTCATCCCATACTACAAGCGACCAATTGTCGTTGATGGGTTTTGCCCAGCGTATGAACTGACGAATACGGTGTCCTGTGTCATCACCGAAATCTTCACGGAAACGCTGTTCTAGGCGTGTTCTTCCAGAAACCTTGCGGCCCAGAAATTCGCCGATGTTAAACGTAGCTTGTTGCCAAATCCTATCTTCGTCAATGGAATTTCCAGGTGCGTCTACCGTTACCCGAGCAACACCCAGCCACAGCGTAAGTGAGTCGTTCATGCGGTATCCTACGGCAGGGCGTATGATTGAAACAACTAGTGATGATGCATCATCTTTAAAACGAAGGTGACCGTCGAACCAGTATTGCCACGTTCCATCATCACTTGCATTGTTTGCTAGCGCAATTGCGTTCCACGACTGAAAGTCATCAGCGAAGGATTTGTTGCCAGTTAAGAGAATAAGAATCACGGAAAAAGTAGAAATAAATGAATTGTTTTTATTGCGCATTGTGTCACTCAACATTTTATTGTTCCCCAAAAAAACAAAGCGAGAAAACTCGCTTTGTTTTGTACGTCAATATGACTTAGTTACCGTTTGGGTTGTAAGGTAGTGACGACTGGTGGGCAACAATACGTAAATCACCTTCACGGTCTTTCACGTAAGCAAAGGTATACTCTACTTTTGTTTCACCACCGCTTGTGTCGGTGAAGAAATAGTTACCCATAGCAACGGCCATTCTGCAGCTATTATTTATGATACCTACGTTATCGAACTTCACATTAGTATAAGGCTTGATGGCAAAACCTTTATCTTCCGCGTAGGCGTCATTTCCACCTACGAAGTACGACAATGCGGCATCAAAGCTACCACGGAACTGGTCGTTTGCTGCAAGCGTAGGTTTGAATAAAACGCTACTTAAATCATATCCATACATATCTTGAATAAAGTCTGCAGCTTCTTTTGAGTAATCACCTTTATCTGTATACACCGCACCAATGCGCACAATGCCTTTGCCCCACATGTTTTGCGCTTCTACAACTTCACGCTCTGTAATACATTCATCAGAATAAAGCAGGGCGTTGGTGACGGCGCTAGCTTTCATCATCGGCGCGCTGCTTGCGGCGGTCATTTGTGGTTTCGCAACAGCGCTACAACCTGTGGCAAAAATAACGGCAGCAGCAGTCGCGGCAACTTTTGTGGTTAGAGTAGTTAGCTTTTTCATGGTATGACTCCTTCGTCATTGGCATATCTATTTTCAAAGTCTGGTGTAAAACAGCTGTTCTACATTTCATGAGATAAAGTATATACACCCATGATTACGCTAACTTTTTTACAAGATTAAAAACTCATTAACACAGGGTTAAGGGTATGGGCTCTTCTCAAGAAAGGGGGCTCTCCTTTTTCAGTGCAAACATCTTCAGCATAAAAAGGGCGGCAACTATTTTCTCGATTCAAGAGGTGTAGCAAGTACCGCTTGTGTGCTAAACGCTCTTTCACCCAAACTGTCTGCACTGTTCGCCATCTTTACGTTTATTGTGTAATACACGTCGTTAATTTGTGTTTTTATAATATCGTTACTTGTTGAAGCAGCCATTGGCTGCGCCACTTCATCACACCCAGACATGGTGCATTGTTGGTTCTGGAAAGCTTGAGGCTGTTGGTTTGATGCGACAACTTCTCTAGCAATCTTAGGCTTTTTCTCAATGTTTGTTTTCACTATAGCGAGGTGGGAAAAGTTTTGCTTTTCAGCAATCTCGGCCGCGCGATGCAATACGTACTGCTGAACTTTATCTGCTGGCGTTTTATCGGTTGCTTTGAATAATACAATGTAATCCGACTCAGAAACTTTCTTACTTGAGTATCCATAGCTGGACTTTACCGAGGCAGCTTTGTATGGGGTAGGTGCCGCGACGGGAGCAGAAACACATCCGCCGAGTGCATGAAAAATAAGAAGTGATGCTGTGGTTATAACGCCTTTACGATAAATTGATGATACACGTGATGCTTTATTCATTTTTTTCTCTTTGTTGTTGTAGGTCAGTGGAACAGGGAAAACAATCCTGTTCTTGCTAGCGTTGTTAGTGCTTTGTTACGTTGTGAAGTGGTATTCGGACTAACAGCGCCTTTGAATGCGCCTGCTGCGAAAATGGCACAAAGCACGCTTGGCTCTCCCATGAATTGCTTTGCTTGATTCTTTGCTTTACTCACAGAAGTGTCCGCTTTATGCTTTTGCGTTAAATATGTACGTTTACTCGCATCTACTGCTTTTAATTCGTTTTTCAAAAAAAGAGTGAGCATCATGGTTCCTCTTTAGCTGTCTTATTAAATATCTTGTAGAATTAGTGCTTTAGCACCTCATTAAGTGTCTTTATCAATGAAGTGAAATTAGCGTGCCTAAATGCTGCTTTGAATGTTTTTGCGCAAATGATTGTAGCCGCGCAGTTAATACCTAAAAGCACCGTGAGCACAACCAGTACTCCAACGCCTTGCTGATAAATCAATGCACCAATCAACACGTTGACAAGTAGCCAGCAAACAATGGCAAGCGCTACGGTGGCTAGTCCTGCAAACGCACTCACCAAAAGCGATTTCTTTATGAGTACAAGTTCGCTGTTTACCAGCGAGAGCAGTGCGCTACCTTGGTCAATTTTTCGGTGGTAAGCATGATGTATATCATCAAAAGTGTTTTTAAAAACAGATGAACTTGAAGGTTCTTGGCGCGAAGCTGAATGGTGTGACGTTTGACGTAAAAAAGCACACTCCTTTGGAGGAGTGAGCTTGAAAGGGTTATCAAGGCTCAGCGTAAACTGAGCCTTCTGATAATCAGGGACGATCATCGTTACTTATTTTTTTTCAACAGCGACGTAAGCAACATACCCGCGGCAAAGGCGATACCTGCGGTGGTGACTGGATTTTCCACGGCATATGCGCGGATTTTAGACTCTTGCCATTTCTTTTCAGCTAAGCGTTTTCGTGTTGCCATATTTTCAGCAGACGACGAAGCTGTTTGTCGAATATTTTCTTCAGCAAGTCCAGCGCTGTCGGCAAGCTTGTCAACAGAGGCATGAAGCGAGGCTTTCATTTGATCCGTCATTGGATGAGATGTTTCGCTGGGCTGTTTAGCACCATTAGACTTCTTCGCTTGTGAATTTGAAGATGTTGATGTAGCCATATTGCTCTCCTTACAATTTATGGGTTCACTTAGTAAGGTGCAACGAGCGTACCACTATAAAAATGTGCTTTAGTTATTGATTTTACTTAGTATTTATATTTAAGGTTTTCAAGGAGGCTGTAATCTTCACGCCCTTATGTAATATTTTCATTCGCACTGAAAATTCATTAGTTAGCGAATAACGGTACCCAGATCGTCCTTCGTTACGGGTTTGAGCAATGAGCCGGTAATGCCAATTTCGGACATCAGTTGCACGTCAGCTTCGTGACCGCTCACTATCGTAATATCAGATGAGGGAAGGGCTGCCCTGAGGACTTTTGCCAAATCGTATCCGTTGTAGTCTGGTAGCGTTAAATCCATTAAGACATGGTCAAATTCCTGAGTAGAAGCTACATCAATCGCCTCTGTTCCGTTAGTCTTTATCACAACGGTGTGACCAAGGTGTGAAATAAATAACTGGAGAAGTTCAGCAGCATCCCTATCGTCTTCAATCACAAGTACTCGCTTTCCTTGTGAACCACCATATTTTGGAGTTTGTGCTTGTTCAGATACTTCAGGTGTAGCTGGTAATGCTTCCTGTTCTGGAAAAGGTGTGTTGTTTAATTCACTTGATATTGTGCTTGGTAAATATTTGGACAGCAGGTCGGCTAGGGCAAATCGGTCTATAGGTTTGCCGATTACATCATTAAATCCATCTTCTATAAGTGATTGGCGAAGCCCTTTTCGGCTAGCCGCAGTCACTGCAACCACAGGAACGTAATGACCGTGGCGACGCATGGCATGCAGGGCTTCAATGCCGTTCATTATAGGCATGTGTATATCCATTAATACAAGGTCAAATGGTGCATTTTGCTCGCCCGCCATTAATACGGCCTCTAGCGCCTGTACACCGTTTTCCGCATAGCTTATTTGTGCCTGAGACTGCCCAACTAAATGCCCAGTGAGTTGTCTGATCTCCTTAAGGTCGTCGACAATAAGTACTTTACCTGTAACATTTAGCGAAATTGACGTTGTCTCTTCTTGTTCAATTTTACCTAGCTTCAGCGCTTGCTGTGGTTGCTCTTCAACATCACCAGGGTTTATATCGAATGAAAATGTACTGCCTTTCCCTACTTTTGATGACACGGTTATTGCGCCGCCAAGTTTTTGAACGAGCTCATTGCAGATAGCTAGCCCTAAACCCGCACCACCATGGTTGGCGCGCATTACATCTTCTATTTGTTCAAAAGGTTGAAAAATATTTGCCAGCTTGTTGGGGGGCATACCAACGCCAGTATCTTGAACGTGAAAACGCAGTTGCGCTGGTTTATCTAAGTTAACATCGGAATCAATGAATTCTACAGAGAGTGTAATGCTGCCTTTGTCGGTGAACTTTACCGCGTTTGAAATAAGGTTGAGTAAGACCTGGCGCAGTCGAGTAGGATCGGTATCAATAAACTCTGGAATGGGAGTGAGCGCTACAATATCTAAGCTTAACCCCTTGTCTTTTGCACTTAAGCGCATAAGAGAGTGAATATCTGTCAAAAATGCGCACACATTTACTGGTTTTATATTTAAGTCTAGCTTATCTGCCATGATTCGAGACATATCGAGTAGGTCGTTGAGCAAGCTGAGTAAATGGCGGCCATTAGACTGAATGATTGATAGTTCCTGCTTAACATCCTTGTTTCTTGAGTCATCAATAAGAAGTTCAGTGTAGCCAAGAATAGAGGTCAAAGGTGTTCGCAATTCATGACCGAGATGGGCTAAAAACTTATCCTTTGCCTTGTTTTTCTGCTCTATCTTATCTCTTTCTAAACGCTCGTTCTCTATGTCTCGTCGCACCATGGCATAGCGAATAGTTCGCATGAAGCGCGGGGTCTCTATTTCAGACTTTTGAAGGTAATCAGCAGCGCCGGCACGCATTACTATTTCATCAACGGTCGCATCTGATTGGCCAGTTAAAATGACTACGGGCAAGCTGATCTGGTTAGCTTTTAATTTGGCCATAACATCAAGTGCATTTTCAGCACCCAACAAGTAATCAAGAAGGCATAGGTCGAAATTTTGCGTCTTAAGCGCTTTAAGCGCTTCGTCACTGTTAGTTGCCCAAGTTAGTCGAAATGATGGTGAATCGCATTGCGTCAAGTAATCTGACGTTAGGAAATAGTCATCTTCATCGTCTTCGATTAATAGAATATTGATTACATCAGCCATAAATTACTCCAGCTCTCTGCGTTCTTCACCGTGCTCTACATTTTATTCGTGTGGAAGTTCTACGAATTCAATCCAGTAGCGACCTAAGGCGCGCATAAGTTCCACAAGGCCCTCAAAATTTACGGGCTTGGTAATATATGATGCACACCCTAAATCGTAGCCTCGAAGCATGTCTTCTTCTTCTTTTGAAGTTGTCAAAATTACAACTGGGATGCTGCGTAACTTAGGATCGTTCTTTAGCTCCTGAAGTGCCTCTCTACCGTCTTTTCGTGGCATATTTAAGTCGAGCAGAATTAAGCTAGGGCGGGGCGCTGACTCAGGGTCAGAGTACTTTCCTTCATGACGCAAAAACTCAAGAAGCTCAACACCATCTTCAACACAAAATAGGTTATTAAGAACGCGACTTTCTTTTAACGCATCAATGGTAAGTAGACGGTCATCCTCGTCATCGTCGGCCATCAAAATGTTAATTGGTTGTGTTTGTTTACGCGTCATATTGTTTTTCTCCATCATTGTTAGTGCCAAACGGCTCGCTATCGTTGGGGATCAGAATGGTAAATGTAGCGCCGTTACCTTGTGAGCTTTGTGCACTAATGTTTCCGTTGTGTCTTTCTATAATTCTACGAACCACCGCCAGACCTATCCCAGTGCCTTTGTACTCACTGCGTCCATGAAGGCGCTGAAATGGAGCAAATATCTTTTCGGCAAAAGACTGTTCGAAGCCAATACCATTATCCTTAATGGTTATTTTGGACCATGTGTAATCTTCTACTTGCGGTATATCTTTTAATTCATCTTGGCCTGGTTCACTGCACTGAATATCAACTAACGGCTCTACGTCAGCTGCTTGAAACTTCAATGCGTTAGAAATTAAATTTAAGAACACTTGTTCTAGTTGAGACTTGTCGCCACGGATGGTGGGCATGTTCGACACATTAATTGTTGCCGAGCGCTCTTCAATCGCAATCTCCAAATCGCTCAATACACTTGAAATAGCAGTGTTCAAATCAACGTCCGAAAACGCTTTGCCTCGAGTGGATACGCGCGAGAAAGCAAGTAAGTCAGAGATTAGCATCGACATTCGCTCAGCGGCGTTTAACATACGGGCAAGAAAATCTTGCCCACGTTCGTCAATAACATCTGCGTAGCCAGACTCTAATCGGTTACCGAATGCTCTGATCTTTCGCAGAGGTTCTTGTAAATCATGAGATGCGACAAAAGCAAAGTCTTCGAGTTCTCGGTTACTTCTCGCTAATTCATCAGAATATACACTGAGCTCTTGCGTGCGCTCTGCAATACGAGACTCCAAATCTTCATTGATCTTCTCTAAATCACTTTGATATTTTTCGTGTTCTCGAGAATTCATTTTCAACAGCAGAAAAATTGCGATAACAAGAAAAAGGGTAGTGGCAGATGAGATCAATAACGTGTTAACTGAATCTCGTCGAAGCTCCATTAAGTTTGCCAAATGAGTGCCTTGTATGTCGCGCTCAGATTCATCTATTTCTTTAAATAACCCTTCGAATCGTTTGTACAAGGCCAGCCCTTTATCGCTTTTAACAAGCTCAATGCCATCGGCTTGATTATCGGCCTTCGTTAGTTCTACCGCCTTTATCATTTCATTGATTTTTAATTTCGTCAGCGACAGTAAATCAGCGATGCGTTGGGATTGTTTGTCGATATCTGACGAATAAGAGCTTACCTCAACCTCATCTATAAGTTCGTTCAGGTTGCCAAGCGTTTCTTCGTAGTCGACAAGATAGGCGGTATTGCCAGTAAGCATATAACCGCGCTGTCCAGACTCTACGCGTAGCACAGCCGCATGAAGACGGTTAACAGCGTTAATTACGCGGTTCGTAGTGAAAAGGCGAGCTTCAAGCGCAGATAGTTCGTTAAGTGTGCTTACAACATAAAATGAATTAGCCGTTATAACACCAATAACGATGACGACAATAATGACCCAGCTGTATATAGACGAAAGTACTTTATTTATCATGCTGAGACGCCGAAGAATGTTGACTCATCGTCGTAGTCATATCTGTCAGCTTTGCACTACAGTCTTTTGCGCTGCTAATGATTTTGTCTAACGCAAGAAGTGCTTTATCTGCTGGTACATCACCATTCAATGCCATTTTAACTAGCTCTGCCTGCATCGAAATACGATTTAACGGTTTTCTTGCGTCATGAACAAAAACCTGCAGTTGTGCTAATTCATCGTTTGTCATTGCGCTTACCTTTAACGTTAATCATCTTTACTTAAATCGCCATACGCGTGCAGACGGTTGTAAAGGGTTTTTGTACTAATGCCCAGCATGTCTGCGGCCATGGTTTTGTTGCCATTTACCTTTTCTAAGGTGGCGTAGATAAGCTCTTTTTCGACATCTTCTATTGTACGTCCGGCTTGAAGGGCAGGTGCGGTGCTTTGCTTTTGAGCAAATGGCGATTCAATGGTTTTTGGAAGCTCGATGCTAGAACCATCTGGGTCACTCATAATGGCTGCACGATGAACAAAGTGCCTAAGTTCACGCACATTACCCGGCCAGTCATAGGCTTGTAAGGTATCTAGCTGCGCGTCATCCCATTTAAACGATGAGCCATTGTCTTTGTTAAATTCTTCTATGAACGTTTTTGCAAGAAGTGGGATGTCTTGCTTCCGTTCTCGTAGTGTTGGAATTGTGATTGGGAATACCGCTAACCTGAAGTAAATATCTTCGCGCAACACCTTGCTTTGCGCTATCTCCTCCATTGTTCTATTTGTAGCTGATACCACACGGCAATTGACCGGAATTGTTTTTGTTCCGCCGACCCGTATAACCACTTTGTTTTCCAAAACACGCAGTAGATTTGGCTGCATGTCGATTGGCATTTCTGTGATTTCATCAAGGAACAACGTGCCACCTTCGGCCTGTTCAAATACCCCTTCTTTTTTACCTACTGCGCCGGTGAAAGCGCCTTTTTCGTGACCAAATAGCTCACTGCCTATGAGTTCTTTAGAAAACGCACCGCAGTTTGTCGCAATGTAAGGACCTTCACTTTCGGAAGCGCGATGAATAGCCGCTGCAACGACTTCTTTACCTACACCGCTCTCTCCCAGCAGCATTACGTTTGCACTCGTTTTACTTACCCGCGATATAAGTTTGTATAACTCCTTCATTACTGGTGATTCACCAATAAGTAAGTCGAAATGTTTGGTAATAGTGTCTTCTGTTTCTTTTGGTTTTGATTTTGTGCTTAAAACCGCTTCTATCTCTTCCCGTTGAATAGGTTTTACAAGGTAGTCGATATTTGGACCACACAGCCCTTTGATGACTTCTTTAACTGATGGGTGACCTGTGATCAATGTTACGCGTGGTTGTTTCGCCAGCGCATCAATCTCGTTAAACAGGTGCGCGCCGCTGCCGTCTGGAAGCATAAAGTCCAGTAGTACATGGTCAAAGGTTTCTTTAGTTAGCCAGTCGCGCGCTTCTTGTAGCGTAGCAGCGGTAAGCACTTCGTGGCCCAGAAATTCAATAATAGTACATGCGACTTCAGTAAATTCGGTATCGTCGTCAACAAGCAAAATAGTAAGCACTGATGTCCCTCTCTTTAAATACGCCAAAGGCTTCACAACACCAAAAACACAGCGTAGTTGTGAAATAGCAATGTAAAATCAATTATATAAGTTTAATCATACGCTATCGTTGTGTAGTTGTAGACACCAATATTCTGATATTTCCTATCTACTGCGTTATCTATTTAACGAAACGTTAATTGATTTAGTGTTGATCTTTTGTTCGCCAACATGTAGTGGCTGATAGTCTTTGCAAAACTTATTCCTGAAAAGACGGTTTTGTTGCCATTCGTGCAAATGGCATGTTATTCGCACATTTAATGTTCAACTTGTAAATGTATTCCGTGTGTGAAAAACACATTACAAATGTGAAAGCACTTAAAAAATTGCCCACTTTTAGCGGGTTAAACATGGAGCTAAACGCTTCAAAGGAATGTGAGATGTTTGTAAAAAGTGCCGAAATATCAATGACATTAGGTGAGCTTCTGGATAAACTTAAGCCTCGCCGACACAAAGATGTACTTATCTTTTCTACGCTTTGGGAAAGAATGGAAAAGCGTGGATTTGGTCCTATGTTAGCTTTGCCCGCTTTTTGGGCCTGCACACCTGTTGGTGCCATCCCAGGTGTACCGTCGATTGCAGGTTTGACAATATTACTCATCTCACTGCAAATTTTACTTGGTCGTCGTCACCCTTGGCTGCCTTCAAAAGTAATGTCACTTGAATGTAATGCCGATAAAGTGAGCCAGGTAGTAAATACGGTAAAGCCGTATGCACTTCGGGTCGACAAATTGTTGGTTCCTCGCTGTTTTTTTATGCGAGAACCTATTTTTAGATCTCTTATTGCATTGTGTTGCGCAGGCTGTGGCTTAGTTATGATCCCGCTTGAACTCATACCGTTAATGGGGCTAGTACCCGCATTCGCAGTATTCATAATGGCCATAGGCATGGCAACAGATGATGGAGCGGTAGCATTAATTGGGGTGTCAATATCGTTACTTGGCTTTTTAGTGGCCTATAATCAGATAGTAAATGCATTGACCTAGAAAGGTGGGTTTGAAACGGTATTAGACGGTACTTTCTAATACCGCGTCAGAAGACGGTAACTGCATTGACTGATAGCGTAGTTCACCCATAAAGGCTCGCGCAGCGGGTCCCAGCGTATCCCCATCTTCAAAAGAAAGATAAAGCAACGCCTTTCTAAGTGCTGCATTGTTATCAAGGGGCAAGGGCACCAATGTTCCATCCGCAATATGTTCTTTTATGATGGCAAACGGCAACCACGCAAATCCAAGCCCTTGGGCAATAATATCTACTGATGTTCTCACATGGCTCACCGTCCAACGTTGTTCTGCGCCAAGCCAACCTACATCGGCTTTGCGTTCGGCAGAAGAGTCTCTAACCACTATTTGTCGATGAGATTTTAAATCTTCAAGGGTAAGGGTTCGCCCCAAATGATGCAGCGGGTGGTCTTTGTGAGCAACGGCAATAAACTCAATTTCACACAAATCCTCACTGAACCCGGTGGGAAATACAAAAGGTGAAATGGCCAAGTCGACTTTGCCATTGTTAAGCAGTGAGTTGGCCCCGCTTAAGACGGTCTCTTCTATCTCAATTCGCAATAGGGGAAACTCTGCCGACACTTTTGCCAGGACATTATAGAGCAGTGCTGACGGGAAAATAATGTCTACCGCGATACGCAAGGTCGTCTCGGTCCCCGTTTGCAAGCTATCTGCAACTGCTTCTAGTTTTTCTGCTTCATTGAGCAGGAAGGCAGCACGACGGTACATCAACTCGCCCTGCGGAGATAGCTGAACCTTTCGCCCTACGTTTTCAAAAAGTACAACACCTATTGCGTTTTCTAGTTTTTGTACGGCGTGATGCACACTAGATTGACTTTTATGCACTTCAACTGCGGCTTGATTAAAGCCGCCAGCATCTACAACAGCTTTAAACATTCGCCATTGTTCTAATGTTGATTTAAGCATTGCGATTCTTTGTTGTGGGGTATGAATAAATTTATATCACAGACCGAACAGTACTGTCATTTACCACTCGCCGTTATAATGTCTTCCACTGGGCAGCTTATAACCGACACATTTTCGTAGCCCATAATTAACAGTTGTTCGGCACTTAGCTTTGCGCGCATGCCTGATGCGCAGAAAAGGTAAATCGGCGTCGCCACTTCTTTTGTCAACGCTAGCATTTTCATCTCAAGTACCCCTCTAGGGATAAGTATTGCTGCATTGACGGCCTTGCTTTCCACTTCAGATGCTTCTCGCACATCAATAAGTAACCCATTGTTAATGGCTAATTCTGAATAAGCAGTTTGAGCATCAATAATGCGCAGTTCAAAAGCGATGTTGCTAATACGTGTAGGCAAATCAATTAACATAGCGTTCCCTTGGAAAGTATTAAGGAATGTAAGGTTTTCCTAATGTATATGTCCAGCCGTATTCACACAAGCAAAGCTAAATGCTTCTCGTCGCAAATAATCATGATTTAGTACATTAGTCTTATACTTTAGTATAATACTGGTCTATTATTATACTTTAGTATAAGTGAGGCGTTGCCTCGCTTTCATTCTAGTATGTAGAGAGGGCGTATGTCCGAAGATATAGTAGTAAAGTCAGATGACGTGATGCAGTACGCACTGGAAGCGGAGCTTTTTTTAAAGCAATTTGCCAATAAAACAAGGCTTTTGGTGTTATGTTTGTTGCTAGATGAAGAAAAATCGGTAACAGAATTACTCGATGTTGTCGACGTATCACAGCCAGTTATCTCACAACACTTGGCGTTGTTGAGAGAGGCAAAGATGGTTTCTACTCGTAGAGAGGGGCAGACAATTTATTATCGATTAGCCGATGAGCGCGTAAAGCGTTTGATTGCCTTAATGCACGAGTTTTTTGCACTTAAATAGATTAATGCGCCCATTGCATTGTGTTGGTTGAAATGGGCGCATGTTCTTCACGTGTTATTGCACACTGTAATTTGTGCCAATTGTCACACGTTGTTCAAAAGCCCTTCCAAATATCCTGTTTCAAGCAGTCGCTCTGAATCGACCTCCGGTCGCGCTAACAATATTTCATCCGATACGTTTACTGATACGTTGTGTGCAGCCCAGTCAATTGTCTTTATGTCTGCCGGTAATAAAGCAAGGTGTTTACCACCTGGTAACCAGTTGTTGGTGTCGACTATTAGCAAAACAATTTTCCAAGTATCGGTATCAATAATGAAATCACTGATATGGCCTACGTTGTCGTTAAGCGTCCCAACTTCATAGCCGCTTACTTCATCGCAAGCTCTTAAGTGGTTTTCTTGTTTTGTTTCTGATGAAGCTAGTTCGTCTTCAGCGCGCTGCAGCTCAACAAGCTCGTTTGGATGTGCAAACTCTCCCCAGGCGCCAGGGCCTATCCAGTAATATCCATAGCCAAAGTACTTAAAAAGATTCTCTTCGTATTCTCGCGACACAGGCTTGTGCTCGTCGATGGACGGACTATGTTTAAGTGTGTCAACGGTCATATTGATGTTGACATGCTTATCCTGACAATCTAACTGGGTAACCGATATGGGTGATATGACGACTTTTCTGCTTAGGGGAAGCCACGTATTGGTGTCAGCAACCAGATATCTTACGACAAAGGTGTCATCGTCGAACAAGATATCTCTAATTCCTCCAACCTTATCATCAGTTGCGTGTATCGAATAATGCATAAGCTTGTTTGCGCTAATGAACATAATCTCGCCTCCTTTGCATAGCGTTGAAAGTATTTGCTTATTGTTTAAAAAAATGAGCTAAAGCAAATGCTTCTAGTTAAGTGTAGACATTTCCTTAATTTTCTTCATTTTGTTCTGCAGCATTATTGATTGAGATCAGTATTTATAAATAAAAAGCCCGCAGGGTGTGCGGGCTTTTTATATTTAGGTTGACCTTAAAACATTGCTTTACGCCACGTCAAAGGTATCTTCGGTGTAGTCGTCGTCATAATCAGACTGGTTACTCGCGCTGCTATGGAGGGTGTAGAAGTGTTTTTTGCCCCTTGCTAGGCGCACGTACTTTGCCCACGCTTTTTCAATTTGGTTTATAGCTTCGGCTTGTCCGTTTACAAAAGCGACGAAGTGGTGTTCGTCTTCGTTTTCTGGTTGTAAAGTACCGCTTTCAAGTTCAAGTAGTGTTTTGCCATATTGCGTTAAAACATTGGCTTCAGTGATACTAAAATCCCCCGACTTTTTAAAACCGTAAGGAAACTTCTGGCGGTCGATAAATGGCTTTGAAGATAATCGAATAGCTAAACCTGTCATACATTACTCAACACAATTGTTTGTTCAGTGCGTTTTTAAGACAAGTGCAACCAAAGTTGAAACAAAAGATTTTTCTCATTTCAATAAAAAATTTTTTCTTCTCAATTTCAACGATATGCAAACATCAATAGCGCTTTTTAAGACATAGGGTTACGATGATGTGTTATATCTGTCCTTGTTTCTTAAGTTATTGTTAATTATCGTTTTTTCTTGATTTTTGTGAGTTTTTTTGATGCTACTTTGATAAGTGGTGATTACTTTTAATTTCAATAAGTATATCCAGGCAAACGCTGCCCCCAAACTCATAAAAAATTCTTGTCGCTACGATGATTAAAATTCATTTCTCATTTTTGAGCCAAGGTCAATAATGAAGAGGTGTTAACAACTAAGAGAAGTCAATGAGTAAAGACTATCGTTACCAGCGTGATGAATGGGACTCGGTAGAAGAGGACGAGCGTTACGCAAAAAAAGCAACGGGAAAACGTCATAACGACGTTAAAACCAAGCAAAAGCGTGATATCCAACGCCGCGAAAAACAGCGAAGATTGCATCAAGAAGCCTATTAATTCAGCAAGCTGGTAAATTTTCGATTAAGTGCACTGTTTTATGGCAGTGCGCTTCTGTGCTTTTCTGTTTACTTGCCGTATCATCTATGTCAATTTAGCGTCAACTCGAACCGGTTGTTAAACTAAGCATGGATATACGCTTTCTCACCACCTTTATTGAGGTGGCTAAAACACGTCATTTTGGTAAGGCCGCAGAGAACCTCTACCTTACTCAATCAGCCGTTAGTGCTCGAATCAAGCTATTGGAAGAGTACTTTCACACTACTTTATTCATAAGGCAAAGAAACAGTATTCAGCTAACACAGTCTGGTGAAAAGTTGCTCCCGTATGCTAGACAGCTGTGTTCAACACTGAATGAGGCAAAACAAGAGCTTCAAATTCAGTCCTCTGAATATGTTGTATGTGGGGCTACGCAGCTAGCAAGCGAAATGTTGTTGCCTAAAACGTTAAGCCATCTACATAACAGCTTTCCTGATTGGTCAGTAAAAGCTGAAGTGTTAACCCTTGATTCTTTATCAAGGCAATTGCACGAACGTGTTACTGATATTGCATTTTCCACTGAACCTCTTAAATCGGAAGAGGTGACTAGCGAAGTACTGCTCGAGCATGAACTTGCGTTGTTCAGTGTAGGCGAAGAAAAAGATGTTATTGAAGCGACTGACTTTGTTGCTATTGATTGGGGGGCAAAAGCGCGAGATGTATTGTTGACTTCTTTCCCCCAGCTCAGAGACGCCAAACTGCGAACGAACTCGCTTACGCTTGCGCTTAACAACCTTCAAAGCGAAGGCGGACTGGCTGTGTTACCCACAGATATAGAAGAACAGCTCTCTTCATCGGTATCAGTTAAACAAATCGCTAAGTTAGAGAATGTTTCTTTGAAAGTGTTTATTCATACCATGAAGCAGGTTAGACGCGTCGGGCTACCCGAAATAATAGAAAGCGTGTCGCATAACCGTTAACTCCCCACACGTTTCAATTAACAACTACACTTGTTAGTGAAACAGTATTTCAAAACGAATTGTGAGAAATCAATATGTCGGATTTACATCCACTATTACAAAAGAATGCGGTACAGCGCATGACCGCTAGCCTTGAGGCAATCAAGGCAGAACAGAAGCTCTTTATCTTAAAAGATGAGCACGGTTGCGTAATGCTAACCACCGATGAAGAAGACGGTGTTCCAGTATGGCCTGATGCCTCTCTAGCGCTGCTTTGGGCAACCGAAGATTGGGAGCACTGCGAAGCCATGGAAATATCAACAAAAGACTTCCTAAGCAAATGGGTGCCGGGAATGACACAAGATGAACTTATGGTTATTGTTTGTCCTGTACCTGCTGAGGAAGGCGAGGTTGTTACGCCAGAGGAGTTTGCAGAGTATTTATAGTGTGATCCGATGCGAGTTCGACGCGTTTACACTATGCATAATTAAGCGCAGATGAAAACACTGATATTTTAATGAGGTAATTTGACGTTGTTACAGCCATCCTTGGAAGATTTGTGGTTTGTTCCACTAGGTGGAACAGGTGAGATTGGAATGAATCTTAACCTTTATGGCCATAATGGAAACTGGCTGATGGTTGATTGCGGGGTATCGTTTGATGAACCACTTATACCTCACTACAAACAACGAGCAGGTGCCCAAACACTTATAAAAGGCGTCGCCCATCGTGTGGTTGCGCCTGACCCATCATTTATTGCCAACCAGAAAGATGCATTATCCGGTATTGTTATTACCCACGCTCATGAGGACCATGTTGGCGCCATTCCGTACCTATGGCAGCGGCTTCAAAAGCCCATATACACTACATCTTTTACCGCAGAAGTATTAAGGCGTAAGCTGGCTAAAAGTAAACTGGCGAATAAAATACCTATCATTGAAGTTGATGCTGGTAGTGTAAAACAGATAGGGCCTTTTTCAGTGACCTGGCTAGAGATTACGCACTCTTTGCCGGAGCCTTTTGCGCTTAAAATTGATACAGCAGCGGGAACCGTGTTGCACACAGCAGATTGGAAAATAGATGCTAACCCCATCACTGGAAACCCGTTTGATGCGCAGTTGTACAAAGCCTTGTCGAAAGAGAATATTTTGGCGTTAGTAGGCGATTCTACGAATGCGCCTAAGGCTGGGTTTTCAATTTCAGAAAGAAATTGTTACGACGGCCTGCTTAGCACAGTTAAAGGCCTCAAAGGGCGTGTGGTAGTGGGATGTTTTGGTAGCAACGTCGCTCGTCTTATTTCTCTGGCGCGTGTCGCGCAAAAAACAAATCGTTATGTGGGTCTGTATGGGCGCTCACTCATGAATATGTATTCGATTGCACGACAGCAAGGCATTTGGCCGGACGACCTTCCCATTGCCGATCCTAGCCATTTGGGCTATTTGCCACCCAATGAAGTGCTGGCAATTGCAACTGGTAGCCAAGGAGAAAGAAACACGGCGTTGTCTAGATTTGCTAAGGATAATCACCCTCATCTACAGCTAGAAAAGGGTGATACGGTGCTGTTTTCCTCTATTGTTATTCCAGGCAATGAATTGAGCGTCAAAAAACTCAGTGATGCACTTAAAGCAAAAGGTGTTGCAGTTATACACAGCGAAGACAGTACGCTGCCTATCCACGCCAGTGGGCACCCATGTGCAGAAGAGATAAAGCTTATGTATCGCTGGGTGAAACCACAAATTGCAATACCAGTACACGGCGAGCGCGAACATTTACAGGCGCACGCAGACATCGCTAAATCGTGTGGTGTTAGTAAACACTACGTAGGTGAAAATGGTGATTTATATAGGCTTGCTCCACAGCCTAGTATACGACGTCAGGTTGTTCCTGTAGGGCGGATTCCGGTACAGCAAGATTAGGTGCCGGCCGCTTCGAATATTACAAATCCTACACGATGTATAATAAATTATTATACATCAAAAGCTTAAGTCTATTTTGTGAGGTGCGCACTGCTCGTTTTCTACATTGCCCATCTTTAAGACATTCTGGTACACTTGTACGCAAAATAACAATAATGAATTTTTGCGACCCATTCGGTATGAAGTGTTTTAGTTTCTTTTTTCTTCTTCTCTTTTCAATAGGCGTTCAGGTACATGCAACGCCTAGACTGTCTAACCCTGTGTTTCAGTCACTGTCAACAAAGAATGGTCTGCCGCAGGATATCGTTACTGACATAGAAATTGATGACTCTGGTTTTGTATGGATAGCAACCGAGGGTGGTTTGGTTCGCTGGGATGGCGTGAGAACACATCGAATTACAGGGCCAGAAAACTCTCTTATTGACGCCTATATCAACAAGCTTTCGCTCCAAGGGTGTGACGCTCTGTGGTTCAGCGTATACGGTCAGGGGGTGTATTACATCGACTTAGCTACGCAAGACGTGGTTCAAATTGAACCTACACCATATCGCAACTTCGAAGAATTTACACAATACGCTCAAGACTTCTTTTGGCAAGATGATAGTCAAATTGTCATTGCGTTATCTGACCAAGTTCAGCGATATAATGTAGACACCAAATCATTAGAAACGTTGGCTTCTTTACCCGATGAAGCTGTGGCGAATTTTCAAAGTATTCGCGCGGCTATGGTGGT
>ENA-OWNT01000943-OWNT01000943.1-seawater-metagenome-genome-assembly--contig:-NODE-943-length-46136-cov-4.316095_pt1 | contig 46136 bp, 18 predicted proteins | sample MGYA00238136_ERZ651165 | MGnify/ENA primary metagenome ERZ651165 (study PRJEB26861, sample SAMN08777766) | seawater metagenome | isolation source: coastal seawater | place: USA: Florida | collected... | reverse complement strand
CGCTGCGTGTGCTTTTGGGAAATCCGAAACCTCGCATTCGCGTCACCCGGCCTCACCATGATTGTGGTACGCGGTGGCCGTGGAGTGAGTTTGTGAATTACTGCACCGCGCCATGTGGGGTCCGATGACTGCGGCTTCATTGGTGCTACAGTTACTGCTCTTGTCCACATGGACGTCGAAGGCCACACACTCTGATAGCACTCTGTGTCAAGATGAAGTTCTTTCGTCCCGATATAGTGATCGTGGTCTCATGTGGTCCGTGTCTCCTTCAACGAAGGCCAGCATTACAGAAGAGGGCGAGTGGGTTGATGTCGTCGACACCAGCATAATTTTCACTCTCTACGAGCCGACGACTGTCGCAATTGTGTACAATCTAATGGCCAGCGCTGACAAAGCGTATCATCCTGGCGGTGATTTTTTGAATCAAGGTGGTAGCGAGGAGTCTGGACTATCAGACTTTCTCGGCACACGATTAGTGGTGGACAGCATACCTTATCGGCAAAGTGGATCTCATCTATCGCCTATGAGTTCTTTTGAAAAAAGCTCAGGTGAATTAACAGGTGCTTTGTATTTGGACCTTCCGGCTGGAAATCACTCTGCTTCACTTCAGTGGAAGAAATGGGGATCGTTTGTGCGATCTTGGAACAATGACCCCAACACAATAGACGGTTACGGCTCGAGCCGATCCATTGTGGTCACCGGGTTTTACAAACACTTGTGGTTCAGCCAAGCGACATCTTCAGACAAGATTTACAAAAGCGACACTTGGGCACCGATCAATGACATGGCTGTCGATTTTGTCCTGGACACGGCATCCGATATCCGATTCACGTACTCCTTGACAATCCGTCCTTCAACAGCGCCGTCTGTGGAAGTGCATAACTTGTTCGACATGGTAGAAACACGTTTGGTACTGGACGGGGTTGCTTTTCGTGAATCAGGCTCTTCATTCGGAACAAGTACAGCTGCATACCGTGCCGGTAGTTTAGTTGGCTCTATGGTGCTGCCTGTTGCCGCGGGCAATCATACTGTCACGCTCGAGTGGAAGAAGTTTGGGTCATCAGTTGCTGCATGGTTTACACAGCCACATTTTCTAGACGGGTTTGTTTCAGGACGCAGTCTTGCGGTTCTTGGTGTATGGTATCCAATTCCGTCCGTCGCAGAAGACGACGAGAGCATCAAACTGACAGCTGCCAACGACACAACTGGAGCTCCGGTACACGAAGACTGGCACGTTCTTCCCGAATCCACAGTCACAATGTCATTGCTCACCAATTCTAGCGTTGAAATTTCGTACACCATCAACATTGTCCGAATTGGCGACACCACTTTTGATTCATGGAGTTGGGACAGGTGGAGCAGTTTAGCTTTTCGGCTTGTGATTGATGATGTTCCGTTCCGTATTGCTAGTGCCGAATCCGATCCGCTTGTTCGAATCGCAGATACGCTCTCGGGCAACCTTGTCGTGGCACTCGCACACGGATCACACACTGCACAACTGCAATGGCAGGTGCATGATAGCAGCTTGGAAGCTGCTCAGTTTGAAATTCTCAAGCAGAAGATGGACGGTTTTGGTGGTGGACGTGTATTGGTTGCTTTGGTAAATGCATGGAACCAGGGCCCCATTCTAACTGCACCTGATGAAGTCGTTGTATCTGAGGACGATACCTTGACGGACCTTGACATTTCCGTCGTCGATTTTGATGCTGAGCTTGTGGACGGAAGTAAACTGGCGACCACCATCAAGGTCTCGAACGGCGTGCTCCAGGTGCCAGGGGACTGGTCCGACGTAATCTTTGGCGAAACGAATCGATCACTCGAAGCTCTTCTGTCTCCATCTGACACTCAAATTTTAATGGAATCACTGGAGTACACTCCAGACACGAATTGGTTCGGATTCGACACACTTTCCATTGTTGTGGATGACTTAGGAAACAACGGTGCCGGTGGCCCCGTGATTGAGACCCTCAATGTGTCGTTGGTCGTTGAGCCATCGAACGACCCCGTGGCATGGATTGCACCAAATGTTGTCGTAGTTCAGGAGGACTCCTGGTCCAACATTGGTCCGTTCTACCTCGTGGATGTTGACTCTGTGGACATGGACGGTGAAACAGATGGGCTCTATGAGGTGGCTCTAGAGGTCCAGCATGGGATGATGTCGTTGTCTAATTTGTCCGCTTTCACTGACGTAACTTTTCGCTCTGGAGATGGAACTGAAGATGCGCAAATGACGATACAAGGTTCCTTACCATCTCTCAATTCTGCGCTGGAATGGATTCAATATCGTGGCGACCAGCACTTCAATAATTTGCATGGCAACGAAACTTTGTTGATGTCCGTCCACGATGTCATTCAAAACGCGAAAATTCTCAATGGTGATGAGCGTTCCGAAGATATTGCTTCGGTCTCCATCAGTGTTTTGCCCGTGAATGATCAACCCACGTTGTTCCTAAGCTCCAGCAACGCTGTTATGCAATTTGAAGGCTTGAACATGAGGAATTATTACACGGGGTCAGTTTTCCCCGATTCAAATTCCCTCTATGAACTGTCGATTGCCGTGGCTGGTTCGAATTCCACGATATTCTTGGCAACCGAGTTACCTGAGAACGTCACGTTGACGAAAAATGAATCATCCGGTAGATCTTTCTCTCTTGTTGGAGATTTTGATTCGCTGAACGTGGCTCTTCATACCGTTGCCTACAGCCGACCGCAGCACATCGACGGTGGAGATGCGTTGCAGTTGTACCTGTCCGAAGTCGGGAATACAAGTAACTTCCACTCGTTCTCCGTTGATTTTGACGTCTCGGCAAACGATACATACCAGTCAACGTGGTTGGATTCAATGTCCCCTATCAACGGCCCCAGCTCAGGGAGTACAGCCGTGACCCTCATTCTTCATGAGTTGTCGGCCTCCGCGACTTCATTTCATTGCAAGTTTGGAGCTAGCGATCCTTTTCTTCCCTCGTCTGTCAATTTCACGGACAATGGGTCCGTTTCCATTATATGTGTGACCGTGGACGCTGCCGTAGCTGAACCACTGGCTCCGACAGTTGATGGAGTCTCCACGCTGGTGCGCGTTCTCGTTGATGGTCGCCACCACACAAACAGCTTGGAGTTCTTTTACTACACACCTGTTGTTGTCAGTAACATTCAGCCACCGAGAGGTCCCTGTCTCGGTGGCACCGACGTTGTGGTAGCAGGCGAGAATTTTGTGAACGGAGACGGTCTGATGTGTTTGTTCGGGTCGACGTCCGTAGAGGGAAAGTGGATCAATGAATCAGCAATACGTTGCAGCAGCCCACAACACGATTGTTCCGATGGCGACAGTACCATAGTACCGTTGCGTGTCAGCCTTAACAACGGTGTCGATATTTCTTCATCGTTGGCGCATTTTCGATACACACCCGACGTCGCTTTGAAATCTGTACTGCCATCATCTGGGCCACTGGCTGGGGGAACGTTGGTTTTCGTCACCGGCAGTGCTTTTCCACTGGAATATATCAAGCATTACAAATGCCGGTTCTGTCTCTCAACCGTGTCCGCAGTTTGGATCAACGACACTACGTTGGCGTGCGAAACGCCTCCAGCTTCGACATCACTACTCAGCGCATCTACGAACTCTTGCCCGATCGAAGTAAGTGACAATGGCGTCGATTTCACTGCGGCAGGCAACATCTCTTTCGAATACCGGCTCTCCGCCTTGCTAGAAAGTGTCACACCGAGTTTAGTGCCTTCGTCCGGCGGCACAACCGTAACCATCGTCGGAAGTGGTTTTTCGGTTTGGAGTATTTGTGTCATCAGAACTCGCGGCAGTGACATTGGTGCCTCGTCAAACATTATTGCAGAATACGTCAGTGATTCAAAATTGCGTTGCACACTACCCGCTGTCTCGAACGGTGGTGACTATCTGTTGTCAGTACAAGACTCCACCAACCGTTTGTCATCGCAGGAGATTGCTGTGACGTATTTTGACATGATCTCTTTGTCAAGCGTGCAACCGCTGATCGTTACTCCCGGACTCGAGTCTCGCCTTGAAATATTTGGAAGTGGCTTTGTGGACAACCCAAGTTTGGTGTGTGAGTTCCAGTTCTCCACCGATACTGCCATCGTTGAGGCCTCCTTTGTTTCGAGCGACACCATTGTGTGCACAATACTGCCTCAAATCAGTTTGGACAGTCAGTCCGTCTCTGTTCGCGTGTCCAACAATGGAGTTGATTGGTCCAACGGCGCAGTGTCTGTCCAAGTTCAATCCACTCCGTCAGTGTTTTCTGTGGAGCCTGCAACGGTCTCCTTGAACGTCTCGCCTGATCTGGCTTCCGTGCAATTGGTCGTGACTGGTGAAAGTTTCGTATTTTCGTCCGCACTCAGTTGTCGCCTTGGTGGCTTTCTGGTGACACCTGCTGCTTTTATCAATGAAACGTCTGTGGAATGTAGCATGCTTAGTGCCGATTCTGACCAAATCGAGTTCTTAAGTGGGGTCTACTCCGTCGAAGTTAGCAACAACGGCATTGAGTACAGCGCAGTATCGAATGTGTCCTCTGTTGAGCTCGTGGACGTTTCAGGTTTTGGAACAGTGTCAATGTTTCCACTGTCTGGCAGCACCGCTGGTGGCACCGATGTAATTTTTTCGGGACTGTTTGAGAAAATTGACGGAAACGTATGGTGCCGGTTTGGTGCAACTGCCACTCCGTTTTTGGCGCACAATGTGACAACTTCTTCATTCGTTTGCACAACTCCGCCAGCAGTGTCCACAATGTCAGTCAACGTGTTCTTGTCCGTGGATGGCTTTTTATTCGCTCAAGCGGGTTCAGATACGTTTGCGTTCTTTCAATCTGTGGACCTTCTCCAAGTAGTGCCAACCTTCAGTCCACGCAGTGGAGCGAACGACGTCACAGTCGTGACCACAACATTGCCAACAAGCATCCCTGACGCTATGTGCTACTTCACGCTTTTGTCAACGCGTGAAACGTTCACAACGTCAGCAGTTCGACACGATGACACCTCCCTACTTTGCGAAATGCCCGAGGTGCCAGTATCGAGGCGAATGCTGTTGAATGACGGCGAGTCAGCAAGCTTGTCTGTTTCGGTTAATGGCGTTGATGTAGTTCCCTCCCCACCGCTTGACTTTGTGTTTGTCGAAGTCACCACGACTTTTCGAGCGCAGCCTTCAACGGGACCCGTATCGGGAGGAACCCCAGTGACCGTGACGGGCGAGTTTTTACATTTTGCTGCATCGAACGATCTTGCAACGTTGACATCGTGTAAGTTTGGACTGGATTCCACCATCATGGTCTCTGCAGCAGTTATCAATGCTAGTGCAATTGTTTGCCTTACTCCTATGATGTCTGGCGACGCTTTGCCGACACTCACCGCGGTTGCTGTGGCCTCCAATGGAGTGGATTTCGTTACTGATGAAGTGATGTTTCTCTTTCACGAGGATTTTGTCGTTCATGGAGTATCTCCGCGTCGTGTGGCCGCCACTGGGGGTGTCACAGTCGCTATTCTCGGAGACCATTTTGTTGAATCGGACATGCTGCAATGTTTGTTCAGTTTGAACGGTGCCGAAGTCACTGCCAAAGCCACTTTCGTCAACACAACGGAACTGCGATGCATTGTTCCTGCACTGGCACAACTCGGTGTTGCCGCGCTACATTTCGAGAATGTGTACTTAGTGTCCGTACAAGTTAGCGCAAACGGATTCGACTTTTCATCAAGCACGGTGACGCTCGAGTTCGTCAGCCAAGTAAATGTTCTCAGTGTAACCCCAAGTCTGGCTCCATCTTCTGGTGGTACCGATGTCAGCGTTGTTGGGTTAGGCTTCAGCGATTCCACCGAATGTTTGTGTCGTTTTGTTTCCATGGGCAGCAATACCGAAGTCGTTGCTACAGCCACTTTTGTGTTTGTTGACTTCCAGAACGCCATGTGCGTCAACACACAAGTTAGTAATGCCATTGATGGGGCTGTTCAATTGCAAGTCACCACCGATGGTCAAACTTTTTCATCCAACGAGGTAGAATTCCAATTCTTTTCACCAGTGATTATTGACGCCATTGTCCCTTCAAAAGCTTTTCTCCGTGGTGGCGACATTGTGACAGTTGAAGGTCGCAATTTCCTCCAAGCTCCAAACCTGATGTGCTTTTTCGGCGATGTCAGTTCACGGGCCCTTTTTATTGATGCCTCACATATTCGCTGCGAAGTGCCGCAAGTATCGACTGCATCGTCTAAACTGCTTCGTGTCAGCACGAATGGCTTGGATACAAGTGATACTTCTGTTACTTTTCAATATGTCGATGAGCTTCACCTTGTCAGTGTAAGCCCTAGCTTGTCAAATATCGGAGGTGGATCAACTGTATCACTTGTTGGAGACTCTTTCAGTGGGTTTGACTCTACAAGCCTTTTTTGCGGGTTCGGCACCGTCATTGTTGAGGCTGAGCTCTCTGCGGACAAGTTGCTCTGCCAAGTTCCAGCTTTTACTTCACCAACAGTGGTTGCTTTAAGTGTTTTTACCGGTTTCGGGATCAGCGTCAACTCCTTGCAGTTCCGTCTAATTGAGGCTGCTGAAATCTTTGGATTTGAGCCGCAGGCCGGGAGCGCAAATGGTGGTACAGCTATTTCACTTTATGGTAAGAATTTTGTGAACTCTGGCGATCTGGTTTGCTCATTCTATGCTGGAAGTTTGGAATCCCCAACCATCATGTCCGCTGAGTGGGTCTCAAGCAATGAGGTACGTTGCCAAACTCCAGCATCTACTACTGGGTTTTCTTCGTCGTCAACTGTTTCATTCAGTTTGGTCGCTGCCGAGGGTCCGATCCCAAGTCGCATTTCCCTCGAATTTGAAGTTGTACCCAGTCCCGTCATCAGTAGTGTCGAGCCATCTCAGTTCGCTGAAGGTGGCGGCTCAGTTGTGCATGTCTACGGTTCCAATTTTTCGCCGACATATTCATTTTTGTGTGTTTTCAACGGAGTTGTTGGAGCTCCAGCCGCCATCTTCGATTCAACACACATAGCATGTGAAGTACCGAGTATTTGGGAGGCCGGCTCAGAAATCAATGCAGCAAACCACAGCGTTGATATACCTTTCTACATTGGAACCGAAGAACTCGATATCGTGAGTGAGCCCACAACTGTTGTGTACGTCCGCACAGAGTACACGGGGCCGTCCACGGACACTGCGAGCTCGGAAATTGGGTGGTCAGTTGTTCCTCGTCTCGCGTCGAGCTTGGGCGGGACAACAGTAGCATTCTCGCTAAACTCGTCATTTTCAGGTCTTACTGAATTGCATGAACAAAATTTTAGCTGCGAAATTCAAAGTGATGACGCGTATGGACAGCACCCAATTGCAACGGTACCTGCAGATTTCAGCGATGTTGGAAACGCGGTTGTGATGTCATGTACGGTGCCGGAGTTAGAACAATCACTTGATACCGTTGCCTTACGACTGACCTCTGCCTCCACGGGACCGCTCGTCAGTCATCAGCTTCAACTGGTGCCACCACTTTCAGTGTTGCACGTCACCCCAAGTTACGGCTTTGCTGGTAGCACGTCCAGCTTGGTTGTTACTGGTGTTAACTTTGTGAACGCAGACAGCCTTGCTTGCAGTGTGGGCTCGACGGTCACCGCTGGAATTTTCATCAATCGCACCGCTGTGGTGTGTCCATTGGATGACCATTTGTCAATTGGTTCGTTCAGTGTCACAGTGTCCAACAACGGCGTAGATTGGGCGGACACGGATTTATTGCTGGAGTTACTCGCCTCGCCCTCAAGTTTCTCCGTCCATCCGACGGAGGGTTTTTTGGCGGGAGGCCAACCTGTTGTAATCTCGGCTGTATCGAACGTCGGGAGGCTTTCCCTTTTGAATTCGTCGCTTACCGTATGGTGTCGTTTTGGATACTCCGTTGTTGAGGCTACATGGTTCGATGAACAAAGTGGGGTAACTTGTTTCACCCCACCCATGCTGCAGCAAGATGCGCTTGAGGTATCTGTTTCTGTTAACAGCCGCGATTGGGTCTCGACGGGTGCTCAATTCTTGTACGTACCGGAGCCAACTGTCGAAGACATAACACCGCGGGTAGGATCCGTGAATGGGGGCACTGTCGTGTCAGTCGTCGGTGCTAACTTTTTCGATCCATCCAATGTTACAACCGGCATTGACGGTGAAAGTGTGACTGGAACCCTTCATTGTTTGTTCGGATCTGATGTTGGACGTAGCTATTTTGTCAACAGCACTCTGATCACGTGTGTCACACCAGCAACGAATTCAACATCAAACGTTGAGGTTTCAATTGAGTTTATTGGTGGATCACACGGAAGTGCGACGTACGATCCGTCGGCGGTGTACCACACCGCTGCGCCAGTGTTGTTTGAATACACCCCTCAGCCGTTTATTCTCGCTACGTACCCATCGCATGTTCCATTAGAGGGAGGCACGAGTCTCAAACTTACAGGCGGCAACTTTGTTGACGGCAGTGCTCTTGAATGCCATTTCGGGACAAATTCGGAGTCTGCTTCAACCGCCACCTGGATTAGCGAGACTGAAATTGAGTGTGAAGTTCCAAATTTATCATCTTTGTGTGACGACACATCTCAACTTTCCTCGATCGCAATATCAATTAGTGTCGATGGGAACACTTTCCCACAAAGCAACGCAGAACTCGTTGTATTTGATCCGGTTCTCCCCACGTTGGTGGTGCCTTCTCGTGGCTTCACAAGTGGTGGTGCAGTGGTCGACGTTTACGGAAACGGCTTTTTCCTTTCGTCGAGCTTGACATGCAAATTCGGCACGCAGCGTAGTGCAGCAGTGTTCATGAACAGCACATGGATTCGCTGTGAGGTTCCTTCGTCGGCCACGGCCACTACCGTTGTGCTCTCAGTCAGTGAAAATGGTGAGGACGATGCTTCACAAAGTTTGATGTTCGAGTTTGTTCCGTCAATGAATATTACATCAATCAGTCCGAGCATTGTTTCCAAGGCTGGCGGCGAATTCGTCTCGATCTTCACTACCGATTTTGTTGTTGATGGTAGTGACGTGTTCTGTGTGTTCGGGTCAGCCCCAGTGGCAGCAATCTCGGTCACAGACAGCATTGTTGGCTGCGTAACACCGGAGCAAGACGACGTGGGTACTATTCCTGTTCAAGTGGTCACTGCTATGGGTGCTAGTGCTGTTGCTCTACCATTCCGTGTGCAACCGGCAGCCGAAGTCACTGGTCTTTCACCAACTGCTGGTCGTGTATCCTCAGGGTTACCCATCAGTGTGTATGGCCGCAATTTCATCAATTCCACCAGTTTGCGCTGCGAATATTACAACATAGACGGTTCTGTTCAACTCCTCGTGCACGGCGAATGGGTCTCGTCGACTGAAGTATCGTGCCCTTTTTCAGAGGTAACAGCTCGAACATTGGTAAACAATTCAAGCGACAACAGCTTGTATGTTGCGATATCCTCATCCAACAGCAGTGAGCTCACGTCGACACTCCCGTACCGAGTTCTAGCGGAGCCCAGCGTTGATAGTGTGTCACCGCGCATGACCTCCATACACGCTGACACATTGATGTACGTGTCAGGCAGTGGATTTTCTGACTACGCAGGTCATGTGCAATGTAGAATCGGGAACAGATTTGTTGATGCTACCGTTTTGAACGACACGCTCGTTGTTTGTACAGTGCCGACGTCCACGGCCGTCGGCACTGTTGATGTCTCGTTGTCGATTGGCAACTCCGATTTCGATAGTATTTCTCAACTGACGCTCGTCGACCAATTTTTGCCCACAACGTTTGACCCACACTATGGAAAGGTAGTAGGTGGTACATACGTCACTGTGCACTTCAGCGTTGGCGATACGGCCGGGGCTGATTGGCCCCAGCTTGTCACCCAAATGCGATGCAGTTTTGGATCCGTGGAAGTTCCTTTGGTTAATGCGTCGTTTGATCTTCAATCAGATGGATTTGTGAGTGTTAGTGCAGGTTGTGTGTCGCCTTCATTGTCGGCCATCTCCACCGATCAGCTCACTGACGCAAGTACTGTTGCGTTAGTACTCATGGTTGGAACGGCTGTGTATCGTTTCAGTGATGACTCGCAATCCTTCTATCACTTTCAGGGTGATCCACAGCTACTAGCAGTGCAACCACAATTGAGTTACTCTCTTGGATCTTCGGTAGTATCCGTATTTGGTTTTGGTTTTGTCGATTCAGAGAATGCTGTATGTTTGTACACTTCTGAAACTGATGCAACGACCAGTGCAACCACGATTGATTACATTTCCGCGTCTCATATTCGGTGTGGGACACCGCCGAAGTTCCCCATCGGTCAAGCCCAGCTGCGTGTGGTGAATTCTTTGAGTGAGTATTCGTCGAGTGACGAGGATTTGTCTTTCCTCGACTTTCAAATTGTGGCCACACCTACGATTCACGCAGTTGTCCCAACCTCAAGCCCTGCACAAGGTGGAGCCCTAGTCACCGTTTCCGGAGCAAATCTACTCTTGACACCAGGACTTGCTTGTGTTTTCAATGAGCAAACGTTTGTGGATGCCATGTGGTTGAATGCAACATCTGTTGCTTGTTCCACTCCCGCCGGCCCGCCTGGATCATCATCACTGATGGTAGTCAACACAGAGCTGGTTTCGTCGTTTGATGTTCTCGACAGTCTGTCATTCGAGTTTACTGAAACGGCTCGTGTTCGCAAGGTGTCGCCAACGTTGGCATCTGACCGTGGCGGGTCTGTTCTAACTGTCACTGGCACCAATTTTGTGGACGGAGAAATTCTCTGTCGTTTCGACGACCCGACCGACGGCTCGTTTGATCCCTCCGCCGTACCAGGCTTTACATCTGAACGTGTGGAAACCGCTGGACGGTTTGTGTCGGAATCTATGGTCGAATGCCCTGCGCCTGCAGGTTCAGGTTTCATGCTCCTGACTGTAACAGTCAACGATGTTGAGATGCGCTCCGGTCAACTGATTTACTTTGCTCCCACCGCGGTTGTGGCCAGTGTGACGCCAAGCAGCGTTGTCTCCGGTGCTAGCATGGAATTGATCATTGAAGGTGCTTTCTTGTTCAACTCTCTTGGCCTCCAGTGTATTGTCGATGGAATGATTGTTGCGAGTGCGACTTGGCACTCAAATGAAAAGCTAAGTTGCACATTCGAGTACTTAGATCCAGGAGAACATGTGATAACTGTCACGAATAATGGAGTCGATATGTCGGAATCGTCGTTAATTTTGGATGTTACGCCGGAAGTAACCATTTCGTCAATTGTTCCGTCCATCGGGACAGTTGCTGGCTCTACCATGGTAACAGTCCACGGGTCGAATTTTAAGCACGTCGCCTCCCAAATGTGCCTGTTTGGTGAGGTCGCTGTTAACGCAAACTACTTATCTGACGCGCAACTCACGTGCATCACACCCTCGGTCGGGTTGCCTCAGACCGTCAACTTTACTGTTTCATCGACATCTGAATCGTATATGCTGCCTTTCGAGTTCGTGGAAGACCCGGAGGTAGAGCTCGTGGAACCACTATATGGACCCACCTCTGGTGGCACTGAGGTCAAGGTGTATTTTCGAACTCCGAGTGCCGACGTGGCAGCAAATTGTGTTTGCCAATTTGGAGATGTGGTCGTCGCTGGCACTGCCTCCAATGACGGCGAATTCGTCACGTGTGTTGCTCCTCCAAACCCAGACAACTCGACATCTTCTGTGGATCTGACACTCTCATTTGAGAAAAGTGGCAAGGTCATTGATTCTTTGTTCGTGTTTGAATACTACGATCACCCAGTAATCACGAAGATTGAGCCATCGTTTGGGTCAGCCAGTGGTGGATCGATTGTGAAGATTTCTTTGCTCAGTGACAAACTGGTTCAAAGTTCAATCAGGATACGATTCCAGTTGTCTTCGAGTCAAAACAATGACAGTGCGTGGTTGTTGCCACAGTTTGCTGATGGATCCGAGCTGGTGGTAGTGGAAACAGCAGCCGTTTCTTCGCCCGGCCCAGCGTCGGTGTGGATGTCCTACGACAGCGGAGTTAATTGGTTTGAGACAAACCACCAGTTTGAGTTTATTGCGGACATGTTAATGACGGACATTTCCCCAACGATTGGGTCACATAGTGGTGGTCTTTTGTTGAGTATTTACGGTGTAAACTTTGCTGCTATGTCCAATATGACATGCTTGTTTTCGTTCGGCGACGGAGTTGTCGCTACGACTGCAGCGAGTGTCGTGAATTCGTCTCTTCTGAGATGTCACGCACCATCTGTGTCACGAGTGGGGGCGTGCAACGTTTCGGTGTCACTGGATGGCATATCTTCGTCTAATGTTGTTCGTGAGGGGGCGATATTTGAGTTCGTCTCCGATCCTGTCTTCCAATCTCTGTCGCCGCTGTTTGGTCCAATTCGTGGCGGCACTGTTGTCGAGATCACGGGAAACAACTTTCGTTTCACCGCAGCTGCACGGTCAGATACAGTGGAGTGTGTATTCGGAGGCATTGCAGTTGCTGCAGCTGTGCAGACGGACACATCGATATTGTGCTCTACTCCATCGTTTGTGAATGTTGCATCACTGGGACACGTCGACGTATCACTTAAGTACAACGGGGCAGAGGTATTCGACACAGGATTGGCATTTGGCATCAACAACCCTGCAAGAGTGACTCGTGTCTCGCCAACGAGTGGTGAGTACACTGGCGGTACTGAGCTGACGGTCACGGGTGCCAATTTTGTCAACGTTGACACTCTCTCCTGCGAATTCGACGACATCGTCGTGCCAGCCCGCTTCGTGACCTCTGAGACCGTGCTATGTACATCTCCGTTGAGTGAAATTGGTCCTCAAGCTGACGTTCTAGTGGCTGTGAGTAACAACGGGCAAGACTTTAGCCAAGAAGGCGTCACTTTTACTTACACCCCCAGAATTGGTAATGTTGCTGTGACTCCTTCAAGAGGCCCAACAGACGGTGGTACTGTCGTGGTGGTAACAGGTCACGAATTTTCTTTGTCTCCTCTTTTGCAATGCTGGTTTGGGACGGCTGCAGTTGCTGCAAGCTTCATTAATTCGACGGCTCTGGTATGCAAGAGTCCTATGGCCACTGACCCTGGGCTTGTATCTGTTCAAATTACTCACAACGGTGTGGACTTCATCGATTCGGGGATTGAGTTCGAGTATTATAGCCCGCCGCGGGTGTTCGCAGTGCAACCAAGTGCTGGTCCGGCTAGAAGTGCGACAACAGTGAGAGTCATTGGCTCTAATTTTGTTGCAGATTCCACATTTTGCCAATTTGGTGACGCTGCTGTGCAGTCGTGTGCGTATTTATCCGACACAGTCGTGGAGTGTGTTACTCCGAAGGATACTCCAGTCGGAGATGTTTTCGTCACAGTCAGCGTGAATGAAGTGGACTTCTCCACCGACGCTAGTGCCGGCAACACATTCCAGTTCTTTGCAGTCCCAATTGTGGAAAATATTTCCCCACTCTTCGGTCCGAGCACTGGTGCCACCGACATTATGATATTTGGTTCAGGCTTTCGCCTTGATGATGTCCCGGATTGTGTGTTCGAATCGTATTCCAATGTTTCGCGTGGTAATCAGCGTTCTGTGGCTACGTCGAAATTCGTATCTCCAAATGCTGTGCAGTGCACTACACAACCTCACGAAGGTGGCATGGCGAATTTTAGCTTGTCTTTCAGCGATGGTCTGTTCGAGGTGAGCACAAAATATGGAATCTCTGACTTCCAACTCACATTCGAATTCATTCAACCAACTAGACTTGTGTCGTTGTCTCCGGTTTTTGGGGTCACGGGTGCCGCCACGGAGATATCGATTGTTGGGGACTTTAGTGGTGTGAGTCATCTCGCCAGTGTCGAATGTTTGTTTGACGGTTCATGGCGCACCTCAGCTCGATTGTTGGATGCGTCGACACTTATTTGTTTCACACCCATTCTAAACGCAACTTCCTCCATTTCAGTTGACGTGGCGTTTAATGGAGCCACTTTGGCTGAATATGCCTCGGTGCTAACTTTTGCGGCAGTAGATCCGCTGCTGCTGACCAGCGTTCAGCCTTCGCGAGGTGTTGTTACGGGAGCCACATCTGTGACTGTATCGGGCAACAATTTTACTGCATACAGCCATGAAACACTGCAGTGTCTGTTCGGAGACTTTGCTGTCGCCGCATCCATTGTATCTGAGACCCAAATTGTTTGTGAAAGCCCTAGTATGCTCGATACCGCCACAGAGTTTGCCGGCTTGCCGTTCGAGCAAGCTGTGACCGTCACCAGGAACGGACAAGACCGCAGTCAGAACCAAGTTTATTTTGAGTACGACAATTATCCGTTCACTTTTACCCTTTGGCCGTTTACTGGCAGCACAACTGGTGGAACTACGGTGGAGCTTGTCGGCGATGGCTTTGCCTCCAGCGAGCTTCTCTCTTGCCGATTCGGCGACACCATAGTTGCTGCGATTTTTATCAATACCTCTCACATTCAATGTGTGAGTCCCCCCAAAACTGCGTCGATGAACTGGACCGTGAAGGTTCTAGTGAGTAACAATGGTCAAGATTTCGACGAGACTGCTGACGGAGTTTATTTCGCCTATTCGCGAGATGTGGGGTACGACACGCTGACTCCGTCTACGGGTCCCGTGGACGGCGGCACTGAAATTTACGTTCATGGATCTGGTTTTGAATATGCCTCATCTTTGCTGTGTGCTTTTGGGGAATTTTTTACGGCCACAGTTGCCGCATTCGTGAATTCCACGACACTTCGATGCACGGCCCCGCCTCAAACGTCAGCGATTCCTCAGTCCGTTTTTATTTCCACTAACGGCGTGGATTACGTGGACACTGGCTTGATATTTTCTTACTATCTGTCTCCACGAATCGTGTCGCTCAAGCCTTCGTCCGGCCCGGAGAGCGGAGGGACTGTTGTTACGTTGGTGGGAACGGACTTCTCACCCAATCACACCCTCTGTACTTTCGGCGAGTTTACCACCGCAGCCTTGTTTATTTCAACCTCAATGATAAAATGTACAACACCGCAACGGACAACTGGTGCCGGAAGCGTGTTTGTTAGCGTGAGTGGCAATGATGGAGTCGATTTCGGGCTCGCTGGACAATATTTTGAGTATGTAGAGACGATTCGTGTGAATTCTGTGTCCCCGAGTCGCGGTCCACACACAGGTGGGACTGTCGTTCAAGTTTCTGGACTGTACATTCGTGACACGGAAAACTTGTACTGCGTCTTCGGTGACGAACCTGACTCTGTTTGGGTGAACGCATCGGCGCTCCATATTGCCGTTGTGGGTCATGAGCTGGAGAATTCTGACCAAAGTACCGTGAGCTGCGTCGCTCCGAGGCATTCTGTCGGTGTTACAAGTGTGACGATTACCAAGGGTACATTCAGCGATGTGGATGCATTGGAAATGCTTTCCGATGATGACAGCGAAACTCATGTTTTCGCCTTTGAGTTCTTCCCTGCGATTCATGTTATGACCGCAACTCCGTCCATCGGAGCGATAGTGGGCGGATCTCCTGTAATTGTGTCAGGTTTGCACTTCAGTAACCATTCTCATCTGCTGTGCCGGTTCAACGAGTCGACCGACGTTCTCGGAAGCGTTGTGAATGACACGGCAGTGGCATGCTCAGCACCTTCCTCGCTTGTTGCCGGAACAGTACCAATCCAACTTTCGGCCAATGGTGGGGTCGATTGGACAGACGAAGCTGCGGAGTTTCGATATATTGCGATTGCGTCAGAATCGCTCTCTGCTGCACCCACTGTTGGATCGGTATTTGGAGGCACCCGGGTCGTCTTGACCAGTTCCTCGACCTCGTCCATGGAGCTTCTGCCAGCCATCAGTCATTGCAAGTTTGGTGACAGCATCGTTGAAGCCGTGCATGCGACTCAAACACAAGTTTATTGCGACTCGCCACCATCGGTTGAATCTGTGTTTGTTGTCAACCGCGTTGGGTTGTTTGCATCTGTAAATGGGGTTGAGTTTTTCAGAACGCAGAGCACTTTCACGTATGTTCCGTCTGCGCAGATTGTATCGATGAGCCCAGAGTCCGGACCCGATGTTGGTGGTAATAGAATCACCATTTCTGGATATTCATTTTTCCACTCGGACTTGCTGTCGTGTATCTTTAACGAGACAGCAGTCGTTCCTGCCCTGCGCTTCGACGACGAAACAGTGGAGTGTGTAGCGCCGGCAAGTCGGACTATTGGTGCGGTGTCGGTGCGTATCAGCAACACCGGTGAAGTCGACTCCACGGCAGTGTCGCCTTACTCGACACAGACCTTGGAATACACGTACGAAGCTTCCGCGTTCTTGTCGAAGGTTGTTCCATCTTTGGGGAGCACTTTTGGTGGCACAGAGATTTTACTCTCCGGCGGCTCTTTTCAATTGCATAGTCCTCTTCGGTGCGTTTTCGGGGAGTCGGAGTATTCAGCAACTTCCGTTGCTGCGACAGCTGTGAGTGACACATCAATAGTGTGCACAACACCCCCACATGCCGTTGGTGTAGTCTCGATTATTTTGAGTCAGAACGGGGTGCTGTTTGACAATGTCAAGGCCGTAAATTTCGAATTCATTTCGCCAATGGAAGTTGGTGCAATATCTCCCATACGCGGCTTCTCCACGTCCACAACCAACATCGCAGTTCAAGGCAGTGGGTTTGTTTCTCGCGTTGACGATGAAGGCAATTCACTTTTAAAGTGCCGTTTCAATGAAGATGACTCGACTACTGTCGACGCAGTTTTAGAGTTGAATTCAGAGCTGCATTGTCCGCTGGATGCAAATACCATTTCACTCCCCTCACTCGAGCCAGCTTCTATCGTTGTTGAAGTTGCAGTCAACGGCCAAGATTTCACTCCTGCCATCAACCTGTTCACTTTGGAATATCCCACGACCCTAGATTACCTTGTTCCCACCACCATTTCTGCAGGCGAAACTGCAGTACTGTCCATTGTGGGGTCATATTTCGTGCCCTCCAACCAAACTTTGTGTCGCATTCGTCAAGTCGATGCCTCACTGACGGACGAAAATGTGGTCCAGCTTGCTGTGTGGCGATCTAATGAGTCCATCACGTGTGAAGTTTCCTCGGATATTCAGCCCGGTGATTATGAAGTCGACGTTTCCAACAACGGTGGTCAATCGTGGTCGACAAATTCCCTCGCATTGCAGGCCATGGTTCAAGGGCGTTCAGTCGGCCTTCATCCATCCACGGGCCCAACTCGGGGGGGAACCGTGGTGAATGTTAGCTACTCAAATATACCGGCAGATAGTGCCGTACGTTGCGTCTTTGGAGATTCGACTTTCGTTCCCGCACAAATTGCCGAAGAATCAGGTGGTGGAGGATCACTGGTTCAGTGTTCAACGCCCCGCCATGTTGCAGGTATTGCAGCAGTCGAATTAGAAGTGAATGGGCTCTTAATGTCCGATTCCGACTCTGAGCTAACTTTCACATATTGCGTGGAACCAACGCTGAATTTTGTGTCTCCGACCTCTGGACCATTTTCTGGAGGAACGGCATTGTTGGTCGCGCTTGAGGACGTCGACCTTCTGAACATCAGTGATGCCTGCGTCGCCGATGCCGATGTGTACTGCAAATTTCGAGAGTCGCAAGTGATCACGGCTGCCACGATCACGAGCGATGGCAGCGTTTCGTGCACCACTCCACGTCTTCCGAGCTCCCTTGAGTCACTTATGCAAAAGCGTGGATTGCGCGTGTTTGACGAACAATTATCCATTTCCATGTTTGGTTCGCAAGGGCCATTTGTGTCGAGGTCTCTATCATTCCAGTACCATCATCTACCGCGAGTAATGTCACTGCACCCGCCGCGTGGATTCGCCAGCGGCGGAACTCGAATCACATTGCGTGGCTCAAACTTCATGAGCTCAACAGCTCTTCGTTGCAAGTTTGTCACTCCAGGCTATGAGAACAGCAATTCAACCGCCGTTGAAGTTAATGCTTTGTTCGTGTCCCGAACTACTGTAATTTGTGTTGCGCCTGCATCGACCGGCGATTTCGCGTCATCTTCGCGTCAAGTTCGTGTGGAGGTTTCCAACAACGGTCTGGACTTCAGCAGTGACGGACTCTTGTTTGAGTATGTGATGTTGCCTGTTGTTTTTGACATTGAGCCTGATTCGGGCCCGATACGAGGGGGGACCACTGTTTCTTTGATCGGAGATTACTTTGAGTTCACTGGTGGAGGCATGTTGCTGTGCAAGTTTGCAGATGTCGTGGTGCCAGCTCGGTTCGTGTCAACCAGCGAAGTTCAATGCTCCACACCACCGTCATCCAATCCTAGCGCGATCGAAGTGTTCGTTTCAACAAATGGTCAAGACTTTGTGGCCACGAATGTCAGTTTCACATACCATGATGGTGCAACGTTGACATCCATGTTTCCCAGCGTCGGCCCACGCACTGGTGGGACCAAGGTATCACTGTCTGGCGACAATTTCCTGTCTCCTGCACACGGAAGTCAGTCTTGCGCCTTTGGACTCGGGGATGTTGGTGAATTCGTTGCACAACCTTTGCCAACGTCGAAATCTATATTTGAGGACGTGTCCAAGTATGTGTTGACTCCCGCAACATTCGTGTCAACTACTGAATTGATCTGCACCGTTCCGGCCCTCGCATCATCAGCGGTGGCATTCGGACGAAGCCTCACAGACGTGGACGCAGCATTGGTGCCAATGGCCGTATTCGTTTATCCTTCCAATGCCGACGAGGCTGAGATTGTGTACAATTCGGGTTTGCTGTTCAACTACGTGCAAACATCTTTGATCCAACGTCTGTTCCCGACCAGCGGCCCTGAAGTTGGCGGAACCCGTCTCCATGTCGTGGGTGACTACTTTAAGAATTCAGTCAACCTCAGTTGCGTTTTCGAGAGTGACGATGGCTTGCGTGAATCAACCCCTGCTCTGTACGTGTCCGAAATCGAGGTTGAGTGTGTCACGCCAGCATATGCGGTTGGAGAAGTGAACATACACGTGGCTGACAATGGCGATGGAATGGGTGACTTGTTTATGTCGAATGGGCTGACGTTTTCATACGCGGCGCGACACGACGTTTTGTCAATCACTCCGTCGCATGGTTCCTATTTAGGTGGAACAGTCGTGACTGTCACCGGGTACAATTTTGAATTTGGCGGGGAAGCTTTGTGCCGATTTGGGACAAAATCCGTCCCAGCAGCGTTTGTGTCATCTGACGAAGTCCGCTGCACAGCTCCTCTCAATTCCATTGGCACCGTCGCCGTCGCAGTCAACAACAATGGGTATGATTATTCCGAAGCGTCCATTGAGTTTGAGTACATTGACATCGCCGTGACACGGGCGCTGCATCCTTCATGGGGACCAACCTCCGGTGGAACTGAAGTCTCGGTGACAGGGTCGAACTTCATCAACAGCGAAGATAGCCCAATGTTGTGCTTGTTTGAAAAGTTTGCAGAATCGTCATCTTTAACTGATGCGGTCATTTCACCAATCGTCACTTTTGTGAGCTCAACAGAGGTGGTATGTGAGATTCCACCATCCTTCGAAGTCCCTAAGGCCTCCAGTGGCATGCAGGGCAGGATTAGCGTACGTGTGACAAACAATGGGCAAGACTATTCTGCCGTGTCCACGACTTTTACTTACTACGATGCGCCACGAGTGCAGAGACTTGTGCCCACATCTGGTCCCAGCAGCGGCGGAACCAGATTGCAAGTCTTCGGTGCTAACTTTCTCCAGTCAAGCGAACTACAGTGCATTTTTGGCGACACAGCGGCGACGGTAGCGTCGTGGCGCTCTGCAACCGAAATTATTTGTGAGACCCCTGAGCTTCCGGATGGTCTCGACTTTAACTCGGCGGTTGCGCTGGAAGTCAGCAACAACGGTGGAGCAGATCGCAGCGACGATGGCTCTATTTTCAGGTACAGCCTTCCTTCGTCGCTAACTTCCGTGTCACCCTCAACAGGTACCGAAAATGGAGGAGTGCTCGTTGCTCTCAGCGGAATCGGTTTTAGTGAAAATACTGTGTGTCGTTTCGATATGACCATTGTGGACGCACTGTACGTGAACGACAGAGAGGTTCAATGCGTTGCACCACGACATGCACCTGGCGTTGTCAATGTTGAAGTATCAACTAATGGCGGCGTCGACTTCACCGATTCAGAAATATATTTCACGTTTGAGCAAGCATATGTTCCTTCATTCCGTGTTGAAGCATCCGACGTGGTAACTGCGTACGAGATTACATCGATGGATCTGCCTGCCATAACTTACTTGGAACCATCTACGGGGCAATCAGCTGGTGGTACTCTTGTTTACGTCTATGGTAACAACTTCTTGAACTCAGATGATCTGAGTTGTAGCTTCGGTGGCGCTACTTCTCGTGCCACATTTTACTCCAGTACAGAAATTCGCTGCCCTGCACCTCGGCACTTACCTGAACGGGTGATTTTTGAGGCGGGAAGTGCTCGCACCAACGGCTACTCTATCTCGGGCGTCGAATTCGAGTACCAGGTAGATGCAATTGTGCGATCTGTGCGCCCGGAACACGGACCAGCGCGGGGCGGTACAATTGTTACCGTAACCGGGCTTAATTTTGAAAACTCTGAAAAGCTAGTCTGCCGTTTCGGCCCGTGGGTCGTGCCGGTGTTTGAGTACATCTCGTTTTCCGAGATCTCTTGCCTGAGTCCGCCAGCGCGTCAGGCGCAGTTGCCACATAGTGTCGGAGTTGAAGTAAGCAACAACAACGCAACATTCTCCAACAACGGACAGCAATTTAGTTATGATGCTCCTGTGGTGTTATCGGTCCTCAATCCCAGCTCGGGACCAGTTGATGGAGGCACAGATGTGCTTGTTCAAGGTGGTGGTTTTTCAGACTACGGTGATGAGTTGCTATGCAACTTCGGTGACAAGACTGCGGCTGTTGCCGCTGAGTACCTGACGAGTACCGCGATCAGGTGCCGCTCGCCGCCACAAGCATCAGGTCTGTATGCGGTTGAAATATCTCTGAACGGCGCAGATTACACCTTTGGACAGCTCTACTACGAATTTTACGCTACACCGCAAATTGCTCGCATTCTACCAGTGTCAGGGCCCTCTTACCGAGGAACTGTTGTTACAGTTCATGGCAGCGGGTTCCTAAACAAAGAAACACTGAGTTGCCGCTTCGATGACACAATTGTGCCGGCCACATGGTGGTCTAACTCGAAAGTGTCGTGCCGCGCACCCTCAGGGCCACCCCGACTAATGTTATTCGAGGTCTCGAACAATGCGAAAGACTTTACGACATCGGGGTTGACATATTGGCGCCAACCTGACGCTTCAGTGCACAAAATCGTGCCTGAACGAGGCCTTGTAACCGGGCAGACGGCAGTTTTCGTGCGAGGTTCAAATTTCGTTAACACAACTGCACTCAGTTGTAAGTTCGAAAACATTGTCGTGAGAGCCACATTCATCTCATCTCGATTGGTGACATGTATCGCGCCTTCGCACGTTGGTGGCGTTCTCAATATCACCGGCAAAGTTGCAGTCGAGGTGTCGAACAATGCGCGAGATTTCACAACATCAAATGTTATGTTTGAATACATCCAAGATTGCCCTGAGAATTACTACTGCCCGTACTTGGATATTCTGCCGTGCCCGAACGGAACGTATTGTCCCGGACGATCTCCAATTGCTGGGTCCTTGTGGAGCTATGCTTCGAAGAGTGAGGCCACCAGGCAAAACTTCACGTTGTGCCCACCAGGAACGTTCCAACCCAAGGAGGCACAAAGTGGGTGTGCCCCGTGCCCCGTTGGATTCATGTGTCCAGATTTTGGAATGTCTGCGCCACGGGTGTGTATGGCTGGTTTCGTTTGCGATTCACCTGGTATTATCAAACCAAACATTCCGTGCCCTGCTGGGCACTGGTGTCCAGAAGGTACTAAAACAACAAACCCATCTGACTTCATTCTGCCACAAGTGTCGGAAGCTTGGGACTCGTACAAGGTGTTCCAGGATAGTTTGAAGTCAAGTGATCGCTACGTAAGTGGCCGACGTAGGATGTCCAACTTGTTTTTCCCCGATGTTCCTGATATTAACTGCAGTATGGAAGCCCTAGGTCCCGTTGGCGCGTACATGACACCACAGTGTGGTGGCATTCTTGACGACACTCTAGTCAGTTTCGGAGAATGGCTTTTGGCGCCGGAAACAAACTTCTTGTCGTTTGACTTTGAAAGTCGTAGCTGGAACTATACTATTCGAGAACCTCCAGCCACTGGTGAATGGCGGCCAGCGCACCGACCACAAAACGGCACGTACGTGCTGGCGGAGCGACCCCACACCTGTCCCGTCGGCTACTACTGTGGTACAGGGGTCTCAACCAACATCAGTGCCGTCGCAAATTACAGTACCCCTCAACAGTGCTACCCTGGCTTTTTCTGTCCTGCTGGATCGAAAACACCACAGGGCGAAGGGCCATGTCCAACTGGCTATTACTGTCCGACAGAAACCGATGCCGTGGTTTGCCCACAGGGGTTCTATTGTCCCGGTGTTGGTAATGTCAAACCACGTGAATGTTTCCCCGGAAGTTACAACCCATTGTTTGGGCAGTCGCAGTGTCTTTTATGCCCACAAGGGCACATATGTCCTGATTGGGGCATGTGGGAGCCTGAGATTTGTCCTGCAGGGTACGTGTGCCCCGATCGAGGCGAGTCAGCACCAGTCGTCCTGTGCCCAGAAGGGTACATTTGCTTTGACGGCACAGTTTCGTCGGACCCACTGCTGACTGCTGATGAAGTTGAAGCTTTGAGATCTGACATTGTCTGGAACCAATTGAAAAGTAATGTATCAAGTCCAACCTACGAGGCAGTGGCATTTGCCACTCTGGTTCCCAGTGACTGCCCCGAAGGCACCTTTTGTCTCGGCGGCGTTGCATGGAATGTCACGATCGACTGGATCCCGTCAGAACCATTGGGTCGAATCTCTTCGCAGACTTGCTTGGAGGGGACCTATTGTCGACCAGCAAGCAACAACTCGGGCGGTACTGCGCCGTGTTTCCCTGGGCATTACTGTCCACCTCATTCGGCATATCCGACACAAACGCCACTTGGCACGTTTGCTGGTAGCGAAGGCTACGTTGCTCCATCCCTCTGTTTCCCAGGCACTTGGGCAGCTATTCAAGGAACTGTTGATTGCATGCCTTGTCCCGCAGGATATTCATGCAACAACTACGGTACGTACCTCCCGACGATTTGTGCAGCTGGGTCGTATCGGTCATTGGCCGACTCCATTGCGTGCAATCTTTGTCCTACCGGAACATGGTCTCCATTCACTGGTGGTCCCGACATATCAACGTGCGACCCATGTCCCTCCGGAAGAGTTTGCGGAGAAGAGGGCCTGTCATCTTTGAATCAGTCTACAGATTGCCCAGCTGGATATGTGTGTGGCGAAGCCGCCGACAAGTCGCTACAGTTCACTCATTTATGCCCAGCAGGTTACCATTGTGATACTGCGACGCCCGCAGAGTCGCAATATGACCACATGTGCCCGGCTGGCTACTACTGTCCGCGTGGAACCACGTATCAGCTTCGTCGCAGATATAACTGTCCCGTTGGCTATTATTGTCCCGAAGGGACTGCAACACCCATGTGGGATGAACTTCAGTGTCCTTACGGAACGACATCCAAAACGGGACGTTCGCAACTTAGCGAATGTACCATCGTGCCAGTCGCAACTTGTGACAAAAAGGACTATCCGACGATGTACTACCCCGCCGGGGAAATCGTCAGTGGGGGCGAGGTTGAGGTTCTGCGGCAAATCGATCCGATAGTATATGAGAATTCGTACCCGAAGTGGGAAAATGACACCGCTGAAGCGCTTCGAGTGTGTCCGAATACTGGATCTGAATGGGGCAATGACACAGTCATTGTCATTGGGCGAAATTTCCGTGATACTTTCAATCTTCGTTGCCGTTTTGCACGGGACTATCCGGCGTGGGAAGCCTATTCCCCAGCTGAGTTCATCAGTTCGACCAGAGTGGCCTGCACTACCCCACCCGAGGTGTGGTGGGAAGTAGTCGAAGAGGACGACATGTGGGTGTCTCAGGATATTATGCATGAGCGTGAAATTGCTGAGTCCATCACACGCCACAACTACCACAATGTGACGGTTACGGTGTTTAATGAGGAATGGGAATCAGCCTCTGGAGGCAACAATACTTTCTTGTACTTCAAACCCACTGATAAAGACGAAGCTGCGGACGAAGCCGCTGCTGCTTTGGTTGGCGAATGTGAGACTGTGAATGATTGGGAAGAAGGGATTCGTGACACTGAAAAGGGTTGGTTTTCACTGGATTTGTGGGAGCGGGCTCACATCGAAGTGAATACGTCCCACATCCCTGAAGCCATGGTTTATGGAACTGATTGGATTTTTGCCCTCTACGTGCAACCATCCACGTGTGAAGAAGCGTTGTGTAATGAGCAAGATGAAGTAATTGAAGACGACATGTTCACTCTACGCCGCGAAAATGAGGTGAACCCTTGTCGGCGGCCACGTGAACTACCAGAATGGTTCTTGGATGATTCTGTCAACAAGCACACAATGCTCAACTTTACCGTGGAGGGCTTGGAGGACGTATTATTCAAATTTGAAGTTCAGATTTTGAACGGACTGTACTTGTCATCAGAGTTCTTCTTTGAAGAAATTGCAACGGTTTCAAAAACGTATCCGAAACGCTCCAATGACACTATCGGCCAATACAATCGCGAAGAACGTTTGATCAGCCCTCTAATTGCCAAGGATCAATACTTGGTGCCCACCAAGTACTCATGGTTGGTGTGGTACCAACGAGAAATTGGAATCAACGAAATTGATTATCCGCTAAATTTGCCGGATCGGTTCGACGCGCTGGAGAAAGGTCGGGTGAACGTCGACTTCAATGTCAGTGCAGAACATTTTGAAGAATACTTGATCAACGGGGAGGCTGAAGTAATGAACGTGCTTGACCAGAATATTGACACAAGTGAGAGTTATTGGACATTAGACTACGATCAAGACAGTGGGGAATCTCGGCACTACTACGTCCGCAAGTACCGGGAGAATTATATTGAATGGTTTGACGAATCCAACGACAAATTGGAGGAGGAGGAAGTCACATTTTCGTTGCAATACTTTCCTTATTTCTCGAATTGCTATACGTTTGGATCTAGGATCCCGGTGTACGGCTTGACTGAAAACGAACACTGTGAACTGCCGGATCCAGTGGCTGACTGTGACCCCGAGTACAACGACAACCCATACAACTGCTATCCACGCGAAGGCTGGGACCGCCGCGATTACGATGCGTTGGTGCATGTGGATGACGTGAAACCCGTCGATCCCTACTTGACAATGTTTGGTTACCCCATCGCCGATTGGTGCACGTTACGTTTGCGCTGCAACTACGAAGAGGACTTGGCCCAAAAGGCTGTCAATCCACGCTGGTTTGAAGCGGGTGAGGAAGACACGTTGTTTCACATTTGGTACGAGCCTTTGAGCGAAGACTTCTACGCACAGGGCGGGCAATACCTCCGTCAATTGAACGACGATGATCCAGACCATATGCTCGCGGTCACCATTGGGGAACGCGACGTGGCCGGTGACTATTCATGCACCACTTTATGTTACCCGCGCACTGTGACACTGCGCTTCGAGTATTACCAAATTACACAACGCACCAAGCGACTCATTAACGCGGAAGTTTCTCTCGCAGACTTCGATCGGGATGACACGGAAACATATTATGATTTGTACTTTGAAATGGAACCTCTTGGATGGCTTGATCTTGTCATCAACTTTGCATTTGAGATGGAGGTGTTCTTGTTACTGTATTGCATTATCGGCATTATTACAATTGCTTTTGCATCAACTCATTGGGCGTTGCAGCGCATTTTTACAACACTGAAGAACCCTCCGAAGTTCAGATACTTCGCCTACCTGAAGTTGACTGTCCCGCCCATTGTCACCGGTGTCTTGATGGGATTGATGCCAATCAGCGTAATTCTATTCTTTTTGTTCGTACTCATAAAGGGCGATACTTTGGTGACGTCAGCTATTTCAACAGTTGAGGACGTTACTGGCAATGACGTTTCTCTTAATCGTCGAATGTTGGCCGAGGAAGATGACTCATCGGCTTGTGGGTATAGTTTTGATTGTGTTGGGGAGTCATACGAGGACTTCGAAAAAGTCGACGTGACGCGCATCGATGCAGTGCGAACCGGACGCATTGTTTCCGTGATGTTTTGCTGCTCCCTTTATTTAGTATTCTTGGGCGCTAGGCTATTCATTCCCACTCGAGTTTCGAAGCGGGAATTGGACATACAAGAGGCCCGGAATGGAGCAATCACGAAGAAGTATGAAATTTGGATTCCAACCACGTGGAAACGATCCAATTTCATCATGTGGAGCCTGATTATGGTCGTTATCTGCGTCATTGGGGTCGAGTTCTCATTGTCGCCGTATTTCGGTGGTGCTCTTTTGGAGCTGATCGCTGTGTTCCAGCTTGTAAGCATGGTTTTTGATATTATATTCGGCATGGGGTTACGCGAGGCTTTGTTAATGGGCCCTGTCATGACCACATTTGGTCTGTGGGTTGGAATTGTCACTCTTGGTGCCGACGACTTTTTGGATTTTGTGCTATGCTACTTTATTGAAACTTCCATTGGGCTGGCGGTGCGCGTCTTCTTCGATCCGTATATGGGAAGACTTCAAGATTTAGTGGTCGACAAGGTCGTGGAGTTGAGCATTTATGCACGTACTAAGCTCCGCATCAAGCAAAAAACTGATGCCGAGTTGACGAAGGAGTATTCAGACAAAATTTCGTGGGCCAAGCGTAACCGCCGCGTCGATGTTGGCGGTGGTTCTGACACTGTTGAACCAATCCTGGGATCCTACACCGCGTACAGTGGTGACGCAATGGGTTACCTTCTCAATCCATTCATTTTGGTGATTTTTATTTGGTTTCGAGATGAAATGTTTTTACCAGAGGAGTACGGCATCAAACTCAACGAAATGCAGTACTACTTGGTCTTTTCACTCGTGATTTTGGTGTTCTCGTTTATGGCCGACATTTTTACACACAATGCACTTGAGCTCATGCAGGGATGGAAGCTGTATGACTACTTAGTGTACGCAAACTACCGGTTTTTGCAGCGAGAGAAACGATGGAAGGGATTGGAGTCAACTCTCGACGAATGCATCGAGGAAGGATTGCAAAGTGTTGATCAAATGTGCTTTTCATCTCAGTTTTTCTTCATGAACACCCTTCACACCATGGGCTTGCTGATGATGTTCTTGAGTATTGTAGCGTTGCTGCACATCGAAGACGGTTATAATATGTTTGCAGACCCAGCGACGCTCATTGTGTGGCCCATTTTCTGGCTGTTGATGCACGCGCTGAAGCTATTCTGCATTTGGTTCGGAAAATGTGCTGGCATTTGGAAACTCCGACATGAGGCCACAGGTTGGCACTCCACGCAGAAAGATGCAGACGAGGATGAAGATTTCGGCATTCCTGGCTGGGAAGAACTTGAAGCTCTTCAGCATGCGTCACATGAGGCATACATCCTGAATCAAAAAATTACATCAGAGACGTTCCGTCACAAGTTTTTGGATTACAATCGTGCATGGATCGTCGCACAGCTGCCAAATATTTTGACTCCAAGAACACTGCACAGAACACGCCCGTTTTTGATTGCACAGCTCGCCAAAGTGTTAGAACGAATCAACCCAGATGTATCCACCGATACCAGTGAAGACGAAATGCAGGGGTCAGTTGTGCTATCTTGTGTGTATCTTACGTTGGCCTTTGTAACTTTGATGTGTTGACCTGCTGTCTTTTGTGTAGTTTCCCACCAGTGTCGCTGTCATCAACTTCTGCAACAATTGCGCGCTTGTGGCTTGCCCAAGCTCGACGTCGACGCTTACTTCGAGAAGTGGTGCAGCCGCTGATTCAGCGAGCTCGCCGTGCCGAGTGCGAAGTATGCTTGTCTCGCAGAAATCTGCAAGTTGAGCTCGTCATCCCCATTGAAGTTCTGGGCGATCGATTTGAACGAGCATACCCGAACATGGTGGAGTTCGACAAAGTGGCCTGGAAAGAATTTTTCCAGACTCATGAGAAATTCCGTACCATCTGCCTATCGTGCATCGGCAAGCGCACGGATGAGGAACGAAATGCTAGAGTTGCAGAAGGTCTAGCCGAGGAGGACAAGCGCCCCGTGCCAGCTGACGAACACGCGCCACAGTTTGGTGACGTGCACCTAGCGGATGCGTCGAAAAGAATTCTGAAATCTTGGCTCGAAGAAGCCAGGAAACGTCTTGTCAAGAACCATCCAATGACAAAATTGATCACACAGTTTAAACTCGATATTTCGGATGATGAAAGTGACGACGACGATGAATTGGGAGTGGATTGGGCTCAGCAGGCGTTGAACATCTCTGCTTCTTCAGCAGCAATTGCTCGTTTGTGGCTGGACAAGGCACGAGGTAGAATCGACACGAAACAACAGAGTGGGCGCCCCATGAACCGTTTAACTTTCATGAAGAAACGCATGGAACGTTTGCGGGCGCGTCGTAAGTGACGGTAGGCGCGGTAAACATTGCATCCCGTAGTTGTAAGAATACACGGTGACATGCAGTCGGAGTTCCTAGAAACAGTGACTCGGTGGGCAGCGGCAACTGTTCACCCAGATTCACAAACACAGGTTACCGATAGCGATGCATGTCTGCACATGGGGTGTGATGATAGAACAATAGAAAACGTCTTTGTGGCGCTTGTTGAAGCAATGCCGCAAGGGCGAAATAAACAATTAATTTATATCTTTTTACTTGAAACGCACGTGAGTTTTGCATGTTCACATGCAGTAGGTCTATTTTCTCGCTTCAGTCGAGGAGCAATTTTGGATCATGCGCAGAATATGCTCGTATCCACGGCTGATACTTGACTTCAGAGGCGACGGAGGAAACGCGGACATCAACGACACGGCTGTAGATATACTTTTCTCGGCTTGCACTAAGAGCATTTCGCGACTGTAGCCCACACCATCATTGAACGCTGTTGTTGCAATGCTGAAAAGACTTCGCTGATTGTCGTGGAAAACGGTCGTGTGATTCGCTGTGTTGGTCAGTTGCAACATTGAAGTGTCGGCAGGACTGCGTCCCTGGTTCACCAAATGCAATACTTTGGCACACCATTTTTGACGTATCGTTCGCTCTCGAATTTTGTTGATCATTGCGGCCACCAAGTGAATGGTGTCACCGACATCCGCCGGATCTGTTTGCGCATTGCAGTACCACTCGAGTGCTTCGTCTTTGATCACGCAAGGAGTGATGCAATTGCTGCTTGTCAACCAAGCCACGAATTGTCTGGCAGCTTGCGTACAAATTTGAACGACTGAAGAGCGTAGTGCAGACAACACAGCCTCGAACTGCCCTCCAAGACAGGCGCTCATGAAATGCACAACTAATGCAGATGTCATCTCCGACACAGAGACTTGAGGAAGGCGGTGCCGCAATTTGGAGTCCCTGATCTCGATTTCGGATGAGAGCACGAAGCATTGATCATCGTTTCGAAACTCGAAACTTTGCTGGAAGAAGATGGTTTCATTGACAAGATCTCGCAGACCAAGTCGCTTCAATATATCTGTAAGTTGTTCGAGTTTTCCGATCGTGGCGTTACCCAATACACTGTGATGGTACAAATGCAGAAGTTGGATTCGAAGCCGAAGCTCTGCCTCTACGACTGGGCCAAGCCGACTCCGCAATAAACTTCGAGCAGCTTCCTTGAATGCAAGTACGGCACTTTCGGTTGAATGCTCCTGATTGCTCGGATCGCTACAACTTGTGTTCAGAATACTCGATTGTACGTTGGACAGCACCGCAATACCGACTTCGAAAACGCGGGCAAAAGTGATGTCGAGGAGGGTCTCATCTGATTCACTGTGGCCTTGATTGGGAGCGTTCGGTTGTTTGCTCAACATCAAAGAGCGCAGGTGCTCAATCGCTTTCCAAAGCCAAGGTGTTTGCAGCAGAAATGCGATGGGCGTTGACTTTGTGAGCCATGGCGTCGTTTTTAGCCACCTTTTCGCCACCTTACAGCACGCCATCAGGATGACCACCAGTTGATTCTGATCTGGACCGGATTCAATCCACTGCGTTATGCACGAGCGAAGTGAATCGTCGCAAATCAAAGGCGAGCTCGCAAAAAAGGCCTCCCACGCTTGCAATGAAGATTTGCCGAAACAATGGTTCGCAGCGAGTGCAAGTAACTTCTCTTGTTGTTGTGATTGCAAGCGCTGACATGCAGCTGCGGCGTACAGCACGAAATCATATCTGGTCAATGACTGGGCGCTGGCGCCAGAAGTTGCCTCGCCGACAACCAGCCGGTCCAACGATTCTGTTGCTTCATTGTTGTTGCCCTGCTTGATCGCATGCATTACATTGAGTTCGGCAACAATTTGTGTTTGGGCAGGAGTATGTGCCAGAACTTTCGAGGCTTTATGGAGAGCGTCCAGCCAAACAGTTGCGAGACGATCGCTGTTTTGCAATGCTTCAGCGAGAGTGGCTGTCAAACAGCAAAATGTTGCTTCTTGAATATCGCCGGGAACACCTTCTGACTACAAGTCACATATTGCGATTGACGTGGAATGCAGGAATGCAACGGCGCACGACAGCACAATCGGCACCACAGTCAATGCAGTTACCTCGTGCAGCTTGCCAACGAGCTCGACCTGCAAAACGAATGCCAATGATTCAATTAATAAAATCAGAATGTAATGATACAATAGCAGGCAGTGAAGTACGTGCACGTGACTAGCACGAATCGTTACCAAGTTTTCGGCGGAGGTTGACTGTAGACACTGCTGCACCTGCAAAAAGGTCTTTGCTGGACATTCTGGAATGGCTTGCACGACTCTTGGGAAATCGACTTTGTTGTTGATTGCGATTAGTGCATGCAGATATTCAGGTGCCCACCGCAACTTCTACGATCATTTCGTGCATTTTTCCTGAAACAGTTTTGCAACGCTAAATTTCGAATGAAAACTTGCCTGTGAGTGACTGCGTGAAATCGGGGCGAGGAAGGTAAGAGCCTGCGCACGCGATGCAAATGCGATGATGCTTTGGTTCAACGTGGGAATTATTCTCCCAAGCAAATATTAGGGTCATACCAAGTCAGTGGACCCTTGCTCAAAAGCATGCACTGCGACTCGTAGGCAGCCCTGTGACCACAACAGCTAAAATAATATGCACTGCACGTCACGTTTTAATCGCACCCACCTCGACAAAAGAGAAGTTTCAACGACACCTGCACTTCGGGAGGGCTGCTGGCACCAACGATCGACAAGAATTCTTTCAGAGTGGACTGAGTCTGGGAGAAGTCAAAGTTGGTTTTGAGTTTTCACATGACACTGAAAATTTCTTCATAATCAATTCACCTTGTTGTCAATGAAAGGAATCATGGTGGAGAAAAAGTTTTGAATCTGATCGAGAGCTTGTAGTCGATCGAAGTTTGAAAATAAGTATGACACGTTGCTGTACCTACCAGTCAGACACGCCAATGAAGAGTGGTGGCAGAGTCGGAGATCACAGAAGGTTACGATACTAGATTACGAGTACAGTACTGGAGCAGTACTCACTGTCTCAAAGACACAACTTTTTCCACAACGCAACGGGAAATAAATGTCAAGACGTCGGCCTAAAACGATCGAAACACCCAAGGTTGTGTCACATGCGTGAGTGACGTTACGTGTGCAGCACCCACCTGTTGTCTCTTCAATCGAGGGATCAGCGGTGCGATAACTGCAATGTTGGCAAGAATGCTGTGCACATCTCATATGATTAATATGAACTTTTGCGCGCGGTTTTATGCAAACAACATGCGTGCGCGCCAAATACCTTTGGAGCAAATCTTTGATCGAAAAAACATCGTTACATGCTGGATGATTCAAACACTTGACTGTCCACACGACCTCGAACAGAATTGCAACAGCTTCTGTCTCGGGGTGACTCGTTGAAATTGTTTTGCTGCGATCGAGATCGGCTGTCTTCGAGATAGCTTGCAAGTTCTGTACAACTGTTCGTGCGAGACTTCGCGCCTTGACAATGTCATCTCTTGTGTGTGGTTCGCATGTGAGAGCATAGCCAATGTCAACGTTGGTCTGCCCTCTCGCGAGTTCATCAAGCGTGACGCTGATCTTGGCCATAACTGCCTCTGTTGATCGCTGGCTGTTCTGAGAGTCGTGATCCATTGTGGTACAACAGTCGAAGCACTGAAAAGCATGAAAAAATACGTTCTGTTGAGGTTGCTCTCGAAAACAATGTGCTCGGGATGCACATCCTCAATGAGCGCTCCTTTCTTGCCACGTGCCTTGATTCCCATGCTGCGACGCGAGACAGTCTCGGCATTTTTGACAGCGACATCGCGCCCCAATCATGTGAAAACTCACCACACACGAGGGAAAACTTACCATACGTTTTGCGGCACTCATCACATGACAGAGTCGACCGTGGTGCTCTGCGACACCACTGCCTGTGCCATCAAATGGCGCGTACCCGGCGCAACTGGCGCGACACGCTCGCGACACGCTCGCTGACACGCTCGCCGACACGCGCGCCAACAAGCAGCGACCGTGCGTCCGTGCGTCCACGCCTTCAATATGTACAAAAAGTACTGATGTAATACTGCAGTACTCATCTGTTCTGAATTAAAATGTATGAAGCGAAGGCGAGGCGAAGAGGCCCGCTGGCTGTCACTGCCAGTCAGCCAGTCCGCCAGTGAGCCTCAGTCACATCAACCACCACATCACACCAAAGAGGAGTGACAGTGAGTCACCATTGACTGACACATGGTCACCACTCACCACCCCACCGCCGGTGAGTGAGTGGGTGGGTGAGTGTCCAGTGTGCTGGATGGCACTCTGCCTCGCTGTGGCTGGCTGACTGTCTCATCCCGTCGTTCACCGTTTGTTTGCTTGTTCGCTGTTGTCATTGCTGCCTTCCATCCGTTCGTTCGTTGGTTTGTGGTGAAAACTGTTGTGGTCGTCTCTCTCGGTCTTTCTTTCTTTGTTTGTTTCTTTCTTTCGTTGGTGTGTTAGGTTGGCCTCCGTCTTTCGTTCTTCCGTTCGTTGTTTCTACCTTCCTCGATTCCTAAATCTTAATTAACCTCCTGACCTTACTTACACGACGCTGTAGGTTAGTTTCGACACGCTGGTGCCGTGACTACTTCCACTGTTACAACGATGGCGTACGGCAAGTTGTATGGCCTGTGTTGTTGATTGAAGACCTTGATTAGGATGCCTGGCTTGGGTGCCGGCTTGGGACTATTGACCGTTGGCGTAGGACAGCTGTGCCAGCAGATCGCCTCACATGGTCATGTTATGGAGTCACTGATGAGCACGGGTACTTGTGCATTGTGGTACTTCTGGAAACAACCACGGAGCATACGGGAACCGTCGTTGCAAGAAAGTTTCCGCAATTTCAAATTGAGAGTGTACTAGAGACTAAAGTTTAGGCATTGTACAACTCTGTGCAATATGCGAGCGACTGTCCTTTTGTTCCTGGCTGGCGCGGCGCTAGTGGCCGCTGACTGCCAAGATGACGGGTGTGGTGCCAATGGCGTTTGCTGCTTGTGCTCCTGCAACGCTGGGGACTATGCGGCTGGTTCTTTTTCATGCAACTGCGATTCCACATCGAAGCACAAACCGCTTCCTAACGCGGACCAACCCGCGTGCTGTGGTGGTTCTTTCGGTTTCGATGCGTGGTGTGTCCGCCAAAACTCGTCGTCCGTGAAGAACCTGGAGTGCACCAACCAAACAACTGCCGGAATTCCGAGTCCACCGGAGAACTTTTACCAGTTCGGAACGAAACACCGCTGCGTGTACCCACCCCACACATGCAACTCTGGATTCTGCGACAATGCGGCTGTCCCTGACCTCGCCGATAAAATTTGCCACAAACCGTACGTTTCTAGAACAAATTGACATTGTCTAAGTGCTGGTTCATGGTAGTCAATTATGCTCTGCTCGCTGTGCCCACAGATACGTTCCCAGCCCGGCACCATCAGCTCCGGCAAGCAAACCCGCTCCTTCCAAATCGCCATCACCGGCGGGATGTGACGCTGATTCCAACCGCCCGATCGGGTGCAAGTGCGATCACTCTTTTCAATGCCGGTCAGATTGGTGCACTGGCACTTGTCAAAAACAACCTTAGATTCGTACACGAAAGTAATCGAACCGAAGACCTTTCTCAAATTATATTTTACACCGTGTTACCCGAGCCATGCGGCACATACTTCAAAATGTCCATGACCAACATTCTCTTGTGCAAGTGAGCGGCTAAATGGGCAGCAACACTCCTTGAGTTCGCGCGACAGCACTAGATCGCAGGAGCATCGTCGGCGGTACTGTGTCGCGATCGTGTGATTCTGGCAAGGATATCGGTGCTTTTGCAGTTTCGACACCTTCAGTCTGGGGCGAGGATCTCGCGTACGCCAACCCAACCCGTTTGTTAGCACGATCAAACACAGAAAAAAACTTTTGCACGAACAAATCTCCCAATATCCACAGAGGTCTAGATCAGCAACATGGCACAGAGCATCATCAATGCACCCCATTCACACACTGACAACCACCGCATGAACTTACCCTCTTGGGGGTGGGACATCCAATGCCATGAATCCTGGCTTGCAGAGGTGGACAGTACGCCGCCCGAGGAAGTTTGGGGCATACATACTAATCAATTCCTTGCTCGTTGATCTCAACTGCCATCACAACCATGGAAACGAGAGTGAAAATACATCAACTGTGGAAGTATGGCTCAGTCGTAATGTGGAACGTACGACGTAATCTTTCGGATGCATGATGAATTCTTTGGGCTGCCCGTCCATGCCAGTTACAAAGAACGAAATGTTTGGCAGACTTTCAAAATTTGAACAATCGTGGTTGACCTGGCACGGAGCAGAACAAATTTCAAACACACGATCAAGTATTAACAACGGAAGTGCGGCAGCAGCGTACCGACAAATTTTCCAACAGCACACGGATGTCCGCACTTGGTCCGGCAATCAATGAGGTGCCGGTGTCAAAGACCATTTTACAGCCAGATTGGCTGGCGTCTCCGTGTTGTGGCGCTCCACAAAAGCCTGTCTTGTCCTTTCCAATGGCTAAATCGTCCATCTGCACCTCCCAGTAAAACTCTTTTCGCACAGGAAGCCACGTAATTTGGCCGTGGAAGTACTTTGGGTCAGGTTGGCCGAACAAAAGAGCGGAATCTGAATGGGCGCTGCCATGATTGCTGGTCAATGAGTCCGACAGCTTCGCAAGATAGAATGAAAACATTGGCTCATCGAGGAGGGATTGATTCATGATGTTGTCAAACACTGGAGTGAAATGAAACGCGGCAAGGGCCGGAAAAGCAAGACCCATAATTCCGGAGAAGTGAGATGACCAAAACACGCGCCCTTGCTCAGACGTGATCTCAGCAAATCGCTGTCCAGGGATAATAATATTCGCAACGCGAAAAGTATCCTCAGACATGAAACCTTCGATCCTGCCTGTCCCAAACTTCACGTTGATGCCGTACCCAATTCTTGTGTAGGTGCTGGAACGTGCTCCGTCAAAGCTTGGGTGCGAGTGACAAGTTGCCTCCGGGCACAAGCTGGAGGTCACCCAAAGATTGGCGGACCCAGTGTCAAATATGACGTTGATCGGCTGAGGAGGTGTTCCGATTCCGATGGTGCCAATATATTGAGTGTTTTGCACATTTTGGAGGCGAACCGACACTTCCTCGCGCACGGAATGGTTTACAACCAAATCCTGATGGGACTCGTGGAGAGCATGGAAGAACTCGATATGTTGGGCGGTGTTTTGGTCACGAGCCTGCAACGGAATCGCACTTCTTGCTGCCGTTGATTCATTTTTCTCCACAGCGTCGGGTAGCCGCCTGGCGCTAATTTGGCCCAGGTTACGAACGCTGTTGTGACTGACTTTGAAGGAATTGCCGACGTGTGACAACACACCACACATGCAGACAAACCCAATCAGCCGGGCTAACATTGCTGACAGCCGTTGTGGAACGGGTCACTTCACATCATCTCGAGGTCATTTCGCCCACGCGGGCATGGGATTTTTCATAACCACCATCCTCAACTCAAAGTCAAGGGATTTATCTCTTTTCCACGGGCCACAAGCGACTTTTTTGAGTCGCAATGTCACAATGCCACTCTCATTTCCGCAAAGTTGCGTGTCGCATGGGCAATGCCCTTGCACCGCACGGTAATCTCTTGGCTGATATATCAAATGAGCCGGAAAACTCACACGGATACACATCTAGACACACCTCAAGGTTTCCAATGCACCCCACTCTCGCAACACAACTGTCGCCGAGCCACTCCGCGAAGGACGCCAACCTGGACGGGAACACAACAGTGTGGCGTCTGGCGTCTGGCGAGTGGAGCGTGTGGTGTCGTGGATCCGTTTTGGGTGTGCAGTGCGCAGCGCACATCCCACATCCGGAGCCTGTAGCTGCGACATGCTGAAGGCACCGAGCACCAACGCACGACCACGACGCACGATCGCACAACCCGCACGACGCATCCAAACGAGTTCGGATACCACGAACGTCAACGCACCTACGGCTTCTTCGACGTGTCGCGACCCGCGACCCCGATTTCAGTAGTGGCAACACGCAAGACGCTCACGAGCGATGATCAACAAGAGCAGCACTGCAAAGTGTTGGTGGCGGACGCTTGTGGTGACCCGAACCCACGAGCTACTATGATGTCGTGCTGCAGGGTGCAATGGAGCAGCTTCTCACAAGAAAGCTCGAACAAGTATGGTGAGGCGGTGTGGCACCGGAGCCACGCGCCCGCGGATGGATGCAACACATATCGTTTCGATTGGGAAGACGATGGCTTGTTGGTGGAAACAATCTAGTGGAATATTTTTGATCAAAACAACAACAATGAATTGATGACGTCTTGGGGTCGGATTGACCCAAACATGTAAGGATCAGTTTGGCGAACACTGTCGTCGTCATGTTGTAGCGTGCGCGGGGAGCCTCGCGGCCAGCACAATCACAGAACTCAGTTCTTGTGACACAGAAAACTATGGCGAACTTTGTTGTGGCTGCCATTTTGTGCGCATGTGTGTCTGTGACCTCGGAGGAAGTGTTTCGAAACCACTCCAGCGATTTCAATTCTGCAATTAGCATCCCCGATATTGTTGACAACATGACGTTCGGTGAATTGCAGCAGAAGATTAAGCAACTGGGGAAGGATGCTGTGCACGATGCTCTCACGACGAATGAAGTTGCGTTGCAAGAGATGTATCAAGGAAAACGCTTCAGTAGAGCAGTTGCGGGTCCATTACAACAACACTACGGCACGTTTGCAAACAATTATGGACCGCTGGGTGAAATGACATCGCAGCCAAACCAATGGACGATGGCGAGACTCGTGAATCAGCCGGGCTATGGCGACACGCCAGAGGCTTTTCACAATTATAGTGCTCCTTGGCGTTCTGGACCTCATCCAATGTGGCCAGTACCTCCAGTCCCCTCTGGACGCGAAGCAGTATATGGATTTCAGCCTGCCTTTTTCAACCCCGACAGTCCACTGCCGCAGGCCTCTCCTGCTATGACGGGCGAGAATATTGATGACAAAGGATTTCCAATTACGAGCACTCAGTACAATCAACCGACGTCCTCGGCGACATCTACTGCGATGGATTTTCGGCACGAGACAATGCCAAATCCATTACAAATGGCGTTGCTGCACCAAGGATTCCCACTGAGTCATTTGCAAGATGCCTGGTTAAATACGCAAGGAGCGTCACGATTTACCGGGCGTCCATCCCAATGGTCAACTAGTCCATATCCATACGGAAAACCCGGAGAACAGGTCAGCAGTTGGCGATGTCACATATTAGTACTCTCGCACTCGTGCACCGGTGCTGAAATATGTTAAAAATGTCGGTGTTTGTGAATTGATGACGTTTGTTGTTGTGCGTTCTTTGCAGCTCGGCAGTTTTGGATACCCAGAGCCGAAGACGCCGTTTCCAGCGTTCCACGCCAATTCAATTGATGTTGGACCGCCACCTGGCTTCAGCAGTGAGCAAGGGACCAATCTTCATGGGGGTCGCTTCAATATTCATGAGCCAGCCTCCATTGGGAATTTAGTACAGATGTATCCTCAAACAGCTGGTTTTGCAATTCATCCGCGCAATATTATGCAGCGACTGCAAGCTGATCAATTTTTCCGCAATCAACTCCTCAGACCACCACAGTCGGTTTCCGATCAGGCTGCAAATGAAGCCAACATGGCTGATTGGCGCCAAAGTCAACTAGAGAAGGGCAAGGAGTTAGTGGATATGATTCCTCGTTCGCAAACGGAGAGAAACGAAGATACGTGGGGACCATTTGTGCACCCACAATGACAATGTCGGCCGAACGTGGTAGCATGGGCACAAGGAAAACTACTGTCTATGTTTGACAAAAATATGTAACGTATGCAAGTGTCAGTTATCTTTCACTTTTTCTTTCCTCGAGATCGCCGTGGGAATTTAGGAGGAGCTGTCAGTTTGGCCTGGTTGGATTTGGTTGTGCAGCCTAACAACCGGAAGTACTGTGTCACTTTCGCCGCAGGGAGCTCAAGGTCGGCAGCAAGCTCTTTCGTCGTGCACGTAAAATCATTGCCCAAGTGCAGGCACACGGCAAATAGCCATACGATCAACTACAGTGAGCACAGAATGAATAGTAAGCACTCGACAGCGCAGCGGCCAAGGGCACCACTTCAATGCACTACCTTGTCTTTCAAGCGATCGGTTTTCGAAATTGTAATCACGCTGCCTTCTCCTCCTAGTTTGACGGCGGAGTCATCCACCTCGGCGAAGAGCTTGCAGAACTTTTTGAACAGTGGCTCGGGAATGAAGAACCTACACACACGTATGCTCACGTGACTGACCGACCTTCGGCCGAGGACACAAAACACAAACTCACTTCTCTGCAATTTCGGCCATGGTCTCCCCTTTCATGCGGTGAGGAAGTCTGTGAAACTTCGCCAGGTATGACACCATGGCCATGGTTTGGGCTATCGTTTTCTGAACGGCTGGGGTGACCCCACCTGAAATGTGGTAGTCCTTGAGCACTTTAATCAGGAATTTGTTCAAGTCATTCTTGCGCGGGGCCTGACTCGCCTCTGTGAAGGCTGCACTGTCCTTGAGCAATTTCAAAAATTTGCGAGATCGCCGTTCCAAAGCACCTTTGTTGAAAACAACGTCTTTGAACTTGTACACATTTTCTTTCTCCGTCGCCTCGGCATCGAACGGTGGCAAGAATGCCTTACGATTGTCGGCGATAGCGCGTTCTTGACTTGTGCCGTTCTTGGCAGCGGCCCCCAAGTTGGATGCCGTTTGCTTGAGTAATTCCCTAACAACCTGTCCACCCGCAATGTTAGAACTTGTAATCTGACTTGCTTCTTGGGCCTTTTGATCACGTCTGCGCTTGCGGCTACCAAATGCGTTGATCAACAGTTGTCGGCGGGATTTATTGGATAAACCGGACAGCGAATCATCTGCGACGTCGCTCTCAGTTTCAACGTCCAAATTCATGGTGTAGGTTGCACGGACGGGGTGCACTGTGAGGGTCTTCTTCTTCGGATCAAATACTCCCACAGCGTAAGAACAGGGGTCAAATGAAGATGCCTGCGTTCCGAAGTTCTCGCCCACGTACTTGCATTGATCAGTGACTGTTGCAACCAATCGACGGTTGTCTCTGTCGCGCGGGCCTCCCTTGGAATTTGCTAAAAACTCCAAGTTAGTATCATTAAAAGGGGGCACACCACCCGGAAAACGAGCAATGATGGGGCCGTCAGCAGACGACCTTGCTTTCTTGACACTAACTTTGATCGACGACATTGCGGCAGCAGGAGGACCACGGTCCCCACTGATTCCCGAAATCGTAATTGAGGTCGAATTTCGCTCCAACAAAACTCACACACTAAGTTTTGAGAACTTTGTTGCCAGTGTGTTGCGCATCACTCCATCACTGACGCCGTTTGGGTACCCCTCCAGAACCCTCCACGAACACAAGCCGCAATCGTGAGTTGTCGCACACACAATTACGTCGTGTCGCTATCGCTGCAAGATGGTACGTAGGGACGATTGCATGATACCATGCCGCCACCTATTCAGTCACACAGTCCCGGTCGTCGTGGCGGCCCCGTGTCCTCGCCGTGCCTGCCGTCGGGAGTGTTGTTGTGTTGCGGCGTTGTTGTTGTCAGCGTTGTTGTGGCCACTTCTCTGCGCAGACCGGCTGACGACACCACACCACACGACGCGATGGCCACGGCCACTCACAGCCACAGTCAGTCGTCAGCCCGTCGCTCACAATCACAGTCAGTCAGTCAGTCAGTCACGCACCCACCCACACTCCCAGCCTCACAGCTCACAGTCACTCCTCAACACACACCACTGAGTTGATCTGCGCGATGGCCTGTACAAATTTGAGTTGGAGTTAGGTTGGTTGTCACGTCGTCGTGTCGTTGTTGTTCTGTTGTTGCTGTAGGGCGCGGTGTTGGTGTTGTGTTGGCACAGTCGGCAAGTCGACAGTCGGCAGTCTGCAGTCGGCACACGGGCCGGCGTTGGCGTTGTAGTTGCGAACGTTGCGGTGCGGTGGTGTGACGGTCTCGAGGCGTGGCCCCTGAGTCGTATTGGTGGTGCGTGGCGGCTGTAAGGTGATGGGTGAGTAGTTGTGGTTGTGGGTTTCTGTCCATTTCATTGTCAAAGTTCTAATGCCAAGATGTCTCGTAGCTATTGTGCTCGTCGTGGATGGTCGAATCGGGATCGTTGACATGCTGGCGACAAGCCTGCGTAACATACATTTTTTCGAGACAAACACACAGTGCAGAACGTATTTATAGGCAAGGAACGCCACCTCTTCTGTGAGAGGAGTTGGCAAACGATTTAATCACGACACAAAATTGGTAAAAAAAATCAGGCATCATGGAGAAATACACAGTGTTCGATGACCGCCAAAACGGATCGAATCCCTTCCGCCCCATTCGAGGGAAGCGACGCTCTTTTGGCGCGAAAGCAATCCTATTTTTGGCAATGGTTGTCTTAGTTCCGTTGCGCGTTGTGGTAGGAACCCTGGCAATGCTTTGTGCATGGCTGTTTAGCTTCGTGCCAGTTCGAGCCGTGCGCCGACTGAGCGATAAGTTATTTCTTCGCTTGGTCCTTCTGTCGCTTGGATTTTGGACAGTTGGATCACGCCTCGCGAATCACCGCAAAATAGGGATTGGTGCCAGACGGAGGTACGTTTCCTTCTCGTTGCTTGACGGTGATAGTTGCAGCTGAAGACACAAAATATTTCTGTCAGATCTCGCAAGTCAGGGGACGAAGAGTCCGAGTTGGACTTTGGCAATGGGATATCACGAGGACATGTTGTTGTCTCGAACCTGAGCTCTGCACTGGAAGTTCTGCTCCTTTCTTTCTGGCTCCGTCTTCCTCAGTTTGCGTTCCCAGTGTTGGCAACCAAAGATTCAAACGGTGGTGAAGCAAAAGTTGTCGTTTTGGGACTGTTTGATGCCTTACAGCAGGCGTGCAGTTCGCAGGTTTGTTTCGATTTAGCAAGATCAAACCATCGCATATTTTCCCGTACAAACTCCATGGTGGTGCCCGACATGCAGGCTACTTTGAATGCTGAACACTCCGTGCCGCTCGTTGACGCTGTCAAGAACTCCAAGGGACCACTCGTGGTATTTGCCGAAGGATGCCGTACGAACGGGTCTTGTGTCATGCCTTTTCAGCTCTTTGATGCAACAGAGGAGGTAGGTGCGCCACCATATCTTGGTTCCTTCGCCAGACAGTGACGACACTGTGGATTTGCCACCCAGGATACCGTTAATGGAAAAAACGAGACCGAGCAAAAGACTGACGAGGTTTGGGGTCGGAAACTGCCCGTTCATATTCTGGCAGTCACCTATGATTTCAATTTCTTCAATCCTGCTGGAGACGCTGCAGTGTCGCTGCCGAAGCTGCTGTGGGGTTTGGCGACAGAGGTGTGCCGTTCATTCTAACCCCAATTGTGAGAGGTCGCGAGAGTGATAATTTTCTTGTTAATCGCACGTAGGTGTCCAACTCGGCGACTGGAGTGCATCTACATTCCCATTTCATTAAAGGCGCCACCATTCGTTGTGATCGCGTTCAGCTGCAAGAGTGGCTTGCGAATATTCAACAAAATGTAAGTTGTCGAGCCCACGATTTGAGACACATTGCACTCTTACAACTGTGTGAACATTGTGTTTTGAAGGTTCGCACAGTTCGGGAGATCGATGCTACATTTTATCCAGCATTCTGGAAACTCTATCACAACCAAGGTTCGGGTGGGAGCAAGTTCGCATTGGAAGGCGGCGGCGGAGCCGGACAGGTACTTTGTTTATGCCCCTCGCATCCGCTGTTGTGCCCAAAAACTGACTTTCAGCATTGTTGGGTACCGAAGATGCCCGCACGCCGAGAGAAAACTGCGGCGGAGAAAGAAAGGGAACGCTTCTTTTGAAGCTTCAAAGCACGCATGCAAAAAGATCAAAAGTATATAAATTATGCTGTGTCTGATGGTATTCTACCGCTTGTTTCAATGCGGATTGCATTTATTCCACGCAGTCCTGTGTAACACGGGAGCGGGGCCGGCTTGCCGGTCCTTTACATGCATTCGAACGAACGAATGCATACTCCCACTGCCCCTCAACTGAGTCATTTAGGCCGACACTTCCTCCTTCAAAGGCTCAAACAAGTATTTCACAGTGTCGATGACTCCATCGCCCTGAACGTTGAGGCGGACCAAACCCAGGAAACAAACAACGGATACAGCCAGTGTCAACCCACGGACAGTTTTCTGCGACGCTGGTGGGACGTAATCCGCAATAATCCAGTTCATGCCGATGTGACCGTGAAGTGGAACAAGACCGGCAGTTGCCCAGTTGCAGAATGTCTGCGTGGCGCTACCAGAGTCCGAGAAGACAGCCAATGGCAGAACAACAGCAGCTGCAAGCGAACTGCCGTGGAATATCTTCAACGCTTTTTCACCCTCATCAGCAGCCAAGAAGCTCATGTTATTGGAGCTTGCGACCATGCCTACAACACAACAATTGAGACAGATCAGTGTTTTAGTTTGTGAGGCACACAACCAGGCAGTGTAATCGCCACAATGCACGCAGGCGGCCGCAGCACGTACGAGCAGCCGGGATCTTCCGGGCACTTGTGCGAACAATTCGAGACAGCATTTTGAAGGACAGACGATGTCAATTGGTTGACAATTCTGCAATTTCTGAAAAAGTTCCAAACAGCTTCAGAATGACCATCGCATTTCTTTTCATGGACGCGCACATGCCAGCTTGTGAAAGTGGGGCATCTGCCCTGGCATTTGGCAACGTAGTTGTGTTGGGAACTCTCCGATAGCATGCTGCCACCAATGTAATACGGTCCACTTCCATTCATTTCAATGAGGAGTTTTTGCTACATGCACACCACAGAACACCAAGTCACTACTGTTAAAAGGAGAGGGAGCCGCGTGCACGCACACCGCCGCGTCATACTCGCGTACCTGCGCAACTTTATTCGTTCGTTCGTTGTGCCCAACTTTATTCGTTCGTTCGTGCGTTCGTTGGTTCGGTCGTTCCGTCGTTCGTTCGTGCGTTTGTTCGTTCGTGCGTTCGTTCGTTCGATGTCAACGTGTTCTGTTGTGCGTCAGTGAGTGAGTGCGTGAGTGAGTGAGTGAGTGAGTGCGTGGTGGTCACTGTGTGGGTGACAGTGCGTGACAGTGAAGAGCAGGGAGCGAGTGAGTGAGTGAGTGAGTGCTGTGGTGGTGGGTGAGTGGGTGAGTGACCGCACTGGGCGCTGGTTGTGCATTGCTGCACTACGTGGCCTTAAGCCTGAGCAGCGAGCGTCTCACCCACCCACCCCCTCACAGTCATTCACTCTGCTCCGTCCGGCAGTGAATGACCGAGCGAGCACGCGTTCGTTCATTCGTTCGTTCGTTCGGTCGGTCGGTCACTCCCAGTCAGTCAGTCTTCCACTCAGCGTCAGTCGTTCACTGTCAGTCGTTCACTGTCAGTCAGTCACCCACACATTCACAGTCTCGGTCGGCAGGACCGATGGAATAAAGCCCGAATAATGGCATCAAGAGAATGACAAGTACGCACTATAATACTACATGGTTCTTCTCTGTGCGTTGTGTGTGGATGGTGTGCAGCGGACACTGCTGCGCGGAGCGACTGTCATTGATGGGATAACAACAGAACAACAGTTGCATCATCATCGCGCAGCCTGACTGACCACAGGACGAAGAGGGCATAACTACTTCAACATGTTTACTTCGTTTTAGTGTTGGTGAGACAAGTAAAAAATGGTGGGCGTACTTTTCGTAAATTTAAGTCCTTTACCGATGAACGCACGGTAGGCAAGGTCATACGCCGACAGCTTTGTCTCGGGCGCCATCGAAAAAGTCGAGCCCGAAGAATTGCGAGCAAAACACACACACTTTCACAGTTTCGTAACAGTGAGGCATCAGTGAGAACTTCAAATATCGGCTTTCCGGCACGACTTTCACCCCCCACACACGGCGCAAATCCATAATAGCTTTGTAAGAAACCCCGAAAGGCAGCTCAAGGAATTCATGTTCGCACAAAGCGCACATATTCCGCGACAACGAGCTTCGCTTTGTGTACTTCTGCAAAGTCTTCATGCGGGCGTGGTGGTCAGTCTTGTAGGCCTTCTTTTTCTTTCTGTATTCCCAGTCATTCATGTCTTTCTGTTTCTGCTGTGCTAACATCATATCGCGCTTCAACATTTTCATTCGAAGTTCCATTGGCATCCAACTCTCCTTCGACAGATTGGGGAATTCTGAATCACTATCGTTGCGAGAATGGGTCTTCTGCCTCGACTTTCGGTACAAAGGCTTTCCGAGAGAGTGAAATTGAACGTTGTGGTTGATTCCAGGGCTTCGAGTGGCACCAGGCGTCGGGGACTGGTATTTTCGAGTCTTCTTTTTCTTTTTCTTCTGTGTGGCTGCCTTAGATTCGGTGGCTGCAGTTGAAGCCTCACTTTCGTCGTCTGCGGCGGTTTGACTGTCGTCGTCTGCTGTGCCCTGCGTCGCAGCTGGCTTACTTGCAGAATCAACACCCGCCCGCGTATCGTTAAACTTCCTAATGGAATGTTGGACTAAGTATTCTAAAGTCGATATCGAAGGGCTTGATTTTGCTTGCTGAGAGCTGCCCTCATCTGCTTGATCTCTGATGAACTTGTTGACACCAAGCTGTTGCCGAAAGTTCACCCAAAGCTGAGTGGACAGTTCGTCTGCGTCACTCAGCGCGGGGAACTTTCGACGCGACTCGAGAGCGTACACCTCAGCAGTGCGGGCTAGTCCCCTACTTTTGAGATATTCAAACACAATCGCATCGCCGATAAGCTCAGCGGCCGACTCGTTCACCGACATTGTGCAGCGACGGCGACCGCAGTTGTGGCGGGATCAGTCAACTCGCGATTCGGTAAGCGGTACAAAATTCGAGACAATAATGTGCCTTAAATTCAGATTGTGTTTTCTTTTTCCTCAAAATTCATTGTTGCACTATCGCGGCGTTCCGAAGTGTCGGGTGTTCTGACGAGCTTTTTGAGTTGGTTATGCATTTTTGGTTCAGAGGACCTGTTGATGACGCGGTGTTGTAACTGGCACACAACGGCTTCATAGTAGTACCTGAACTGAAGCCGATATGCTATACCTGTGTGCAGGTGAAGCACAGACTTCCATTAGAAAGCGAACGAAGCTCACGGGACTTGTGGTCGTCGACGAATGTGTTCGTGGTTGACGCAACGCAACCCCGTGCAACACAACACCGCAACACAACGCCACGCCACGCCACGCAACGACCAACGATAGTTGACGAAAAAACGTCAAGTGTGCTCGGCGTTCGCTCCCAGCACCCAGTCAGTCAGTCAGTCAGTCACTCCCGCCGCCCACCCCACAACCCACAACCGCATCACCACCGTTACTCCACTCACTCACTCACTACTCACTCACTCACCCACTCACTCACTCACACCCACCCACGCCGCACAGCCTGCCATCGACGTTGCTTGTGTTTCACTACCGCTGCACTCCCTTCCCAACTCCCACAGCC
>ENA-OWNT01000942-OWNT01000942.1-seawater-metagenome-genome-assembly--contig:-NODE-942-length-46140-cov-4.460131_pt1 | contig 46140 bp, 48 predicted proteins | sample MGYA00238136_ERZ651165 | MGnify/ENA primary metagenome ERZ651165 (study PRJEB26861, sample SAMN08777766) | seawater metagenome | isolation source: coastal seawater | place: USA: Florida | collected... | reverse complement strand
GGCCTCGGGATAAAGGGCGGCCTTGAAGGGCTCGATGCCCACGCGGGCATAGGCTTGCAGGAAGGTTTCTGCCGCGCCCTCACGTAGCCCCAGATAGGTGGTCACGATGGTTTCCACCGCCCCGACGATGTCATCATAGGCAAAGCCGGGGCCTGTGCGCGTGCCAATGACAGCGTCTTCGGTGCCGTCACCGCCAAGGGTGATCTGATAGTTTTCCACCCCCGCCCGGTCGAGCCCCAGAATGCCGATATGGCCCACATGGTGATGCCCGCAGGCATTGATGCAGCCCGAGATCTTGATCTTGAGCGGCCCGACCTCGTGTTCCAGCTTCAACTCCTCAAACCGCATCGCGATCTCTTGCGCCACGGGGATAGAGCGGGCGGTTGCCAGCGCGCAGTAATCCATTCCGGGGCAGGCGATGATGTCAGAGATCAGCCCGATATTGGCGGTGGCAAGCCCTGCATTGCGCAGCTCCGCATGGATCTGCGGCAGGTGGCGTTTGTGCACATGGGGCAGGATGACGTTCTGTTCATGGCTGATGCGCAGCTCATCATGGCCGTAACGTTCCGCCAGATCGGCCATAACGCGCATCTGATCGGCGGTGGCATCGCCCGGCGTATCGCCCTGTTTCTTCAGGGAAATGGTCACGATGGCGTAGCCATCTGCGCGATGGTCGGCTAGGTTGGTATCGGCCCAGGATCGGAAGACCGGGTCAGCGGCATAGAATGCGTCATAGGCGTCGGTCGGTGCGGTCTCAAACGCGGGTGCCGTAAAGTGGCCCCGGATGTCCTGGAGCATCGCCATGTCCTGACCACCCGCATAAAGCGGCTTGCGCAGGGCGAATTCTTTCTCAACCTCTTCCCGCAGATTTTCCAGCCCGAACTCATGGACAAGGATCTTGATCCGCGCCTTATATTTGTTGTCGCGCCGCCCGATCACGTTCCAGACCGCGACGGTGGCCTCCAGGTAGGGCAGCAGGTCTTCGGCAGGGATGTATTCCGCCAGCACCTTGCCGATCATCGGCGTGCGGCCAAGCCCGCCACCCACCAGCACCTGATAGCCAATCGCGCCGTCTTTCTCGACAATGCGCAGCCCGATATCATGGGCCGCGGTCACGGCACGGTCATTGGGCGCGCCGGTGATGGCGATCTTGAATTTGCGCGGCATGAACTGGAACTCGGGGTGGTCAGTGGACCATTGCCGCAGCAGCTCTGCCACTGGACGGGGGTCGGCCACTTCATCGGCGGCAGCACCGGCGAAATGGTCAGCGGTCACGTTGCGGATGGTGTTGCCGCTGGTCTGAATCGCGTGCAGCCCCACCTCGGCCAGCGCGTCCAGCATATCCGGCACATCGCGCAGGCGCGGCCAGTTGTACTGGATGTTCTGGCGGGTGGTGAAATGGCCATAGCCCTTGTCCCACCTGTCCGCCAGCAGCGCCAGTTGCCGCATCTGGGCACTGTTCAGCGTGCCATAAGGAATGGCGACGCGCAGCATATAGGCATGGAGCTGCAGGTAGAGCCCGTTCATCAGCCGCAGCGGTTTGAACTCATCTTCGGTCAGGCTGCCGTCAATGCGGCGCTCCACCTGGGCGCGGAACTGGCGGTTGCGTTCGGTCAGGAAGTCTCGGTCGAATTCGGAATAACGGTACATTGGGGCGTATCCTTGGTCACGGGCGCTGGCGAAAATCCTTGGAAAGGATTTTGAAAAGCTCTTGGAAGAGCTTTCCCTGCTCAGAGCTCCACCTGTTTGCCATGGGCATAGTTGGACGGGCCGCGGGTGCGGAACACCTCGCGGAAATGGCTGGGTTCGGGGCCGTTCGGGCCGTCTTTTGCGTCGGCCAGATAGGCGCCTACGATCACGTCGGCCTGACGTTCTGCGTCCAGCAGCCGTATAGCGGCATGGGCCTCGTCGGTGATCAACTCGGCCTCGGCATGATACCGGGTCCAGCGGTCATCGGCGGTCTGGTAGACAACATCGCCTTCCAGCAGGTGATTGGCGGTGATGACCTTGGGGGTGAAATCACGGGGCATGGGCAAGATCCTGAAGCTCTGGCAGACGGGCCTCTGCCGCGCGGGGCGCGAGACCGTAAAGAAGGATGGCGGGGCCGGTCAGATCGGCGGTGTCGAGATCAGAGGCCAGCGTGGCCAGTGTGCTGGCGAGGGTGCGGGCATGGGGCCGGGACGCATTTTCGATGATGGTGACGGGCGTTGCGGCGGCGGCGCCATGCATCAGCAAGCGACCTTGCAGGAACCGCGCGCCCTTCTTGGCCATGTAGATCGCGGCGACCGTTCCCGGGCGGGCCAGCGCCGCCCAATCCTGTTCCGCGAACCCTTCGGTGTCGTGGCCCGTCAGCACCCGCAGGGCAGAGTTGCGGCCCCGGCGCGTCAGGCTCTGGCCAATTCCGGCGGCAGCGGCCGAGGCCGAGGTGATGCCCGGCACGATGGACCAGTCGATGCCAGCGGCTTCCAGTGCGTCGATTTCTTCATCCAGACGGCCATAAATCACCGGATCGCCGGATTTCAGCCGCACCACCTGAAGGCCCTGCGCGGCGTGATCGATCATCAGCCGGGCAATCCGGGCTTGTGGGGTGTGGCGGCCAAATCCCTGCTTGCCGACATCCAGCAGTGTGGCCTCGCGCCGGGCAAGCTCCAAAACCTCTGGCGCAACCAGACGGTCATGGATGATCACATCAGCCTCATCCAACGCCTTGCGGGCCTTCAGCGTCAGAAGTTCCGGGTCGCCGGGGCCCGCGCCGACCAGCGCCACATGGCCTTTACGCGCCTTCGCGGTCAGGTGGTCGGCCAGCAGGGAACGCAGGCCATCCTGAACGCCGGAAACGCCCGCTTCCGCCAATGCGCGCGGCCCTTTGTCAAAGTAATACTCGGCCCAAAAATCGCGCCGCTTGCGTCCAAAAGGCAGGGCTTCAACGGCCCCGCGAAAGGTTTTGCCGATCCGTGCCAGCGTCCCGAGTGTCACCGGCAGCCGGTCTTCAAGATCGCGCTTGATGGCGCGGGCCAGAACCGGCGCTGCGCCCTCTGTGCCGATGGCCACGGTCACCGGGTCGCGGTCGACGATGGCTGGGGTGATAAAGGCGCTGTCGCGCAGGTTGTCGACGATATTGACCAGCACGCCTGCGGCCTCGGCCAATGCCTTGATCCGGGCATCCTGCGTGGCGTCTTCGTCGGCACCATAGACCAAAACCGCGCCAGACAGATCGTCTGCGTCCATACCACGATTGTATAGGGTCAAGCGGCCTTCGTCGGCCCAGGCCACGATTTCAGGCGCGGGGGATGTGGCAAAAACCTCGACCCGCGCTTCGGTCTTCAGCAGAAGACGCAGTTTCGCCAATGCCGCATCGCCGCCGCCGGACAGCAGGATGCGCCGGTTTTTGACCGCGAGGAAGATCGGAAAATGGTTCATCGGGCGGCTCCTGCCTGTTCGCGTCTTGCCTTTCAATATAGGATATTTTCCCGATACTTCGCCATATGGGCTTGTAGATAAGAACATGTGTTTGGTATATTCGGGTATCGAAACTATCTTGTTCCTCCATGAAAGGGGGTGCCGAATGTCTGCCCAAATCGACGCGCTGGATCGGAAAATTCTTGCTGCACTGCAGGAGGATGCCAGCCAGTCGCTGGATGATATTGCCCGCACGGTCGGGTCATCCAAGACGCCCGTCTGGTCGCGCATCCGCAAAATGCGAGAGGCCGGGATCATCGGCCGTCAGACGGTTCTGCTGGATGCTGAAGCGCTTGGGTTGGAGGCCTGTTTCTTCGTTCTGATCCGCACGTCAGAACATGAATCGGACTGGCAGCAGAAATTCCTGCATGCCCTGCAAAGCCGCCCCGAAGTGCTGGAAGCGCACCGGCTGGCGGGGGATATCGACTATATCCTCAAGGTCCGCGTGGCCAATGCGCGGGCCTATGACCGGTTTTATCAGGCGCTGATTTCAGAGGTGCGGATTCACAATGTCACGGCGCTGCTCAGCATGGAGGAAATCAAATCCACCACGCTGTTGCCGATCGCGACCGACCCTTAGGCGGCCGTGGCCAGCGCCAGTCCGTCGACCACGGCGGTGAAGGCCTCGGATCGCAGCAGCGCCGCATTGGGGCAGAGCGCCTGCATCTCGGCGCTGACGAACCCCATCAGGCTGGAACCGCCCACAAGGATCACCCGGGCAATGCGATCCGGGGGGACCTGGGCCAGGGTCAGGGTCTCGTGGGCAGCTGTGCCGAGGATATGGCGGCTGTCGTCCAGATCGGCGTTCATGTCGGTGGCGCGAAAGATCCGGTCCAGCCCTTTTTCCACGATGCCAAGGTCGATGCGTCCCTGACCGCTGGCGCCATTCGCCCCGATCTTGGCGCGTTCCACGGCGAAGGCAATCTCATGGCCCAGTTCGTCCTCCAGCACCCGGGCAAACCGCGCCATGGCGGGGCCATCCACCGCAAGCCGCGCCATGTCCGTGACCATGCGACGGGTTTCAGCCGTGTAGAGGAACGGGATTTTGGCCCAGGTGGACAGGTCCGCATAGGGCCCACGCGGCACCGGCAGCAGCCCTTGGCCGAAATCGCGCCGCAACTGCCCGCCAAGGCCAAGCGCAGGCATGGCATGGGCCATGGACAGGGTCTGGTCGAAATCGGTGCCGCCCAAGCGGATGCCGTGGCTGGCCAGGATGTCGGGTCGCCCGCCGGTGCTGCGAAAGACCGAGAAATCGGAGGTGCCGCCGCCGATATCGACGATCAGCCCCAGCCCGTCCGTGGCCCCCATGCCCTGCGCGGCCATCGCGGCGGCCTCGGGTTCGGGCAGAAAGCGAACCTCGTGGAACCCGGCGGCCAGATAGCAGGCGCGCAGATCGGCCTCGGCCTGGGCGTCCTTCGCGGCATCGGCACTGTGAAAATGCACCGGACGACCGGACAGCGCTTGGGTGAATGTCAGGCCGGTTGCGGTTTCGGACCTTTGGCGCAGTTCCGACAGGAATTCGGTGATGATACCCGACAGGCTGCGCCTGCGGCCCGCAATCATGCGGGTTTCGTGCAGCAAGGGCAGGCCAAGGACACTTTTCAGCGCCCGCATATACCGCCCGTCTTCGCCCGCGATCAGCGCCGCAGCGGCTGACGCCCCGATCCGCATCGCACCACCCTCGGACGGAAAGAACACCGCCGTTGGCAGTGTTTCCGCGCCTTGTTCCACCGGAATCCGGTACACCCCGCCCGAAACGGGCAGGGCGGCGGCAGAATTTGAGGTTCCAAAGTCGATCGCGAGGGTCTGGGTCTGCATGGGGCACCTGCCAAGTCGGCGGGGCCTGCTAGCCCGGATCGGGGCAAAGGGCAAGACACGCAGGGACGGGGTGCCCCCCTGTCATGCAGCTTGTGCAGCGCGATCAGCTGGTCGCGCGGTACATGACATGGCGGTTGCGGCAATAGTCCGGCGCATCGTCCAGCTTGGCGTTGTCATCCAGCAGGTGGCGGCACTCTTCATGTTGCGTGCAGGCCGCGCAGGACATGACGGCGTTCCGATAGGCCACGACCGATCGTTCCGCATCGGGCCCGCCGATCCGCGTCAGGTCTACGTCCAGACGGTCTGCCATGTCGTTGACCAAGGCCGCGCCCTCGCTGAGGTTTTTGATGATACCCATGTGGGCCTCCTGTCATCCTGATTAGAGACAATAGGCGGCTTTTTCGTTGCAACTGCATTGATTTGGATCAAGCCATGGCGGTCACCAGCTCGGTTTCCACGGTTGCGCCATGTTCCAACGTCCGGTGAACCGGGCATTTATCGGCAATCTCGCGCAGCCGGTTGCGCTGATCCTGATCCAGGGGACCATGCAGGGTGATGCGGCGAATGAACCGGTCTATGCGCGCGTCCTGGCCGCCTGCGTCCTGCGCGTGGACCTTGTCATGCAGCACATCGACCGAAACATGCGCCAGAGGCCAGCCCTTGCGACGGGCATACATGCGGATCGTCATTGAGGTGCAGGCCCCAAGCCCGGCGGCGAGGAACTGATAGGGGGTAAAACCCTGATTGGTGCCGCCATAGGCAATCGGTTCGTCGGCCACCGCATGGTGCAGCGGGCCGGCCTGAACATCCTGGCGAAAGCCGTTCGGGTCGGCCTCTGACACGCGGGTCACGCCTTCGGGGGCGCCGATGGGCGGGGCCGGGCTGCGCAGGTCCAGATAGCGCCCGGCCCAGGCCGCGATCACGTCGGCCGCATATTCCGCATCTTCCGGGCGGCTGATCAGATGGTCGGCATTGTCGAGCGTGACGAAGCTTTTGGGGTGTTTGGCAGCAAGGAAAATCTCGGTCGCGTTCTCAAGCCCTACGACCGCATCGCGCGGCGCGTGCAGCACCAAAAGCGCCTTTTTCATGCTCGCGATCGCGGGGCCAAGCGCCTCGGCCCGCACGTCTTCGACGAAGGCTTTGCCGATGCGCAGGGCGCGCCCGCCCAGATTGACCTGCGCCACGCCGTCCGCATCGATCCGGGTCAGGGCATCGCCGAAATTATGGGTGACATGGCCGGGGTCGAAGGGTGCGCCGATGGTGACGACGGCCCTGACACTGTCGATCCGGCCCGCCGCTTTCAGCACCGCCGCACCGCCAAGTGAATGGCCGATCAGCAATGAGGGTGCCATGTCGCGGGCCGCCAGGGCCTGGGCCGCGGCCAGCAGGTCATCCACATTGGACGTGAACGAGGTGTTCTCGAATTCCCCTTCGGAATGCCCCAGCCCGGTAAAATCAAAGCGCAGCACCGCAATGCCCATGCCTGCCAGCCGCGCCGCGATGCGTCGGGCGGCGGCGATGTCTTTGCCGCAGGTAAAGCAATGGGCCAGGATCGCGGTGGCCAGATGCGGGCCTTCGGGCAGGTCCAATCGGGCGGCAAGGTCGTGCCCGGCATGGCCGGGGAAGGTAAAACGGTCAGTGGGCATGGGGCGGTCCTTCGCGTGCGTGCCCTTGAAGACTGGTTCCCCGGCGCCGGTTTCGCAACCCGCCTCACGCGGGCGTGTTGGTACGTGTGAATGCTTGACCGCCCGCGCGCCGCTGCCGGGCTGCGCGTGGCCCCTTGGGGGGCGTTTCCTTTTTGGCAAGGATCGCCTGCTAGGGTGAGGGCCGCACGTCCGCCCCCCTTAACAAGGAACAGATGAATGGCCCGGACCCGTCCGACCGTCTGGCCCATGCTGGCGATGGCGCTGCTGATATCCGCGCTGACCTGCCTGCCGGTGTCGCGCGCGCTCGCTCAGGACCCCCGGGTTCTGTCGCTGGTCGAAATGGCATTGGCCGATTGCGTGGGGCAGGCGCTGGCGATTGAACGCGCCTTGCAGGAAGGCCCCGCCGCCACCGATGGAGAGGCTGCACAGGAGGCCGCGGCCCGGGCGGACGCGCTGTTGCAGCTGGCGGTTACCCGCTATGTCGGGGTCGGCCGGATCGAGGCGTTTCGCCGCCGCGCGGCGCGGGCACTGGAAGGGACCTATCTGCGGATGACAACGGCCATGGGGGTCAGCGGTGACCCGGGCGGGGTTATTTCCCGAACCGGACAGCGGTTTGACGCGGAATGCGGCGCCTATCTGGACTGATCTGGATTGCCGGGGCCCGCGCCCGCTCCGGGCGGGTTGCCGCGCGTGTCGGGCGGATCGCCCCCGGGGGCTGGACGGGTGTCGCAAAAGGTGATGGCGTGGCACCACCACCATTGATGAAAGCCGCCCTGATGCCTCAGCCCCCCGTGCCCGTGCCCGTGCCCTTGCCACGACGCGCCCTTCGGCTGATGGGGTGGTTTTGCTTTGTCGCGTGTGCGGCAGTTCTGGTGGCGGGGTTTTGCGGGGCGCTGCACCCGGCGTTCGATTCCATCGCGCTGTTGCGCATTCCGGCGGCGGCAGGCAGCCTAAGCCTTGCGCTGCTCTTGGCGCGGCCGCGCGCCCTGGTCTGGACTGGGGCCGGGCTTTCGGCGGGGGTGCTTGCCCTGCTGGGGGCCGAGCGGATCATGGCGGGGCCGGACGGGCAGGGGATTGCGATCTATCAAAAGAACCTCTGGGCCGGGAATGTCGCCAGCCGCGCTCTGATCGCCGATATTCGCGACAGCGGCGCCGATCTGGTGATGTTGCAAGAGGTCTCGGACCGCAACTTCCCGCTGTTGGCCCTGCTGGAAGACGACTATCCCCACCAGCAGTTTTGCCGCTTCTCGGCCTGGAGCGGTATGGCCGTGCTGTCCCGGTTCCCGGCTGTCGAGGAGGGCATCTGTTCGGACGGGCGCGGCATGGCGGGGCTGCAGGTCGAAGGCCCGGACGGGCCGTTCTGGGCGCTGTCTATCCACCTGCACTGGCCATGGCCGCACGGGCAGGCGGGGCAGGTGGATGGGATGCTGCCGCAGTTACGGGCGCTGGATGGCCCGGTGGTGATCGGGGGCGATTTCAACATGGTCGCTTGGGGTCGCTCTGTGCGTCGCATCGCGGCTGCCACCGGAACGCAGCGGGCGGGGCCGCGCTTGCCGACGATCTTTCCGTACCGCGTACCGCTGCCCATCGACATGGTCTTTGCCCCCGATCCGGGCCGCGCCGAACGCCGGCCCCAATTCGGATCGGATCATTCCGGTATCGTCGCGCGCGTGCCTACCCCTTAGTCGCGCCAGCCGAGCAGCCGTTCATCGAAAGGGTACTGAGTCAGGTTTTCATACCCGTCCTCGGTGATCAGCACCTGATCTTCCAGCTTGATCGAGAAATCGCCGCCCTCGGGGCTGACCAAAGCCTCCACGCACAGTGTCATGCCCGGTTCCAGAACGTAGTCGAACGCCCCCTCGACCGCGTGATCGGGATAGGCGATCAGCGGCCATTCATCGCACAGGCCCACGCCATGCATCAGGCAGCCGTATTTCTGCTTTTGGTACTGTGGTTCCAGCACATGGGTGTTGCGGGTCAGCTCGCTGAATGGCACGCCCGGTTTCAGCATGTCCATATTGGTCATGATATGGTCATAGGCCACGCGCATGGCGTGGATCATGTCGGGGCGCGGATCGTCATCGCCCACCCACCATGTGCGCGACAGGTCTGCGCAGATGCCGTAGCAGCCGATCAGATCGGTATCAAACGCCAGAATCTCGTTGTTCTGTAACACCCGCGGGCCGCATTCCTGAAACCACGGGTTGGTACGCGGGCCGGTGGTCAGCAGCCGGGTTTCGATCCACTCGCCCCCGCGCCGGATATTGGCCTTGTGTAGTTCGGCCCAGATATCGTCCTCGGTCATGCCGGGTTCGGTCGCGGCCTCCATATCGGCCATCGACGCCTCGCAGGCCAGCATGGCACAACGCATGGCGAGGATTTCATCGGGGCCCTTGATCGAGCGGGCCTTTTCGGTCAGTTCCTCGCCCTCCATCACCTCGAAGCCCCGCGCCTCGAACGCGCGCAGCCCGTGCAGCATGATCTTGTCCACGGCCAGCCGTTTGGTGCCGCCGCCATGGTCGCGGATCAGGTCCTCAACTTCGCCGGTCACCGCCTGTGCCTGTTGCGCCAGCTTGTCGCCGCGGTCGAAGTAAAACAGATCAAAGCCGGATCGGACCTCGCGCACCAGCGGGTTGTGATCGGCCAGGAAGGGGGCGTTCTTATAGTCCCATAGCACCATGTAGCCATCGGCGCAGACCAGGCAGGCGCGGAACGGGTTATGGGTGTTCCACAGTTGCATATTGGTGCTGTCGGTCGCGTAGCGGATGTTCAGCGGGTCGAACATCAAAACCCCGCCATAACCACGCTCATTGATCTTTTCGACCAGCCGGTTCAGCCGGTATTGGCGCATGGTATGCAGGTTGGGCAGGATCAGTCCGGCCGCCTCGAATTCGGCATAGGCCAGCATGGTCGGCCCGATCTCGATCCGGTCATTGTCGTTCAGGGTTCCGTCGGGCAGGGAGGCCCCTTTTGTCGGGTCGATCTTGCGCACCGGCAGGCGATAGGCTTCATTCATGGCAATGCTCCCAGGTCTTTGCGTCAGAGTGGGGCTGGTCACGCCAGACGGCGCGCCTTTTTGCGGCATGAGAAGGGTCGAAAATGGATGACATCTGCCAAAGCAGCCTGCCATTTGCGCCCTGGCTGCATCCCGCCACGCGACGTCTGCCGGGGATTCAACCGCTCGATATGGGCGACTGGCTGATCCGGGATGAGGCATTCGCGGCACAGATGGCGCTACGCGACAGGCTGCTTGAGACGAGGCGCGAGGATGTGTTTCGCGCCTTGCCCCAGGCCCGCGCCGCCGCGCAAGAGCTGCTGGCGCTGGTGCTGTCGCGGCTTGATGATGGCTATCGGCGGGATGCCAACATCATCACACGGCCCGACGGGGTCTCGGTCGATCTAGATGGCGATCACCCCTTGGTCGTGGCCGCACGGCTGGTGCAGGAGGATCTGTGCCTGCTGGACCAGGCGAATGGCGAGGGTGAACATATCCTGACCGGCGCGGCGCTGTGCTTTCCCGCAAGCTGGACGCTGGCCGAAAAGATCGGCCATCCGATGACCCGCATTCACGTTCCGGTTGAGGAATATACCGGCAACATGGCCGCCCGCGTTCAACGCCTGTTCGATGCGCTGCATGTGGACCGGCCGCTGTGGCGGGCCAATGCGCTGCTGTATCACGATCCGTCGCTGCATCAGCCGCGGCGCGAAAACGACCGGCGTCAGGCACCCAAGGGGCAGGCGGAGTACCTGCGATCCGAACGGCAGAGCCTTCTGCGCTTGCCTAACACCCGCGCGGTGGTGTTTTCCATTCACACCTGGGTGGTGCCCTGGGCGCAGCTAAGCGACGCGCAGCGCGCGGGCCTTGACATCCACCCCGTTGAAACCGCAGGGCAGGGCGCATGAGCCAGATCGAAGACCAGTATAACGCCTTTCCGTACCCGGAACGTGACCCGGCTGAGGAAAAGACACGCCTGATCACCGGGTCGCCCTCGCATCCGGTGGAGCTGGACCATTTCCTGTTTGCCGGAAAACGAGATTGGTCGCGGCCCCTGCGGGTGCTGGTCGCGGGCGGCGGGACGGGCGACGCGCTGATCCAGCTGGCGCAGGTCATGACCTCTGCCCGCAAACCCTATGAGATCACCTATCTGGACCTTTCGCGGTCGGCCCGGAAGATCGCTGAGGAACGGGCCAAGGTGCGCGGCCTGACCGGCATCCGCTTTGAAACCGGATCGCTGCTGAACGCCGCGCAATACGGGCCGTTCGACTATATCGACTGCTGCGGCGTGCTGCATCACCTGCCCCATCCGCAAGAGGGATTTAACGCGCTGGCCGGGGCCTTGGCCCCCGAGGGCGGCATCGGCCTGATGGTCTATGCGCCCTATGGCCGGTCCGGGGTCTATCCGTTGCAGGACGCGTTTGGCGCGCTGCTACAGGGCAGCCCCAAGGAACGGCTGAAGGCCGCCAAGGCGATCTATGCGCGCTTGCCCGACGGTCACCCGTTCAAGCGCAACACGGGTCTGGTCGATCATGAACAGGGCGATTCGGGGTTTTATGACCTGTTGTTGCACAGCCAGGACCGGCCTTATACGATCCGCCAGTTGCATGAGGCTTTGACCGCCGCCGGGCTGGAAACGGTTGGCTCACCCCAGGCCTATGCCTATGATCCCGCGCCCTATCTGCCCGATCAGGGGTTGCTGGTGGGCATCGACCCGCTGACCCGGATGGAGATTGCCGAAAAGCTGCGGGGCACGATCAAGACCCATGTTCTTTATGCCGTGCCTGCGGGCAAGGCAGAGGGGCGCGTGGCGCAACCCACGCCGCAATCGGTGCCGCATTTCAAGGGCGGCAATGCCGCAAAGCTGGTGCAGGCGATTGCCAGGAAGGGCGTGCTGCCGCTGAACCTGGGGGGCGAGAAGGTGGAGATCCCGGTTTCGGGCGCGGTGGTTGGGTTGCTGCGCCATGTGGACGGGCGCAAAACACTGGCCGAGATCGCCGCGATCGAACGGTTGGATCCCGTAGCCTTTGCGGCGCTGTGGAATGGCTTCTCCAAGGATCTGGCGCGTTATGGGCTGCTTTACTATTCTGCTATCCTGCGATGAGGGATGTGTAAGCGTCGCCTTATTGCATATTGAAATGTTTGGATAGTTTGAGGCCTTGACCTTGATAGTTCGAGGCCAGATCGGCCCCGTACAACACGTCTGGCAGCGACGACATCCGTTCATAGACCAGCCGCCCCACGACCTGTCCGTGTTCCAGCACGAAGGGCGCTTCGTGGCAGCGCACCTCCAGCACGCCCCGTGCGCCGGTGCCGCCTGCGGGGCCATAGCCGAAACCGGGGTCGAAGAAGCCCGCGTAATGCACCCGAAACTCACCCACCATGGCCAGATAAGGGGCCATTTCAGCGGCGCAATCGGGCGGGATTGTTACGGCCTCCTGGCTTACCAGAATGTAGAACGCGCCGGGGTCGAGGATGATGCGGCCCTCATCGGTTTCCAGCCGTTCCCAAAATTCCGCCGGGTCGTAATGACCGATAAGGTCAAGGTCGATCACGCCGGTATGGGGTTTGGCGCGAAAGCCCACCAGATTGCCAGATCCGGGGCGCAGATCGACTGAAAAACCCAGGCCATCGTCAATCACGGCCTTGCCCGACACAAGCGGTGCCTTGGCATGGCGCGCGCGCAGATCGGCGTCGGACAGCACCGCCTGGCCGGACCGGAACCGGATCTGATTAAGCCGCATTCCAGGGCGCACCAGCACCGAAAAGCTGCGCGGACAGATTTCGGCGTAAAGCGGGCCAGCATAGCCCTCTGCGATGCGGTCAAACTCCACCCCGTTATCGGTGATCGCGCGGGTCAGCAGGTCGAGCCGCCCGGTGGAGCTTTTGGCATTCGCCACAGCGGTGATTCCCGGTGGCAGCGCCAGCGATTCCATCAGGGGCACGACATAGACACAGCCCTTTTCCAGCACCGCGCCTTGGCTCAGATCCACCTGATGCATGGTGAATTCATCCAGACGGTCGGCGACCGTGCGCCCGTCGCCAGAGAGGAACGAAGCGCGCACGCGATAGGCGGTGGTGCCAAGGCGCAGGTCAAGGCTGGCGGGTTGAACCTGGGTCTCGGCAAAGGGGAGGTCGCTGATGATTTCGCCCCGCGCCGCCATGGCGTGGATCGCGTGATCCGGCAGAACGCCGGGCTGGGGTTGATCGGCTGTCATCGCGACCTCCTGATACGGAAAACCGCCCCGCCCGGACGGGCAAGAGCGGTTTTAGGTGTTGGTCGGGCTAGCAGGACTCGAACCTGCGACCTTCCGTCCCCCAGACGGACGCGCTACCAGGCTGCGCCATAGCCCGACGTTCGGCTGTTCTAGCGATTTTGCTGCGGGGTGCAAGCGGGAATAGGTCGGATTTTCGCACATCTGCAAATTAGTCAGGCCGATGGTCCGTGGCTGCCAAGCCGGACGGCCAGCGCCTCTAGCCGGGCGACCATTGGTGCCAGTTGCTGTTGCTGCGAGAGAGAGAATGGCACCGCGCCACGCAAAAGCGCCCTAAGCTCTGACAGCGGTGTCGGCGGCACGTCGTCAGCCGCCTCGTCCGGCGCGTTATCCTGGGGGGCGGCCATCGCTGCGACGAGGGTGTTTTCGGCGTCAGGTGCCGGTGCTGCATGGGCGGGGTCTTCTGGCGGTGCGGTTTCCGGCGTTTCGGCAGCTGTCGCCGCGTCCATGGCTGCGGGCTCTGGCGCAGGTTCGGCTTCTGACGGGGCAGGGGGGCTGTCTGCCTCTACCGGGGCATCGGTGCCAGACGGCGTCTCGATATCAACGAATCCGGCGGTTTCGAGTGCGCTGCTTTCTACGGCGACCGCTTCAACAACCTGATCCTCGGCGGGGCTGTCCAGTTCCTCGTCCAGCGGCGGCGAGAGAGAGGCGACATGGGTCACGCCTTCCTCTCGGATCACTTTCTGCACACCGCGAATGGTCAGGCCCTGATCGTGTAAAAGCGTTTTGATGCCGCCGATCAGCTGCATGTCAGCGGGGCGGTAATACCGCCGACCGCCAGCGCGCTTTACCGGTTTGATCTGGCTGAACTTGCTTTCCCAGAATCGCAGGGCATGGGCCTCAACCCCAAGCCAATCGGCCACCTCTCGGATGGTGCGGAAGGCCTGCGGCGACTTGTCGGCCATGCGGTCTTACCCCTTGTTGCCTGCGGCAACCCGGTCCTTCATCAGATGTGAGGGCCGGAAGGTCAGAACCCGGCGGGGGGGAATCGGGGCCTCTTCGCCGGTTTTGGGATTGCGGCCGACGCGGGCGGTTTTGGACCGCACCGAGAAGGTGCCGAAGGACGAAATCTTGACCTGTTCGCCCTCAACCAGGCTGTCGGACATCAGCTCCAGCACCCGTTCGACAAGCCCGGCGCTTTCGTTGCGCGACAGGCCCACCTCGCGGAACACCGCTTCGCTAAGATCCATACGTGTCAGGGTCTTCCCGGTCATAACTGTCCTCCCAGGGTGGTTGACCCATCCTGCGCGTTCAAAGATAGCAAGTCAATATCAAGGGCTTGGGCGTCGGCCTTATTGGCGATGCATTGCTGGCGCTACCAGCGCAGAACCGCCGACCCCCAGGCCAGCCCGCCGCCGATGGCCTCGGCCACCAGGACATCGCCGGGTTTGATGTGGCCCTGGGCCACGCCCACGGACAGTGCCAGCGGGATCGAGGCGGCCGATGTGTTGCCGTGATCCTGCACGGTGACGATCACCCGGTCCATGTCGACACCCATTTTCTGGGCTGTGCGGGTGATGATCCGCAGATTGGCCTGATGCGGCACGATCCAATCCACGTCGCCTGCCGACAAACCCGCGAGATCGAGCGCCGTATGGGCAGTTTTCGCAAGTTTTTCAACGGCATGGCGGAAGACTTCTTTGCCTTCCATTTTCAGTACACCAGTGGATTGGGTGCGCGACACGCCGCCATCGACATACAGCAGATCGCGGAACTGACCGTCTGAATGCAGGTCCACCGACAGGATGCCACGGTCATCGCTGCCACCGGCACAATCCTGCGCTTCCAGCACCAGCGCACCGGCCCCATCGCCGAACAGGACGCAGGTTGTGCGGTCGTCCCAATCCATGATGCGGCTAAAGGTTTCGGCCCCGATGACCAACACGCGCCGGGCCTGGCCCGACAGGATATAGGCATTCGCTGTGGACAGGGCATAGATAAAGCCCGCACAGACCGCCTGAACGTCGAAGGCAAATCCGTGGCGCATTCCCAGGCCGGCCTGAATCATCGTGGCGACCGAGGGGAAGGTCAGGTCCGGCGTCGAGGTGGCGACGATCACCGCGTCGATATCGGCAGGCGTCAGGCCCGCATTGTCCAACGCGGCCAGGGCGGCCTTGACCCCAAGATCGGACGTGGTTTCCCCTTCGGCGGCGAAATGACGGCGTTCGATGCCGGTGCGGGCCCGAATCCATTCATCCGAGGTGTCCACCATCGCTTCGAATTCGGAATTGGGGACCACGCGTTCGGGCAGGTAGTGACCGATGCCGACCGCCACTGCGCGTCGCGTCGATGTGCCGGTTTCTCCGGTCATTCTTCGGAACCTCCATTGGCCTGGGCGATGGCCCGCTCAGATGCCGCGATCCGCGCGGCAAGGCGGTCACTGAACCCGGCTGCGGACAACTCTGCCGCCAGTTTGATCGCGGCTGCAACCCCGGTTCCGTCCGAGGAACCATGAGATTTGACAACCGTCCCGTTCAATCCAAGAAAAACCCCGCCATTCACCCGGCGCGGGTCGATCCGCTTGGACAGGCGCTGCAAGGATGTATAGGCCAGCAACGCGGCCAGCTTGGACAGGATGGAATAGCGAAACGCCTCGCCCAGGAAATCGCGGATCAACCCGGCGGTGCCTTCGCCGGTCTTCAGCGCGACATTGCCGGTAAAGCCGTCTGTCACGATTACATCGACCCGGTCAGACGGGATATCGCCGCCTTCGACGAAGCCGACATATTCGAAATTGGCGGCCTGTGCCGCCTTGGCGATGTTCTGCGAGGCCAGCTTCAGTTCCGCCCGGCCCTTGAATTCTTCGGTTCCGACATTCAGCAGGCCAACGCGTGGACGCCGCAGCCCCAGGCCGTTGCGCGCATAAGAGGCACCCATCAGCGCATAGTGCAGCAGGTCGGTTTCATCGGCGCGGATATCGGCGCCGACATCAAGCATCACGTTGAAGCCGTGCGGGTTGCGGGACGGCCACAGGCAGGCGATGGCGGGGCGATTCACGCCTTCGATCTTGCGCAGGCGGACCATGCTGACCGCCATCAGGGCGCCGGTATTGCCGCAGCTGACGGCCACCGTGGCCTCGCGGTTGCGCACCGCCTCGATCGCCGACCACATGGATGTGTCCTTGCCAGAGCGCATCACTTGGCTGGGTTTGTCATCCATATGCACGACATTCGTCGCGTGGCGAACGTCACATCGCCCGGCAAGCACCTGCTTGCGGGCGATCAGTGTTTCCAGCTCGGTCTGGTTGCCGTGGACGATAAAGCGAAGGTCCGGATTCTTGGACGCGGATTTAGCCATGCCGTCGACAATGGCCGTCGGCCCACGATCCCCGCCCATGGCGTCGATGGACAGCACGATTCCGGACGTCTGGACGTCGCTTGATCGTGCTGTTTCTGCCATGCCGGACCTGCCTTGGACGTTGCCGCCGCGTTATGCCGCGTCGTCGTCCAGGTCGATCTCATCCGCCTGTGCGATCACTTCGCGATCGGCATAGGTGCCGCAGGACGGGCAGACGTGATGCGGGCGCTTCAGCTCGCCGCAGGAGGGGCACTCGTTCGGATTGTCAGCGGTCAGCGCATCGTGGGCACGACGCATGTTCCGGCGCGAACGGGTGATCTTATTCTGGGGGACAGCCATGTCTCAACCTCGGTGTTTTGCAGGGTGGGCTGTGGCAGCTTGGCCCCGCTTGCGTCTTTCAAATTGTTCTGTCTCGTCTTCGCTTTGCATACGTCGTTCCGGCTGGTCCGGACCTGCCGGGCGCGCACGAACGGCGCGTCAGTCCTACGCGGCGAATGAGGCCGGGAACATACTCGGATTTCCCCATCATGCAAGCCCTAATCAGACGTCCTGTTCAGGTGGATCGTCCTGCGGCTGTTCCTAGTCGGAATTCCCAAGCTTGTCGCGTAGTTGCGCAAGCCCCGCAAAGGGTTTTACGGCCTCATCGTCCAGCGGCTTAACGCCCGGCGCGGCGAATGTCGCGGCCCCCAGATCGGCGCCTTCGGCACGCGGATAGAGCGGCAGGTTCAGCGCAAGCGCTTCGGCCATCACCGTTGCCGGGTCAATCTCAGGGCCAAGCGGTTCGATCGTATCATCTTCGGGCATTTCGGCTTCGCCGGCCTCATCCAGTGTCAGATCGGGCATCTTGGCCAGGAACCTGCGGGTCACGTTCATGTCGATCCGGGTTGTTACCGGAGCCAGCGTGACGACGCAGGCCTGCACGACCGTGGCCCCCAGTTTTGCATCCAGACGCCAGTCGCGTTTGCCATCGGCGCTAATCTCTCCGGCAAAGCGCAGTTTGCGAATCCCCTCGATCCCCAGATCCGCAGCCAGCGCGGCCCGCGTGGGGGCATCGGGCAGGATTTCGAACCGGGTGGGGGATTTGGAAGACAGGTCGGAAACCGCAAACCCTGCTGCGGCACGCTTGGCTGATGTCATCGGCTGCTCCTGTTTGTTGCGGCAGGCTGATCGACAGGCTACGCGGAACTTGCCCTGTGCGCCATGGTCGGTTAAGCCGATAGAAAGCTTTGCCGGGCCTTGCAAGAGCCCGGTGCAATTGGGCGTGCAGGAGGATCAGGGCAGATGATCAGACAGCTTCGAGGCGGACGGCTGATGTTTGCGGCTTTTCTGGCCCTCGGTGTCAGTGCCTGCGCGGCGACCTTTACCAACCATGGTTATATTCCGCCTGCCGAAGACCTGGAGATGATCCTGCCCGGCGTCGATACGCGCGATAGTGTTGAAGACTCTGTCGGTCGCCCCGCCGCCTCGGGCATCGTTTCGGAAGATACCTGGTTCTATGTGGCCTCGCGCCAGCGCCATTTTACCTATCACGCCCCGGAAGTGGTCGAGAGAGAGATTGTGGCGATCAGTTTCGACAGCCGTGGCACGGTTGAGAATATTCGCGAATTGAGCCTGGAAGACGGACAGGTTGTCCGCTTTTCCCGTCGCGTGACCGAGTCGAATATTCAGGAAGTGACCTTCCTGCGCCAGTTGGTCGGCAATTTCGGACGGATCAACATTGCCGATGCACTTGGGGCGAACTGAACCGGTTTTCCCCGTCCAGCCCCGGCGAATCGCGGCCTTCTACGCCCGGGGCAGTGCGTTTTCGCTTGTCGTCTTCCCGACATGACCGCAGAATATTCTTTGTATGAGGAGTATTATTGACCCCTGGTGCGCTTCGGCGCGGGGTATAGTGGCAATGGAAGGCTGGGTATGAGCCGACAGCAGGTGCTGGAACGGGGCCGCTACACCGCCCGTTTTGCCAAGTCGCAGGCCGATCTTCTGGCCGCGCAACGTCTGCGCTATCTGAGTTTTCGTGCCGAGGCGCCGGATGCGGACGGGCTGGATGCGGACGCCTTCGATCCGGCCTGCGCGCATGTTCTGGTCGAGGATACCGCCAGCGGCCAGCTGGTCTGCTGCTTTCGCCTGTTGCATCTGAAAGACGGCTCCGAGATCCGGCGCAGCTATTCCGCACAATTCTACGAGCTGTCGGCGTTGTGCGACTTTTCCGGGCCGATGGTCGAGATGGGCCGGTTCTGCATCCACCCCGCCTGGCATGACCCCGACATCCTGCGGCTGGCCTGGGGGGCGATGACCGCCTATGTGGACCGGGAGAGGGTGGAGATGCTGTTCGGCTGCTCCTCGTTTCAGGGAACCGATGCCGAGACCTATGCCGATGCCTTCGCCCTGCTGCAAGAGCGGCATATCGCGCCGAAACGCTGGCTGCCCCGGGTCAAGGCGCCGCGGGTGATCGACTTTGCCAAGCGGTTAACGCGGCGCCCCGATCTGAAACTGGCGCAGACGCGGATGCCGCCGCTGTTGCGGACGTATCTGCTGATGGGGGGATGGGTCAGCGATCATGCGGTTGTGGATTCAGACCTGGACACGCTGCATGTCTTCACAGGGTTGGAGATCAGCGCTGTGCCGCCCGCCCGAGCCCGGCTGTTGCGGGCCGTAGCCGGGTAGGTAAGGGGCTTGCGCCCGCTTGCGCGGTCGCTCCGCGGGCGGGCCTCGTCAACCCCCGCTTCGCGGGGGCATCCTCGGCCCGCTTTGGTGCAGGTGGATAGTGATGTTCACTATTGGATGGGCCTGGATTTCGGTGCGGGTTTGGGATGCCTTCGGCGAGGATATTTTGGGGAACAATGAAGGCAGAACCCCGCCCCATGACCTGCCGGGCAGCGGCGGGGGCCTTCATCGTTCACGGTCATCGGCGTCCCCGCCTGTACCGTGCTTCGCAGGATGACGCACTCCAGCTTAAATTGGGGTTAACAAATCCGTCCTTGCCTTCATTGTTCCGATAAATATCCCGGGGTTTGGGGCAGCGCCCCAAGCGGTTCGGCGCGGCCCCCGCGATAGCGGGGGGTAAGCCGGGCCGCCCCCGGGTCGACGCCGAAGGCGGCGAGCCGATGTCAGCCCTGGAGCACCACCAGCGCATGGCGCTTTTTGCCGGCGCTCAGCTTGATCGGGTCACCCAGATCCCCCGCGGTGATCATCAGCCCGGCATCGGACAATGCCGCATCGTTCAGTCGCGCGCCATTATCGGTGATCAGGCGTTTGGCCTCTTTGCCCGATTTGACCAGCCCCGACCGGGTCAGCAATTGCACAACGGAAATACCGTCCCCGATGTCCTCGGCCGTCAGGGTCAGCGTCGGCAGGTCGTCGCCCGTGCCGCCCTTTTCAAAAACCTCGCGCGCGGTGGCTTCGGCAGCCGCTGCCGCTTCGGCCCCGTGCAGCAGCGTGGTCACCGCGCCCGCCAGCGCGATTTTGGCCTCATTGATCTCGGACCCTTCCAGCGCGCCAAGCCGCTCGCATTCCTCGACAGGCAACTCGGTATAGAGCTTCAGGAACCGGCCCACATCGGCATCGGTCGTGTTGCGCCAGAACTGCCAGAATTCATAAGGCGACCGCATCTCAGCGTTCAGCCAGACAGCGCCATCGGCAGATTTGCCCATCTTCTTGCCATCAGAGGTGGTCAGCAGCGGCGAGGTCAGGCCATAGATTTCATGGTCCAGCACCCGGCGTGTCAGGTCGATGCCGTTGACGATATTGCCCCACTGGTCCGACCCGCCCATCTGCAACACGCAGCCATAGCGGCGGTTCAGTTCCAGGAAGTCATAGGCCTGAAGGATCATGTAGTTGAATTCCAGGAAGCTGAGGCTTTGTTCCCGATCCAACCGCGATTTCACGCTTTCAAAGGACAGCATCCGATTGACCGAGAAATGCCGCCCGATATCGCGCAGGAAATCGAGGTAGTTGAGGTCCGCCAGCCATTCGTCATTGTTCAGCATCAGGGCGCCGGTCGGACCGTCGCCATACGTAACGTAGTTCGAAAAGACCTGCTTGATCCCGGCGATATTGTCGTCGATCTGGGCGGGCGTCAGAAGCGGCCGTTCATCGGCGCGAAAGCTGGGATCGCCCACTTTGGTCGTTCCGCCGCCCATCAGCGTAATCGGCTTGTGGCCGGTCTTTTGCAGCCAGCGTAGCATCATGATCTGGATGAGTGATCCGACATGCAGCGATTTTGCCGTTGCATCAAAGCCGATATAGGCCGGTACCACGCCCTTGATCAGAGCTTCGTCAAGGCCCTGATAATCGGTGCAGTCGGCCAGGAAGCCGCGCTCGATCATCACGCGCATGAAGTCGGATTTGGGGTGGTAGGTCATGTCTCGTCCGTCCAATGATAGGAATGGCGGCGTGATAGCGGGAAGGAAGCCATGATGGAAGGGCCGATCTGGGTTGCGGGCGCGATGTCGGGCACGTCTTTGGACGGTGTGGACGCGGCTTTGCTGAAAACCGATGGGCGGCGGATCTTCGAGTTCGGCGACACGCGCTATCGGGCCTATCGCGATGAGGAACGAGAGGCGATCCGCGCAGCTCTTGGCTGCTGGCCGGGTGACGCGGGCGTTGAGGCCGCAGCCGAGGTGGTGGAAACCGCCCATGCGGCGGTGCTGTCCCGTCTGGACCGGGCCGAGATGGTGGGGTTTCACGGCCAGACGCTGGCCCATGACCCGCGCGGGCGCGGCACCCATCAGGCCGGCGACGGGCAGGTGCTGGCCGATGTGCTGGGGAGGCCGGTGGTGTGGGATTTCCGGTCGTCTGACGTGCAACTGGGCGGTGAGGGCGCGCCGCTGGCGCCGTATTATCATTTCGCCTGCGCGCAGTGGATCGGGGCGGAGGAGCCGCTGGTGTTTCTCAACCTGGGTGGTGTCGGGAACCTGACCTGGGTCGATCCGCGCCTGTCGGGGCCGGAAAAGGATGGTGCGGTGCTGGCCTTCGATACCGGGCCCGCGAATGCGCCCCTGGATGACCTGATGCGCGCCCGGCGTGGTCTGGCGCGGGATGAAAACGGTGCCCTGGCGCTTTCTGGTATTGCGGATGAGGCGGTTGTCAAGGCAGCCTTGCAACGCCCATTCATGTCAAGAATGCCCCCCAAATCACTGGATCGCAGCGATTTTAATGACCTTCTGGCGCGCGTGGCAGAGTTGAGTGACGCCGATGCGGCCGCGACCCTGGTGGCGATCACCGTGGCTTGCGTGGCCGATGGTCTTTCGCTTTGCCCCGCGCGCCCCGCCGGCGTTCTGGTCTGTGGCGGCGGGCGGCATAACGCGGCGATGATGCAGGGGCTGGCGGCGGCGCTGTCCTGTCCGGTTGCGCCTGTAGAGGATGTCGGCCTTGATGGTGACATGCTGGAGGCGCAGGCCTTTGCCTTCCTTGCCGTGCGGGTGGTGCGCAAGATGTCGACCTCGGGGCCGATGACCACGGGCGTTGCCGCGCAGGTGGGCGGCGGGCGGATCAGCCGGCCGCGTGTCCATGGGATGGAACGAGACAGATGAGGCGGTCAGCCTGACCGGCCTCAAACGCCCGGTGAAACCACTCGGATGACGGCTTTGAGCCCATATTGCGTTTTTCTGCGAGGCTGCTAATGGCTCCGAAGTTCGGGCGATCTGGCGGGTTCGGCACAATCCTTAATCCGCCGGTTGAAGCGAACGCTCCATGAAGTAGACATATTTTTTCCACTCATCAGGAAAGTCTTTCGGGGCCGGCATATCGACGAAACCAGCGCGCTCATACATCGCTCTTGCATGGGTTAAGAACTTCGCGGACGAGAACATTACTTTTTTATAGTCATCCGAAATCATCTGTTCGAACATTCTCTCCAACATCAATCGACCCAGACCATGACCTCTGCCTGCTTCGCTCACGAACATGCGGTTGAATACAGCGACACCCGGGCTTGCCTTATTGTACATGACACATCCAGCGGGTTTCCCATTTATTGAGGCGATCAGGATGCCGCCTTGCGGACGCGCATGCAATTCGGGCAAGGCGTCAATAATTCCTTGGAAATTTTCGGGATCCATCGGGTGGTCGGGCCCTTTTGGCCGCCAATCGGCGGGATAGTTTTTCCAATGCCACTCTAACCAATCGCGGCATAGCGCACGTACGGCTTCGATATCGGCTTCATCGCGTGATAGCCGCACAGATATTTCCGTCATGTCAAAACACCTCGAAGTTACCCACAGACCGTCGCGTGTCCGGAGAACTGAGTCAATTCAACTGGGCGAACGAAGCGACATTGGTTGGAAAAGAGTGAAGGGTAAATTCGTCCCGCAGAGTTGTCGAACGCAGACGCGAGAGGGCGCAGGCCTGCAACGTCTGAACTTTACAACTAGGGACGAAGCCCCTTTGCGTAGTCCTTCGCGAAGGTCGGATAGCTGGGGGCGGTGCTTTGTAGCAGCGGGGCAAGATCGCGGTTCAGCTCTGGCAGCTTGTGGAAGGGGACATTCGGGAAACTGTGATGTTCCGCATGGAAAGGCATGTTCCACGCGATGAAGCGTACCGGCCATCCGGCATAGGTGGTGCGCGAATTTTCCAGCATATTGGCCAAGGGCGGACAGCGGCCATGTTCGGCCAGCAGGTAGAGCCTGAGAAAGGGTTGACCAAGAAGCGACGGCACGATCCAGAGCCACAGCGCCAATGGCGTCCAGATGAGGCTGAGAAGGATCAGCGCAGAGAGCGTCAGCAGCACCCGCGCCTCGCGCCGCATCGCGCCATGCTGGCGGGCGGGCAGGTAGGGGGCGTCGATGCTGCCGAAGGCAGTCTGCCAGATCGCCCCCGCCATGCCGCGCCAATAGCCCCACCCGCTGAGATAGATCAGAAACTGAGACCAGGTTTCGGGTCGTGGCCCATGCTCCAGTTCCGGGTCGCGGATGGGGTCGTTGGTGTATTTGTGATGGGCGAGGTGAAAATAGCGAAACCAGGTGAAAGGCAGCATCAAGGGCAGGCTGACGGCATGGCCCACGGCATCATTCAACCAGCGTGTTTTGAAAGGCGTGTAGTGGGTGCATTCGTGGCTGAGGGTGAAGAGGAACACCGTCAGGATGCCGAGCGGCAGCAGGGCAAGGGGCCAGCCCGGCCAGCGGAGGGCAACAGGAAGGGCGAACATCACGATAAGGGCCAGGTGCCCGGCCAGATGTATCAGGCCCGCGCGGTCCGACCGCTCGATCAGCGCCTCTTTCCGGGCGGCGGGCAGGGCAGCCAGGGCGGCTTTGTGATCCATCTCAGCCCCGTGGGATGTCGAAGCCGGGCGCGGCAAGCTCGAACCCTTCGAACTGAAACCCCGGGGATACGGTGCAGCTGGCCAGCGTATAGTCCCCTGTCGTCCGCGCCGCCTGCCAGTGATATGGCGGCACGAGGATCTGCGGGCGGCCTTGGGTCAGGTCGGGGGTTAACAGGTGGTCTGTGGCAGGGCCATCATCTGTTTCACTGATCGACAGCACCAGCGGTGCACCCGTGTGGAAAAGCCAGATCTCGGCGGCATCGACCTTGTGCCAATGGCTGGCCTCGCCCGCTTTCAGCAGAAAATAGATGCAGGTCGCACTGGGGCGGCCGTCGTTTTCGGCCACCCAGGTTTGGCGATAATGGCCGCCCTCGGGGTGGGGTTCCAGTGCAAGCGTGGCGATGATCTCGTCTGCGGTCATAAGGCCCCCTTGGGTCGGGGACAGGGTATGCAAATGCGGGGGGGAGGCAAGAGGCGTGTTTAATGGCGGGGTCTATTCAAACCCCGGCGTGCCCCTATCCTCGGGGTGGCGCTGCAAGTGGCTGGCTTTGATCCCTTCAGATGTCTGGCGGCTGCCATCATGGCTCCAACCCGGGGGGGCGACGGCGTACATCAGGCGTTCGCGCAGGGTCAGGCCGCGCCCGGTCATGTCCTTGAAGATGCCCACCCATTCGTGGAAGGCCACGCGCAGGGGGTTGAAGGTGCCCAAGTTGTGGACAAGCCCATAATCGACGCGCTCCTCCTCCATCTCGGGCACGAAGGTGCCGAATATCCTGTCCCAGATGATGAAAACGCCCGCGTAGTTGCAATCGAGATAGCGCGCGTTGCGTCCATGGTGGACACGGTGGTGCGAGGGCGTGTTCATCACCGCCTCAACCCATCGGGGCAGCTTGCCGATCGCCTCGGTATGAATCCAGAACTGGTAGATCAGGTTGAGCCCGCCGACGAACAGCACCATGGCAGGGTGAAAGCCCAGAAGAATGAGCGGCGCACGCACCACCATCATGAAGGTAAAGGTATAGGTCCAGGTTTGACGCAGGGCCGTGGTCAGGTTGTAATGCTGGCTGGAATGGTGGTTCACATGGCTGGCCCAGACCCACCTGATGCGGTGGCCAAAGCGATGGACCCAGTAATAGCGCAGATCATCGAGCACAAAGCACAGCGCCACGACCCACCAGGCATTGCCCAGATCAAGCGGTGTCAGGGTCCACAGCCACATGAAAAAGCCCCAGGCGATAAAACCAAGCGCGATGCCGCTGGCGACATTGCCCGCCCCCATGATCAGTGAGGTCACCGCGTCGCGGGTTTCATAGCGCCCGCCCCTACCTTTGAGGACGATCCACAACAGCTCGATCAGGATCGCGGCGATGAAGAAGGGCACCGCCCATTGCACGACATCGGGGTAGGTCAACTGGTCTGTCATGGGGTCTCCGACAGGATCTGGCGCCACTGGGCGCGGGCGGCGGGGGGCAGTGGCACGTCAAGGCGCGGGGCGCCGAAATCATGAAAGAGGATGCGGAGCCCGCCCGGCGTTTCACGGATCTCGGCGTTTTCCAGCCGGTGCGCGCAGCTATCCGCCCCCATGGGGAAGACCGTGCCGGGACCTTGGTCTGTCTCAATCAGGGCGGCTGAGCCGTCGGGGGCAAGATGGATCATGGCGATGCGGTCCTCGGGCCAATGGCGCAGCCAGGCGTCCCGGGCCTGTGCCTCGGTCATGAAGCGCAGCGGTTTGGACAGGCCGAAGGCCCATGTCAGCAGGGCGATGCCAGCGATGCCACCGACCACCAGCACGATCAGAATATGAAGGGGCATGGCCCGTCTCCTCCCATGGGGAAGAAAAGCGGCTGGCGCGCGGGCTGTCAAACAGGGCGTTGCGTCAAGGGCGCGGGCCCCGGCGGTTATCCGTCCCCGGCCAGGAAGGCGCGGATCTGGGCCAGCGTGGTTTCGGGTGCGTCGTCAACGCTGTCATGGCCCGCGTCGGGGATCACGACCAGCCTTGCGTCGGTGTAAAGCGGCAGGTGCCCGCGCTGGTGGTCTTCGCCGATCCAGCTGCTGCACGCGCCGGTGACGATCAGAACGGGGCCGGTAAAGCGATGCGCCTCGTCCCCGAGCGCGTCGAAATCCGCGTCGCTGGCCTGGGTCTGGACCGCTTGCCCGGCAGCCCCGCCCACCCGCCAGCCGGGGCTGTCATAGGGCGTCCCGGGGCAGCCATAGCCGGTCAGCGGGTCAGTGGCGAAAAAGCCCATCATCCGGCCGATCAGGTAGTCCTGCGCGGCGCTGTCGTCTGGCCCGTCCACATGGGCGGATTCAAACCCGGTCCGCAGTCCGCGCCACAGCATCCGGGGCTGCTGGATGATCTCTTGCGACCGCGCGCGCCAGGCCGCGGCCTCGGATGCGGATAGGAATCCGGGTTCGATCAGGACCGCCGCAGATACCCGATCGGGATGCTGGCCCAGATAGGCGCTGGCCAGCATCGCGCCCCAGCTATGGCCGATCAGGATTGCCGGGGCATCGGAGCTGACAAGGTCCAGCACGCCGGTCAGTTCGTCGATATGGCTGTCCAGCGTCAGCGCCTCGGCGGGCACGCGCTCCGACAGGCCCGCGCCGCGCTGATCGTAGAAGGTGACGTGATAGCTGTCGGCCAAGGCCTGCAATGGCAGGAGGGACCGGTAATCCGCCCCCGGCCCGCCATGCAGCACGACAATCGCCGGATTGGCGGGGTCGCCGAAGCTTTCCGCGTGCAGCGTGATGCCGCCGACCTCGATTCTGGGCAGGGTGGGGTCATCTGTGACGGTGGCGGGGATGTCGTAATCCCCCATCGTCGCGACATAGAGCGCCCCCACTGCCAAGAGCAGGAGCGCAACCAGATAGGCAAGCCCTTTCAGAACCCGCCGCATGGCTTAGCGCAGGATCGAGCGGCCCGCGTATTCGGCCATTTCGCCCAAGCCTTCCTCGATGCGGATCAGCTGGTTGTACTTGGCCAGCCGGTCGGATCGGGCCAGGCTGCCAGTCTTGATCTGTCCGCAATTGGTGGCGACGGCCAGATCGGCGATGGTGGCGTCCTCGGTTTCGCCGGACCGGTGCGACATGACGTTGGTCATGCGGTTGCGATGCGCCAGATCGACGGCCTTCAGCGTTTCCGACAGGGTGCCGATCTGGTTGACCTTCACCAGCATGGAATTGGCACAGCCACGCTCAATGCCCATGGCCAGACGCTTGGGGTTGGTGACGAACAGATCATCGCCCACCAACTGCACCCGGTCGCCAATGGCGTCGGTCAGCAGTTTCCAGCCCTCCCAGTCATCCTCGGAACAGCCGTCTTCGATGGACAGGATCGGGTAGTCGTTCACCAGCGCTTCCAGATAGGCGACGTTTTCGGCAGGCGTCAGGCTGATGCCTTCACCGACCATTTCGTATTTGCCGTCCTTGAAGTATTCGGTCGCGGCGCAATCCAGCGCCAGCATGATATCCTCACCGGCTTTGTAGCCCGCTTTTTCGATGGATTTCAGAATGAAATCAAGCGCGTCACGGGTGGAGTTCAGGTTGGGGGCAAAGCCGCCCTCGTCGCCCACACCGGTGGCAAGACCGGCTGCCGACAGTTCTTTCTTCAGGGTGTGGAACACCTCGGACCCCATGCGCACCGCGTCGCGGATATTGCCCGCGCTGACCGGCATGATCATGAATTCCTGGATGTCGATCGGATTGTCGGCATGTTCGCCGCCATTGATGATGTTCATCATCGGCACCGGCAGCACGCGGGCCGAGGTGCCACCCACATAGCGATAAAGCGGCTGGCCGGTATATTCCGCAGCGGCCTTGGCCACGGCAAGGCTGACGCCCAGAATAGCGTTGGCGCCGAGGCGGCTCTTGTTCTCGGTCCCGTCCAGTTCGATCATTGCCGCGTCGATGGCGGCCTGTTCTGTGGCGTCAAAGCCCACGAGGTTTTCGGCCAGTTCGCCGTTCACGGCGGCCACGGCGTCCAGCACGCCCTTGCCCAAATAGCGCGCCTTGTCGCCGTCACGCTTTTCCACGGCTTCATGCACGCCGGTCGATGCGCCAGATGGCACAGCGGCGCGGCCCATGGTGCCGTCTTCCAGGGTCACGTCGACCTCAACCGTCGGGTTACCCCGGCTGTCGAGGATTTCGCGGGCGTGGATGTCGATGATGGTGCTCATGGGGATTTGGCCTCAGGCGAACAGGAAAGGAGTCGCGCAGAGCTATAGCAGGCGCGCGGCGAATGTAAACCGTATATGATAGCGCTAACATACCTTGTTTTGCAAGGATTAGCGAGAAGGCGGCGACTGTTTGCGCCAACATGGCCGGAAAACACCTTAGGGCCGCAAGCGGGGTAGGTTCCGGCTATTGGTTCAGGCCCGGGCTTTCCGGGGTGTCCTGCTCTGCATCTGTGATTCGGCATCTGTCAGACGCTGCCAGAGCGGCAAATATGGATTGTCGCGGCCGCCAAGCGGGGTCAGGTCAGGTTCCAATATGGCGTGAAACGCGCGCCCATTCTTGGTGCCAAAGCGGTTGTCGTCGAGCGGGACAATCCGGCGACGGACCCTGCCGCAGCCCGGATAGAGCTCCCACATCTTCAGGCCGACCTTTGCGCCATGGGCATCCAGCAGATAGCCCGCGAGAACCCCGGAATGGGTGGTGTCGTTCTTGCTGATCCCAAGCCCTTCTCCCCCGTCCCACCGGTCGCTGGGACGGCCATCGCGATGCATGAAACTGGCCACCGGGGTGCCCGGCGGTAAAGTGACGGACAGGGCGTTGTGGCCGCGCCGCCAATTTCCCACCGTCCGCATCGCATTTACAGCCACTTTCGGCAGAACCACGCATTCGAAGCAGTTCCAATAGGCGACATGGGCGTCCAGCCAGGCCTGAAGGTCCGGGTCGAACTGCGTGACCGGCGGGCCGGGTCTGGCCAAAGGCGGACGGGGCGGAAAAGTTGGATCGCTCATATGCCTACCGCCGGTGACCCCTGTCGTCGATCAGGATCGAAAGCTGCCGGACCTGATGCTCCAGCACGCTCATGCCCAGGCCCTTGAGATGCGGGTTTGCTGCCATGTAGGCCTTGGAATCGACACCGGGCGCGGGGTCTCTTCCTTCAAAGGCCCCATAGCGCAGGTAATGGTCCAGCGGGTCCATCCCGGTCTGGCCGACATCCGGATAGGCCTGTGCGTACCAGTCGGCGTCAAAGAGCCCGGACTGTCGAATAGCCTCGCGCAGCCGCGCCGGGCTGGGATCGGTCCCGAGGCTCTTGCTCAGCCCGCTTGTTCGCAGCTGCTGTTCCAGCAAGGCGCGAATACGGTGTTCATTGGCGACGGCCTCTTGGTTGAGACGGCTGTTTTCCGTGCGCAGGCGCTCCAATTCGGCGCGATCCTCGTTCGACTGGTGCCACATGGCGTCCACATCAACCGCCAGACCCTCCAGATAGTGATCAAGGCCCAGATCGGTCGATGGGGGCTGGGCCTGGGCTTCTGAATAGAGGTTCAGGAATGCGTCGATGGCGCGCGGCAGGTCGAATTCCCGGCGCACATGTGCCGTGACGGACGCGACATCCTCTGCGGACCAGGCCTTGAGCTCGGATGCGAGCCAATCACGATCGAACCGGTCACTTGATGTGAAGTACCTTGGGCTGAAATTGGCCGCTGCCCAGTCCTTCACGTTGCCCATGGTGACACGATGACCCGCCAGTTGCGGGACAATGGGGATCACGGCGCACCCGGCGGCCATCGCCTCAAGCGCCGAACGACCGACGGCGAAGGCGATGTCATAATCGGGCAGGAAGTATTCAGGCCGCGGGCGCGGGTTGTTGTAGGGGTAGCCGACCTTTGCCAGACTGAGCCCGTTCGCGTCGCAGGCATCCTCCAGCGTCGTCAATTCCTCGGGGTAGAACCCGCCCTGGCCGTATAAGACGGCCCGCATCGGTCGGCTGCTGACCATGCGGACGAATGAGAACCGGGTACAATCGACGAAGTTGGGGATCACCCTGATCCGGTCTGGCCGGATGCCGCGTTCTGCCGTCAGACGCGGAGCCAGCCGATCCGAGGTGACCACATAGGCGCTGACACGATCATGCAGCGGGACCTGTTCCACCCAAGGGCGCGCGCCGTGCCAGCAATAGACCATGGGAACCCCGTCGAAACGGGCCAGAGCCGCCATTGCAGGCAGATGGTGCTGACCATGAATGACATCGGGGCGCCATGGCACATTGTCCAGCCGGTCGGCGACCGGTACGCCGCTTGGGGTGATCAGATTGGCGATACGCCCGGGGCGCGGGCAGTAGACCGCAACCTCATGCCCCCTGCTGGCCAGAGACCGGGCAAGCTCTGCTGTAAATAACTCCGTACCGCCAAAGCGCTCCAATGCGCGCTGCGTTAACAATATCTTCATTCTCAAATCCCCGCTTCCCGATGAGACTGGAAGCCGGCGAAAAAGTAAATACGCTTTTGAAAGCGGTGCCTTTGCTGACGGTCAGGCCGTGCGAAGGGCTCGGCTGATCTGCCGTTCACGCAGGAAAGTAAAAAGCCCGGTGGCAATGATCAGCGCAGCGCCGGTCAGGGTCAGCGCGTCGGGCCGTTCGCCGAAGACCAGGACGCCCGCGATGATCGAAAAGACCAGTCGCGTATAGCGGAACGGTTGCAGGGCCGAGGCATCGGCCACGCGCATGGCCCGAACGATGGCGTAGTAGCCTGTCACCGAAAAGACCAAAGTCCCGGCAATCAAGCAGACCTGCGCGGGCGTCGGGCGGACGGGCTCTGCGCCTTGCAGCCACAGCAGGATAGCCCCGGACAGGATTAGTGACGCAAAGCCCTGGAACGATACGACAAGTGAACTGACATCGCTGGATATCACCCGCGTGGACAGGTCGCGCACGACGACGCCCGCGACGGATACCAGCACAAGAGCTGCGGCCGGTTCGAAACCTTCCAGGCCGGGGCGAATAATCAGCAGCACCCCGGCAAAGCCGATGAAGATGGCGCTCCAGCGTCGCCAGCCGACCTGCTCTCCGAAGACCAGCGCCGCGCCCATGGTGATGGCCAGCGGCGTGGCCTGAAACACGGCTGCCACGACCGAGATATCGACCAGCGACAGGGCGATGACGAAGGCGGTTGCCGCCACGGCCTCGGACAGGGCGCGCAGCAGGGAGGCGGGCCGCCAGGCCCGACGTGAAAACAGCGGCTGACGCGTGGCAAGGGCGAGGGCGGCAAAGATGCCCCCTGCGCCAAGCCCGAGTATGATCAGGATCTGGCCGGTGGGGAACCAGTCGGACAGCTGCTTGATCAGCGCATCTTCCAGCGTAAAGGCCGCCATGGCACCGATGACAAGGAGAATGCCGTTAAGGTTGTTCATCTGCGCATGGATCCGAGGGACTGACGACATCCGCCTTGACGCTTTGCGCGCGCCTGCGCAAGTCGGATTCTGGCGGTGCGGGATGATATCCTCTGATGGCTCGGATCAGCGTTGTGAATGCACCCGTTCCCGCCAAGCGGAATAAAGCCCCGCCACCAGGATCAGGGCCGCGCCGAGATAGGCCATGCGATCGGGGCGTTCGACAAAGACGATCATGCCCAGGGCCAGCCCGAAGATCAGCCGGGAATATCGGAACGGTGTCACGGAGGCGATTTCGCCTACGCGCATGGCCGCCGTGATAGCGTAATAGCCGCCAATAGTTGACAGGATGGTAAAGCCCAGGATCACCCAGTGATTGGCCGATAGCATCACCGGCGGCTGCCCGAAGGCGATCAGGATCGCGCCGGTGGGCACCAGTGCAAAGAACCCCACGGTGGCCAGTTGCAGGTTCTCCAATGTTGCGGGGGCGGCCCGCGTTGCCAGGTCCCGGGCCGCAAGCCCAAGCATGGCAACCAAAATCCAAAGCGCCTCGGGCGCGAATCCTTCCACCCCTGGGCGCAGGATGATCAGCACGCCCGCCAGTCCGGCGCAGATGGCCCCCCACCGGTGCGGGCCGACCCGTTCGCCGAAAAACTGCGCCGCCCCCATGGTCACCACCAGCGGGGCCGCCTGCAATATCGCGGTGACCAGCGATAACGGGTTCATCGTCAGGGCCAGAACCATCCCGGCCCCAGCCACGATTTCGGCCAGGAAGCGCAGACCGACGGCGGGGTGAAAGACTTGACGCGGCAAGAGCGGCAAGCCGCGGGCACGGGTCCAGAACGCGAAGACAACAGTGCCGACCAGCCCCATCGTGCCCATGATCTGACCGGGCGGCACCGCCCCGGACAGCAGTTTGATGCCAACATCGCCAAGGGCAAACCCGGCCATGGCCAGCAGCATCAACAGGATGCCACGCAGGTTGTCAGAGGCAGATGTCATGAGATCCGGAGGTCCAGGGGGTGTATCCCCCCTTTGATCCGGTCTGGCGCGTGGCGTCCAGCCTATTTACGGATCGGCACGCCGTAGAGTTCCAGCTTGTGCCCCATCAGGCGATATCCCAGCTTCTCGGCGATCTTGTCCTGAAGGGCCTCGATCTCGGGGTCCACAAACTCGATGACCTCGCCGGAATTCATGTCGATCAGGTGATCATGGTGGTCGCGTTCGGCATCTTCATAGCGGGCGCGCCCGTCGCCAAATTCCAGCTTTTCCAGAATGCCAGCCTCTTCGAACAGCTTGACCGTGCGATAGACCGTGTCGATCGAGATATTGGGATCCTGCGTACTGGCGCGGGCGTAAAGCTCTTCCACATCGGGATGATCGTTGGAGCCTTCGAGAACCTGGGCGATCACCCGCCGCTGTTCGGTCATGCGCAGCCCGTTGGCCTCGCAGCGTTCTTCGATGGTGTCGGGCATGGTGGGCCTCTCGGTCGTCTTGGGGGATGGGTCTAGCCGATCCGGGGCAGAGTCGGAAACCCTTTTCGCGGCCTCTGCGTTAGGAAATCTTGCGCCAGCGCATCTGACGCAGGTCCAGCGCGTGCGGTCCTTTGGCGTTGCGGTAAGCGGGGTCAATCTTGTCGCCGGAAACGATGGCTTCACTGTCCATCAGCAGCAAAACCGCGCTGGCCAGGTTCGGGCCGGGAGCGGTTATGGATCCAGTTCAAGTTCCGGTTCGCGGCCCACGCGTTTGGCCAGCCGGGCCACGCTCAGGCCCTGTACGATGATCGAGAAGACCACGATCATGTAGGTCGCCCCCAGGATCAGCGGTTTCCATTCGCTATCGGGCAGGGACAGCGCCAGCGCGACCGAGATACCCCCCTTCAGCCCGCCCCAGGTCATGATCGGGATCACGCCGGGGGAAAAGGCGCGGAACGGCGACAGGGCAAAGATCGGCACGGCCACTGCAGCCAGTCGCGCCAGAAGGGCCAGTGCGATGGCAGCGGCGCCGGTCAGCAAGACGTCGCCAGAGAACGCCACCGCGAACACCTCGAACCCGATTAGCAGGAACAGAACCGCGTTCAGAATCTCGTCGATCAGGGTCCAGAAACTGTCCACATGGGCGCGGGTCTCTTCGCTCATCCCGCCTTTGGGGCCGGTATGGCCAATCAGCAGGCCGGCAATCACCGCCATGATTGGCGCGGAAACATGCAGCCATATCGCCAGTTCGTAGCCGCCGAAGGCCAGGCCAAGTGTCAGCAGCACCTCTAGCGAGGGATCGTCGATATGGCGCATGACCCGGAAGGTCAGCCAACCCAGAGCCGCGCCGAGAGCCGCGCCGCCCACGGCCTCTTGCACAAACAGGATCGCCGCATCGGACAGGCCGCCACCGCCATGATGATCGCCGCCATGGGGAAAGGCCAGCCCGACAAGGACCAGGAACACCACATAGCCCACCCCGTCATTGAACAGGCTTTCCCCGGCAATTTTGGTTTCCAGCGATTTCGGCAGGTTCGTCGCCCGCAACACCCCCAGGACGGCAACCGGGTCCGTGGGCGTCACGATGACGCCGAAGACCAGGGCGATCAGCAGGGGCATCCCGGTGATCCAGGAAAAGCCCACCCCGATAATAAGCGTCGACAGGCCGACGCCGATGGTGGCCATCAGGGCCACCACTTTCCATTCCGCGCGCAGGTCTTCCAGTTTCACATGCAGCGCGCCGGCAAACAGCAGCAGGCCAAGCATCCCTTCCAGCAGCGCCTCGGAAAAGTCGATCTCGGAGATCAGCAGTCGCAGCTGGTCGTCGATGCCAAAACGCGGCAATACCGCATCGAGCCCCATGACAACCAGCGACGCGACAAGCGCCACAACCATGATGCCAATGGCCGCGGGCAGTTTGAGGTAAAGATAGTTGATAGCCCCGAACGCGCCAGCCAGCACGATAAGAAGCGAGGTGATCTGAAGAAGCGACATAGCGAATAACCCGAAGAAGCGACGTATCCCCGCTGGTTAGCACGGGCTGCCGGTGCTTGACACTGCCTATGGGTCGGGTCTTGTTGCCGAACAGTTCACTTGTGAAGGACAAAGGATGGAGCGCAAAAGCGGAATCGATACGTTCGGTCTGGTATCGCTGACCGGGTTTGCCTTGCTGCTGAGCATCAATCAGGTGGCGATCAAGCTGGGCAATACCGGAATGCAGCCGGTGTTTCTGGCCGGGCTTCGATCGCTGGGCGCGGTCTGTGTGCTGCTGGTGTGGATGCGGCTGCGGGGGGTGCCGTTTCGCATTCGCCCCGGTACGGTTCCCTCCGGGGTATTGCTGGGGCTGTTGTTCTCGATTGAATTTTGCTGCCTGTTCTTCGCCCTGGACTGGACCACGGTCGGGCGGGCTTCAATCCTGTTCTACACGATGCCGGTCTGGTTGGGATTCGCGGCGCATTTCCTGTTGGAAGGGGAACGGCTGACGCTGTTGAAACTGGCGGGTCAAGCGCTGGCGGTGCTGGGGGTGGCCATCGCGGTGCTGGACAGGGGTGACATGGGCGAGGCGAGCCTGCTGGGCGACATGCTGGCGCTGTGTGCGGCGTTTTGCTGGGCGGGCATCGCCCTGGTGGCACGGGGGATGCCCATTAGCCAGACCCGCCCTGAAATGCAGCTGTTCTGGCAACTTGCGATCTCGGCGCCGATTCTGTTGCTGATCGCACCCTGGTTCGGGCCGCTTATCCGCGACTGGCAGCCATATCATTTTGGCCTTTTGGCCTATCAGATCGTCTGTGTCGCGTCGTTGGGCTTTCTGTTCTGGTTCTGGCTGTTGACGGTCTACCCGGCATCGACCGTCGTGTCGTTCAGCTTTCTCAGCCCGACGCTGAGCGTGATCCTGGGATGGGCTCTGCTGGGCGAGGAATTGCGATCCAGCATCCTGCTGTCGCTTGTGCTGGTCTGTGCGGGGATCATTCTGATCAATCGGCCAGGGAAAGATCGGCCCAGATAGGCAGGTGGTCCGAGGCGCGGCCAGCTTCGCCCGATCGGCAGACACCGATGCGCGCCACCGACACGCCCGGCCCGGTCGCCACCCTGTCCAGCGCGGCAACGGGGCGCCGGGCGTGAAAGCTGCGCCCGGGATTATGGATCGTGAAATAGGGGTCGAGCGGGGCAAAGCCGTCTTGCGGGCTCCACTCATTCAGGTCGCCTAACAGCACCGTGGGGGCCGCGGGCCGCAGGTTCAGCGCGGCCATGATCTGCGTCATTTGGCGCTGCCGGTCGCGGCGGCGCAGGCCCAGATGGGTGGCCACAACCCGCAAAGGGCCGCCGGGACCGCCAAGATCCGCGATCAGCGCGCCACGCGGTTCCAACCCCCGCAGCGGCAGCCGGTGCAGCCCGTCCAGGCGCCAGCCCGGAGCCAGCAGCAGCCCATTGCCATGCCACCCCAGGCTGACAGCGGTTTCCGCCACCGGCGCGGGCGTCAGCCCGGCCTCGGTTTCCAACACCTCGCGGGGAAGCGCCGTGGGACGGGGCGGCAGGCGCTTGTCGATTTCCTGCACGGCGATCACATCCGCCCCAAGCGCCGCCAGAACACGGGCCACGCGATGCGGGTCGCGACGGCGATCAAGGCCCACGCATTTGTGCAGATTGTAACTGGCCACTCGGATCAGGCCAGGGGATTTGGCGGGGGGAACAGGCATGGGTGCAGTTTGCCCGGTCTGTCGGCGCTGGCAAGCCCTGCCATTGCGTCTGGGGACAAGGGGACTATCCTGCCCCTTAACCCTTAACCCTTGCCCCCCTGGCACAAGCGGAGAGCCATGATGCAAGCGCTCAGAAATCAGAGCCGCCTGACCTACCTGATCTGGGGCGTATTGGCGGCTGAAACCGTGGCGGCGCTGGTCACCGGGCGTTGGACAGCGGGGTTCGTGGCGGCGGGCACCCTGGCGCTGTCGATGACACCGCTGTTCCTGGCATCACGGCTGCATATCCGGCTGCCTCGCAGCATCACTGCCATCGCGGTGTTATTTGTGTTTGCAACGATCTTTCTGGGCGAGGTCTTTGACTTCTACGAACGGCTCTGGTGGTGGGATATCGCGCTTCATGCGCTGTCGGCCGTGGGCTTCGGCATTGCCGGGTTCCTGTTCGTCTTCATCCTGTTCGAAGGCGACCGCTATGCCGCGCCGCCCTGGGCCATGGGGCTGTTGGCGACGGCGACCGGGATCATGATCGGGGTTCTTTGGGAAATCTTCGAGTTTGTCATGGACCAGGCTTTCGGGCTGAACATGCAGAAATCCGGCCTGGTCGATACGATGGGGGATTTGATGGTCGACATGGTCGGATCGGCCTTCGGCGGGACCATGGGTGCACTTTATATGCGGGGCAAGGCGATTGGGACGGTTTCCGTGCTGGTCGATGAATTCGTGAGCGAGAACAGCCGCCTCTTCCGCCGGTTCCGCAGCAAGGACTAGGTGCCGCAGAAAGTGGCCTGAACCACTTGTCCGGGGGTCGGGGCAGCCATTAGATCAGCGTGATCGGGCTGAGCTTCGAAGGGCCGCGAAAGCACCGTGTTCAACCGCTCGAACGGGCCGTAATCCCCGGTCACGGCCGCGGTGATTGCCTCTTCTATACGATGATTGCGCGGGATGAAGGCGGGGTTTGCTGCCTGCATCCGGGCCACGCGACCCTCGGCCATGGTGCGGGCCTGCCAGCGGGGCAGCCACGCGTCGAACGGGGCGGGATCGCTGAATTCTTCCCGCGCAGTTTCGGGAACGTCGCCTGACAAAGCCCTGAATACGCGCGTGAAATCGGCCTTTCCCTTAGCCATGCGCATCAGCAGGTCATAGGTCAGCGCGACGTCCTCTTCATCCATCTGCGCAAGCCCCAGCTTGGCGGCGAACTCTGCCTCCCACGCCGCGCCAAACAGATCGGCAAAACCTTCGATTGTCTGCGTCGCAACCTTCACCGCGTCCTTGTGCGTCATGCCCATGATCGGCAACAGCGCTGTGGCGAACTGGGCAAGATTCCAGACCGCAATCTCGGGCTGTTTGCGATAGGCATAGCGCCCCATCCGGTCGATGGAGGAAAAGACCATATCCGGGTGATAATCATCCATGAAGGCGCAGGGGCCATAGTCGATGGTCTCGCCCGCGATGGACATGTTGTCGGTGTTCATCACCCCGTGGATGAACCCCACGCCCATCCATTTCGCAATCAACCGCGCCTGCGCCGCCACGACGGCGGACAGCAGGTCGAGCGGCGTTTCGGCGTCGGGGTAATGGCGGGCGATAACATGATCGGTCAGCGCCTGAAGCGCCTCGTCATCGCCGCGCGCGGCAAAGAACTGGAAGGTGCCGACGCGGATATGCGACCGGGCCACGCGGGTCAGCACCGCGCCGGGCAGCACCCGTTCGCGGTAGACCTGTTCGCCGGTTTCAACGGCGGCCAGCGCCCGCGTGGTGGGGATGCCAAGCGCGTGCATCGCCTCGCTGACGACATATTCGCGCAAGACCGGCCCAAGCCACGCGCGCCCGTCGCCCCGGCGCGAAAACGGCGTCGGACCCGAACCCTTCAGTTGGATGTCCCGCCGGATACCATTCTGGTCGATCACCTCGCCCAACAGCACCGCCCGCCCGTCGCCAAGCTGCGGTACCCATCCGCCGAACTGGTGGCCCGCATAGGCCTGCGCCAAGGGCGCGGCCCCCTCGGGGACATGGTTTCCCGCCAGCATGGCGACGCCGTCGGGGCCTTGCAGCCAGGTCGCGTCCAGCCCAAGCTCGGCGGCAAGACCGGCGTTCACCTTGATCAACGACGGAGCGCGCACCTGGGTTGGCGCGAGGGCGGCAAAGAACCGATCGGGCAGGCGAGCATAGGAATTGTCGAAGGCGATGCGCATGGGGTGTCCTTTCCCCCTTCTACCTAATGCGGCGCGGGCGAGATACCAGTGGCGTCACAGCCGGGCGATCCGTTCGGTCAGCAGGGCAAAAAAGCCGTCGGCGTCAAGGTCGCCCATGAACATCGCATTGGGCGCGCGGTCGGTCACGCGCCACCAATCGGCGACGGTCATGCCGCGGGTCAGGTCAGAGCGGGTTTCAATCTCGACATTGATATGCCGTCCGGTGAACAAATCAGGCCGGATCAGGTAGGCGATGACGGTCGGGTCATGCAGCGGCGCCCCGGCTGATCCGTATTTTTCCTTGTCATAGCGTTCAAAGAAATCGGTCCATTCCGCGACGATGCGACCGGGGTCGGTGCCCAGATTTCGAAACGCCTCGTTGCGGGGTGCCGTGACCAGCGCCTTATGGGTCACGTCAAGCGGCATCACCACGATGGGAATTCCGGATTTTAATACAATATCAGCAGCTTCCGGATCGACATAGATGTTGAATTCCGCCGCCGGGGTGATGTTCCCCACCTGAAAATAGGCGCCGCCCATCAGCACGATTTCCTGAACCCTGTCAGCGATATCGGGGGCCTGTTGCAACGCTGTGGCGATATTTGTCAGCGGCCCGAGCGGGCAGAGCGTGATGGTGCCAGCGGGTTCCGCGCGCAGGGTGTCAATGATGAACGCGACGGCGTGTTGGTCCTGCAAGGGCATCGTGGGGTCCGGCAGGTCCGGGCCATCAAGCCCTGTCTTGCCATGCACATGTTCCGCCGTCACCAGCGTATGGGCCAGTGGCCGGTCGCAGCCCGCGAATACCTTGATCTCGGACCGTCCTGCCACCTCGCAGACTTTGCGGGCGTTTTTGGCAGTCAGCGCCAGCGGGACGTTGCCCGCCACGGCAGTGATGCCCAGAACCTCGATTTCTTCGGGGCTGGCCAGTGCCAGAAGGATGGCAACTGCGTCGTCCTGTCCAGGATCGGTATCGATGATGATCTTGCGGGGCATGGGGCCTCCTGTTTCGCGCGTGGCGTCAGACTATCGACGGCGGTCCGCTTTGCAACGTCTCCGGCGGGAGTATTTGGGCCAAGAAGAAGCGGCAGGCGCGTTAAGGTTAACGGGCGGCGGTTCAGGATCTGTTAACGGATCAGATCACGCCCAGTTGCCACAGAAGGAACAAGGTCAACGCCAGCGTGATCGCCCCGCGCAGGGCCAGTTCACGCCAGTTGGGTGTGTTGAGATCCGAGAGCCCCTTGTGAAAACCGAAGGCCAGCCCGCCCGCGATCAGCAGAATGGCGAGGGGAATGTAGTCGAACAGCCCCAGGGTGCCACCCGCCACCAGCAGGATGACACCCGCCACCGCCGGGGGGACCGCACGGCGAGACAGGTTCAGCGCCATCCCTTTGCGGCGCGCGGCCATCTTCTCGCCGATCAGCCGGCGCAGCCAGGATAGGCCAGTGAGAATGGCGTAGAAACTGACAAGCGTGGCAAGCGGCAGGATGAGGGGGAAGAGGTCCATATCGGGTTCCTTTCGGTTGGGCCTGATCTAGGCCCGTCCTAGGGGCGTCGCCAGAGGTCAGGTCAGCGCACCGCCTCGATCGGGCCATCCGCTGACCCGGTGATGAACTGACGCAGATAGGGGTCATCGGCGCTGTCCATCTCAGCGACCGGACCTTCCCACCGGATCACACCGCCATGCAGCATCGCGACCCGGTCGGCGATGGCACGGACCGAGGACATATCGTGGGTGATGGTCATGGCCGTCGCGCCCATTTCAACGACGATCTCGCGGATCAGCTCGTTGATGACACCTGCCATGATCGGATCAAGCCCGGTCGTGGGTTCGTCGAAGAAGATCACCTGAGGGTCCGCGGCAATGGCGCGGGCAAGGCCCACCCGTTTCTGCATCCCGCCTGACAGCTCTGCCGGGAATTTTTCCGCCACATCGGGCGTGAGGCCCACACGGCGCAGTTTTTCGATTGCGATCTCTTTCGCTTCCTTCGTCGGGCGTTTCAGCGACCCGCGCAGCAGGCGGAAGGCGACGTTTTGCCAGACCGGCATGGAATCGAACAGCGCGCCGCCCTGAAACAGCATCCCGAACTTGGCAAGGAAGGCGTCGCGTTCGGCTTTGGCCACGTCTTCGCCATCCAGCAGGATCGTGCCGCTGTCTGGCTTGACCAGCCCGAGGATGCATTTCAGCAGCACCGATTTACCGGTGCCAGAGCCACCGATGATGACCGTAGACGTTCCACTTTCAACCGTTAAGTCAATGCCTTGCAGGACGTTGTTGTTGCCGAAAGCTTTGTGAAGGGCGCTGATTTCAATCATGATGTAAAGAACAGTCCCGTCAGCATGTAGTTGGTCGCCAAGATCAGGATCGAGGCCGAGACGACAGCATTGGTGGTGGCCTTGCCGACCCCGCGCGCGCCGCGGCCCGAGTTCATCCCGTGATAGCACCCCATTAGTGCCACGACGAAGCCAAAGACCGCGCCTTTGATGAGGCCGGAAATGACGTCCCACGCCTCCAGGAAATCGGCAGTGTTGTGCAGGTAATTGGCCGGGTTAAAGCCGAGCCTTGTGGTGCCAACCAGATAGCCGCCGAAAATGCCGATGGAATCGCCCACGGCCACCAGGATGGGCAGGGTCAGCGTAGCGGCCAGCACGCGCGGCACGGTCAGGTATTTCATCGGGTTGGTCGAGAGTGTCACCAGCGCGTCGATCTGTTCGGTCACTTTCATGGTGCCGATCTCTGCCGCGATGGCGGCGGCGACGCGGCCTGCCACCATAAGGCCGCCCAGAACCGGGCCAAGTTCGCGCGTGATGCCGATGGCGACGATCGAGGGCACCACCGTTTCCGCGTTGAAGCGCGACCCGCCCGCGTAGATCTGCAACGCCAGCGCGCCCCCTGTGAAAAGCGCGGTCAACCCCACCACGGGCAGCGACAGCCAGCCGATTTGCAGGATCTGCACGGCCAGTTCGCGCGGATACCAGGGCGGGCGCAGGATGTGGCTGATCACCTGCACAGCATAGATCGCCACCCGGCCGATAGAGGCCAAGAGCGCAAGGGTCGAGCGGCCGAGCGCCGCGAGGGGGGACAGCAGAATCACGCCGCGTCTCCGCTATAGGCTCGGCGGTAGCGCGGGCCGAGCGAGGTGAGGATTTCGTAGCCGATGGTCTGGGCCGCGTCGGCCAGTTGGTCCACGGTCTGATAAGGCCCGAGAATGTCGAGGCTGTCGGGAATCTCGGCCAGGTCAGTGACATCGACGGTCAACAGGTCCATCGACACGCGCCCCGCCAGTTTGCAGGGTGTATCACCGGCCCAAAGAAGCGCCACACCGCTCATCTGTCGGATTAGCCCGTCCGCGTAGCCTGCTGATAAGGTTGCAATTTTGGAAGGCCGCGCGGCAGTCCAGGTGGCGGAGTAGCCGACCGTTTCACCGGGGGCCACGCCGCGGATCTGAATGATCGGCAGGGACAGGCGGACCACGGGGTGTGCGTCCTCGAACGGGAAACCGCCGTAAAGACCCACGCCAGGGCGGCACAGGTCGAAATGATAGTCGGGGCCCAGAAGCGTGCCGCCGGTGGCGGCAAGGCTGCGTGGCGCGGCGACGCCTGCGGTCATCTCGGTGAAACAGGCCAGTTGGGCCGCGCTTTGGGGATGGGCAGGGTCATCCGCACAGGCAAGGTGGCTCATGACCAGCGTCAGGGGGCCAGCCCCCAGATCGCTGCGCAGAGCGGCCCATTCGGCGGGTTCCATCCCCAACCGGTTCATGCCGCTGTCAAGTTGAACGCCATAGGAAGCATCAGGCAGCGCGGTGCGGTGGCGCGTGACCTGATCGGCGCTGTTCAGCATCGGGATCAACCCCGCTTCGCGGATCAGCGGCGTGTCACCCGCCATATGGCCGGAAAAAATGTTGATCTCTGGCCCATGTCCCAAAGCGGCGCGCAAGTTGACGCCTTCCTCGGCGGTAGCCACGAAGAACCGACGCACACCCGCACGGGCCAGCCGCAGCGCCACCTTGTCCGCGCGCAAGCCATAGCCGTCCGCCTTTACCACGGCGGCGGTTTCAACAGAGGTTTTCGCATCCAGCGCGGCCCAGTTGGCGGCGAGGGCGTCAAGGTCGATATGTAGCGTTCCGGTAGCCATATGGCCTTGTTCCGCGCGGGGGCCGAACGGTCAAGCCCCCTTGGCGTCCTTATGGGCGTCATAGCCCGCTTCCAGCTCGCTGCGCAGGAAATCGGCGAAGATCAGCGGATCAAACCGGGGCGCGCCCGTGCCGGGCAGGGGGGCAATTTGCGTGGTTACATGCGGGTCGTAGAAGAACGGGCAGGAATAGCGTTCGCGGCCCGACCGGTTGATGACCCGGTGCGGCGTGGACAGAAGCCGCCCGTTCGACATTCGGTGCAGCATGTCGCCCACATTCACCACGAAAGCGCCCTTCATCGGCGGCGCATCCACCCATTGGCCTGAAGGTGTCATCACCTGCAATCCACCCACATCGTCCTGCGCCAGCAGGGTCAGACAGCCGAAATCCTTGTGCGGGGCAGACCCATAGAGGTCTTGGGGCGCTTGCGGGGGCATCGGCGGGTAGTGCAGCAGGCGCAGCCAGATCGTCGGGTCGTCAAAGGCCGACAGGATTGTCCGGTCATCCACACCGATCGCTTGCAGGGCAAGGCGCATCAGGCGGTGGCCAAGGCTGCTCATCGCCTCTGCATAGGCCTCGCAGGTTTCGCGAAAGCCGGGCAGGTCGGGCCATTGGTTGGGGCCGGACAGGTACACGGCAGGGTCATGCGCCGCATCTTCGCGCATCATCATGAAGCTGGCGGATTGGTTGGGTTTCGTCACCTCGGCCAGATCGGTGGTCACGTCGGTCGAGGTGTTGATGGCGATATAGCCGCGGTGGTTGCTGTTCACGGCGATGGCTTGTTTGGCGGCCATGGGCAGGGCGTGAAAGCGGCGGGAGGTTTCGAAAATGCCTTGGCACAGATCTTCGGGAACGCCGTGATTGACGACATAGCCAAAGCCCGTTTCGCCATAGGCGCGGGCGAAATCACGGGCGAGGGCGTCCGTGTTGCGCCCCTCGGTCAGCGGCGCAAGGTCCAGCACGGGGATGTCGGTAAACTCGGTCATGCGTTCGCCCGCGTATCTCAGAACCCCTGATCGCCGCCCTCTTGCCAGGGCTTCACGAGGTTGCCGAATCGGGTGAACCGCCCGTCAAAGCTGAGGTCGATGGAGCCCACAGGCCCATGACGCTGCTTGCCGATGATGACCTCGGCCTTGCCGTGCAACTGTTCCATATCCTGCTGCCATTGGGCCATGGCCTCCAGGTTTTCTTCGCCCGGTTTTTCCCGTTCCTTATAGTATTCGCCCCGGTAGACGAACATCACCACGTCGGCATCCTGTTCGATCGAGCCGGATTCGCGCAAGTCGCTTAGCTGCGGGCGTTTGTCTTCGCGGCTTTCGACCTGACGGCTAAGCTGCGACAGGGCAATCACGGGGATGTTCAGCTCCTTGGCGATGGCCTTCAGACCTTGGGTGATCTCGGACACCTCGTTCACCCGGTTGTCAGCCTTGCCCGAGCCGCGCAGCAGTTGCAGGTAGTCCACGATAATCAGGTCCAACCCAAGGCGCGAGCGTTTCAGCCGCCGCGACCGGGCCGCCACTTGGGAAATCGGCAGGGCGGGCGTGTCGTCAATATAAAGCGGGCAGCTCTCCAGCTCCTGCGCGGCGCGCAGATAGCGCTGAAATTCCTGTTCGTTGAGGTCGCCTTTGCGGATCAGTTCCGAGGGCACCTCGGCGGCCTCAGAGAGAATCCGCTGCGCCAGCTGCGCCGCTGACATCTCCAGACTGAAAAAGCCCACGACACCGCCAGAGATCGTGCCCTCGGTTCCATCAGGCTTCGGCCCACGCTTGAACGCCTTGGCAACGTTGAAGGCCACGTTGGTGGCCAGCGAGGTTTTTCCCATCGAAGGCCGCCCGGCGAGGATCAGAAGGTCGGAGTGGTGCAGGCCCCCCAGCATCTTGTCCATGTCGGCCAGTCCGGTCGACAGGCCAGCCAAGCCGCCCCCCCGGTTATAGGCAGCATTGGCGATGTCCACGGCGTCGGTCAGCGCCCGCAGGAAGCTTTGAAAGCCCTTCGATGCCGTGCCGGAGGAGGCCAGCTGGAACAGTTGCGCCTCGGCATCAACGATCTGATCGTCGGGCGAACTTTCGTCACGCACCGTGGTGGCCTGATCGGCGATGTTCTTGCCCAGTTTGATAAGCGACCGACGCAGGGCCAGATCGTGGATCAGCTGCGCGTAGTCGCGGGCTGCCGTGGTGGCGATGGCCGAGAGTTGCAGACGCAGCAGATATTCCACCCCGCCAAGCGCCTTTAGCCCCTGGTGGTCGGCCATGAAATTCTTGAGCGTCGTGGCGTCGGTTTGCATTCCCGACGTGATGCGCTTGGACGCGAGCTCGAAAATATCGGCATGGACGGGGTCGTAAAAATGATCCGGTTTCACCAGATCTTCGATCCGGTCCAACACATCGTTGGAGGAGAGAATCGCCCCCAACAGCTGTTGCTCGGCCTCGACATTCTGAGGAAGGTCAGCGGTTTCAGCAGGTTGCGGCAGGTTACCTGGCAGGTTGCTGATTTCGTTCATCGCTGATCCCCTGATGTCTTGCTGCCCCTGAGGGTCGTGTCATAGCAAATCGGCAGGCGGGGCGGCAATCTGGATATCCTGTGGATAGGCTGTGGAGAAGCTGCCCGGCCCGGATTTCGCGGCGTCGCTGGCCGCGATACCAACTATATGATGTCGTGAATTGTCAGGCCAATCGCTGGCCACAGGCGGGGGTAAGGGCCTTGCAAGGCCCTTTTAAAAAGGCGTTTGCAAACGCCTTGGCGCTAGCCTCTCGCGGCGCGCCAAGCTTCGGGATTGGTGAGGAAATTTTCAACCGAGTCGAGCGTCGCGCTATCGAAATCCTCGGCGCGACGGGCCTCGGCCAGCACGTCCCACCAGGTGCACAGGTAGTGCAGTTCCACCCCATGGACGCGCAGGTTCGGGATCGTCTCTTCGAAGATGCCGTAATAGAAGATCACCGCCGTGTGCCCGCAGGTCGCGCCGGTCTTGCGGATTGCATCGACGAATGTCAGCTTCGATCCGCCATCGGTGGTCAGGTCCTCGATCAGCACCACGCGCTGGCCTTCGCTCATATCCCCTTCAATCTGGGCATTGCGGCCATGGCCCTTGGGCTTCTTGCGCACATAGGTCATCGGCAGCGCCATCCGCTCGGCCACCAGAGCGGCGAAGGGAATGCCAGCGGTTTCCCCACCGGCCACGTTATCAAAGGCCTCCAGCCCGGCATTGCGCATGAGCGTACAGGTCAGGAAATCCATCAGCGTTGACCGGATGCGCGGATAGCTGATCAGCTTGCGGCAATCCACATAGGTGGGCGCCTCTTTGCCGTTCGAATGGACGAAGGGCGTTTCAGCGTTGAAATGCACGGCCTTGATGTCCAGCAGCATCCGGGCGGTCAGCTGCGCGATGGTGGCCTGATCGGGGTAGGTGGCTGGGATCATCTGGTCTCTCTCGTCGTTTGCCGGGGATGCCTCCGGCGGGAGTATTTGGTCCAAGAAGAAGGGATCAGGCAACGCGCCAGTAAAGCGGGTGGCCGGGGTCAAAGACGGTCACGGGGCCGTCGCCGGTGTCAATCTTGGCGGGGTAGGGGACGGGCGCGGCGTCTTTGACCAGTGTGATGGTCTCGTCATTGGGGGCAAGGCCGTAGCGGGCCGGGCCGAACAGCGAGGTAAAGCCCTCCAGCTTGTCCAACGCGCCCTCCTCTTCGAAGACATGGGCGAGGCAGGCCATGGTGTTGGTCGCCGTGAAACACCCGGCGCAGCCGCAGGCGTTTTCCTTATTGGCGTCATTGTGGGGGGCGCTGTCGGTGCCAAGGAAAAACCGCGGATTGCCGCTGGTTGCCGCCTTGCGCAGCGCCTCCATATGGTCGCGCCGTTTGGCAACCGGCAGGCAGTAGTAGTGCGGCTTGATCCCGCCCACGAGGATGTGGTTGCGGTTGATCATCAGATGATGCGTGGTGATCGTGCCTGCGATATCGCCCTCTGCCCCCGCCACATAGTCGATGCCGTGTCACGTGGTCACATGTTCCAGCGTCACTTTCAGGCCGGGGGTGCGTTCCCGCAGCGGGTGCAGGAAGATCGGAAGAGC